>Ga0182016_10006968_pt1 | contig 11746 bp, 10 predicted proteins | sample 712S2MmetaG_FD_120491 | JGI IMG/M metagenome (GOLD analysis project Ga0182016, IMG submission 120491) | Permafrost microbial communities from Stordalen Mire, Sweden - 712S2M metaG | ecosystem: Environmental > Terrestrial > Soil > Wetlands > Permafrost | place: Sweden: Stordalen | collected...
GCCCTCGGTAATGTGGCGCCAGAAGCTTATCTCGCGCTTCGAATCGGGGAGGGCGGGGTGCTTGTGAGCGCATCCATTGCGGCGCTCTGGCTCGCATTTAGGTGGCATCATCAAAGCAGGTTCGGTCCCTATGAGGTCCAGTTCATCTCGCGTGGCGGTGAAAACCTGTACCCCAAAGCCTGACGCCACGCCCCATCTCGCTATACCGGCATTGTCTCCCTCACCCTTAAAACAAAGAGCGTAACGTACGTGCGTTGGTTCATCCATGGCCTTCGGGAATACGCCAACTTTCACGGTCGCGCCTCACGGACCGAATTTTGGCATTTTTGGTGGGTATGCTTCGGCGTCGAAAGTGCGGGACGATGCCTTCTGTTTCGCGCACCGCTCCCCGCCATATTCCTCATCTGGAGCTTCACGCTGTTGACGGCAACTCCTTTTATCGCTGTCAGCACCCGGCGTTTGCATGACACAGGGCATACCGGGTGGCTGCTCGCCAAATCGGGCGCCCTGATGGCGGCCCAGGCGGCATTCTGGTTCGGCGTTGCACTGACCCACGGCAAAGATGCGCTCGCCTGGGCCGCCGCGGTGGCGGCTCTCGCGATGCAGTTGACCGTATCGCTCATTCTTTTTTATTTTTATTGCCAGCCAACCGACCCGAAGCCGAATCGCTTTGGCGCCGCTGCACCCGAAGTGCCGAGAAGCCTCTTCTCTCATTCGTGACGATATAAAAAAGCCTGTTTACAAGGCACTCCCTACACCCTCAACACGACTTGCCGCCGACCCGACCAAAGGTAACCCACAGCATGATTTCGACTTCCATCCCGCGTTTACAATTGTGCGCCCTTGTGGCTCTGACCGCGGCGAGTCTTGGCGTCGGCGCCCACAGCCCCGCAGCGAAAGCGGCTTTGCCGGTGGAGAAGATTTACTCCCCAGCCCAAGAGGCAGCGGCGCTCGATGCGATTAACGATACATTGAGTCACCTCGACCAGCTCGACCAGAAACTTCTGCGCGCTTACATCGATGACGGCGTGCCCATCATCCGGATGGAACGAGTCAAGCAAGGTCCCGTTCTTGAAGAGGGTCCCTCCCTCGCGGGGGAGGATTATGCCAAAGCCATGTCGAGCGCACAGCCGCGAAAAACGATAGCGCTCACCGTCTCCTCGCTCAAAGCACCGGGGGGTGCGCTCATTAGACGCATTGCAAGCCTCGAGCCCTTGACGAGCGCCTGTGGCCTCTCGAATGAAAGCATTCATACCTTGAGAATTATCTCCGATCAAGCAGGAGCATTGCTCGAGAAGCGCCATGTCGCGACGGCGGCGGATCGCACCGAGTGGATGGCGATGGGTACCGTGGATGGCGGTCAGCGCCTCGAGAACGTTCACGAGTTGAACTGTGCTCCGGTGCGATACGCCCTGAAGGAAACCTTGAGCGATTTTCAATCGGCCTATGCCAAGGTGTACGGCGCCTGGAAACAAGACCCCGAGCTTGAGCCCACTTTGACTGCGATCGCGCCCGATGCAGCGCCCGTGCACGCGACTGCGGCGGGTGCGCCGCTCGCCACCGCGTCGCATTAGCTAAAAAGAAGTGGCATAAACCCTAGGCGCTAAACCGGCTTTCACAGCCTCTCTTCTCATCCAAGGCCGGTTTAGGTTCTATGCAAACCCCATCCGCTGCACCCTACGTATTGGTCGTTCGCTGGCCCGTAGGCGGCATTCGCACGCACCTTAAATATGCCAAAGAGCTCGCCGGCGCGGCGGCAACTCCCCTGCAGCCGATCCTCGTTGCGATGGATGACCCCGATACGCGGGTGCTCATCAACAATCTGAAAATCCCTTCCCGTTTCGACCACACGGGCGGGATTGCCTCGCTTGCCCAAATGAGCTGGCAGGTGTTGAAGTCATGTCTCGTGCCGGGCGTCAAACTCGTCCACAGCCAAGGATTTATCTCCGCCTTGCTTGCCTACCCTGCGGTCTTTGTGACGCGCAAGCGGCACATCGTGACCGTGCACGATGTGGTGACAGACAAAGTCCTTGCGAGCAAGAACCCTTGGGCGCTCAGAGCCTTGGGGTTTGTCCTTAAGAATGCTTATGCGGTGCATGCGGTGGGCCGGGATTGCGCGGCGAGTCTTCGGCGCATTCCGGGCCTCCATGCGGCCAAGAACATCGTGACGATCGCCAATGGCATCAACAGCGCTCAATTCTCGGACCCCGCCCCCACCGACTGGCGGGCGCAGCTCGCCTTGAGGGCGGATACGAAGCTCATCGGCTTTTTTGGACGCTTCATGGAGCAGAAGGGATTTCTCGATTTGGTGAGCGCCATCGTTCGCTTAAAATCGAAGTGCCCGTCGGTGGATGTGCGGGTCTTGGCGGTCGGGGAGGGGGATTACTTGCGCGAATACCGGGCACTCGTCGCCGAACAGCACCTCCAAGAGACGATCCTTTTTCTGCCGCGAGCGGAGAATCCTGCGGCACTGATGGCGGGCTGCGACATGGTTGTGATGCCTTCACACTGGGAAGCGTACCCCTTGCAAGCACCGGAAGTTCTTTGCCTCGGTATCCCGCTGATCGCAAGCGACTGTATCGGGCTACGCGAGGTCACGGAGGGCACACCTGCACACACTTTCATCACCGGCGATTGCGAGGCGCTCTGCGATGCCATTATTGCCGAAATCCAAGAGCCCTCCCGGGCGGCCGCGCGCGCCTACACGCAAAGCGCCCGCGAGCGCTTCGCATTCGCGCCGAATGCTCTCAAAATCAATCACTTATTGGCGAACGCGATCGCAGGTGAGCCGCTCTCACGGGTGAAGTGAGGGTGAGCCAGTCAGGCAGGCCAGGCCGCCTGCTCGCTCCTTTGCTCTTGGGCGGCGCCCGCGAGCGCCTTACGTATAAAACCAGGTGCTACTTAAAGCCATAGGCCCTCATTTTCGGGATTCGGCGTTATGTCCACTTCTTTGCCAACACTGCTCAAGGGCACCTCCTACGCCACCCAGCTCGTTCGGCGGATTCGACTGCTCTACCTAACCGCTACGCTGCTCGTCGCCGTCGGCGGCTTGATAGGCGTCGATAAGCTCACCGAAGCGCCCGAGAGTTCGAGCAACGAACTTCTTCAGGCGCAGGAGCAACGCACCCTGGCGATACTCGAAGCCGAGGAGGCGATGCAGCCTGTACGAGGCGCGGAGCCTTCGCGCGCGCTCGACGGCAACGAGGTCTCCGCGAGCTGGTCTGGCCTTAACGACCGAATCGAGCGTGAGCTTTCACCCTTATGCTCGAGGAACGAGGCGCTCTGCGCACTACATCAAGCGCTCGCTCACCAGCACAGTCAGTTGGTGGATATTGAAAGTTCGCTTGGCTACTCGAGTGAGGACTCCCAATCCGCCCTTGCAGGACGGCTCCAGTCCCATCTCGCCGAGTACTTGAAACAGAACGAGCAGTGGATGGACCTGTATGCCGCCTCGCTGCAACGCAAGGCTCACGCGCATCAGAGCAGCTACCAGGGCGTGATCGGCGCTCTGATGCTTGCGACCTTTCTGCTCTTCGCACTTGGGATGGAATTTTTCATTCGCAAGACGCGGCGCACGCTCGATCAACTGGACCAGGGTCTCATCGATAACGTGCGCCTTGCGCAGGTTGCCGAACGCACCTTAAATGCGGTCATGATCACTGGCACCAACGGTCATGTCGAATGGGTGAATGCAGGTTTCACCCGGCAAACGGGCTTTAGTGCCAAAGAGGTCATCGGCCTTGACCCCTACAAACTCTTGACGGGGCGGGAAACCGCCAAGCACGCGCTTAAATCAATCGGTCGCGCCGTGGCTGACGGCAAAGGCATCCAAATCGAGATGCTTCTTTTGACCAAGTCTCGTAGTACTTTTTGGGCGGGCATTGACCGCCAACCGATCCTCGATGACAACGGTCAAGTCACCGGCTTCATTACGGTGCAAGCAGATGTGACCGCCCGAAAGCGGGCCGAAGAGCGCGCCGCGCGCCAAGAAGCTCTTTTTGGGGCGGCGAGTCAGATGACTCGCATTGGGGGCTGGGAACTTGACCTGGATACCGAGGGGCAACTGCATGTCTCCGACATGCTTTACAAAATCCATGGCATCGGCAAGCCCCGCGCCGGGGCGAAGCCGACGGTGAGAGCGTTTGTGCGCCTGTACACCAAAGCCGGACGTGCCGAGCTTCGCGCGGCCATCAATAAGGCCAAAACCGGCACTCCTTTCGACCTCGACATCTGCGCTCGCACCCGCCAAGGGGCAAACCATACGCTTCGTATCGTCGGTAAGCTTGCTCCGCCCGACGCTTCCCAGCAGTTTCCGCGCATTGTAGGGGCGGTTCAGGATGTCACGGAAATGCGCGAGGCCGCGCAGACCCTGCAGGCAGCGAAGGATGCCGCCGAGGCCGGCAATCGGGTAAAAGGGGAATTTCTGGCCAATATGAGCCACGAAATCCGCACTCCCTTGAATGGCGTCATCGGCATGACGGGGCTACTCCTGGAGACAAGCTTGACCCCCGAGCAACAGGAGTTTACCGAAATCGCCCGCTCGAGCGGCACCTCACTCCTTGCGCTCATCAACGATATTCTCGACTTATCGAAGATCGAAGCCGATCGCCTGGAGCTAGAATCCATTGATTTCGACCTGTACACCATCATCGAAGAGGCGGTCGATGCGGTGGCGCTTCGCGCCTCACAGAAGGAGCTTAAGTTGCTCGTGGACGTAAGCCCGCTCTGTCCCGCGATGGTCAAAGGTGACCCGACCCGGGTGCGGCAGATTCTTTTGAATCTCTTGAGTAACGCCGTCAAATTCACAGAAGCCGGGGATATCACGCTCAAGGTTCGCCCGGGACGCGACCACGCCGGCAAAACGCCTCTCACTTTTTCAGTCATCGATACCGGCAGCGGTATCGAGACCGATCGGCTGGCCAAAATATTCCAGCCCTTTACCCAAGCGGACGCCTCCACCTCCCGCAAGCACGGAGGGACGGGCCTCGGCCTGTCGATCTGTCAACACCTGATAGGGGCCATGGGCGGCTCCATCAAAGTGCAGAGCACGGTGGGGCAGGGAACCACTTTCACCTTTAACCTCGGACTTGCGAAGGGCAGCGAATTAAGCGCCCAGCCGCGAAGCGCGTTTGCCCCTGATACCTCGGTGTTGCTCATCGAGCCTCACAAGGCGACGGCGCGCATCTTGACGGCGCAATTGACGAGTTGGGGGCTCATCGTCACGCATGCTGCAAGCGCGAAGGAGGCACTGCGCCAATACCGGGTGCTCCAAGCAGGCGGCAGGGCGCCCATCGCGCTGCTCTTCGATGCGGGCATTGCCGATGCTCCTGCGCACCTGTTTGCCGTCAAATTGGATGAACTCGACCCCAAGCGCCTCACGCGGCGAATCCTCATGAGTTCGCTCGCAGATGTCGCGCGCCTGCGCGCGAAGGAACATTTCGATCACATCCTGACCAAACCCATCAAGAGGAGTGCGCTTTTGCGGGCGCTCACGCAGGATGCGCCGAGCGCGGACTCTTTGCTCGAAATCGACCCCGAGTCGGTGCTTTTTGAGAACAAGCACATTTTGCTGGTCGATGATAACCCGGTAAACCAGAAGCTCGGTGAACATCAGCTCCAACGGATGGGACTTCGGGTCACTCAAGCGTGGGACGGGGTTGAAGCCCTGCAGGCTCTGCGCGCCGCCCGGTTCGACCTCGTGCTAATGGATTGCCAGATGCCCAACATGGACGGATATGAAGCGACCCGGCGGCTGCGCAAGGACCCTCGGGTTCTCGACAATAACGTGCCGGTGGTGGCACTCACCGCTCACGCCCTTACCGGAGATGCCGAGAAGTGTTATGCGGCCGGCATGAATGCCTATTTGACCAAGCCCATCGAGGCAAAACGCCTGCTCTCGATCCTGCGAAAGCATCTTGGGGAAGGTACAATGATTCAGCGAGCCGTAGATGCCACCCGTCTGACAGCCCAAACCCTCATACAGCCCTCGCCGCAGACGGCTCTTTTCGACTTGAAGGCTCTGACTTCTTTGTGCGGGAAGGACCCGCAATTCGTGAGTGAAGTGCTCGGTACCTTCAAAATCTCCGCGCAGGCCTCAATCACGGCACTCGCAGAAGGGGGCGCGGCAGCAGAGGTGCGCCTCGAGTCCCACAAGCTCAAAGGAGCCGCGGCTAACGTGTGCTGCAAGTCACTCGCGATGCTCGCCCATCGGCTGGAAACCTCGAGCCTCGCCGAGCGGGCTGAGATTTTCGCGGAACTTCAAACCCTGTGGTGCGCCGTGCTCGTGGAAATCACCAGAATTCGCGCGATAAGCGCAGAACCCCTCAAAACCCCACGCGCGGTCGCGCGAGCATGACATTCTGGCAAGCCACCGAGTGGCGTCTTCGCTCCGTGCAACTCGCCTTGGGCGTAAGCACGGCGCAGGGCCGCATCGGAGCCCGCTTTTTTGGACTCGTGCTCAACCGCTTCCCGCTCTGTGCACTTTTCATCAATACGAGTTGGCGCGAGCCTGCGCTGAGCGTGGGGCTTGCACTGGGTCCCCTCGAGCTTTCTTGCTCCATGCTCATCCGAGCTTTGGCGCCAACGGTCCCTGCCAAAGAACGCGGGGAGGCCGGCGCGCGCGATACGAGCGGCTGTCTATAAGGTGTCATGAGCGCACCGCCCACCTTACGCCTTCCCTTAACGCTTCGCGTACTCGCGGGGGTTCTCCTCGTGGGATTCTCCTTCTGCGCCGCGGCGGGCGCTCCCCCGGTGGCTTTCGCACAGGGGCCCGCAGTGTGGGACAAATCCGTCGCGCGTGATGGCCTTCGGGAGCGCGCTCACAAATACTTGGCGAGCCTTGCCGCGAGCCGTCTCCTCACGCAGGCCTGCGAGTTTCCGAAAGGGGTGATGGAGGCGCAAAACTCACTCGAGGAGGCCTACCGACTGGCGCTCCTTGACTTGGGGCTTGCCACCGAGGCTGAGATTCGCACCTGGGAGAACACCCAAGGAGCGAGGCTTCCGGAAACCTTCGCCGTGACGCCTGCGCAATGCACGATTCTCGGCCAGCGCTTAAATGCGGCGCGGCCGCAGTATCTCAATACCCTTCAAGATATTGCGCAACTTAAGAAATCTCTCCAAAAAGAGTAGACAGTCACAGTATTTCACTCTAAAATATACCCCTAGACTGCTTTTGTGCTCTTTGAGTATGCAGCCAGCGGAGTACTCGATGTCCCCAAGTTCAAAGCCCGAGCAAATCGCTCTGCCCACCACGGCGGGAGACGCGCTCGGCGTGCGACTGGCGGGTACCCTCTGGCGGCTCACGACACCGTGGAGCGAGGAGCTCTACAGCGGCGACAAAACGGGCGCATTCAGGCGCCTGCGGGCGCAAGTGTGGGAGGCGGAAGCCGCCCCTGAAAGAAACTCCATTCATCAAGCGGTCCAGTCCGCCATCTTATTCATCACCGCCCCCACGATCCCGTCTCGCGCAAAGCCCACGGCAATGAGCCCTCCTACGATTGATGCTGAAGCGGCCACCTGGGTGATCGAGGCTCCCGCTCTAGTATAAAACAGCGCACTAGACCCTCCTAAAGAACCATGAAGGGTTGGGATCGGCGCTATGCAAACCGAAGTTTTATTTGTCGATGATGAGGCAACTGCGGCACTCATCGTCGGGCGGCTCCTGGAAAATGCCGGCTACACGGTCACCGTCGCGCGAAATGGACTCGAAGCGTTGGCTCTCCTGCAAAAGAAGCATTATCCTATCGTGCTCACCGATTGGGAAATGCCCGGCATGGACGGTGCGGAGCTTTGTACGCAAATCCGCCGCAATAATTTTGGCGGTTACGTCTACACGATTTTGTTGACCTCACGAAGCGGCCGCGACAACATTCTGGAAGGGCTTGACGCGGGAGCGGATGACTACCTCACGAAGCCACTCGATGAAGCCGAGCTTCTCGCCCGCATGAAGACCGCGCAGCGCGTCGTGGACCTCGAGCAGCGTCTGCGCCGAATGAGTGAGGAGTCTATGCGCCAAGCGACCACGGATGCGCTCACGGAGGTCTACAACCGCCGCTATCTGATGACGGAGCTCTCGGCCGAACTCGAACGCTCGCGTCGCGAGGAGGCGCCGGTATCGCTCATCATGTGCGATATCGATAAGTTCAAAGCGGTCAACGATCGTTTCGGACATCAAACGGGCGATGCCGTGCTGAAACAATTTGCGGGCATTTTGGTGGGCTGCTGCCGCCCCAATATCGACTGGGTAGCCCGCTACGGCGGGGAGGAATTCGTCATCGTTCTGCCCTCAACGCCACTCGAGGGCGCCGATGTTCTCGCGCAGCGCATGCGTCTCGCGGTCGAGAGCACGCCGATCGAGGGCGATCGGTACTCACTCGCCATCACCGCAAGTTTTGGCGCCGCTGCGGTGTACCGTGCCTGGCCCTCCCCGGTTCAGGCGGCAGAGAGTCTGCTCGAGCGTGCGGATGCTTGCCTCTACGAAAGCAAGCGTCAGGGGCGAAATCAAGTCACCCTGTGCCAAAAAATCGACCCGAAGGAGCTTGCGCTCCTGCGAAGTAGTGTCGGTCTTCAGTCTTAAGGCGAGCTGCGCCTCAAAAGCTTAACCCAGGGCGAAGGTGGGTGAGGCACCTAAACACCCGGCAAGCGCAGCCGAAGAGCTCTTCGGAGCCTCGATGAGAGCCTAAAAGCTCGCCCTATACCCTCGCATGGGATTATCACCTCGCGAGCTTTAAGGCATGGCTATTCGCCCCTATCGACTTATCCTTCTCTCCCTCGCCGCCGCTTCGGTACTCGCCGCTGTGCTCACCGTGGCATTGTGCCGCGGCGCCGCAGAACCGGTGCGTTGCCTCGAGGGCTCCTTGAAGGGCGCAAAGCTTACCGAATTCGCGGAGTCGCTCGAATCCGAGGGCGAAATATCCCGCTTGGCGGGCTTTAGCTGCCGCGGGCTATCGGGCCTCACGGAGTCCTCGCGCGAGCGCGAAGCGTTATCCTTGAAGTTGACGCGAACCTTCATTGCGGACAGTGACTTTCGCTACGGGCTGTATCAAGCACACATCGAGCGGGCGCTCGGCGGGGCAGTGAACAGGGGCGCCCTTCGGCCCATCCTTGAGTCCTTGGATGAGCTCCTGCGGGATGAGAAGGCAGCAAGATCTTGCCCCGCAACGAGTGCCGGAAAAGTGGCCGATTACGATGGACTGCAGGCCCCGCTGATTAGCGCCATGCTCCTTCGTAGCTCCCTCACGCGTGCGAATGGTGAGGCGGGCAGGGCGGCGCGCGATTTAGCTCCCCTATTGGAGCTCGCCGCGCAGCTGCCGAATTTCCCGAGGAGCTCTTGCACCGAGGCCGCCCGGTACTTTGTCGCAATGAACGCGTTCATGGCGGGTCTTCATCCCCTCGCAAAGGACTGCAAACCTCGCTTGGACGGTACCGATGTGATTCTCGATTGCACGAGCGCGCCGTAACCCTTCTCTTCGAGAGCGCGTTCGGACCTTAAAGAACTATAAATCCGCTCGCCATACGAGGCTCATTGGCAGTGGTTGCCGATGTCGCCACGGCCTTCAACAAAGCGCCCGGTGTTCACGCTGCAGCGCGAGAGCGACGCGCCAGCACAGCTCTTGAGGGTCGAGTCTTGAATTTAAACTCCTTCTCCCACGAGGGTGCGCTTTGCCGCCCCTGCCGAGCGATCTGATGTCGCTCCTCAAACCGATTTTGCGTCGTCCCTTTGCCACGCTTGCAAGCGTTGAGCTTTGCCTCTTTGGCGCCGCATTCATTCTCGCGACAAGCGCGACCGTCCATCCGGCAACGGCTGTCCTTGTGGCGGGTGGCATTTTATATGGGGCGCTATTCGGCCTATCGATGTTCGCGATGGGTCTTTACGCGCGCAGGCAGCGAGCCGCCTTTCGAGGCACGGCGCTGCGGGCGATCGCCGCCATCACCGCAGGGAGTGCGGTGCTTTGCGTGCTCGCCCTTTTCTGCAAAGAGAGCTCCCCCGCTTTCAACGCCCTCGCGCTCTCGGGCGCCTTCAGCATCGCAGTCATTGTATTGGCGCGATATGGCTTTGAGCACCTGATTGATGAGACCTACTTCAAACGCCGCGTCTTGGTGTTGGGCGCCGGAAAGCTCGCCGCGCACATCGCAAGGCTTCGGCGGCGAGCGGACCGTCGCGGTTTTCACATCCACGGTTTTGTGCCGTTTCCCGGCGAGGTCACTCCCAGCGACGTAGCGCCCCTGGTGGACACAGGGGTCGAGCTCCTCGGCTATTGCCGCGCGCATCGCATCGAGGAAGTCGTGGTTGCGCTCGATGAGAAACGGGGCGACTTACCCCTCCAAGCGCTCATCGATGTGCGCATCAGCGGAGTTCCGGTCATGGAACTCATCGACTTCTTGGAGCGCGAAACCGCGACGGTGCGCTTGGATGTGGTCAACCCGAGCTGGTTCATCTTTGCGAGCGGCTTCAACCAATCGACCTGGCGCCAGCTGTCACAGCGCACGTTTGACATCCTGATGAGCTCCGCGCTCCTTCTCGCCGCCGCGATACCCATGTTCTTCGTGGTAGCGGCGATCAAACTCACCGAGGGGCGCAAAGCTCCCCTTCTCTATAAGCAGCTGCGCGTGGGTCTCGAAGGTCGGCACTTCAACGTCTTGAAGTTTCGCAGCATGCGCACCGATGCCGAGCGATTCGGGGCGGTATGGGCGACCAAGGACGACCCCCGCATCACGAGCGTCGGGCGCTTCATGCGCAAGACGCGCATCGATGAGTTGCCGCAGATCTTCAACGTGTTCGTGGGCGACATGAGTTTTGTCGGGCCCCGCCCGGAGAGACCACAGTTTGTCGAGAAGTTCGAAGAGAAGATTCCCTATTATCGGGAACGTCATGCAGTCAAGCCCGGCATCACCGGCTGGGCGCAGCTTTGCTACGCCTATGGCGCCTCCGAAGAGGACGCCTTTTACAAGCTGCAATATGACCTCTACTACATCAAGCGCCAAAGCTTGGTATTCGATTTTCTCATTTTGCTGCAAACCATCGAAGTGGTGCTCTGGGGCAAGGGGCGCTGAAGCGACTTTTGCGGATAAAGGAGCTCCCCATACCTTTTGTACCCCTTTAAGTGCCGAGGCTGCCGCGTGTCATCCAAACTTCAAATCTCCATTCCCCAAGCGGCCTCTTGGCTACTGCGACTTGCGGCTCATCCGCAGCTTTCGGACAATTTGAGCCGCGATCCGGTGGCGTTCTCGGCCTGGTACGCCGCCGCGACCGCCTTGATCGAATGGCCCGATGAGGTCAAAGCGATTCAATCGACCGAGCGGGCTCGTAAGCTCTCGCTCGATCGGATCATGAAGCTCCTAGCACAAGTGAACCATACCTTCGCAGGGCGCGCGAGCGCCGAGCAGGCAAAACTTCTGCTCGAGGGCTATGCCGTGCACGACTGGGTATCGCTCCATGCGCGCGAGTTTCGCACTCTCGCGACCGAGCGGCAGGAAGTGCTCTCAAGCCTCGAGGGGCTCTCGGAACACACGCTTGAAGCTCTATCCCCCTTTGCCGGGCGACTCCATCAGTTGGGCCGCACGCTCGGCCTATCAGCGCTCGAGCAAGACATCCTCGCTTTTGCCTTCTTGACCACCGCAAGCCAGGAGCTCGCCGGGATTTTCGAGCAGCTCGCGGAGAACCGCTGGACGGCGGAGATTCTCTGGACAGCGCTCTTTAAAACCAATACGGAGGAGCTCGGCAAAGCGATGCGGCCGAACTCCCCGC
>Ga0182016_10006969_pt1 | contig 11745 bp, 14 predicted proteins | sample 712S2MmetaG_FD_120491 | JGI IMG/M metagenome (GOLD analysis project Ga0182016, IMG submission 120491) | Permafrost microbial communities from Stordalen Mire, Sweden - 712S2M metaG | ecosystem: Environmental > Terrestrial > Soil > Wetlands > Permafrost | place: Sweden: Stordalen | collected...
ACTTGCCCTCCAGATTGGTCTCAAGTCATGGCGCGCTATTTGAGGAATAAACCCTCGAAAGAAAAGCCGAGTTATCTTGTTCGTTCGAGTCATGATAGTGAGCCTCTAAATCCTTGGAGAGAGCGTCCAGAGATCGCTGAGTTCAATTGACACGGAATGAACGAAGTGAACAGATATCGGTTTAGGCTCGTGAATCCTCATGGGATGCCCAACTCAAATTCACGAAGTTTCCGCCACTTATAAAAGAGCTTTCATCAGGTACGATAAGTTCGTCGAGCCAAGAGCGCTCCCAACCTTTCAAGGTAGCGGCACGGGTTCGAACCCCGTTGACGACACTCTCGAGACTCGATGAAGGCGCTTTCGTTGCAATAGATTTCGCCCTACCGCAGTTAATAAGCAGGACTCTCACTTGAAAATTATCTCTGAAGCCAATTGAATTAGTGCCCAACTAATTCCCAGAATGGCTCTGCAAAGTTCGGTTACTTGTCTGCACATCGCTCAGACCAGTCTTCCTCGCTCGAACAGATGCATTCGAAAACCGGTTTACCAGAGTCCAGGAAACAACTTCCAGGGGACTCGGGTACGGTAGTTGGCGTAAGAACTGCTTGTGACAAGCAAGTGCTCTTCAACGAGAGCGCGCCCGACGTCGCAGCTGAGCACAAAGACCACGATCAGCGCATTGCGCACTGACATACTCTGAAGGAAATAGCCGAACAGAAGCAGGAAGTAGGACGCGTAGATGGGATGGCGTACGAAAGCGTACGGTCCACGTTGGACCAATCCCCTGTCAGCCGCGGCGAATCCGAACGAGCGACCGAGGGCCGCGAACGACGCCACGCATATCGCGAGGCCGACCACTTGCAATACAAGTCCGACGACGATCCCCCAGTGCGGATGAGTCCCCGTGGGTCGCAGCAGCACCCCGCCAAACGTCCCACCGAAGGCGAGGAGCCAGTCGCCCGCTCGTTGGGTGACCACAGAAGCGGGACGTCTCACTAGATACGCAGCGACGATCCAGATCTGCTCGGCGAAGAATCCTCCGCCGATCAAGGAATGCGTGTCCAAATAATGCACGTAGCCCGCTCTCGCAAAGAAAGCGGCGCCAATGGCCCCGACGACATTTGCTGAGATCCTGACAAGGCGGACCCACTGGAAAGCAATGGGGAAAGTCCGGTGAGAAGGTGGAACCGAAGTCTGACTTAGTTCTGGGAGTTGCGAGCCGCGCGGTCGAGAACTAATGCCCATCGACGGATCCGTGTCTCTGCGCGGCCATACCCAGGCGACGGGCCACGAGAGCGTCCACGCTGTATGGACCCGAACCAAAGGCCACCACGATCAGCGCCAAGGTCGCGAGGGAAAGGTTGAACTCGTAACCTGGCGTCGCCGACAAGGAATTGATCCCGTGTTTTCCGGTTACCGTGATAATCGCCATAACTTGGTCTCCGATGAGCGCGAGGCCCGCCAGGCGCGAGCCCAACCCGACTATGAGCGCGAGCGCCCCTCCGAACTCAATGACTCCTCCAAGGACAGCGAAGAACTCTCCGGGATGAAGGTGAGCGGTCGCAGAGAAGAAGACCGCCGTGCGGTGGATGCCCGGACCGTTGAACAGTCCGAAGAGCTTTCCGGCCCCGTAATACGTGAAGATCCAGGCGAGCACGATTCGCACAACCACAAGAGCAACATCGGTCGCCGGGTTTGAGGGGCTCGTTTTCAGCAGCGCAGACAAAAGTGGGCGGACTTTTACCAATGGAGTGGAGTTGCGCGCGTTCATCGTGAGGGTGTCGCCGGAGAACCAGTGATGTCGGTGTCACGGTCCAAGGGACGAAAGGGCCCTATCAGTTGGGCGACCAGAACGGACAAGTGTCGGGGCACCTCTGCTTCCTGTTCCACCCGCAGCGGCCGGCCGGGGAGACCCGTGTCGGCCCGAATTGTCTCCTTCGTGGGGAAGACCGCCCGATGGAAGAGCTGGTCCCAAATGGTCAGAGCGAACCCCAAGTTGACGTCCTGGCGACCTTCTAAACGGTGATGAATACGGTGGTAGTTCGGGCTGACGAATATCCGCCCCAGGGGACCGAACCCCAAGTTCGTGTTCGAGTGCTCGAATGCGACGAACCCGGCGTAGGCCACCAGCAAAGTAGTCGGAACGGCGCCATTGGCGATGAGGACGATTCCCGGAACCAACGTCATGAGGTAGGAGACGTGAATGAGTGGATGAGTTCGAAAGACCGTAAGAACGCTCATGTCCTCTTGCGAATGGTGCAGTTCATGGAATCGCCAGAACATCCGAACGCGATGGTTCATCAGGTGCGCGAGCCAATTGCAGCCGTCCATGGCGACAAAGATCAAAACGATCACGGCCGAACGCGGAAGAAAACCAAATCGTGGCAGAACAATCCACGGCAAGGTCCTGCGCGCAACCAAGGCGAAGGACAGTGACAGAGCGACCACCAGGGGGGCGACGATTGTTGCGTTCAAGATCGTGTACAGCAGGTCCTGTCGATATCCTCGAGCGAAAATCGGTCGCCTTTGGGCAGGGTGCAGCCGCTCCACCACCAAAAAGGCGGCGAGGATTGCAATCGTTACCGGCCCCACGAGGACTACTCGTAGTCCAGTCATCGAGGCAGCGAAGTTGCTGCCGCCCCAGCGACTCGCCCAACCAATGGCCACGAGCACCGTCGCCACCGCCGCAATTGAAAAAGCGGGCAGGTACACGCGCGACGACAGTTGAGATCGCGACTCATCCTTCCCGGACGATTCGGGTAGGGCGAGTGCGTACGGAAGAAAATAGCCTAACGACTCCGTCTCAGTGGACATGGTGTTCCTCTCGTTTTGATGGGTAGCTAGAAGCCGACGCCACCACCGCCAGGGCTCGTCGTCGTCGTGGTGTGAACGCCGCCAGCGGGCTTGATCGTCGCCACGTCAGACCACTTACCCCAGGTGTCAGTCACGTTGCCCTTGACTTGTCCGGGGGCGGTGTCGAGGACGTACCAGTAGAGCGGTTTGCCAGCGTAGGTGACCTGGAGAGCGCCACCAGATCGAACGACTGTTCCGAGTTTCGCTGCACTAACCCCTTTGCCGGCGGTCGCCGAAGTGACGCCCTTGGGAAGCAGCAATTCGGGCCAGAACTTCTGGCAAGAGGCAGTACATGCAGCGCTGCTGGGTTTCAGGGTGTAGAGGGTCTTGCCGCTAACGAGAATCGTGCCGAACTTTGAGGTCTTTAAGGTCGAGATGACAACGCTTTTCTTGATGTGACTCGTCGCCGCGCCCGAGGGTCCCACGCCACCCAAGACCAGTGCGAGACCACTTGCAGCGATGCAGGCCGACGCAACTCTTACTGCTTGAACCAACGAAACAGGACGCTGGCGTGACTGCGATGTACGAAGTACTCTCAATTTTTCTCCCTTGAATGACATCATGACTACGGCCAAGCAGCGACTTCGGATCACAGGACTTCTCGCTCGGAGCGCCTTTTCCCCACGAATGAGCGTTTGCCGCCGCCGCAGCAGGCGATCGAGTGGCAAATGAAGTCAAGTACAGGACCAACCCCGTGCAACAGTGTGGACTCAGGTGCGGAGGATGGCGCTTGCGATGACTTTGCCGTCCACGCTCACCAACTGGGCCGTCCGGACCTGATTCCCAGCCGCCTTGAGAGGAGCGGTCCACGCACCGTATCCATGCAAGAGAGTGAAGCGACCGACCGTCTCCACGCGTCCGCTCCTAAGGGTGACTTGGCACCATGCAACTCCCGACCAGTTCCCGTCATCCACAGTCATGGACATCCAAGAAGGCTTCCCGGGTGTGACGATTACCTGACCGAGAACCACTCCGCTCGACGTGAGTCGCGCCGTTAAAGGTCGAGACGCATCGTAGTGGGTCGGGTTGGAACCATGAGTCGTCACAGTTCCAACTCCAAATCCAACGACCGCGACGAGCAGGGCCGCCGCCGCGAGCCATATACCGCGATGACTCCGCGCGGGCACCGGCTCTGGTTCGTCCTTCAAAAACCTCTCGACAAGCCTTGACTCGAAACCTAACGGCGGCTCTATCTCGGGAGCGAGCAACAATAAGGCGTCAGTAACAGCCGCCAGTGAATCCAACTCGGCTCTGCAATGCGGGCAAGTCTCCAGATGCTCGAGAACCAGAGATCGATCGCGTCCAGAGATCGTTCCTAGTGCGAACTCATGAACGCTCCCGCTGATGGCTTCGCAGTTCACTGAGTCATGGGTACGATCACTCATGATGTCTCCGTAACGGCTACAAGATCGCGAAGCTTTGCCATACCGAGGCGGACTCGGCCCTTTGCCGTCCCCAAGGGGATCCCTTCTTCTGCAGCTACCTCGGCGATTGTTCTTCCGTACATTGTGGCGAGCACGACTGCCCTACGTTGCTCAATGGGTAGCGTCGCGAGCGCCGCACGAGCGCGCGCGACGATGTCCGACATCACTGCTGCGTCGTCCTGGCTACGATCGTTGCTCATCAAGTTCATGAACACCCGATCCTCCGGTGCCGTGGGAATAGATCGGCGCAACCGCATTGAATCGATTGCTAGGTTCCGGGTGATAGTGAGTGTCCAGGAGGTCACTGAACCCCGACGCGCGTCAAACACTGATGCGTGGCGAAGAATGCGGATGAACGCCTCTTGTGTCACGTCTTCGGCCAAACCGGGGTCACCAAGGATACCCAGGGCCAATCCAAACAGGCGACGCTGATAGCGACGAACGAATATCAGGACCGCCTGATCGTCTCTGACTGCGATACCCGAAAGTAGGGCTTCGTCCGAGATCTCGTTGTCGGAGTCTGCGTCGTTTCTCATTAACAGATAGTACGGCCAAGGCCCCGAAAAGGATCAGTCCACCACAGAAAGTTGGCCCTTACGACAAAGGGGGTGCCCGATACGCCACTTTCTTGTTGATGCAGTGATCCAAAGTTGCTTCTCGGACGTAGTCATCACGTCAAACAAGGGAGTAATTCATGCAGGTGCTGCGCGTCTCACAATCACACCGAAACCTGATTCCGAGGTTTCACACAACTCGAATCGCGACCCTATGTTTCGCCGCGGGCGGGCTCGCGCTGATCGCCAGTGGCGCGGGAACGTCGAGTGCGGCGACCGGCCCCACCGCGAAGAACGTTGTCATCTCGACCTTGGTCACCGCCAAGTTCGGAACCATCCTCGTGAGCGACACGACGCTCTACACGTTGGTCCCCAGTGACGTAGCGTGCAACACCACTTGTCATAAGTATTGGCCCGAAGTCCTGCTTCCCAAGGGCGCGACCAAGGCGTCTATCGGTAAGGGGGTCAATGCTTCGAAATTCGCAACGGTTCGTCGCCCGGGCGGGGTTCTCCAGGTCACCTACGCCGGCAAGCCGCTCTACTGGTTCGCCCTCGACAACGCCCGCGGACAAGTCAAAGGCAACGTCACCGACACATGGGGTAAGTGGTCTGATGTGGTGACGGTCAAGCCCGCTGTATCGACTACGACAACAACGACTACGGTTCCGCCGACAACCACTACTACCACGCGATTGACCACGACTACTCAGCCCACGACGACAACGACCACTCAACCCACGACGACAACGACAGCACCGGGTGGAGGGGGAGTCGGTTTCTAACGTAAGGATCACGAAGATCAGGAACTCCAGGTCGACTGATGCGGTGAAAGACAAGCGCACCAACCTCACCACGAACTAAGCATCAGGTGCACCATTTGGTCGTTGGTCGGTTTGAGTCGACTCGATTTTCCTCGGGATTCCGGCAAGCCTAGAATTCAGCCGAATTCTGTCTCGGGCCTAACGGGCTCCCACCAAACGCCGGTGGGTCGAGAAAACCCACGCGAAGACCGCCAACACCGTCGCCTCGTCCAACAGCAAGCGAAGATCTACGGTGCGAGACCCAGCCTGATAAACACCTGGCGCGATAAGGCCCAAGATTGACCACACGAGGGCGAGCGACACGACCACGACGACGAGCACGCTGATGAAACTTACGACGGCGGCGTAACTGCGCACCACTCGCTGCGATGGGCTCGCCTCTCCCGAGTCGGTTTCCGCCAACTCGATCGCCTTGGTGCGGTGCGTCAGCGCCGCGTAACCACCGACGATCGACAGAAGTAGTCCGGCTGTGATTCCTCTCACCGTCGAATCCCCTAGAGGGTGAACTTCGGTTGAGAAGTAGGTACTGCTCCCAGCTCCTATGAGTGCGAACAACGTAACAAAGATCGTTATGACTCCCGCGATCTCCAACCACAGAGCGATGAATGCGGTTCCCACGTGGTAGATGGCGCTGGTACGCCTGCCCGTCGGATCAGGCTCGGCTCGATTGGCCACCACAATGATGATGTAAGTGACGATGCTCCCCACACTGGCCAGCACGCTCAAAAGCACGAGCACTGAGACGTAGGTACCCACAACTGCTCCCACTGACGACACTGACGACACTTTCCACCCCACCTCTCGGTTCTAGGAGCAACCTACTAAGGAATCGAACTGTGAGTGTCGATGACGTCAGCCAACTCCCCTCGCTTGGGCTTTCATCTGTCGAGTCGTTCACGCCTATGGATTGCCCAAGTTCAAAATTACGGAGAATCTCTTACCAATAAAGAACCAGCGATCAGGAATGATGTAAACATCAATCTTGAAGCCCATCACCCTTTCAAGTTGGCGGCACAGTTTCGAATCCCGTTGGCGTGCGAGAAAATCAAAGGGGAAACTTTCGTTGCCGCAGTGTCAGTCGAAGGTTGGCCGTTCAACACCACATGTTGATCGAGAACGATCTCTGAATCCGGTCGAGTTGATACATAACTACTGCCCACCACAATGTTCCAAAACGCAAGTACCAACCACTCAGGGTAACGCGATGTGGCGACGTTTAGCCAACCGACGAAGCGACACCCAGATTGGTCACGAGCTCTTCAACACGACCTCGAATCTCATCGCGGATGACGCGAACCGCAATGAGGTCCCTGCCTTCTGGATCATCGAGATCCCAGTCGACGAAACGCTTGCCCGGATAGATCGGACACACATCACCGCAGCCCATCGAGATCACCATGTCAACTGCTCGAACGATCTCGTCGGTCCAAGGCTTTGGAAACTCCTCGTGGATGTCGATCCCGATTTCGGCCATCGCATCAACGACGATCGGGTTCAGTGCCTCCCCGGGTTCTGAGCCCCCGGTGTAGACGTTGACTTGATCCGATGCCATGCTGCGAAGCCAACCGGCGGCCATTTGACTTCGTCCAGCGTTGTGTACGCACAAAAACAGCACACCCGGCTTGCCGGACTCTGAACTCTCGATCCGTGCCATTGCCTGAAGGCGCTGTCGAGCGAAGCGTTCCGCGAGCACTCCAATGAAGGTCTTTGCCTTGGATTGGGCCGCGAGTCTCTCGTAAGAATCGACGACAAAGTGCTCGATTGTCTCGTCGTCAAAAGTGCCATGAAACTCCAAGAGCAGATCCGCTAGTGCGGGACGAAGTGGACGTTGGTCGCTCTGTGGAAGTTCATTAATGAGATGGTTATCGGTCACGGTTACCCTCTCCTTCGCTCGTGACGGCAAGCAGTCCGTCAATGAGGTCCGTGATCCGTCGCTCGACGTCATCGCGAATTGGCCGGACTTCGTCGAGTTGTTTGCCCGCTGGATCAGGGAGTTCCCAATCGACGTAACGCTTGCCCGGATACACCGGACAGGCGTCGCCGCAGCCCATCGTGACCACAACGTCGGCGCTCAGGGCCATCTCATCCGTCAACTTCTGTGGCCGCTCGTTCGCAATGTCGATACCCTTCTCGCGCATCACTTCGACCACCGCCGGGTTGAGTTGTTCTCCCGGCGCCGAACCGGCCGAGTACACCTTGATGCGACCGCGACCTATCTCGCGGGCGAACGCCGCGGCCATCTGTGACCTACCCGCGTTGTGCACGCAGAGGAAGAGGATTTCGGGTTGCTCGGTACTCATGGGGCTCCTTGTTGATTAACGGTTGGACCGACGAAGGCCTGTATGCGTTCTCGAATTTCATCGACCGCCGCGTCAAAGGCACTCTTCGTGCCTCGCGCGACTGGATCAGGAATAGACCAGTGCGACCACATTCTTTCTGAGCCGACCTCTTCGTGGGCTTGGTCACACACAGTGATCACGATGGGAGGCAGCGTCTCCACATTCTCAAGGCTGCGAGGTGTCGTGGCACGCAGGTCGAACCCCGCACGCCTCGCCGCCGCGATGGCACCAGGATGAACGTGATGAGCAGGATGCGTTCCAGCCGATTGAGCGGGGGCACCGGTGCACTCGTTCCACAGTGCCGCCGCGAGTTGACTTCGCGCTGAGTTCATGGAGCAGACGAAGAGCACGCCCGAAGAGGCCAATTTGGTAGGAGCGTAAATCGGCCCAAGCGCTCCACTAATGAGTCGAATGTAGCGACGCCGGCCATCGCCACTCGAGTCGGAACGGGCAATAAGACCGGCTTGTTCCAGCGTGTCGAGGTGGTGAGCCAGGAGATTCGACGCAAGACCCGTTAGAGCTTGAAGTTCAACTGGTGCGCGATCCGACACCATCAGTTCGTCAACGATCAAAAGACGGACCGGATCGCCGAGTGCCGCGTGAAGCCTCGCTCGGCGAGCAATGGTGGGACCGGGGGGCACACGCCACGATATCACTCAATATTTATTGAGTCAATATTCTACGAGAAATAAGCCCCTCCCTTCGCTTCGACTTGGCGTAGCGAGGTGCGTCCCAGCCCGTTATCGTCGAGCTGTGGTTACTGGGCAAACAGATTCCTCGTCGATCGCCTAAGTAGAGATCGCTATGACCAAACTCTGCTGGTGAGTCTTGCTACCGATGGACTACTCGTTATCGCAACTTTCGCTCTCGACGAACCGGAGCAGTGCACTGAACTTCCTCTGGCTCGCCATGACGCAGTTCAACTTGAGGCAGCGCTTGGGAAGGGCTTCGTCTTGATCGACGAACGACGCAAGGAATATCCCACCCCGACCGGATCCGTACAACTGTTTACTGTGGCGACTTTCCGAAGAGATTCGTGGTGAGCCACTTAGCCATCACGATCTACGGCGTATGTGCGGTGACCTTCATGATGGTGATGTACGCCCTTGAAGGGCGAGACCGCCGCTTCATTGCGGCATTCGCTGCGGGTTGTCTCCTCTCGAGCGTTTATGGCTTTCTTGCCGGGGCGTGGCCATTTGGCGTTGTCGAGATGGTCTGGTCTGGAGTTGCCTTCAGGCGTTTTCTCGCCTCGCAGGACTGAGCTGCCCTCTTTGAATGACTAGACCAAAAGCACGTGGCCAGCCAGAACATTGGTGTGCGCAGTTCTGGATTGTCAATGCCGCTTAAACCATCGTGATGTCGCGCCTCGCCGTGATTGTCTATCGTCGCGATTCGAACCGAGTGAGTTGAATTTCTCTATCGAGGAAACTAAAGCGGGTCAGATACGCAGAAAGGCACTCTTGGCGAGCTGCTCGAACGCGGTCGCATCAAGCGGAGGACTTTCCAAATTGTCATCAAAGCTGGGTTGCGACGAGAAGAGCACGAGCTCAGCACCGTTGCGCACCACAAAACCGTCGTCGTCCGACAGGTGTGCCACGAACTGCTTGGCGTCTGACTCGGACTCCAGCTCCGCTACGTAGACGTCAATCGCGTTATTACCTTTGATGGCACAACAATGGAGGCAGCCCAAGGTGCCAATGGAAGTTGTGGTTCCAGTCGAGAGGAACGAAAACTCCAAAGCGGTCGTTCGAGTTCCTTCGAGTCGATCAAGAGCATCCGCGACCTCAACCGCCAATTGCGCAAGGTTGATCGTCGGGGCGTACACCGCATCATCTCTACCTATCATCGGTGGTCTTGACCAGTGGCCCGGCAGGTCGTGTGGCAAGGGAAGTTCGATAATCCCCAGGCCGTACGTGGTTTCCACTTCTCTCAAATGGCACTGTGAGAGCGAGCCACCGTTCTCCAACGAATTCTGGAGTTCCTGACAACGCATCCCGCCCTCTGTCGCCGGTCCACCAAAGAGTGCGACGACGTCGGGGTCATTGGCGTACTCACCGAGAATGAGCGCCGCCAGGAACCATGTGATCCAAGGGATATCTCTCACCTCAGGTAGAAGCGAAAAAGCCGCCAGTGCCTGATGGTAGTAACTGACGTTTGAGGTACGCCGACCCAGAAGGACACGTCGTTGTCCGAAAAGGTAAAGCGTATCCTTGGCTTCATTGGTCAGAAGTCCCCGCAAGTCCGCTCGGACCACGTCATCGTAGAGTTCTGCGGATTGGACCAAGTCTGCCACCCGATTATCAGCGTCATCAGGACGAAACCGGACGAAGTCGTCACTTACGACCTCTGACGAAGCGAGGGAATCAACGAATGGCTTGAGGCGCGGATCGACAGTCATCTCTGCCAGAGTAGGCAATAAATAGATTCGCGAGCCAACGACCTTCCGACCCAGAGGGAACGGGGCCACTACTGGTTTCGTTGATGACCTAAAGATGCGACGTTGGCTGGCCAAAAGCGCGGCTAGATGACCAGAGTTGTTCCAGTTGCCCACTAGATCAATTCTTCGCCCGATGAGTTTGTGATTGGTTCTAGGACTGTCAATATCGACTACCGGGGAGCGCCGAGGGGTCACAATGGTGAGACCGTACAGTTCAAAATCGTAAGACGGTCGGGCGACCGAGCCGTTCGAGTTTGGCGACGGTGTTCGTTCGCACACTTACACCCTCGAACGTGACGGCGACGACAGCGTCGTTTACTTTGAAAATCAACCGTCCGAACATCAACAAGCTTGTCGTAAGCCGCTGTTTACGATGCCGTCACACCAGGTCTACGACGCCGTACTCGGTGGGTTACCTCTTCGTTTTTCTCTGCTCGGGCGCCTGAGCCACGGTGAACGGAGTGCCAATATCGATCGACGGAGGCTCGATTGCCTAGTGGTCGGCAAGATGAATCCGGGCGAGTCCGAGCCATCTGGGCTGACGATTCGATGCCGTATTAATGGGCACCTGTTGGACGATCTCATTTCGCGACTGCCCGAGTGAAACCGTCTTCGCATTCAAGCGTTCGTTTCCCATAAATAGTCTTTGATCAGGTGTCATGTTAAGGACGGTCTCAAAGAACTGACCATTTCAGGGTACGCTTGAAAGTTCGAAACCCCTCATGGGAAGGTACATTGACGGGCAAGCGCTCGCCAAAATGACGCTTGCCCGACAGACGTGGGCGCCATAAGTGGGGCTGCTTTGCGTTTCGCTGGCTTCCTAACTTACTTGTCCCTTGAACTCATTACGTCTTCTGTTGGTGTAATTGGTCCTTCAATTTAAAGGAAAGCTGCTCTTACCAGGGAAAGCCCCTGCACTCGTTGCATACACAGTTGTTACTCCGTCATCTCGCAGCAATCTCACAACTTTGGCCACAAGGCTTGGGGTTATCCGAGGTCATCTTGGAGGAAGTACAACGGAGGTAAACAGTATGAGTACATTCACAACCAAAGTAGCGGGACGCATTGCCGTAGCAGCGGTTCTCAGCTTGGGTATCACCGCAGGTTCCATTGGCATCGCCTCGGCGTCTTCCAATGGCCATGGAAGATTCGACCACGCAAGCGCTGGATCCTCATGGACCTACGCAAACCGCGTTAACGGTGTCGTGACCGGCTACGTGGCTGGCGCGTCGATTACCATCGCACCCCGTGGCGGCACGACCGCCACGACGTACACCTTGACGTCGGCGACCACCATCGCTGGCCTCGCGACTGGGG
>Ga0182016_10006970_pt1 | contig 11744 bp, 7 predicted proteins | sample 712S2MmetaG_FD_120491 | JGI IMG/M metagenome (GOLD analysis project Ga0182016, IMG submission 120491) | Permafrost microbial communities from Stordalen Mire, Sweden - 712S2M metaG | ecosystem: Environmental > Terrestrial > Soil > Wetlands > Permafrost | place: Sweden: Stordalen | collected...
CCCGGAACAGACCGGCCAAAGGATCGAGATCGGCCCCACCGCCGGCCCCACCTATATTCTAGTGGCCGCCACCAAGACTGCCGAGAGCAAAGCGGGGCCCATCGCCTATCAGAGCGACTACCGCCTGGCCTGGGACGAGGCTGAAGCCAAGGGCGCCGGGGCGCAGGACTAATCGCCGCCCTGCGGCGCGTCCGGACGGTCGTCACGCGCCATAAACGGGCGCGCCTTCAAATCCCTTTGCACCAAATCGATAGCTCGCCGTTACGCCACGGTTTGGGACACGGTCTCCGAATATATTCGGCGCTAGTAATCGATTATGAGATCGTCAATCTCGTAAGGCGTCATTGCCGGACCGTGTTTTGGAGCGAGCCAGAGCCAACTCATCATGCGATACCGCGCCTCAACACAGGAAAGGTAGGTATCCCAGTCGCTCCAGTCCCGAATTATCGGAATATCCCGGACGTCACGCAGCCCGTCCCTGATCTCGGCCACATGAAAATATCGGGACGCGCGTTCGCTTAATTGCTCAAGTGCAAGCCCAGGAGATTCTGGCTTGTCTACGTTGAATCCGTGCGTCTCTATAATGATGTGTGAGCGGGATAGCGCCTCAAGCAAGAGTTCGTCGAAGAGTTCGAATTCTCCCCCTTCAATGTCACACAGAATAACGGCCCGACTAAGGTCGACGCCTTCATTGCTCAATAGCGCCACCAGATCCTGGTCTGCCTTGCCGAATACATTCACCTTGCTGGAAATGCCCAACTCATCGGCCCGCTGACGGAGCAGTGCCTGCGTGGCAGTGTCCACGTCGAAACAAAAACTACGGTCAAAGGCGCCGACCTTCACAAGGCCCAGACCAAACAGTCCATCAGCAGCCCCGAGATCGACGAGGGTCCGATCCGGAGCCTTCAGCATATCCAAGATGGCGCAGACGCCAGCCTCATAGGTGCCAAGAAGGTAAGAGCCGGAAACCACCTCCGCCCAATGGCTTGGATGAATGAAGAAGCCTTTGAGAATTCCGTATTGAACGTATGAATTGGTCCGCTCACGCACAATCTGCGAAAGATAATGGCGTCGTGTATTAAGAACATGCATTGAATCATGTTGAAAATACTGATTCATATCCATTTTTATTTCCTATTGTTATTTTGGATATTCCGTGTTTTGGCCAAAAGATTTTCGCGTATACTTTAAACGTGACGCTTTGTATCGCTTATGCGTTCGGTGATCGAAATTTAACCTACGTTCACATGGGATAGCGGTCCTACCGGCCGCGCAAGCCCCAAGCCATTCGGCTGGTGTCTCGACACAGGCTCGTGGTTTCGAGGCGAAAGGTTCCGCCCGTATCCAACGTGAAGGTGGTGTCCGCCGGATAGTCCATGGCGATGGTCTGATCTTGCCAGCCCAGCGAGATTTTCTCCGGCGTGGGCGCGCCAAACGGGTATGTGGTCATGAGATCGAGCGAAATTGGGCGGCGCGCCTCGAACGTGAGCCGCGTGGAGCCGATCGCCCAAAAGGCCCGCCCACTTCCCGGGCCGAATAGGGTCGAAAATAGATCGGGCGAGGTAACGAGTTTGCCGTCGCCGGCAGCCTCGGAAAGGCGCAGGCCGATATCTTCCCAATCGAAGTCCGCGGGATCGAAAGCCATCGGGGCGTCCACGCAGCGAACTTTGTCCGACCCGACAAGATATTGCCGACCTTCATCCAGAATGACGTGACTATAAACGTTGTGATAGCGCCAGCATGGCTCGTAGCGAACATCGCCGGTCATGTGCATCGCCTGAATACGCGTTCCGCCCGACGCAAAAGAGATATTTTTGTTATTTATAGGATGTGAGAATTTATTAGTTTCATGTATCCCCCATTTTGAAACATGATTATATATTTTATCAAACAACAATAGGTTTCCTAAACCGTAGTAAATATTAACAAATGTTGTATCTATGCCATATGTTATATTGAAATCTGTATGAATTCTGTCGATGCAATCGTTGATGAAATGCCCAAAATGGGACCATGCTTCGCGATGCCCAGCAAGCAGGCCGGCCTGTAGACCAACCCCCAATCCTTCCCTGACCGAACGTACGCCTAGATCTATGAAATACTCAGAGTTCGGCCCGGTGATCGATCGTTCCACAAAGTCGCAAAACCAGGCATCGGGCGCTGCGTACATGCGCGCGGGGTCCGCGATCTGATCGAATAGATCGAATTGGCCAGGCTGAAACCAAATGTCCGCATCGTAGACGGCGGCGCGCGCAATATCGTGATCGGCTACGTAATTGGCGACGCTCAGATATCGATCGCACGCCAATATGCTTTTCCGGGCCGGCGGCACGATGACGATGTCTTGCCGGTTCAGCACCTCGAGCTTTTCGGCGGAAAGCCCGTAATCGACAACGCCAACGCGACCATCGTAGGTTGTATGCCTCAGCGAGAGCATGAAAGGCACAAGCATCTCATGCCATGCAAGATCGTTGTCGTCGATGGCGGTAAAGATCATATCTGATCGCATAGTCAGCTTTAGCCCGAGATTATCTTGTAAGACGCGTAGGCGCCAAGACTAGACAGCAACGCGTTAGGACTTTCGACCGATGGATTCCAGCGACCGTGCACATGGAGCGGGCCATGCTTCCAGACAGCCGCATCAGCCCGGAAGGAGCGCGTCGTCGTGCGCCATCACCAGTGCGCGCGCGCTCCAAGCCATTCCGGAGTAATGGACGATGAAGCTGTCGGGGCGGCGATATTCCCAATAGGTGTTGAACAATATCTGGTTCACGAGAACCTCGTCCGTCGACAGCCCATGACGCTTCAGCGCCTGGACGAAGTAGTGCTGATCGCCCATGCTGGCGTAGACATACGACTTGTCGACGACACTGATAATGTCCGCCATGAGTTCCCGCAGGACCGCGTCGTTCTGCGCCGTGCGGCGAAAGCCCATGACCCCGGAGTTGAAATCCCACCCTAGGCCGACGTCGCGGGCCAAAAGCACATCGCGCCCCTCCAGCAGGGGCTCAAGCTTCCGGTCCATGTCGGCGAAGAGCACGTCCGAGTCGATCCAGATAACCCACTCATGTTTCGCCATGTAGCCTTGCAGCAGCCAGGGCTTGAACCAGTTGCCGCTGGCCTTCATCCCCACCTCGGCGGGAACGTCGCGGTGGACATAGAACGTATAACCGTGTTGCTCGCAGTATCGCCGGATGTTGCGTTCCCCGATACGGGCAAAGCAGCCGGTGTCGGGCGAGTATAGCGTCATCAGCGCGATGGGCTGGCCGGGATTATAGGCGCTGCGCTCGTCCGTTTCCTCTTCCGCATATTCGGGAAACGACAACATCGGCAAGCCCGCGGCTTTCCGAGTGTTGATATGGTCGACGAGCACATCCCTGAAACGGGGATTCCCGCCGATTTTATGAACGCCTGTGGTCGAGGACATGTTGCTGGGGATACTGATCGCGAAGGTGGGTTGGGCGCACCATAGCGGTTCCAAATTAAAGCCCGCAGGCACAACGGGAAACGCCCCGCCGATCCTCTCGCTCCAGGGATGGGTGTCGAAGGCCGCCAACAACTCAGCCTCGGCGGAAAAGGGTTCGCCGCCGAACAGGCATTTTTTCCAGATGTCCAGGACCTCGCGCCGGACGGCCTCGGTGTTGCGCCAAACCTGCACATCCACATGGGGAAGCATGCCCGTCTCCGTGCGCACGAGCAACCAGTCCCGCCCAGCCATCAAGGTCTCGAGCGAGACCGGCTGGACGATGGCCGCGTTTTCGCTGAGAAGCAGCACCGCTTCATTCGGCTCGGCGCGTTCCAGCGCGTGCAGCAGAACCTGGTACTTGTACAGGGACCGGCTTTGCAGCGATTCCGGCATGGCCGAGGCGTCGACCCATTCGTGCCGGTATCCGTGGTGATTGGCGTAGCGACGGTGATTGGCCAGGCTCGGCGGCGCCGGGCGGCAGAAATAGCTGAGCACGATCATGGCGTTGATGGAAATTCCCTGAGATTTGGCGTTTCTGGGGATTCGTCGCTTCAGACCCGAGGCGGCCGCCGCAAAAGTGAATAGCCTGTTCAGGACGCCGCGCTCGAATTGCACTCGAGCAACCCGATCAACTCCGTCCGCTTGGACTAGGCGAAACCCATGCCCGCGGTCAATGGCGCACTTGATGTTGCGCGTCGATGTGGTTCCGCGCGCGCGGAACAGCATCGACGCGCTTCCGCCAGCCGTTTCCGCTTGCCTCTGAATGGAAACCTTACTAACGCCATTCGCGGCCAAACGGCTGACAATCTGCGAAAAGCGGGGGGTCGTCTGTTCGAAGTGAGGGGGCTCAATTTATGACAGCCGAGATATTGGGCGCCATGGCCGCAGCCCACGGCACCGACAAGAATGGGCGCCACGCCTACACCCAGCACTATGGGCGACATCTGGATCAGCTGCGCGAGACGGCGTTCAATCTTCTGGAAATCGGCGTCGGGGGGTATGAAGACCCCTTGGAAGGCGGCCGTTCCCTACGCACCTGGAAAGACTATTTTCCCCTGGCAAATATCGTCGGGCTCGATTTCTACGATAAATCGGCAATGTCCGAAGATAGAATAAAAATATATCAGGGATCCCAGGCGGATCCAAAAGTAATTAGCAAGATATTATCCGATTATGACAGCTTTCGGGTCATCATAGACGACGGTAGTCATCGCAGTGAACACGTCATTTCCACGCTGCTCATGCTGTGGCAATACGTTGAACCTGGCGGGTGGTATATCATTGAGGATTTGCAGACGTCCTATTGGCCCATGTTTGGAGGGGCCTTTTACGAAAAAAACTCGCCGCTGACCTCCATGGGATACCTGAAAAGTCTCGTCGATGGTCTGAATTGGTCCGAAATACATCAACCGACTTATTCTCCGACGGAGTTCGACAAGACTTTGGTTGGAATGCATTTTTATCAAAATCTTGCATTTCTTCAAAAGGGCGACAACACAAGGGGAAGCGCCTTCGTTCGCGAAAATCGGTTCCCGGGCCTGTGATTCGGTGGCGCCGCGGAACGCCATTGTTGGTGCGGGAGCGGCGCTGTTTAGGCGCCCAGCCGGCCCGTCCGTTATTCCTTTAGTTTAAAGGCAGGCTTCCAAGCCTTCACCAAAGGAAGGCGTCTTGGAATCTGCGATACCGGCTACAGACGAATGGAACTTCATCCATGCCAAAAATATCGGTGCTCATCCCCACGTTCAACGCCAGCCGGTATTTGCAAGAAACCTTGGATTCAGTGCTGTCGCAGGAGGGCGTCGATTTCGAGGTCATCGTCCTGGATGACCGCAGCACCGACAACACGGCCGATATGGTGCGCGAGCGCCAGGACCCGCGCATTCGCCTGCATGTGAATGAGGCCAATCTCGGGACGCCCAACAATGTCAACCAGGGCCTCGCGATGGCCTCCGGCGAGTATATCGCCCGCATCGATCACGATGACATCGCCTTGCCGGGCAGATTGGCCGCCCAGGCCCGAGCGCTAGACGCCCGGCCCGAGCTGACCGTCATCGGCACGCAGCTCGAACATTTCGACGACCACGTCTTGACGTCGAATTTTCCACTGAATCACGATGAAATCACCGCGAGATTCATAGGCGGCTATGCCTATATCGCGAATCCGACCGTGATGTTCCGTACTGAATTCGTCAAAAAGAACCGGATATTCTACGATCCAAATCTATATGTCGTGGATGATCTCGGATTCTTTTATGATTGCCTGTTGAAAGGCGCCAGATTCGCTAATCTTCCGGATGTTTTTCTGAAATACCGCATTCACGACCGCATGACTTCGAAAAATCTGGACGCAAATCGATTATTCGACTCAAAATATAGACTATATGCTAGAATACTTCCGAGATTCTTTCCCAACATTACGGGGGAAGAATTTGAATCCATCGTCAATATATACGACATGTACTCCGGCGATTTTCCAATCAGGGGCGGGAGCGATTTGGATTCACTAAAGAAGCTGGCCTACGCAATTGGCCGCGCGGCCTCCCGTGTGGATGGATCGCTGGGGCAGAACCCGCAGATCGCCATCGACATGCTCCTGGGCCTGTTCAAGAGCTTCACGGACTTTCTTATCTTGAATCTGAATTTGCTGACGGCCGACGAGTTCAATACGATTCTCGCACCCGCCTACTATGGCGCTCGCAATCAGGCCGCGAGTTCCGTCGGCTAACCCATCTTATTCAGCGCCTCTGCGGCGCATAGGGGCCCAGGGCGTCCAGCAACGGTCCCAGGTGCTTTTCATAGCGGCGCCAGCGCTGGACCGAGGTGGTGAAGATCGGCTGGCGCACCTGGGTCACGCTGGCGGTGCGCACCGGGCGCTTGGTCTTGTGAAACGCCAGGCAGGCGTCGTCCCACTCCAGGCCGCAGGCCTGCGTCACCAGCCAGCGAATGCGCGCCTCCGGATCGGCCACCAGGGCCTCGTGGTTCACCTCGATCACCCGTCCGGGCAGCACCTGGTCCCAGTGCTCCATCATCTGGCGATAGCGCACGTAGGAGCGGCCGATCTCGGCCAGGTCGTAGCTTTCCTCGTTGGCGGTCAGGAAGGGGGTGCGGAAATTGGAAAAACAGGTATCCACCGGATCGCGCACGGCGTGCAGGATCGTCGCCTTGGGGAACATCAGGTGGATCAGGCCGATGAACACGAAATTGTTCAGCATCTTGTCGATGAAGCGCCCCGAATTGTTCCACCCGCGCTCGCGCATGGTCGCCAGATAGGCGTCGGCCAGAGCGCGATAGTGATCTGGGCCATGCGGCGCCAGGCGCTGCAGGGGATATTTGCCCACGGCCGAGTTGAACAAGGCGCTGGTCTCGCCCAGGCCCTGCACCCTGGGATGGCTGGACAGGATCTGTTCGATCAGGGTCGAGCCCGATCGCGGCATGCCCACGATGAAGATCGGCGAGGCCAGGTGCGAGCCATGGCCTTCCTGCTCGGCCATGAATTGCGCCGTACAGAGGCCCTTCATATAGCCGGTTTCCTCCAGCCCGATCTTTTCGGCTTCGTCCGGGCGCAGCATGCGCGCCGATTCGCTGAAGGCGTGGCGCGATTTCGCCGCGGCTTCGCCCATCAGCACCGAACGCTTCAGACGCGCGCCTTCGGCAAAGGCCGCGAACGCCCCATCATAGTCGTCCCGCCGCTCCAGCAGGGCGCCTAGGGCGAAATTCGCCATGGAGCGGGCTTCCGGGCTGCGGGACGGCGCCGCGGCGCCGTGGGCGATGTCCTGCAAGTCCTGCGGGCCGATCGAGGCCGGCGCGATGCGGGCGATATCGATCAGGGCGGCGACGCGGTGGGCCGGGTCCGACGCCAGGGCGCGCAGCTCGGCTACGGCGTCATTGAAATCCCCGGCCACCTCCAGCGCCGTGGCTAGGGAGAACCGTTCTCCGGCGTCCTGCGGGGCCAGCTTCAGGGCGCGGCGCGACGCCGCGATGGACTCCCGCCACTGTCCCAGTTCGCGCAGGGCGTGGGCATAGGCCAGCCACACCAGGGGCTGGTTCGGCAGGCGGCGGGCCAATCGCTCCAGCCGGGGCAGGGCGGTCGCGGGCTTGCCCTGGCCCAGATCGATCAGGGCGATGAAATAGGGGGGGTCGGATTCCTGCGGATTGGAGCGCTCCAGGCGCCTATAGATGGACAGCGCTTCCTCGTAGCGATCCGCTACGCGGTGAACCGCCGCCTCGTGCAGTAGATTCGCCACTTCAGCGGCTGGAAGCAGCGCGGGTCTCCCTGCGCCATGGTAAGTTTTACTCGACTTTATCTTAACCATTTGGGCCAATGCCGCCTTTACTACGCTTCAAGCACCGACTCCTTGCCGCGCTGGTCATGACCTGCGCGCAGTCATATTCAATGGGCCCCAATGTCCACTTAATAGGGTCAGCCGCCTTTTTGGCAATTGTTGGCCCTCGGCTTTTTGCCAACGGCCATAAATTAATCGCCAAATGGGCAGCCGTCATGTCGCGTGGCGACGGATACGAATGGCCCAGGTCAAACTCGGGGCGTTCAAGCGCCTGCGATGGGCGCTAATGACTCGATGGTCTAGGGCTTGCGCGGAGATGTCGGCGGAGGGGCCGTCGGGAGTGGACGGGCCGCCGCCGCCAATCGCGCCGCGTCCAATTCCCGCGGCGGCGCATAGGGGCCCAAGGCGTCCAGCAACGGTCCCAGGTGCTTTTCATAGCGGCGCCAGCGCTGGACCGAGGTGGTGAAGATCGGCTGGCGCACCTGGGCCACGCTGGCGGTGCGCACCGGGCGCTTGGTCTTGTGAAACGCCAGGCAGGCCTCGTCCCACTCCAGGCCGCAGGCCTGCGTCACCAACCAGCGAATGCGCGCCTCCGGATCGGCCACCAGGGCCTCGTGGTCCACCTCGATCACCCGCCCGGGCAGCACCTTGTCCCAGTGCTCCATCATCTGACGATACTGAACATAGGCGCGCCCGATCTCGGCCAGGTCGTAGCTCTGTTCCTGCGCGGTGAGGAACAGCGTGCGGAAATTGGAAAAACAGGTGTCCACCGGATCGCGCACCGTGTGCAGAATCCTCGCCTTGGGGAACATCAGGTGGATCACGCCGATATAGAGGTGGTTGCCCAGGTCCTTGTCGATGAACCGCGCCGAGCTGGTCCAGCCGAGCTGATGCATGGCGGCGAGATAACGGTCGGCCATCTGACGATAGTGATCGTGGCCATGCGGCTTGAGAAACTTCAGCGGAAATTCGTTGCCGATCGTCTCGAACATCGCTCCCGCTTCCCCCAGTCCCTGGACCCGGCGATGGCTGGACAGGATCTGTTCGACCAGGGTCGAGCCGGACCGGGGAAAGCCGACGATGAAGATCGGCGCCTGCAGGGTCTGGCCCCCGCCCTCCTGTTCGGCGATGAACTCGCGGGTAAACAGGGATTTCATATGGCTGACCCATTCCCCCGTCAGGCGCTCGGCCTCGGCGGGGTGCAGGGCGCGCACCTTTTCACTGATCAAGGGGCGTTCGGCGCCCTCGATCTCGCCCGCCAGAATCCCGCGCTGGATGCGCGCGGCCCTGGCGAAGGCCTCGAACGCCTCGTCATGGCGTCCCTGCCGCTCCAACACGGCGCCGAGGGCGACGTTCGTCATGATGACGAATTCCGGGCTCTCGTCTGGGCGTTGGGCGGCGGCGTGGATCTCGTCCAGTTCCTCGGGCCTGATCGCCTCCGGCGATCTGCGGGCAATCGTTGTCAGGGCGAGCATGCGGTGCGACTCCTCCAACATGATGGAGCGAAACTCCGCCAGCGCTGCATCGAGGTCTCCGGCGACCTCCAGGGCATTGGCCAGGGAGAATCGTTCTCCGATATCCAGCGGGGTCAGCGCCAGTGCGCGCCGCGAGGCGGCGATCGACTCGCGCCACCGTCCCAGTTCCCGCAAGGCGTGGGCATAGGCCAGCCACACCAAGGCCTGCTCGGGCGCTCGCCGGGTCAAGGCCGCCAGGCGCTCCAGCGCCGCGACGGGCCTGTGCCGCGCCAGATCGATCAGGGCCAGGAAATAGGGCGGATCGTTTTCCCGCGGATTGGTCCGCTCCAGGCTCTCGTAAAGGGCGATGGCCTCGTCGTAGCGGGCCGCCACCCGATGGATCGCCGCCTCGTTCAGCACGGCGACCACCTGCGCCGCCGGCAAGGGCGCGGGGCCCGGGGCGCGCTTGCCTGGATTCTGCTTCTTCGCCTTGCTCATGCCTGCGCGCATACACCGGTCCGGTCCGGCCTCGTCAAGCACCATATAAGGGCGACATAAGAGCGGCATGGGGCCGACCGCCAAATTCCGCCTCGCCCGCTAGGCATTCCGCCCGCCCGGCTAAGGGAATTCGGTTGGCCGGTCAGCCGGCGCGACCCGCAAGCGCTGCGGGGCGGGGACCGGTTCATTGGAACAGGGCCAAGCTCCTGGATTTAGAGTCCGTGCCGCGCCCGCGAATTCATCGCTGGGACATCGCTCAAACAGTCGAGAAAACTTCACAGTCCACCCAGGTAAAAATGGGGCGCGTCCGCTTGCCATATCGCAATTCAAGGGTTAGGAATGCAGCGGGTGAAAATGAGCCAGGTGCCGACGCCGTGCGTCGCGGGCTCTTGTAATGAACATTGCTAACTTCTGACGGGCCTGAGCCGGCGACAAAGCGCGGCTCAAATCGATGGGGATCAAATTGACCAAGACGCCGAAAACGCCTGAATTTTCCGAGGAAGTAGGGCTGAAGAGCACGCTGTCCAGCAAGCGGCCTCATCTCCTGCTCGGCGCCTCGGCCGCGGCCTTGGGCGCGGCCCTCCTCATCGGCGGCGCGTTGAACGCGGTGCCGGTTCAGGCGCACGCCACCCCCGCCACCTCCCTTACGACGTCGGGCGTCCCGGGCTTCATCACCGGCAACTCGATCAGCACCGGCTTGTCATCGCTCTCGACCAGCGTCAGTTCGCTGTCGACCAGCGTCAGTTCGCTGTCGACCGGCGTCAGCTCGCTGTCGACCTCGACCTCCACCGGCATCACCTCGCTGTCCACCGCGACATCGTCCCTGGTCACCTCGCTGTCGACGGGCATTAGCTCTCTGTCGACCTCGACCTCGACGGGCATCACCTCGCTGTCGTCCTCGACCTCGACGGGCATCACCTCCCTGTCGTCCTCGACCTCGACCGGCATCACCTCGCTGTCGTCCTCGACCTCGACGGGCATCACCTCCCTGTCGTCCTCGACCTCGACCGGCATCACCTCGCTGTCGACCTCCGTGTCGACCGGCGTCACCTCGCTGTCCACCTCCGTGTCGACCACGACTAGCTCGCTGTCGACTTCGGTTTCGACCAGCGTCACCTCGCTGTCGACCTCGACCTCGACCAGCGTCACCTCGCTGTCGACCTCGGTTTCGGCCAGCGTCAGCTCGCTGTCGACCACCTTTAGCTCGCTGTCGACCGGCGTCAGCTCGCTGTCGACCTCGGCCTCGACCACGGCCAGCTCACTGTCCACCGCGACCTCGTCCCTGGTGACCTCTCTGTCGACTTCGGCCTCCACGAGCGTCAGCTCGCTGTCGACGGGCCTGAGCACGACCAATAGCAACGTCACCTCGCTGTCGACCTCGGCGTCGACCAGCGTCAGCTCGCTGTCCACCGCGACGTCGTCTCTGGTGACCTCGCTGTCGACCTCGGCCTCGACCACGGCCAGCTCCCTGTCCACTGCGACCTCATCCCTGGTGACCTCGCTGTCGACCTCGGCCTCGACCACGGCCAGCTCCCTGTCCACTGCGACCTCATCCCTGGTGACCTCGCTGTCGACCTCGGCCTCGACCAGCGTCAGCTCGCTGTCGACGGGCCTGAGCACGACGAACAGCAACGTGACCTCGCTGTCGACCTCGACTTCGACCAACGCCAGCTCGCTGTCGACGGGCATTAGCTCGCTGTCGACTTCGACCTCGACCAGCGTCAGCTCGCTGTCCACGGCGACCTCGTCCCTGGTGACCTCTCTGTCGACCTCGGCCTCGACCACGGCCAGCTCGCTGTCTACGGCGACCTCGTCCTTGGTGACCTCGCTGTCGACCTCGGCCTCGACCAGCGTCAGCTCGCTGTCGACGGGCATCAGCTCGCTGTCGACTTCGACCTCGACCAGCGTCAGCTCGCTGTCCACCGCGACCTCGTCCTTGGTGACCTCGCTGTCGACCTCGGCCTCGACCACGGCCAGCTCGCTGTCCACCGCGACCTCGTCCCTGGTGACCTCGCTGTCGACTTCGGCCTCAACCAGCGTCAG
>Ga0182016_10006972_pt1 | contig 11743 bp, 4 predicted proteins | sample 712S2MmetaG_FD_120491 | JGI IMG/M metagenome (GOLD analysis project Ga0182016, IMG submission 120491) | Permafrost microbial communities from Stordalen Mire, Sweden - 712S2M metaG | ecosystem: Environmental > Terrestrial > Soil > Wetlands > Permafrost | place: Sweden: Stordalen | collected...
ATTTGAGATCGAAGAATCCATCGGTCTGCACAGGCTATCCAGCCAAGTCTGGACCCGCAATCAAAAAAGTTGACCAGCCTCCGCTAGCATGCAGCCAGCGCAACGAATGCATAGCCTGGCGTAAGATTTGTCGCGCCTGGGAATCCCGGCGGGGTGGGACTCTGTCTAACCCTGACTTTCTTAGCCAAGAATCCAGTCACGGCTCGACAGAGTCTCGCCCTACCGGGAAGGGATTTGAGATGCAAAAAGAAGAGAGCCGCGGCTTTTAAACCGCGGCTCTCTCTAATAGAGATTTAAGTCAGTTTGACTTAATTATGGAGCAACAACCCGGAAGTAGCTTGCGCCAGTGCCAACAGGAATGGTCGCCGGGTTAGCTGTGCCCACCGTGGTCCAAGTGGTACCATGATTGAGCGACGGAGCGGATTGCAGCGTGCCGCCGGACGGTGTCCAAGAAACGACGATGTTCTTGCTGACGATGGAAGCCGTCAGTGTTGGCGCGGTGCTCGGCGGGTTTTCCACCACCGTGGAAGCAGCCTGACCGTTCAAGCCGGCTTGATAGATCAACTGCACTTCAGCGGCAGTGAGAGGACGTGTCCAGAGGGCCACATCATCCAAGTCGCCAGGCAGGAAATCAGGACCCGTGGTGGTATCCAGATCGACCGGCACTGGTGTCGCATTCACGTCCGAGGTCGCCCTGGCGCCAATGGAGATCCAAGGCTGGCTTATCGGATAGAGCGGCTGAGTGCCCGCGATTTCACCACTATAGTCAACACTGGCGACTTGATTGCCATCGAGGAACAACCGGAGTTGCGCGCCGTCAGCGGAGAAGGCCAGATGGTGCCAACCGCTGTTGGTGATCTCAACAGCTTGAGGCGCTGAGACGGTAGCGGAGGCGTTGAGTGTGTCGATGCCGATGTTGGCCGTCGGGATCAGGCCCACAGTGCCATTGGTGTCAGAATCCAACTCCAGCGCGAACTGGCCGATAATGCCACCGCTGGTGGTGATGAAGTTCCCGTCCATGTTACGGAAGACAGTAATGTTATTACCGACAGTGTAATCATTGGTATTGATATTGACCCAGGCAGAACCCGCGATGCCTGTGGAAGCAAGGGTGTAGTTGCTCACGAAGGCCCAGGTGGTCGTGCCGTCCAAGACCAAGTCATGAGTACTGCCTTCAACTGTGCCCCAGGCCGCTGTGCCTTGCACGAGCGCCGGTTGGCCGCCAGCCACAGTGTTGGGAACGGTGGTTCCGTTGGTTTGGTTAAACAACCATTCCGCGACCAAGCCGTTGGTGATTTTATAGTCGGAGATACCGGCTACCGCCGCTTCGCTGATCACGCTGCCGGCAGCGTTGAAGATAGCGACGGTGTATTGTCCCTCTTGGGCGGCCCCAAATGGATTAATGGTCAGAGTCGGGGTGCTAACTCCGCTGTAAATCCCGCCGTTGATCAGGGCCTCGCCGTTGAAGCGCCATTGATAGCTAAGACCGCTGCCTAGAGCATCGACGGAGATAGTCAACACGCCATTGGACGTGGTGACGGAGGGCTGCGGTTGAGCAATGATCTGGGGTGGGTTACCCGGATTAGGAGCATTGATGAGCAACTGGAGGGCGTTCACGCCGACGTTGCGGAGTGTGCCCGCTTGGATCGACAAGACGGTCACGGTGACGGTGATGTTGCTGTTGGCGTCTGGAACCACACCGTCGAAGCGGACGAAGTCACCAGGCGTGGGATTGGCTGCGTTCGTGCTGGTGGCGCGGTAGAACCCTGGCGAGGTGGCATAGGTGTTCGCCGCAAAGGTGTTCTCATAAATGATGGCCGGATTCGTTTGAATCTGGAAGCTCAACTCCTGGACTTGTTCCGGCGGGCTGACGGAATAGATTAGCACGGCGTTGGTGCTGTTCGTTGGCACATTTCCGAACGTGTAGGTCCCAGGAGTTCCGTTAGCTCCAGTGACAGCGGCGGCGCCGGTGATACCATTCAGGAGGATTTCCTGAGGAGTGGTCGTCCCAGTGCCAGCGCCCCAGGTGCCGGAGGTCGCGAAGGTGAAGGTAATGGATGACTGATTGCTTGAGCTGTCCAAGAGTGTGGCAGGGAGCGAGGAACCGTCTCCAGTGCTGCCAGAGCCGTTGGTGGCTTCATTCCAATAAGCTTGCAACTGCTGACCGACGATTTGTTCGGGGGTCAGCGGGAACGGCGCGCCATTGGCACCGCTGCCGATGAACTGAATGCCGATGCTATCAACGCTGGAAGGCGTGAAGATCTGGGCGTAAACCTGCGGGCTGGTGACGCAACCAACGATTCCAACTGAATAGGCGATATTATCATTATTCGTGGTGACAGGCGCCGTGGTGAAGCTGGTCTTGGTGGCACCAGTGACCGGCTGACCGTTGGTGTACCATTGAATCGGCCAAGGGCCATTGACTGAGGTGAAGAACGTGGCCGGGGTCCCGGTCAACACTGGTGTGTTCACAGGCGTGCCGGTGAAGCCGGCGATGGCGCAGTTCGCTTGCGAGGTAATGGCCAGCAATTGAACTTCGGAGATCTGCATGCTGTTTTGGCCAGGGCCCTGGCAGGTAACGGAGGTCCAGCGATAACTGGTAAACGGCTGGTCATTGAAGAAGTAGAAATACTGCCACTCGAAGCGATTCGCGAATGACGGGGTGTTATTGCTGTAGATGAGGGTCCAATTCGTCGAAGCATCCCAACTATTGCCAGCCAAAGGATCATTGGAACCTTCGATCGTCACGATCGCGGGATCGCGATCGCCGCTGCCGGGACCGGAATCGTTGGCCGACTGCATGGCCAAACCAGTGATGGTGGTAGCGCCAGCGGAGGGCGTGACGATGAAACCGCAAGGGCCGGTTGCGCCGTCAAAGTTCAAATACTTGGCTTCGGTGCCGTCAATGGAGTTGGCCACCCCTTCGGAGCTGGGGCTGTTGGTGGAGGAGGCGGTGATGTGATCGGTTGGCACAACGGCGTTCGCGGGAGCGCTCAAGCCGAGAATCTGCACTTCCGAAATCTGCATGCTGTTTTGGCCAGGGCCTTGGCAGGTAACGGACGTCCAGCGATAGTAGAGGTAGGGGGTTTCGTTCTCGAAATAGTTGGTCTGCCATTCAAAGCGGTTCGCAAAGGATGGGGTATTGTTGCTGAAAACCAGCGACCAATTCGTGCTTGCGTCCCAGCTATTGGGGGCGAGGGGATCATTGGAACCTTCGATGGTCACAATGGCCGGATCACGGTCGCCGCTGCCGGGACCGGAATCATTGGCCGACTGCATGGCCAAGCCCTGGGCAACCGTGGCGCCCACAGCGGGCACGACGATAAAGCCGCAAGGGCCGGTTGCGCCGTCAAAGTTCAAATACTTGGCTTCCGTGCCGTCAATGGAGTTCGCGACACCTTCAGAACTTGGGCTGTTGGTGGAGGAGGCTGTGATCTTATCGGTCGGGACGAGAAGATTCTGGGGCACCGTGCGTCCCAGGAGCTGCACCTCGGAAATCTGCATGCTGTTATTTCCCGGCCCTTGGCAGGTGACCGCCGTCCAACGATAGGTGGAAAAGCCCTGGAAGTTGGTGAAGTAGTTCGTCTGCCATTCGAAACGGTTCGCGAACGATGGTGTGTTGTTGCTGAACACCAGCGTCCAATTCGTGCTCGCTTCCCAGCTATTGATGGCGAGCGGATCATTGGAACCTTCAATCGTCACAATGGCCGGGTCGCGATCGCCGCTTCCTGGACCTGAATCATTGGCGGATTGCATGGCAAGGCCCATGACCAAAGTTTCTCCGACTGAGGGCTGAACAATGAAGCCGCAAGGACCGGTGGCCCCGTCGAAGTTTAGATATTTGGCCTCCGTCCCGTCAATGATGTTTGCAACACCTTCGGAACTGGGACTGTTGGTGGAAGAGGCGGTGATTTTATCGGTCGGCTGGACGACGTTTTTTATCGCCTGAGCCTGCGCAGTCCCGGCAAAAAGCGGGAGCAGCGCTGGCAGCAGCCAGAGCGACTTTCTAAGCGTTGGGTTTGATGATTGAGTTCTCATTTAAGCGAGGTCTTTTGAACTGATTATTATTGATGGTTTCGACTATCTACTTACTTGCTTTTTCTACTGTCACTAACACTGCACCGACAAAAAAGGCAAAACTCCGTAAATGGCCTGTCTTGCCACGAAAATTCTACGACACAAGGACAACGAGTGCTCGCGGAATGGTCGCACTCTGATTGAACGAGAAAACGAAGTCAATGCTTTTTTCAAAAAAATTTGTTTTCCCTTAAATTTGTTTAGAACCACACAAGAGCAAGACTTTAGTTCCGCTATACTTCAGCTCCGGCTTTTGAGCCGACACGACTGACGAACATTGCATGTTGTTGGTTAAAACCTGAGGCAGAGCTTCAGAAACCCAGCCGAACAACTCAATGACGGATTCTTGACTGTACGCGCTAGCAAACCCTAGGCGTCTGACAACGATGATCGTACTTAAAACGAGAGCAGGGATTGAACCCTGCAGGCAATTTTGGATTCTTGGTTTTGATGATTACAATTGCATTATTCGTCGCGAGATTCTTTACACTGGTTAATTGTTCATAATCTCCCACTAAGCCATCCACTTGCTGCCAAGCCATTCCAACATGACTTGCGATCGTTCATTCCAAAAGCTCTGCGGCGAAATTGACTCTTGGAACGGGGGCAACTATTAACCACCACACCGACCAAGTCAACGCTTTTTTCAAAAAAAAATTGACTTTTTTTGAATAACCCGTGGAACACGGCCAGCCTAGCGATAAAAGTTTGACAATCAAACCCTTTTGCGTGCCGCAGGCGGCCTCCAGTCTCAATCAGGGCGAGGCCATTCCCTGCTTTTTATTCGATTCGTATGCTTTGATTTCCTTTGGCAGAACGCCCGCGAGCACGGTGTTGTGTTGCGCCTCCGCCAGAGCCAGGGCGCGTCGGGCGGTCGTGGCGGCCTCCTCGAAGCGTCCCGCTTCCGCGTAAGCGGCGGCTAAAGTGCGCATAACGGGCGCGCTGCGACCTCCTTTCAATTGATTGGATTTTTCGGCCAGGGTGACGGCTCTGCCGCCCTCGTGAAGGGAAGCCACGGAGGAAGTGGCCAGCAACCAGGCCAGGTTGTTCTGGACATCGGCGTCGTCCGGTTCGATGTCCAACGCCTCTTGCCAGCAAGCAGCGGCCTGCTTGTCGTCTCCTCGTTGGGAGTAAATCAAGCCTAAGCTGGCGTAGGCCGCGGCCTGATCGGGGGTGATTTTCAGCGCTTGGCGGAGATGATCAACGGCTTCATCGCTTTGCCCGCTCTTGCGCAGTGCATTGCCCAAATTGAGATGGGCGTCACTGAAGTTGGGATCGATTTCCAGGGCTTTGCGGTACTGGGCGATGGCTTCCTCCGTCCGGCCCTCTCTTGATAAGGCCACTCCCAGGTTATAGTAAGCCGCCTTGGATGCGGGATCGATCTGCTGCGCGCGGCGGAAGCAGGCGATGGCTTCCGCCACTTGGCCCTGGTCGCCAGGCGCAGCCTGGAGGCCCGCCAGCGCAGTGCCCAGGTTGTTGAGGGCGGCCACGTTGTCCGGCGCGATGGCAACTGCTGTCCGATAATGTTCCAGGGCCAGGCCGGTTTTGCCTTCCGAAGCCAGAGCAGCGCCCAGATAGACATGCGCAATGCTGTTGCTCGAGGTGCAGGCCAGAGTGCGAGTCCAAAGGGATTCGCCATTTCGCCAATAGGAAGTCTGGCGGTAGCCACCTAGCAGCAAGACAGCAAGCACGGCCCCCATCAACCCCCCCAGCGCCAAACGACGATGTTTCCAGCACGCGCTCCAATCGGCCAAGGCCCAGGTCCCGGCCATGACCAGACCGATTTCCGGCAGATAGGTATAGCGATCGGCGCGCGCGGCCGCGTTGGAAATCTGAATAATGCCAATGACCGGAAAGAGCATCCCCAAGTACCAAAGCCAGCCGGTCAGCAAATAGGGACGCCGCTGCCAGCCCGCCACCACGGCCGCGGAAATCGCCGCCAGCAAGATAAACGCGAGGCAGACCATCCAAATTGGCTGGCCAGACGGAGCAATGGGGTAAAGCGTGGCCAAACCTGACGGGAAAATCAATTGCCGCAAGTAATCCAAATAGGCCACCAGAGCCTCGGCCAGGCGCTGCGGAAAGGAAAGGCGATGGACGTCCGTAATGATCAAGCCCGGCACGAGCGCGGCGGCGGCGCACGAGGCGGCCGACAGGACGAAGAGAGGAATCTTCTCTCGCACCAAAGCTCCGCACTGCCGCCACTCCCGCCAACGTCCCAGAGGCCAATAATCCAGCAGCAACAAGACAAAAGGCAGAGTCGCCACCATGCTTTTGGCCAGGAGCGCCAAGGCAAAGGACAACAGCATTAGAGTATATTTGATAACCGTGGGCCGGCGCGCGTAGCCGGCGTAAGCGCCCAGGGCCAAAAGGAAAAAGAACCCGCTCATCACGTCCTTGCGTTCCGAGATCCAGGCCACCGATTCCGCCCGCAGGGGATGAAAAGCAAAGACCGCCGCCACAAACGCGGCGCGCCAGAGACGGCCGGTCATCTGCCGCAGGAGCAGGAAGAGCAAGACCGCGTTGGCGGCGTGCCAGAGGACGTTGACCAGATGGTGCCCGCCCGCACGCAAGCCGAAAAGCTGACAGTCGAGCATGTGGGAAAGGGTGGTGAGAGGAATCCAGTTGGCGGCCTGCGCGTGGGTAAACGCCCAGCCGACGGACTTGACAGACAAACCTTTCGCCACCACCGGGTTCAGGTAAACGTTCTCCTCGTCGTCGTAGTTGACAAAGCCAAAGCGCGCCGTTTGGCCAAAGACCAGGAAAACCCCCACCACGAGAAAGAGGCAAATGCCAGTCACCCAGCCCGTGGTGGATTGTTCTTTAAGCGCTGGCGGCGGCGTTTTCGATTTGGCTGCCTTCATGAACGGACGATTCAAGCAAGAAAGCGCCGAAGGCCGCAATGCAAATGACACTTAGAACTTGGAAGCCCGGCAAGCGTGTGATACCAGAGCGGCCATGCGCCCCGGCCAATCGCCAAAGTTGCCGCCAGCTTGGGGCTGGCTGATGCCAGCCTTGATCGCGCTCGCCCTGGGGTGCTTGGGCTGGCAGGCTTGGCGGGTCCCAAAAATCCAATTCCTGCCGCCGGGAGCGGCTCCCTGGATCGTCTATCCTTCTCCGGTCCGCACCCATACGCTGGAGGTGCGGTTTTTGCCGGCGGAGTTTCACGGCCAGATTGTCCTCGAGCGCAAACCAACCAAAGCGATGCTTGACTGGCGTTGCTTCCGCCACGGCCGCCTCACGATCAACGGCCAGGTTGTGTCCATCCCGGAAAGCGCCAACTGGAAAGTCCCGGCGGGGCTGGAGGTGGCGGCGCTTTTGCGGGCGGGAACCAATGAGGTCGTGGCCACAGTCTGGGCGGATACAGGACCGCCGGCGTTGAGCCTGCGTTTGCAAACGGATGAAACCACCGTCGTCACGGATGAGCATTGGGACGTCTCGCTGGCTGGAGCCCGCCGGCTCCCCGCGAATGGGGCGGGCGCGATCGTGGAACCGCAAGCCGGCAATCCGTTGTTCGGCAACGAGAGCACAAGGGCGGCTTGGGCCAAAACGCTTGGGCTGGAGTCCGTCTTTTTGGCGATCTCCGCGCTGGCGGCGTTGCTGTGGTGGCGTTTTCGCGCCCGGCTGGAAGACGGGGGGCGCAAGGAAAGATGGTTGCGGAACCTGGCCCTGGCCGGGATCGCGATGGTTTGGCTCGCCCTCCTGGCGCACAATATTGGATGTTTGGCGGTCCGTTGCGGTTTCGATTCCGCCGCGCACCTGGATTATATCAAATACATTCAGACCAACCGTTCCCTGCCATTGGCCAACCAGGGCCTGGAGATGTTTCAGGCGCCATTGTATTACGTTATTTCGGCGGGCCTGCTCAGCGCGTTGCACCACACGACGGATTTGGACGGTTTGCGGATTTTGCGGGTCTTTCATCTTTTCGTGGGGGCGGCCAATGCCGCTTTGGTGTGGTTTGGGCTAGGACTGATTTATCCCGGGCAATGGAAGAAGCCATTGGCCGGGGCCGCGCTGGCGGCTTTCGCGCCCTGGCAGTTGTATCTTTTGCATTACCCAACGAATGAAGTCCTTTGCGGCGCGCTCGGGACGGCGGCCCTGTGTCTGGCCCTGAAATGCCTGACGTTTGACAAGGATGTTTGGCGGCCGGGATGGCTGGCGGCGCTGGGCGCGGCCTTGGGCGTGGGGTGTTTGACAAAGGCTTCGGCCCTGGTGCTGCTGCCGGTCGTATTCATCGCGCTGGCCGGCCAATTGATCGCGCACAAACAGCGTTCGGCCTTGTTCTGGCTCAAGGTCATGGGGCTGGTCTTTGGGGTGGCGCTGGCCATTGGCGTCTGGCCTTACTGGCGGGCCTGGCGGCATTTCGGCGACCCGCTCCTGGGCGGTTGGAGCGGGGAGACCGGGACGGCGCCGTGGTGGCAACAACCCGGATTCGTCACGCCCGCCTACTTCGACAGTTTCGGAAGGGCGCTGGTCTCGCCGTACTTCTGCGGGTTGCACGGTTTTTGGGACGGCCTCTACTCGACGCTTTGGGGAGATGGACTTTGCGGCGGGGCGGACAAAATGGCGCTGGCCCCGCCTTGGAATTACGATTGCATGACGACGGGGTACATTCTGGCGCTGGTTCCGTCTCTGCTGCTGGTGAGCGGGGCTGTCGTGACCTTGATCGAGTTCGCGCGGAAACCGCAAACGCAGTGGCTGCTGCTGGGAGGCGTGGCGGTGGCGCTTTTGCTGGCCCTGGCGCACATGAACCTTAAGCTGCCTTATCTGGCCTGCGCGAAGTCTTTTTTTGCGCTGGCCGCGATGCTGCCGTTTTGCGCATTTATCGTCGCGGGATTTGCGTTTTGGAGGATGCGCCTGGGAGCGGTGGCGGGCTACGGTCTGCTAGCCTTGCTGGGCCTTTGGTTCATCAACGACTTTACGGCGTTTTGGATCAAGCCGGATGCGCCTCATACGAAACTCCTCGTGGCCCGGCAGAAATTCATGTTGGGCAAGGAAGACGCCGCGCCGGATTTGGAACGCCTTCTGCAATCGGACCCGGGGAATCGGCTCGCGGCGGAGTATCTGGCCCTGGCGGAGCTGAAAGCGGGCCGGACCAACCGCTTCGAGGCGGTCGTCACGGAGGCGGCGAAGAACGGCGCGGTGGACGGGGAATTGGCTTTGCTGGCGACTAAAAACATGTTGCGCCAGGGGCATTTTGCGGAGGCCTTGGCGTGGGCCCGGAAGGCGGCCCAAGGCGCGCCGGATGACGAGATCATCGGGGAGACCTGGCTGGACCTGGCTTCCGCGAGTAAAGAGAACTCCGAAATCATCGCGGCCGGGGAGTGGTTTCTGCGCAACGATCCGGGCAGCCTCTCCGCGCACAAAATGATGGCGGAGGCTTTGAATCGCGTGGGCGAGACCAATGCCGCCGCCATGCATCTGTCCATCGGACGGGCGACTTCGTTTTAGGCGCGGTTTCGGGATAGGGTAAAAAGTCAGGGTTCGACGGAGTCTCACCCTACCGGGATGGAATGACCACGACACGCCATTAGTTGTGACGCTCTATCATTGTGTTTTTTGACGTAAAGTTGTGTTTTTAGCTTTGGAATTGGCGAAGGGGGGTTGTGTTTTTTGGTGTGGTTTTGCGGGTGTGAGTTGCCGGCGGGATTTGAGTTTGGCCAGGGGAGGAGGTTTGGCGGAAGCGCGCTTGAGGCGGGCTTGGGTGGCGGCAGGCTGTCCGAGGCCGACAATATTCGTTTCTACTATATTCAACATGGGGCGATGATAACGCCTCCGGCGTCAAACTAAAAACCTACGGAAGGAATTTTGGACGAAATCTGACAAATAGCGCTCCTCGCGCCGGGGCCCACGGGCCGACCGCGCGGGAAGCCAGGGCGAATGTTGAATGTGAAAGGACGGGACCAATGTCCTGCACGGCCCCACTAACCTTTGATGGTTGACCCACGATCCTCTTGCGGAGAGGGGAAACACGAAGACCGGCAGGGGTGCGGACAGAGCGCCGGACATTTACGAGGACAAATAGACTGCAATTGATTGCATTTGCCATTGACACAAAGCAACTTACGACTGTAATATGGCTGGACAAATATGCGGACATTTGAACGGACACATCCTTGGATTGCTTTTCGGATAGATCTGCGGAAAGCCGCGCCCACGTTGTGGCTGCTGCTCGGCGAAGCAGCGTCCAAATGCGAGCACATTGCCGGCGTACCGTTGCGCCCTTCTGTCGCGCAATCGCTGCACCAGCTTTATCTCGCGAAGGGCGCGCTCGCGACTACCGCCATTGAAGGCAACACGCTTACGGAAAAGGAAGTGCTGGCGCGCTTGCAGGGCAAGTTGAAATTGCCACCGTCGAAGGAATATCTCGGACAGGAGGTGGACAACATCGCGGCCGCGTGCAATCGCATCGGCGAGCGCTTGCGGAACGGGGACACGACGCTGACGGCGGAGCGGGTGTGCGAATTTGATCGGCAGGTTCTGGAAAAGCTGACGTTGGACGAGGACGTTGTGGCGGGTCAGGTGCGGACTCATTCGGTGGTGGTGGGCAATGTGTATCGCGGCGCACCGGCGGAAGATTGCAATTATTTGCTCGGACGCCTATGCGAATGGCTTGCGGGCGAGGACTTTGCCGCGCCGGAAGGAATGGAGATGGTGTATGCCATTCTTAAGGCAGTGGTGGCGCATCTTTACCTGGCCTGGATTCATCCGTTCGGCGACGGCAACGGCCGCACGGCGCGGCTGGTGGAGTTTCAAATCTTGTTAAGCGCTGGCGTGCCGACACCGGCGGCACATCTATTGAGCAATCACTACAACCAGACGCGCGCCGAGTATTACCGTCAGTTGGACCGTGCCAGCAAGTCGGGAGGCGAAATCGCGCCGTTCTTGGAATACGCGGCACGCGGTCTCGTGGACGGATTGCGCGAACAATTACATGTCATCCGCGAACAGGAATGGAATGTGACCTGGCGGAGTTACGTTCACGAGAGATTTCGGGATCGCGCTGGCATAAACGCCAAACGCCAGCGTGACCTCGTGCTGGATTTAAGCACGGCCCGCGAAGCGGTGGCCGTTGGGAAAATTACCGAACTCACGCCGCGGTTGGCAAAAATCTATGCCGGAATCTCGGCCAAGACTTTGCAGCGTGATCTGGCGGCGGCGGAGGAAATGGAACTGATCGAGCGGACACCCGAAGGTGTCCGCGCCCGGCGCGAGTTGATTCTGGCTTTCCTGCCGTGGCGGCGAACGGAAGCCAAACCAAAACCCACAACCACGGAAGGGCCAAAGCCATGAGCAATTACAATCTCTATTGCAGCGTGGTTGAGTAGTACCGCTACTTTGTGCGCTAGTTGTTCGCCGGACAAAAGAAGTCACCCACATAATTTCATATTGCCGGCCCGGCCTTCCCATCATGCTGAAAATGTCGCCGGTAACGCCGGAAGCAAGAAGCAAGCAGAACAATGTGTTTATGTGGGTGCCCCTGTGTGACCACTCTGACGGTTTACGACTCTTATCCAACATCCCATCAGCATTGCAACTCCATACTGGACAGTAGTACGTTCATGCAGCCTTTTCCAGCCCAAGAATATCGGCGTAGCCACAGCGGGCCAAGCTGATTTTGGTTGCGAGAAATTTCTTGAGGGTAACGCTTTCGGGTGAACCA
>Ga0182016_10006974_pt1 | contig 11741 bp, 10 predicted proteins | sample 712S2MmetaG_FD_120491 | JGI IMG/M metagenome (GOLD analysis project Ga0182016, IMG submission 120491) | Permafrost microbial communities from Stordalen Mire, Sweden - 712S2M metaG | ecosystem: Environmental > Terrestrial > Soil > Wetlands > Permafrost | place: Sweden: Stordalen | collected...
CCTATCTCCTGAATCGAACCAACCTGGGGGGCGTCGCCCGTCCGATAGCACAAGCTTCCGTCGCCACCAGCCAGATTATTCAGGCCGCGGTGACGTACACCACCGCGAGCGGAACCTACGTTGTCTTCGCCAACGGCGGTTCCCTGCACGCTCTCCATATTACCGCCACCACGCCCCCTGCCATTGCCAAAGCTTGGACCGCCTCTCAGAATGGAAATGGCTCGCCCTTCGTCACATCCACCGACGGGACTTCCAACTACATTGTCTGGGGTTTTGGCGCGGAGGGCGATGGGCGGCTGCACGCTTTTAATGGCGATACCGGCGCCACCATTTTCACGGGAGGCAGCGCCAACGAAGCCATGACCGGCACGCGACATTTGAACACCGGCATCGTCGCGCGCGGCCGAATTTACGTCGCCAACGACAACAAAGTTTACGCGTTTTCCGTCCCTGAACCGCAGCCGTCGCCCATTACGCTGACCAGTATGGTGATCCAGCCTGGTGGAGCATTTCAGTTCTCCTTCACCAATGTTTCAGGCGCGAACTTTTACGTCTATGCCAATACCAATCTCGCCGCGCCGATAACCAGTTGGTCGCCGCTTGGGCTCGTTCCCGAAGTCTCCAGCGGCCTCTACCAATTCACCGACACGAACGAACCCGCGAACGCGGAGCGGTTTTACTACGTCAATTCCCCGTAGCCTGTTGACGGCATTCTACCAGACGTGGGCGCGCAAATCCGGATCGCGCCACATGCGATCGCCGGGCTTGATGTCAAAAGCCTGGAAGAATTCCGGGAAATTAACCAGCGGGCCGACGGCGCGAAAGCGGCCGGGAGAATGCGGGTCCACCGTGACCAAACGGCGCGCTTCGGCGTCCCGGATGTTCGTCCGCCAAACCTGGGAAAAAGAAATGAAGAAGCGTTGTTCCGGCGTAAAACCGTCAATCGTTTTGCGCTTGGACGGATCTTTGGCCAGCGCCCGCTCCAGGGCGTCGTAGGCGATGCTGACCCCGCCGAGGTCCGCGAGGTTCTCCCCGAGAGTGAGCTTGCCATTGACATGGACGCCGGGAAGCGTTTCAAAGGCGTCGTACTCGTTGACCACCTTTTGGGCGCGGGCGTCGAACTCCTCCGCGTCCTTTTTGCTCCACCATTCGTTCAGGTTGCCCTCGGCGTCATACTTGCGGCCTTCATCATCGTAGCCGTGGGTGATTTCATGGCCGATCACCACGCCAATCGCTCCGTAATTGACCGCGTCATCCATGTTCACGTCGAAGAACGGCGGCTGCAAAATGCCGGCGGGGAAAACAATCTCGTTTTGCAGCGGATTGAAATAGGCGTTGACGGTCGGTGGGGTCATTTCCCACTCGGTCTTGTCCACCGTTTGGCCGACCCGGGCGATTTCGCGATGTTCTTCAAACGCTTCGGCGCGTCGGACATTTCCCAGGTAATCATCCGGTTCGAGGGCGATGGAGGAGTAATCGCGAAACTTGTCGGGATAACCGATCTTTTGCGTGAAGCGGGCGAATTTGGCCAGGGCTTTGGCGCGGGTTTCCTCGGTCATCCAATCCACTTTTTCCAGGTGGTCGCGGAAAACGGTTTTGAGATTCTCCACCAAATCATGCATGCGTGTTTTGGCTTCGGGCGGGAAATATTTTTCCACATAAAGCTGGCCCACCGCTTCGCCGATGGTGCCGTCCAGAGTGTGGAAGGCGCGTCGCCAGCGGGGCTCTTGCTCCGGTTGGCCGCTGAGGACTTTGCCGAAAAAGTTAAAATTCTCCAACTCCGCATCGCGGCAAAGGAATGGGGCGCTGGCGTGCAGAACATGCCAGCGTAAATAGACTTGCCAATCTGACAAAGGTCTCGATTTGACGAGTTTATCTACCGCTGCAAAGAACTCCGGCTGGCCGACAATGGCGTAAGGGATGCCCCCGAGCGAACGTTCCGCGAGATAAACCTGCCAGGTGATCGCCGGGTTCTTTTGGACCAGTTCGTCCTTGGAGAATTTATTGTAATTCTTGTTCGGATCGCGCAACTCAACGCGCGTGCGGCTGGCTTGGGCCAATTCCGTTTCCAGTGCCAGAACCGTTTTGGCCTGAGCGGCGGCTTGCTCCGGGGTGTCGCCGAGCAAGGTGAACATTTTGGACACGTGCTCTTGATAGGCTTGGCGTTGCGGGGCAAAAGACTCCTTCAAATAATAATCCCGGTCCGGCAGCGAGAGGCCGCCTTGATGGAGCTCCAGCGCGTAGATCGTGCTTTGATGGGCATCCGGTCCCACTCCCGCGCGGAAGATGCCGCCCAGGCCTTCATCATGAAAATGGCCGAGCAGGCGGAACAGGTCTTCCGCGGATTTAAGCTCGGCGATGCGTTTGAGATCGTCGGCGATGGGTTTAAAGCGTAATTCCTCCAGCCGATTGGTATCCATGGCGGAGCGATAAAAATCGCCCGCTTCCCGGCGGGGAGTGCCCTTGGGGGCTTCGCCCGCGGCGGCTTCCTCCAGGAGGGAATGGATCAAGAAGGAGTTGCGCTCCGCCAATTCGGTGAAGCTGGCCCACCGCGCCTTATCTGCCGGGACAGGGTTGTCTTTCACCCATTGCCCGTCGGCAAAGGCATAGAAGTCCGCTCCCGGGCTGACCGAGCGATCCATGTAAGCGACGGAAAAAGCGGGGACGCGCGGTTCCGAACCGAAGGGGGCCAGCGGTTCGGCCCGGAGTGTCAGACTGGCCAGCGTCAAGACGCTGGCAGTCAATGTGATTTTAGCATCAAAGGTGGCCATAAAGAAGTCAGCATACAACAATTCCCCCCGTTCGTCACTCGCGAAAACGTCTTCCAAATCCTAAGCCGGCGATTTTCACAATCCGGGGAGCGCGACCGTCCCGGTCGCTGTGGTCAGCGTCTCGCCGACCACATCTTTCCAGTCCTATACGATTTCTATCGAAGAGTGCAGGCGCGGAGCGAACATTAGGCGAGGATTTGGGTGCCTTGTTTTGAATGCACCGGGGACAGCTTGCCGCGACTCCCCGAGTCATCACCAGCTACCTATGCCCAACCCAGCCGCTTACGGAGAGAGAAAAAAATGAACGGCTGATCGCGCGGAGAACCCGTTTCGGAGTCCCCATCCGTGCAATGCGAAATCCGGGGACGGCCTTACTTGCCGGCGGACGGTCCTTCCGGGCGAAATTCGTCTTGATACAAACCAAATTCTTCCACCGGAATCCGGGCGAAGCCAGGGCTGTGCAAAAGCGGGTTGTCGGCCTTGAGCGTGGTATCGCCCCGGGCGAGGCTGAGGTTCTCCGCCGTCGCCGTGAGTTTGGGCGGGTGGCGCAGCAATTCGCCGCACCGCACCAGCACATTGCGATAGACCGCGTTGCTGGTGACATTTTCCGCGAGGCCGGCCAGGGCGGGATACCGGCGCAAGTAGAGCGCGGCGTCGATCTGGCTGTTGGTCATGTAAGGCGCGGTCCATTCCCGCCAATGCTTCGTATCCCAGGAGCCGATGCTGACGGCGGCGGCGCATTCGATAAACATATTGTTGTCAATGACGTTGTCCTTGCCGCCGTTGATTTGCACCGCGCCAAAGCCGTCCTTGCCGGTGGAACAACGCTCAAACACATTGCCATAGATCAGTGTCCCGGAAATGGCGTCATCCAGCCGAATCCCGGCCCGCCCGCACTTGGCTGCCATGCCGTTGCCGCCCTGGTTGCCGATGTCGTGCCAATAATTATAACGATACACGTTGCCGCGATAGGTCGGGTCGCCAAACGTGTCCACCCCGCCTTGATCATCGGATTCGAGCACGGCATTGAAGACTTCATTGTATTCGATGACATGGTCGTTTCCGCCGATGTTAAGCGCGCTGCTCAAGACGTCATGCAGACGGTTATGGGTGATGTGGACGCCCACTCCGCTGAGCGCGATGGCGGGCGTGTACGTGTGGTCGATCCGGGACAGGTCATGAATATCACAATTCTCGATGAAATGTTCCGCGGGCGTAAGCGTTTTGCGATCGCCTCCATTCAGCGACACGCCGCCGCGGCCCATAGAGTAAATGTCGCAGGAAAGCAGGCCATGCTTTTGCCCGCCATTGAGGGTGATTCCAGTCCCGGCAAACTTGCGCACGACACATCCGGCCAACAGGCAGTTTGAACCGCCAGTCATATGGATGGCGTCGTGGCAGCCCAATTCCCAGGTGAGATTTTCAAAGCAGACATGTGAGGTGCCTTCCAGGCTGAGCATGGGCTCGGCCAGCAGTGAGAGTTCCACGGCGGCAGCTTTGGGGTCGGAGGGTGGAAAGAAAAACAAGCGCAAGCCCTGGCGGTCGAGGTAATATTCGCCGGGACTGTCCAGTTCGCACAGCGCGTTCACCGCGTAGAAATGAGCGCCCACGCTGAAACCATAGTTGTGCCACGGTGGCGCCAGGGTGATGAGGCGCTTTTCAGTGTCAATACTCTGGACCCGTTCGTAGGAATCCGCCCAATCCCAGAACCAGTATCCATAGAGCAGCAAGTCCGGTTCCGCAGCCCAACGGGCGGGCCGGTCGCCTTCGTAGAAAAATTGGCCCACTTTGCTGCCCTCCCGGTCGTAACCTTTCGTGCCGTCCTTGACCGCCACCGCCACGATGCGCAAAAAGTCTTCATTCGGCCCGCGAGCCAAGTGCATGGCCTGGCCATTGAAGAACAACTCGTGCGCCGGGTGAGTTTTGAATCCGCGTCCGCTGGCAAACCCGCCCAGTACCAGCGGCAGGAGATTGGTCACCCCCGCGCCCCTGAGATCCAAGGCCAAAGCTTTTTTCTCCATCCCGGCGGGCAGGCGTTGCAAGATGGCCGGATCAGCAATCGCTTGGAAGTCTTGGAGCAAAATTCCCCCCGTGAACCGGGGCTTTTCGCCGGGGGCGGCCCGATAAATCACCGGCGCTTGTTCCGTTCCTGAATCTTCCGCCGTCAGAACAAAAGTATGCCTGACTCGATACTCGCCTCCATGCACCAGGATCAGGACGCTTCCCCGGGGCAAGGCGTCGGCTATGCGCAAGGACCGCAGCCGATCGCGCGCGGCTTCGAGCGAGGCCAGAGGCCGTTGCGCGGTGCCGGGGTTGGCGTCGTCGCCGCCCGGTGAGAGATGCAACGTCAGCGCGGGCTCGGGCGTCGGGGGCAAAAACAAGCGGCTGGAATGAGTGTCGCGCGCAGGTAATCCGGCCTCGCGACGTTCCATCTCCTGCAGGCGCTCGCGGGCTTCGGCCACATGATGGGGCATCGCGCCCGGCAAATCGGTTATTTTGACAAGTTCGGACCTTGCGGCGGCCAATTGTCCCGCCTGCAGGAGCAAATCCGCTGATTTGAATCGCGCGATGGCCTGCTCCGCGGGCGAAACCTGCGCCGACTGAGCAGCGGCGGCGGGAACGGCGGGCGTTTGCCCGCAGGCGGCCAGCAGGGTTGTGATGGAGCATAAAAAGCAGGCAACACCCCGGCGGTATTGACATGCAATCGCGTAAGCTTTTGAAGCTAATTGCATGGCTTCACCTTTCCTTGCCGCGCGGGGAATGCAAGACAAATTGCCACTGGCGGAACCCGCTGGCCACGACCCGACGGCGTTTCGTCACGCTTGATCAGGGCTTCGTCACTTGCCATTGGTTTTTCATCCTCAAATGGGGTTTGCTACGGCGCGGGCTTGGATTGCGCCCGCTACTGAGCTATGACAGACACAATGCTTTGATCGCCGGAGTTGAACATTTTGCAAGAGAAGCGCCGCGCGGACCAACCCGGCGAAGGCGATGGTGGATTTTTTTTCTCGCGTGGACGATCTTCGCGGCGGTGGCGTTGTGGTGGTTGAGGTCACGCAGTGAAACACCGCAGTCCTACTCTGCCTGGTTTGGGGAAGGAGGCGGGCGGGCCCCCGCTACGCTGCTGGAGCGGGCGGGCAACTGGTTGAAGTTGGCCGATCTGAATTTTCGCCGTTTTTATCCGTGGGTCTTGCTGTCGCCCTATGCGGCGTGGCTTGGCGCGCGCTTTCTCTTGGAGCGTGGTCGCTGGAGAGTGAGCGTTCCAGTGCATTTGCTGGGAGGCGCGTTGTTTGCGGCGGCCTGTCATGGATTGGAAGAATATGCCGATTGGGGTCAGCCTGTCTTCATTTCGGTTTCCACCATTGCCGCGACGAACTTGGATGCGAATCTTGGTCAAACCAATTCATTGACAACTCTCACCAATATCACGCTCCTCACGAGCAAAACCCCGGGAGCGATAAGCGGCGGCGGCGGCATCGCCTTCTTGGGCGGGGGTCACGGAAGCTTGCCGGGCGGATTTGGGGGAGGGGGCGTGCTTCCGCCAGGGACGCGCGTGGGGCGAAAACTTGTTTTCCGGCAACGCCTTTTCTCCAGCCCGCTCGATCTGCTCGACCTGTTCGTCTATGCCAGCCTGGTGGGCCTCGTGCAAACCGTTCATTTCCACGGCCGGGCCAAGGAACGTGAGCAACGCTCGGCGGCCTTGGAGGCGCAGTTGACCAAAGCGCGGTTGAACGCGCTCCAGGCGCAATTGCATCCGCATTTTTTGTTCAACGCGCTCAACGCCATTTCCACTTTATTGCGGAGCGACACGCGGGCCGCGCAGGAGGCTCTTGCCTCCTTTAGTGAATTGCTGCGTCTGGCGCTGAACCACTCCATGCATCCGGAGGTCACCCTTCGCGAAGATTTGGAGTTTCTCGCGCGCTATGTTGAAATCCAGCAAACTCGTCTGAGCGACCGCTTGCGCTTCGAACAAGTCGTCCCCCCGGAGGTCATGGACTGTCTTGTCCCGGCGCTCCTTCTGCAACCCTTGGTGGAAAACGCCATTCGCCACGGGATCGAACCTTCCCCCAATCCCGGTTTGGTGCGGGTCGTGGTCCGGTCCAACGCGGATCATCTCGTCTTGACAGTCGAAGATAACGGCGCCGGCTTTTCCGACAAGGAACGTCAGCGCTCCGACGGCCCCGGCATTGGCCTGCAAAACCTCACCTCGCGCCTGGAAACCCTTTATGGCACGGCGCAAAGAATTGACTTTGGCCCGCGCCCCAAAGGCGGGGTGATCGTTACGGTGGAAATTCCGTTGCGTCACGCTCCGCTGGCGCAGGTCGCAATTGTTGCGTCATGAAAATTCGCGCGATCATCGTGGATGATGAGCGTTTGGCGCGGGAAGGAATTAAGAATTTCCTCGCCGAGGAGCCCGACGTGGATATTGTCGGCGAATGCGCCGACGGCAGCGCCGCCGTGCGCGCCGTGGAAGAGCATCGCCCGGACCTGCTCTTTCTCGATGTGCAAATGCCGCGTCTCAACGGCTTCGATGTTCTGGAAGCAATTGCCCCCGAACTGGCGCCGCTGGTGATTTTCACCACGGCCCATGATGAGCACGCGATTCAAGCTTTCGAGGTCAACGCCTTGGATTATTTGCTCAAACCGTTCAAGCAAGCCCGTTTCAAAATGGCCCTGCAGCGGGTCCGTGAGCATTTGATATCGCGCACCGGCGCGGGGGCGGACCCGCGGTTGGCGTCGCTCCTCGCTGGTTTGCAGTCTCCGGCGCGCGGCGTCCCGCGCATTCTGGTCAAATCCCCTGATCACATCCTATTTCTGAAGGCGGAGGAAATCGACCAGATCGAGGCGGCGGGGAATTACGTGGTCCTTCATGTCGGCAAAGACCGGCATATTTTACGGGAGACGATGGCAGCGATGGAAGCGCGCCTCAGCCCGGCGGGCTTCATGCGCATCAGCCGTTCCGCCATCGTCAACTTGAACCGCATCGCACAATTGGAGCCGCTGATCGCGCCGGGAGAATTTTGCCTGATTCTGAAAAACGGCGCGCGTCTGAACATGACTTGCAGCTTGTCAGAATTGCAGCGGCGCATGGGCGCGGCGTAAATCTCCGAGACCGTGGGGCGAGTCCGAATACTCGCCAGAGGCTCAAAGGCTGAACATTTCTTGCAAGCGGAAAAGCAGCAGATCACAGACGGTCGGTTCCAAGGCACCCAAATAGCGGGCGCATCGTGCCTTGGATAGACTGCGCAAATGATCCAGCGCCACCTGCCCATCCACTCCCGCAAACTGACAAGAGACCCGAAAGGGAGCCAAAAAACCGCCACTGGTCATGGGAGCAACCAGGACGGTTTGCAAACGGTCATTCATTTCATCAGGCGAAATAATCACCACGGGTCGTGTCTTCCGCATTTCCGCGCCTTCGACCGGATCCAGTCGGGCCAACCATACCTCAAATCTTTTCATCAGAAGGGGCATCCGGCCATTTCCATTCGCCTGAGTCCCCTTCGTCCGCCGTCTCTCGAAAACTCCTCAAATCCTCAAAATCTCTTTGCAGATCTGTTTCTGGAATCGCGGCAATGGCTTCCGCCCAACCCTCACGCGGGCTGCGCGTTGACGGCCGCACAATCAGCATTTTATCCTGGACCGTAACGGTGGCCTCGGTGCCGAAACCGCACGCATCCAAAATGTGCTTCGGCAACACCAGTCCGAACTCTTCTCCGATTTTTGCAATCTTTGTCTGCATGAGTCGTTTCTACTTTTTCAGGTTAACCGGAAGCGGATGAATCCGCAAGGACGCCCGCTCTTCGATGGCCATCTGCGAATTCTCCCGGCCATCCTCCGTTTTCCTCACTCCTGATTGCCTTCTCATCCCGATTCTCTTCCGCCTCGTCACATTGATTCCGCGCGAACTGGATCGATGCCCTACAAGTCACTTATGAAAAACGAATCGCTGATCATGCCTTGAAATATGAAGACAAGACACCTTTGTATTGCCCTTGCGGCGCTGGCTGGCGCGGGGCTTTGGTTTGGCCGGTTGGCCTGGCGGGCGCATCACCATTTGGTGACACTCCACGCCCGCAATATGCCATTGGCGGAGGTGGTGCGTTCTCTGCGCTGGCAGACCTGGGAAAGGATTCGATTTGACAAGTCTATCAATCCGAAAATAAGCCTGAATGTCCAAGACGCTCCCTTGACGGATGTTTTGGATTTGGTGGCGGATCGGGCTGGCGCCCGCTGGCAAAAAACTTATACCGTTGGCGCTTCCGAGGGCGCGATGGATAAGTTGGAGGCTGTTCTTGATGGGGCCGCGAAATTGTCCGAAGCCGGGTGGACAAACCTCGCGCCGCGGTTCTCTGAATTTGAAAGCCCGCCCGGCCCCATCATGGGTCAGAATAGCATCGGCGGGGGGGCGGTGCCAGAAGCCTTGGCGGGGAAGCCCGGCATGAGCCTCCATCGGGCGCTGCTGCCGGGGGGCATTCCATCTGGCGGCAAGGCCGGTGAAGCTGGCGGCGGCGCGAAAATGGTTACTATTGGACCCGGAGGAACCATGGACCAATGGAGCTCCGAGCGCCTGGTTATGGAAAGCGCCCTGCTGCCTGCGCTTGGCTCTCAACTGCCTGATGAAGCTACGCCTGAAACAGCGTCCCATGCCGCCGTTGCGGTCCACGGACGAACCCGCCTCTACTATGCGCTGGAAAAGTCCCCATTTGGCATGGGACCCATGTCGAGGGGCGGCGGAGCTTTGCACGGTCCGCGCACGACCCGGCTTGGTCATCCCGCTCCTGGCGATGCCTTCGCCAATATGAAACAAATGATTCAACAAGGGCGACTGAGGGAATTGAGCCGTTCGCCGGAGGAACAAGTCGAACGCGCCCGGCAACAAGGCGCCAACCAAATGAGAACGGAAACCTTCGACGAGAGCAAATAGAGCCGCCTCCATCAAGGAAAGCAAAAACATGAAAACATTCTTCTATACAATCCCAAACGCGGCCTCTCGCCGCCAAGCTAAACCTGCCGGGAACGAGCCTCCATTTGGGAATGCTTTTACGCTGATTGAATTGTTGGTCGTCATCGCGATCATCAGTGTTTTGGCCGGCCTGCTGCTGCCGGCCTTGGCCCGGAGCAAGGACCAGGGACGCAATACCGTCTGCGTGAGCCAGCTTCGCCAATTGGGTATCGCCACGCGCGTTTACGCGGACGACAATAACAACACCCTTCCGTCCGCCGAACTGCTTCCCACCTCTCCGATAAACCCCACGAATCCTTTGCCGCGCATTTGCGACGTGCTCGGACCGGAAGTCGGTAAAAAAAGCGGGGGGACCAACAGCTCTCCGGTGTTCGATTGCCCGGCGGATACTGAAGGCTGCTTTGCCGCCGAGGGTTCCAGCTACGAGTGGAACACGGATTTGAACGGGCATCGCATGGATGAAACGACCTCGGAGACTTTGAAATTCGCCTTGGCCTGGGCCGGGCCGATCAACGGGACGGGGCCATCCGGGGGTGGTCCGGTTGGAACCAATGTCACTGTAACCAATGGCACAATCCAGTTGCTGTATGAGCCGGCTTCGACGCCGCTTTTTACCGATTACTATGATTTTCATCCGCGGTCCACTGGCTCGGGCAAAAACGTCGTCTTCATGGATGATCACGTCACCCCGCTCCAGCTATCAGGTTTTGAATGAGGCCCGAACGCCTTCCCCACCATCCTTGAGTGGGGCGTTGCTGCCGCAACGCCCTAACTTAAAATTCTTTTCCCTTCTCGTCTCGGGCTAAAAAATGAACAAAAAAAGTTTTACAAACCTGCCTTTAGGATGTATCCGTTGTAGATATAGCGAAACGAATGATAGTTGGCCATGAAGACGACGAGCATAATTCCTCAAAATACGCTGCCGCTCACCCCGGCCGTCTTTCACATCCTCCTGGCGTTGACCGATGGGGCGCGGCACGGCTATGCCATTATGCGGGAGGTCGCCGAAAGCACGAACCGCCAGATCAATCTCGGTCCCGGCACACTCTACGGGACGATCAAACGGTTGTTGAAAGCCGAAATGATTGAGGAGTCGGATGAACGCCCCGCTGCCACGGAGGATGATGAACGGCGCCGCTACTATCGGTTGACCGCCCTCGGTCGCCGCGTTGTCGAGGCCGAAGCCTGTCGCTACAACGATGTGGCCAAGCTCGTGCGCCAAAAGCAGTTGGCGGGCAAGTTGACAAAAGCCATTTCAGCGGGAGGGATTTGATTATGTCAAAGAACGTCGATCGCAGAGCGATTACCGTCTCGGTGAAAATCTACGAGTGGCTTCTCTTGGCCTATCCGCCGGCCTTTCGCCAAAAATTTGCCGCAGAAATGAAACAACTGTTTGTTGATCAATGCCGTGATGCCTGGCGCCAAGGCGGAGGGTGGGGCTTGGCCGGATTGTGGCTGCGGGTCTTGCTGGATTGGACCAGGACTTCTGTTTTAGAAAATATTTGGGAACTAAAGCAGGAGCCCGCGCTGATGAGGATTGCGGGGCTGGTCTTGGCGGGGGCGTTTGTTTACAGCGTTCTAACCCTGAGCTGGTCGGCAAAAATTTATTCAAGTGTGACGCGGATTGAAGTCAGCAGGACCGGCGATCAGTCTCGGCGCGCCTCCATCGCAAGTCCGTATTCTTTTATCGGTCGCTTCCAAATCATCGAGCCGTTTTCGGTTCTTACCAACGTTGTCTATAAGCTGCGCACGGATGGAAATTTCTTTGATACTCAAATCAAAATCATCGAGTCTTACACGGTACTGACCAACGTTATCAGCAACTTAGGCTTGGATGAAAAGCTGGCGCGGCAGAATGGCTTCAAACGCTGGACAGTTAATGACTGGACAGTAGTACGTTCATGCAGCCTTTTCCAGCCCAAGAATATCGGCGTAGCCACAGCGGGCCAAGCTGATTTTGGTTGCGAGAAATTTCTTGAGGGTAACGCTTTCGGGTGAACCAG
>Ga0182016_10006975_pt1 | contig 11741 bp, 9 predicted proteins | sample 712S2MmetaG_FD_120491 | JGI IMG/M metagenome (GOLD analysis project Ga0182016, IMG submission 120491) | Permafrost microbial communities from Stordalen Mire, Sweden - 712S2M metaG | ecosystem: Environmental > Terrestrial > Soil > Wetlands > Permafrost | place: Sweden: Stordalen | collected...
GCCGCCGCGAATCGCATCGTCCCCAGCGCATGGCCGACATCGTGTTGGCAGTACCGGAACGCACGCTCGCCATACTTCCAGGCCTCCCGCCAAAAAATGGACGACAGCCCCACGAGGAATGAACCCTCCGGAAACGCTGCCGTCAAGGCCGCCCAGACCGAGGGATCAAAGTCCGCTCGAAGCTCGAGACCGTGCGCCTTCGATGCATAGTGGTATACGGCGGGACGGTTGTGGATAGCGTCAAAAGACGGCAAGAGCACGTATCCCTCCGTCGGGTGGAGGTTCCCGCTCGACGGATTGGCCCGCAAAGACCATGTGGTTCCCTCGAACTGTTTCCAGGCTGTGAGCGAGAGTGCATATCGCAAGAAGAGTGAGATGGAGTCCACCGAAAGCGGAGCCGGCACCACGTTGTCCGCGACATAGAGCTGCCAGAACGGAAGCGCCCGCCCCTCCTCGGGGAAAGGAAGGCGAACCAGCGGCGCTCCGTCGTAACGGCGGAATGGATCTGGCTGTTTAGCCCAATCCAGGTATCCAAGCGAGGCTGCATAACGATGGTAGTGGTGCTTCGTTCTCTCGTGGTAAGCTACCACGACTTGTTCGGCAGGAAGGTCGAGGTCGTCCCTGTCCGTCTTCAGCGTAAATTCAGGAGGAGTATTTGCTTCCATGACCATCGTTGCCTTCCCGTCACGTATAGGTAAATACCTCGTATAGATGAAAGTCGACATCGAATGCCCGGGAGCTCGTGGCGGAGATCTACCGGGCGCTTCGGGAGTACAACCTTACCAGGATCCAATCCGCCCTCAACAATAGGTCTCTCTCAGTATTTACAGCACAGATTGCAGCGTAACAAAAATCGCCGATCTACTGTCTAAAGAAACCTATCCTTTACACGAAGGACCGGGCTCGGGAAAGCAATTGAAAGATTTCTGGATGTGTGTTCGGCAATCTGGACATTGAGCCAAGTATCTCAGTTGGTGCAAAATCGCCTGGGCTTCTACCGATATCCCCACGCCTGATCAAAATCGAGCGCGTAGGCGTATATATCGAGGGCATGCTGGCGGCGGGGAGGCAGCTCGTATGCGAAAGAAGAACAAGAGGCCCATTCGTAGGAAGATCGTCCTCCGTCTACCTGATCTGGACCATGCGAAATCAGTGGTCCTCAGCATCCTGAGTTCGCCCAGCTCACGGCGAAATTGCAAGTTCGCGATGGAGCAATTCATCACCTGGTACTGCTCCGAATCTCGCCTCGCGCTGAATCGCACAGTGGTGCTCCGATTCCGTTTGTATCTGGAATCACTCGGTCTTGCGGCGGGTACCATCAACCAAAGACTGGCCGCCGTTCGCCGGCTGGCCTATGAGGCCGCGGATTCGGGCTTACTGAGCCCTGAGCTCGCGGCCGGGATCCGGCTCGTGAAAGGCGTCAAGCAATTGGATGGCCTCAACACGTTCAAGTCGCCGCATCGCTGGATAGACGGTTCCACTCGGCAGGCCGGTCATCTCCATAATGCTGAAACCGTAGACAAATCCGGCCTCAATCGCCTGAAGAATCATCGCCGCGGTATGCGAAAGCTTCAATTCTGTGGCCATGGCGGACATTTGACCTATGTAGCAATCTACTTGACTATATGATATGCCGTTTGCTACATAGGGTATGCGGCAAATGGTGCAAGTAAACCATGCTCGAACTTCGCAACATCTCGAAACACTTCCTGAGGATTCCCGCCGTAGACAATGTCAGCTTCCGCGCCCAGCCGGGCGAAGTTACCGGCTATCTCGGGCCGAACGGCTCCGGCAAGTCCACCACCATGAAGATGATCACCGGCCTGATCGAGATGACCTCCGGCCAAATACTATTCCGGAGTAAGCCCATTCAGAATGATCTGATTGGCTATAAGCGGCGCATGGGGTATGTCCCGGAGGAGCCTTACCTGTATAACCATCTTTCCGGAGCTGAATACCCGTCTTCGACGGCACCAAGTGGATCGCTCGCAATCCACCATCTTCTGCCCCCGATACTCAGTCTCTTCAGCACCTCGCGCAGGGTCTGAAGGCTGGTAACAATGCCCAGCTCAAGCTCGCTTAGATCAGCATCCATGTCTATTCCTCCAAAAGGCTCGTCGAGGGGCGATGGCTTTCCGTGTCCGGATCGTCCAGGACCATTGAGATTCTCATCAGTCCTGCCAGGGGGTACCTGGAAACCGCCATTTTCTGCCCTCAATGTGTATATACAAAGCTTCGGCGATTTTGGGGACTGGCGATCAGAACATATTCTCAGTGGTGCCTATCTGGGAGACGCCGTTCCTGCGGGACACACGCAGGACCATCCTCCATCACCGCTGCCGGTCTTGATTCTTAAGTCAACCGCATCACCTGCGACAGCGCGGCCGTCACGCAGCTATGGAAGCTCCAGCCGATACCCCGCGGAACTCACACTGCATACACGGGCATCCACGCACCGTCGGTGCGTGTGACAGGCGGTAGATTTCATCGGACAATGACGCCTGGACGACCATGTGGCGGAAGGACTTGTTGCGGGAATCTACTCCTGAATCTGCGAAGTAGAGGTACACACCGTACCACTGCAGCATTTCGGTCGTAATGCACAGGTCCGTTAAGCTCCGTCCAAGCCGAGCCAGGTCGGAGACCAAAATGCAGTCAAACGGTCGCGGGTTGTGTGTGGCCAATGTGAGCAGGGTCTGGAGACCCGTTCTGCCAACTAGCGTGCTGCCGGACTTGCCCTCATCCACTTCGATGAGTTCGTCCAGGACGTCCCAGCCCTTCGTGGCAGCAGCTTCGCGGCAATCGCGTATCTGAACTTGGATCGACTCGGCGTTTGGAGCGGTAGCAGATCGTGCGTATATTGCGCAGCGTACGCGATCATCTACTACCGGGGGTACATGCTGCTCAGCTACAACTTGGTTTGACATGGGGGTTCACTTCGGCCTCAAGCCGTCCTCTCTGTCAAAGGGACAGGAACTCGGAACTTGTCGGGTTGCATTCCGAAGTGCGGCTCTCCGCTTGGAGCGATATCAGAACTTGGTTCCACCGTTGTAGTCAGCGGTGACGGCCGTTTCAACTGCGGTCATGCTGGCCGGGTCGTTGAAGATGAGGCCCAGTTCGCGGTTGCTGTTGAGGGACGGGGTGGAGACGTTCTCAGAGCCGATGAACATGGTGGCCTGCGCTGTGCCGAAGTCCGCAAGGATAGCTTTGGCGTGGATGTAGTAACCCGTGGGTGAGCTGTAAACAGCGATCTTTGCTCCATCCTGCTTGAGGGTGGTGAGGATGGCGTTGTATTTGCTGCTCTCGTTCTCCTGGACCATGGTTACGGCGACGCCGCGAGTGAGTGCCGATTCCAGGGCAGTTTCGATGCCGGGGTCAGACATCTCCTCCTGCGCGATGAGGATGGACTTGGTAGCCCCGTTGATGAGGGCGAGAAGTGCAGTACGCGCATTGGTGGGGCTCCAGACAAGATTGTCGCCGGTCGGAGGGGTGATTGCCGCGTTCTGAAAATCGGCATTGAAGGTGGTCTCGATGCCAGCGACGTCGGACACATCGTTGGTAATTACGGCAAAATCACGCGTGGTGGCGTAGTCCTGCGGTGTGAGGTTGAGGGTCATGATGGCGGTCGTTGCTTGATCCACCGTGATGGTCTTCTGGTGGGTGACGGCGTAAGTCGGGTTGGCCCAATGGACCGACACCTTGTGGGACGCCAGATAGTTGAAGGCTGTGGTGTTGTTCTTTTTCTCACTGTTCTGGTCGAGGATGACTCGAACGGCAACACCGTTGGTCGCGGACGCGGCCAGGCTGGAAGTGACGGTGGTGTCGGAAAGTTCGTAGATAGTGATATCGATTGTCTTTTTGGCGGAGGAGATCAGGTCGTAGATGGAGGCAAGGCCCTGGGAGGGTTCGGTTATCAAGGTGTAGGTGACTGGAGCGGGTGTGGGCGTCTGGGCGGAAAGAACTGAGAGACAGGCAACGACCGCAATAGCGGCGACCAGTTGCAGAAGGTTGGCTTTGCGCACCATGGATTTTCTCCTTTGAAAGAATGACAAGGTCATTGGGGTACCGGTTCTACAAGGGCTCGAAGGGGAAGCCTCGTGGCGGGTCCAGAATGCCCGAAATCCAAATCTAACCATTTAGCATTCCGCCGCCTCCTGACATAGGGGCCACGATCCGGCCCCAAGGTTACGGGAGAGGAAATGCCGCGCAACGGAAAACTTCTTTGCCGCGATGTAAACCCGTCTAGAAAGGGTCGCTGGGTTGCATATTCGGCTACGTGAATTATCACGCAGTAATCGTATAAAGAGGAGCAAACTCTGGTACCCCGGCCGTTCGTCCTGCAATCCAGCGAAGCACATAGACTTCGGTTGGGTCCGAGAGGGAATGTGTGAGGGCGTTCGGAATAACTTCGAAAATGGCGTGGGCTGCGAGGTCCTGATAGTAGTCGATGTCAGGCTCCACCAAAACGCAATCGATACCGCCGATGACCATCTTGTCGTTCTCATGGAAGGTGAGTTGGACGTTGGCTTCGCCGAACTGTATCTGTTTCCAGCTCGAAGTGGCTCCAGGGTGAAAAAAACCTGGGTTGTTTTCGACGGCGAATTGTCCAGCTTCGGCGGCACTCTTGACCTGGTCGATGAGACGGCTATCGCACCACGCAAAGAAGCGGTCCTGCGCCGGTGCGTAGGGAGCATCCCAGCACAATTGTTTGATGTAGTCCAGCGGGGTACCCTGCGAGAGGGAAATCTGGCTCATGGCCTCGCAGATGTTGAGTAGGCATGCGAGTGACTTCTCAGTATTGTCGAGGAGATTGCCATAGCGGGCGGCACCGGCGGCGTTGTCAACGTCGCTGCCCAAGAACGGGTAACGTGCGTTTACGACGTCCCATGGAGCATCCACGAAACTGAAGCCTGGGTCGTTGCTTATGAGCATGATGTCGAGGGTTTTTAAGTACTGGTCGGAGAGCAAAACAGGGGAGAAGCCTGCCTGCTTGAAGCCATTCGCCCAGACAACAGCGGTGTAATCGTCGCCAAAGTTGTCGAAAAAGGGAAGATCGAACGTCATGTCGTTATTTGGATAGAAGTTGCGGATGTGCTGGGTCCTGTTGCCGTCCGTGATGGTCACCAGAAACTGCGCCGGTGCTGAGAATAGCTGGCGGGAACCGTCGAAGATACGAAGTTGCAGCTTGCTCACAGGATCACCCCTTATGACGGTGAATGATAGCACCGCCTTAAGTCAGCCGCGTGAAATGTGAACGGTGTAAGGGGCAACATGGAAACCGAACCCACTGACAAAGTGTATGGAGCGCCAGGTGGTCGCCTGTTTTGCGGTAGCGTAGTCAGGCTCCGGGTGACTCCAGGAAGCCCCAGGACGCATCGCCGAAGTCGCGGGCATGTCCAAGTACCCCTGTGATTCCCGGGTCCGGCTATGCGAGTGCCGAGCCGCGTCTATGACGTTGCGACAAACTATTGGTGTGACTCCAAGGCACTCGCGCAGAATTCGTGATGGAGCGGAGGTCGAACTTCGCTGTGGATGTGGGGTACTGAGTCTTTGCGTGAATTGCGGCGAGTCTGGTCGGGTTACCGGAGTTTGGCCGGGATAGCCCGACACACCCAGACCCTGGAAACGACGGTAGAGCGGCTCGCTCCCCGAGTGCATCAGGCTGTTGGCGTCATTCCAGGAGAAGCAGCTGTGGCTTCCCTAAACATTGGCTGTCCTCCCAGAACCAATTCCAGTAGTTTTCTTAGACAGGCAAGAATATCTGATTGCTCCGTCGACCGCTGGCGAAGCACATACTTTCCCACCGGTCCGTTCAACGCAGTTCTGCGCGCTGTGTTGCCGCCTTAGCATGGATCGTCACCGATCCGTCGCTCAAGCCTGGGGATTTTGCAGTAATGGTTATCGGTCCACTGTGCTTTGAGGTTCGCACTACGACGAGTGCACGCCCTTGAAACAATTTGCGGCGTTCGCCCAGGTACGAGGCGTCGTCTTGCCCGTCGCCATTCCCCACGGCGGCGATCACGCCCGGTCCGCTGATGGAGAACTGTACATCCTGATCCGCATGCGGCTGCAAGCGTCCCGCAGTATCCACCGCCTCGACTACGAGGAAAGCAAGGTCCTGTCCGTCAGCTTGAACTGCAGTGCGGTCTGCAGTAATGCGCAGGCCTGCGGCGTCGCCGGACGTCCTGAGGATGCTTTCAGCAACGGCCCGGTCACCCCGCATGCCAACTGCCTTCAATGTGCCGGGCGCGTATGGGACCGAAAAGGTCGCCTTGAACTCCTCGTCGCGTCCGGTGGGCTTTTCTCCCATCAGCTTGTCGTTCAGATACAAACGGACCTTCTCCGCGCCGGAGTACACCTCCACTTGCACCTCTTTGCCTTCCTGCCCCGGCCAGGTCCAGCTCGGCAATGTCGGATAGGTCGCCCAGCCCACGGCGATGATCTTCTTTCCTGCCGGTTCGGGCAATCGTACAGTGGCGTACACGCGATCGCCGCCGTTCCACAAGATGTCGCGATAGTAGGACTGCGGCCTCCGATAGCCGGTTAAATCAAGGTCTCCGCACGCCGCCGCATGCCACGGATACGCGTGAAAAAAGATCGCCATTACTGCTTTCGCGGCAGGGTCAGCCGTATCTTGGGTCATCGCAGCCATCACATCTACGCCATTGGCCATTCCCAGGAACATTTTGTCCACCATCGAAGAGGTTGCCATCGCGCCCATCATCTGCGTTGCAATCTGTGCCTTTTCCGGAGTGCCATAGGTCCAGGCGCCGATACCGGACTCGCCCAGATAGTCCATGGCAGTCCACGTCAGATCACCGAGAACATACGGATTGTCCTGCGTGATTTGCCACAATGGAAATGCCTTGGCCGGATACGACTCGGTAGTCAGCATGATTCGTTTTGGCAACTGCTGATGGTCCGCTGCATAGGTTTGAATCAGGTTGTAGTTGTAACCGGTGATGTCGAGCTGTGAAAACACAGCCTCCGCATTCGGTGCGGTGGTGCTGCCGGGAAACGCAAGAGTCAGCGGACGCGTGCTGTCGAGCGACCGCACCTGATCGGCTAATTGCTTAGCCATCTCCCCGCCTCGTTTGACCTCCAGCTCGGGGATCTCGTTGCCGATTCCCCAGATCACGATGGAGGGGTGGTTGCGATCGCGCAGCACCATGGATGAGATATCCCGCTTCCACCATTCGTCAAAGTCTCTGCCGTAGTCAAACTTCGCCTTGCTCGCCTTCCATGCATCGAACGGCTCATCCAGGACGAGCAAGCCGATCCGATCGCACGCGTCTAGGAATGCGGGGGACGGCGGGTTGTGCGCAGTTCGCACGGCGTTGTATCCAGCTGCCTTCAAGAGCTCAACTCTGCGTTCCTCTGCGCGGTCAAATGCCGCAGCCCCCAACGGCCCGTTATCATGATGGACACTGCCGCCAGTGAGCTTGACCGGCTTGCCATTCAACAGCAGCCCCTTCTCCGCTGACCACGAAAGTGAACGGATTCCAAACGGCGTCACAACCTGATCGACAACCCTTCCGTCCCTGCGGATATTGGAAACCGCGCGATACAAGGCGGGCGCAACGGGCGACCACAGAGCAGGGTTGGCAACGGTGATCGTCTGTGCGGCTTCCATCTCCGTCTCCGGAGCAATTGTCAGGGTCGATTTCGTTTTGCCCGCTTCGTGTCCCGCGCGGTCGTATAACGCAGTCTCAACTGTGACTCCCGTCGAACTGGCGGATTCATTCGCAACCTTTGTCTGGATTGAGACCACCGCCGATTCCCCCGATACCTTGGCTGTAGTGACAAAGACTCCCCAGTGCGCCACATGCGTAGGATCGGTTACGACAACACGGACGTGCCGGTAGATTCCAGACCCGCTGTACCAGCGGCTGTTCGGCTGAGCAGAGTTGTCCACGCGCACAGCCAGCACGTTCGGGCCTGCAAAATTCAGATCTGGAGTGAGATCGAAGGTGAAGCTCGTGTATCCGTAGGGATGAGTTCCCAGCTCATGGCCGTTCAGGTACACGGTCGCATCTTTGTATACTCCATCGAACTCGACGCTCACCTGCTTGCCATGCCAGTCAGCGGGAGCGCTAAACGTCTTGCGGTACCAACCCACACCTGCTGGAAAGAAGCCCCCGCCCGAGCCGGTCGGATTGTTCGCGTCCAGCCGTCCTTCGATACTCCAATCATGGGGCAGGTTCACCGCACGCCAAGCTGTGTCCGCAAAGGAAGGCGCTTCTGCACCGCTCGGGTCACCGAGCAGGAACTTCCAACCGGAGTCCGCCGCCAGCTCCAGCCTGGGCGTCTTCGACCCTGATGCATTCATCGCCACAGGAGTCAACGAGAGTATCGTAGTGCAGATTGCAATCATGATGCGCAGACGAAGTTTCATTAAGTCCTCTTTCTAGTCGTGGCCCTGTGAGCCTTCACTCGGGGGCAGGAATCAGCGGTGTTTGCGTGTTCACCGGCGCGCAGACCAAACACGATGATGCGAATGGTTTCCCGGAACATGCGGTCGATCGATTGTCCGTATTCCAACTCGACCTTCTTCCCCAGCGAGGCGAGACGTCGCTGCGCCGCGATCACTGCATTGATCACCGCATGCAGCGTCAAGTCGGGGTCTAAGTCAGGGCGGAGTGAACCGTCGGCAATGCCCTCGCGAATCAACTTGCGAAATGCTTTGAAACCCTGATCGTGGATTTGTCCCTCGAGCGTCAGAAGGCGTTCGGTAGGCCAGTCTCGCGCATACATCGCATCGAACTGAGCCATGAACCGAATCCTGGGCTGGTTCTTCGAAAGCTCATCGGCCATGTACTGCAGCAGCGCTGTGATCTTGGCAAGCCCATTCGTTGCGCCCTCAACACTTTTCTTCGCGCGCGCGGCAGCTTCCTCCAACACCTCGCTGAGGATCGCCCACACGATTTCGTCCTTGTTCGCGAAGTATTGGTACATCGTGGAAGGGCGAAGTTCACTGGCGGAGATCACCTCAGCCATTGTGGTCCGGTCGATGCCACGCTCGTCGAAGAGCTTTTCGGCCGCGCTGAGAATTCGCCGCCTCTGTCGCATCCGATGAGCGTGGTATGCATTCGCCTTTGGTTCTGTACTCTTTCTGGACATTGGTGAGTTACGATAAAACGTACATATACTACAAATTCGAACGACTATTACGGTTTATCGTAGAGCCAGGTTCAGTGATTGTCAACGCAGATATTCATCTGGATAGCGGCGCGCCGACAGACGATGGCTCGATTCACGCCGACGTTTCTTCCAGTGGTGACTGATTGTCGGTCGTTTCGAGAAATACGGCTTGTGTGAGGAGCGCGAAGGCCAGGGAGACCAGCGAGTGTTCGCAATAATGTGCGGAGCGGTCCTGCGATTTAAGGGATATCCTTGGTCCTTTTGGCGGAATAACTCTTAGTAAACGCTCCCTTTTGCTTCGATCAATCGCCGCTCTCCGCGGCAACGGTTCTTGACGAGTGCTAAATCGCCTGGGCGTGTTTCCTGGTTAGCCGAGGGATGGAAACACGGCTTGCCCTGTTGTCGTCAACAGCGATCAACTGCCGATACCGATCATCGGGGAAGCCTGTGAATGGCTGCTCCTGGAAAACTTGACGAGTTGAGCCAGGCATTCTCTCCCCGAGATTCTGGATAGTCGTTATTCCTTTACCCGCTGAGCTTTTGTGCCCGCCAAAACTTGCTCGAACACATCGGCCACAAAGGACTCATCAATTCGTTCATGGCGGATGAGCAAACGCGCCAGGAGAGGACCCACGATCGAATCGAGGAATACGCTGATCTTGAGGTCGGTGGGAAGCTCGCCTCGCTTGATCGCCTCGTTCACGATGGCGCGAATTTCCTTGTCGCGCGGCGAGTAAACACGTTTCATGAACTCCTTGCGAAGGGCTGGATTGTCCTGGATGGCCGTAAGCAAACGGGCGACGGCGATGCCGTTTTCTCCGGTGAAGAACCGTCCGACCTGGAGTATGTACTCCCTAACGCGCTCCAGTGGAGGTCCGTCGCTCTTCAGCACAAGTTCGTGATCTGCCGTGTGGAGAAAGGCATCGAGCAGCAACTCCTCCTTTGTAGACCACCAGCGATAGACGGTAGCCGTACTCACGCCAGCCTCACGGGCGATGTGAATTGTGGATATCCCGGAGACGGGAAACCGGCGCAAGAAACTGTAGGCCGCGTCCAGGATAGAGGCACGCGAGGCTTCACTGCGTGGCCGGCCGGCGGAACGCGCGGGTTTGGGTTCCGCCTCGACATTCAGTTTGCTCACGGATCACCCCCCTCTTCAGTTTATTATCTAAACTATATATGAAACGGCCTGTTTCGTTTTATAATAAATCGGAGCCGAAAGGGATATTGTGGCCGGCGATCAACTCAACCGGAACTGGAGACCCAAGCACAACCCCTGGCTGATTGCCGTCGTAGTTGCGCTTGCAGCCTTCATGGAAGTGCTCGACACAAGCATCGCGAATGTGGCGCTTCCGCACATTGCAGGTGATCTTGGCTCCAGCCAGGATGAGAGCACATGGGTGCTGACCACCTATCTGGTGGCCAACGCCGTCGTTCTGCCCATCACCGGGTGGCTTTCTAGCCTAATGGGTCGCAAGCGTTTCTTCATGATCTGCATTGCGCTGTTCACCTTGGCTTCCATGTTCTGCGGGGCCGCGCCCAATCTGCCGGCGCTACTGTGCTCCCTGGCCATCCAGGGCGCGGGCGGCGGCGGCTTGCAGCCCATGGCGCAGTCCATCATGGCCGATAGCTTCCCGCAGAAATTGCGTGGAGCCGCCTTCGCGCTCTTTGGCATGACGGTGGTCGTGGCTCCCGCCCTGGGTCCCGTCCTGGGTGGGTGGATCACCGATAACTACACCTGGCGCTGGATCTACTTCATGAACCTGCCGCTGGGACTTTTGGCCTTGGGGCTGGTCTTCAAATTTGTAGAAGATCCGCCATTTCTGCGGCGATTCAAGCCCGGAGAAATGCACTTCGATACCGTCGGATTCGCGCTGCTGGCACTGGGTGTAGTGGCCCTCCAGGTCTTGCTGGACAAAGGGCAGGAAGACGACTGGCTGTCCTCTCATTTCATCTGTTCGCTGGTGATCATCGCCGTCGTCTGCCTCAGCGCTCTCATCGTGTGGGAGTGGCGGGAGAAGCAGCCGATCGTCGATGTCAAGTTATTCAAAATTATTAATTTCTCCGGCTCGTGCCTGATGATGTTTCTGGCCGGCGTCGTGATGTTTTCCTCGATGATTCTCATGCCAGAGTTCCTCCAGATGCTTATGGGATACACCGCGGAGGATGCCGGCGTGATCGTTTCCATCGGCGCCGCTCTTGTGATGGTGGTCATGCCCATCGTAGGATTTTTCGGTTCCAAACTCCCCGCCAAGTACATGATCGCCTTTGGCTGGCTTCTCTCTGCGGGCGGCATGTATCTATCGACAAAGCTGTTGTCGCTGAACATCAGTTTTGGCGGAGCCGCGGTCATCATGCTGGTGCAGTTCGCTCCCCTGGCCTTCATCTTCATTCCTACAATGACTGCCTCTTTTGTAGGAGTTCCGCAAGACAAGAGCGATTCTGTCTCGGGCCTGACCAACTTCATGCGCAACATTGGAATGAGCTTCGGCGCCGCGGTGGTGCAAACGGTTCTGGCTCGCCGCCAACAATTCCATCTTGCCCGGCTTGCCGACCACTTGAGTGCGGGAAACATCGGCCTAACGATCAATTTCCAGGCC
>Ga0182016_10006977_pt1 | contig 11740 bp, 11 predicted proteins | sample 712S2MmetaG_FD_120491 | JGI IMG/M metagenome (GOLD analysis project Ga0182016, IMG submission 120491) | Permafrost microbial communities from Stordalen Mire, Sweden - 712S2M metaG | ecosystem: Environmental > Terrestrial > Soil > Wetlands > Permafrost | place: Sweden: Stordalen | collected...
CAGGAAGGCGCACGCGCCTGCAATGACGAAAGCGAGGAGTAGGATCGTAAGTAGTCTTTTGTTCATCTTGACGCCTGTTTGAACTGGCTACCCGGCCAGCTCCGCCTTTCTGTCCCCGGGTTTTAGTGCGCCCAAGGAACAAACTTCGAATTCAACGCCAAACCGGGCATGAATCTCTACTATCGAACAAGTTCAAACGCGTGTTCAGTGTAGCCCCTGCGCGGCGCATATATAAGGATGGACGCGAAACAGAAATAGTGCAAGGTATCAAGAGTGCTATGAGGAAGTTAGGTGCATTGTGAGATTCTATAAGGTGTTGGAGCAATTTCTTTTGGAGTCTCACCAGACACTTTTCTGTTCGGATGATATATAAGTGCCTTAAGAGCGATTTCCGTCAACAGCCAGCCGAGACAACACGTGGGAGGAAAGTGATCCGAACATGAGTTCTTCGCGCACCATTACGCTGTTTTCGGAGCGGCCTGTGGAAACCCAGCGGCCGTCCTCCTTTCTTGTCTCCATTGTCGCTCACGGCCTGGCGATTACTATTGTGTCACTCGGACTTATCTACACTCCGGTAATCAACGAGCATCTGGAAGGCAAGCGATACACGATTCGGCAAATTGATTTGGAGACCCCGAAAGAGCGTGCGCGCGAGGCCTCTTCGAAGGGCATTGCCTATCCCGGCCCCCATTCCGACGAGCATAATCCTATGTCGGGACAAAAGCCAGCTGCACATGAAGCTGTATTGCGCCAAACCGCGAATGCCGTCAAAGGCAAGCAAACACTCATTCAGCCCGACCTTCCCGACCCCGTCAAGGTTGCCGAGGAGACTCCGGTACCAACCGTCGTTATCTGGTCCCCCAAGAAGGAACTGGTGAAGAAACTGGTGGCGCCTCTGCCGGAGAAGGCGACCGCCGCCGACGTAAAGCCATCCATGATTGCGCCCAATCAGGAAATCGACCTCGGGGACCTGAGCGTTTCTTCAACCAACAGGCCGACAGCCAATATGCCCGTCTTCCCAGCCACAACTTCCCCCATGGTTGTTCATGGGCCGAATATGGTGCAGCTGGCCCCGGTAACAGCCTCCCAGACGTCCGCGCAGCCAACTCCCACCGCCGTGATGTCCATCTCGGATCTGCGCATGCCGGATGGAATCGCGACGTTGCCTCCTATCAATCAGACTGCCACCCAGAATGAGTCGGGTGCGCTGGCGCCAGGGCAGGCATCGGCCGGACAAAGATCTACGCAGGCTCAAGGCACGGGCGCCACAGAAGCTGCGGGAGACTCCGGAGAGCCCAATGGCGCTGCCGGGAAGGGAAACGGAACACGCGCTGGCTCCGGCGCCGGCTCAGGAGAGGATGGACTCACGACCACACAGTTCAACCTGCCCCGAAATGGCGAATTTGGAGCTGTCGTAGTTGGAGCGAGCCTGCAAGAGAAATTTCCTGAGATGTCCAGCGTCTGGAACGACCGGGTGGCTTACACCGTTTACCTGCACGTAGGACTGACTAAGAGCTGGATCCTCCAGTACTCGCTTCCTCGTACAAGCGAGGCGTCGCAGTCGGGGAATATCACCCGCCTGGAAGCTCCATGGCCCTATAACATCGTGCGGCCGAATCTGGGTCCAGATGCATTCAACTCCGATGCGATTCTTGTCCATGGCTTTGTGAACAAGGATGGCCGCTTTGAATCCCTCTCCGTTGCCTTTCCGCCCGCGTTTCAGGACGCGCAATTTGTACTGGATGCGCTGCAACAATGGCAGTTCCGACCGGCGGTCCGGGAAGGGCAAACAGAAAAGGTGGAAGTGCTCCTGATTATTCCGGAAGAGCTGGATTAAGGCGTGGACCAAGCGCGCCGGCACCTTCCTGCGCGCAGACCGTCGCAGGATATAGTGCCTGAATTAACTCGCGGGCCAGACACTTTCAGGCAACAGTCGGACAGTCAGGAGATCGTTCGAAATCGCGCCGAAGATGCCATTGATGTCGGCGACGGACGTGCCCGTCGATACGCAGGTGCTGCTTGATCCGCTTTGCTTGTAGTCGGAGTAGAAGAAGGACCTGGTCAGCGTGCCGCTCGAGTTATACACGTTGGGCGAGGCCATCTGCGACATCACCTGGCAAGGCGTAATATTCGGCTGGGGACCGGTGGTGTCGGTTGTGCATCCCGACGACTCCGAGCCATATGCGATCGAGTAAATCAGCGTGCCCTGGCTCTTGGCGTAGTTTGCCGCCGCTACCGCCTGCTGGCACTGGTCAAATGCGGATGGGTAGTTGGTGATGGAAGAAGTGGCGCCACCGCCGTTGGGCCATGTGCTGGTTGTCGAGGTCGCGGTGCCGTTCGCCGCGGTGCCAGCAATCTTGTTCGAACTAGCGTTGGCTTCGCCATCGGTGAGGATGATCATGATGTTAATAGGATTTAGATTCGCGTCCGCCGCGATCTCGGTGGACGCCTGGGCGGTGAGAGCCGCTTGTGCTGCGTAAATGACGCCTGCATAATAAGTGCCATCGCCACCGGGAGCTTGCATTCCGGCGCAACTGCTGCCGCTGCTGCTTTTCCCTGATCCAACTGCCATCGCCAGGTTTGAACTGGTGTCAAGCGAAGTCCCCGAGTCCGCGGACTTGTAATTGCTCAAGAATGGCGTGATTTGGTAAGTTGGCGTGCCCGCCGTTGTGCCAGGTGCATACGTGCTTGAACCGATCGAAGGGAGCGAATATATCGGGATGTTTGGATTGGCCCCGGAGCAGTTGTAGTCGTTGTTCGCCGTATCGACCGTAACGTTGGGAAAAGTAAAGATGGCCACGGAATCGAGAGCGCGTTGAGCAATCCCGCTGCTGCTCACGGTGCCGCATCCCAGCGCCGTGTTACACGGTGAGAGATTCTGCAACAGGGTCGCCACGCCTTGCTCGGCGCAGACAATTCTTTCCGCGCTGCCTCCGCTGGCGGTGCAGTTGGAGTCCACTGTTTTCATGGACGCTGTGGTGTCGAGGACGATGGCGATGTTCGTTGGCTGGTTCTTGGCGCCCACGATGGCCGAGGTTGCGATCGCCGAAACCGTCATTTGATTGATGCCGAAGATGCGGGCGAAGAATGTGGGAACAACGGCCTGTTCCTTCACTTGAATGGCGTTTGCGTCCTCGGGTCCGAGGCACGCAGCCTGGGTCGTCGGCGATCCGAGGCAGGCATATTTTGGATAGCCGGGAACCATAGTGACGCTGTTCACGCCGTTCAGGCTCAAATTGGAATTAGAGTTAAAGCCGCCCGATTCGGCGTCGTATTGGGCTACTACCGCTGAGGGCGAGGCAGCGTTCAGGTTTTGCGCTCCCGCCAGGGCCGCCGAATCTACGGCGCCCTGCAGTTCGCGGTAGCAAAAGTACGCATGGCCCACATCCAGGACAAACGCCGCCATGCCCAGAAACATCACCATCATGAATGCGACCCAGGGGAGTACCTGCCCGTGTTGTTCTTTGAGCGCGCGCTTGAGATAAGACTGTCTCTGGTTCGTCATTGCACCAACTCCGTGGCTGACGCCTGGAGCACAGCATTGTTTTGGCTGAAGACCTTTCCGTATACCGAAAGGTTGAGCGGATAGGTAGCCGTCACCGTAACATTGGAGCCTGAAGTCAGGCTCGATGCCGCGCTTGTGCAGCTCGTCGTGCTTGCGGTTGTGGTGCCGAAGGAATAAGAGAAAGTCATGTTGCTCGAGTTAAGACTGGGCGCGGCGTTCATCACGGCCGTTGATGCCGTAGCGCATGGGTCCGCAATATTGTTGGCAGTGCCTGCGTCGTGTCCGTACAAGGAAACCGTCCGCGCAGCCACATTCACCGCATGCGTGAGTTGCAGATAGTTGTTCATGGCCACGCCGAACACCAGCAGGCCGGTGGTCAGCATCAGCAGCATGGGCAGGATCAGCGCGAACTCAATCAATGCGCTGCCTTGTTCGCCGGCTTGCAAAATCGTGCGCATTCGACGTCCGAGAAACCTTGGCTTGGCAACTGACTCAGCAGATACTGCAACACGAAGCAAACTACGCGTGAGCGTCCCAGCTTGCAAGTGTAAATTGGATCGAATTTCCATGATTTTTCCTCCGTACACTGTCGAATCCCGGAGATTGCTCAACAATGCCTTCTATACCAACGCATGCACCTTTCAGCGCAGAAGCCTTTATCGCGAGAGGGGCTGGTGCGGTGAAGCAGACCGGGATCGCCAGAGAATGCTTCGAGAGCTGGTCGATTCCAGGAGATGTCGTAAATTCATTCTGCCCCTTTTGGGGTAGAGGGAGTATCACACAAGGGGGTCAACACCCCCTCCCAGTCCGTAACTCCGGAACGGTCCGCGGGTACCTTCAAAGTAATCATGGAAGAAGCGGAAATCTCTGATCTATTCCCCGAAAGCGCACAAATACAAACGCCGCCCTGACATTCAGGACGGCGTTTGTCTTTGTGCATCTGGAACTCTGCTTGCTCTTGTGACTTACATTTTCCCTTGGTCTATGTTGCGTTGTTGGGAATCAACCGCGGAGTTGAGAACGTTGACGCAATCGCCTGGAAGATCTCTGACAAGGCAATTGTCGAGTGCGAGGCGTCTGCGCAACCCGAGGTCTTACCGCCTTGTTCATAGTCGGAGTAGAACGTATTGAGAGAAGATGCGACATTTTCCATCTCAACGCAGGGATTGAGCTGTGAGAGCGTAAAACTAGCGTTTTGGCCGGTCGCGACAAGTGTTGTGTCGGTTGCACCAACGCTCCACCCGCTGTTGCACCCTCCGCCCGCGGTGCCCGCTCCGTAAGCAACCGAGAATACCGTGGTTGAGTGATTGGTGGCATATTGCGCTGCCTGGATGGTCTGTTGGCACTGATCGAACCAATCCGGGTAGAGCCCCTTTCCATTCACGCCAAGCGTGCTGTAAGCAATCGTCGTGTCTGAAGGGGTTGCCGGAGTGTAATAGGTAGGCGTGGGATAGTTTGGATTCGAATACGTTGGGCCCACCGCGCTGCCCGACGGAGCTGACGGGAACTCATATGCCTTTGTGTATTGGTTAGTCGAGTTGGCCGTTCCGTAGGCACTCTTGTTCTCTGAGTAATAGCTCGCGTTCATGCCGCCGTCACTGAGGAGGATCAGCGCGTTCTGTCCACCATACAGAGCCTGTTCGGCATTGAGCGCCGACTGCGCTGAATAGATTGCGCTGGCCGTGTAGGTGTTGCCGAAACCGCTGCCGGAACCGACGCCCCAAATGCCAAAGGTGTAAGTCAGGCAACCTGTCGTGCTTCCATGCCCGACCGCCTTCACAAGATTTGAGCTTGAATTCAAGCCGCTCGAGTCAGCAGGAGCATAGTAGTCGCTCAAGAACGGAGTAACCTGGTAGGTTGCATCCCATGTTGTAGGCGTGGTACCACCTGTTGTGTATCTCAGATAGGTCAGACCCACGTCGTAAGTCGAAGGCGCGTTCGCAGCGGTATAAACCGGCAAGGTCGCCCCAGGGATAGGAAGAGTATAAGGCGCTGCTAATGGCTGTGCAGTGTAATTCGTGTATGTGGCCGGGGTCCCGCCGCAATCGACTTCGTCAGCAATCGAGTCGGCATTGTTTCCGCTCACCTGGGGCAGAGCTCCATTCACCGCGGTCAAGACATTGGGGAATGTAAACAGGCTGACCCTGACGTTGGCGGTTGATCCGGCGCAACTGGTTACGCTGACGGGGCACGGATTTGTAGCTTCGAGGAGGCTCTGTACACCGCCCAACGCGCATTGGAATTGCGTCTCGTTGTTACAGTTGCTGTCATTCGTTGCCATCGATCCCGTACCGTCCACGATGACCGCCACATTCCAAGGCAGCGTTGAGCCCTGCATGGATGCCGTCGCAGTGGCTCCCACCGTCAGGGAGCTCTTTCCGAGCAACGCCATGAAAGTCGTTTTTACCTTGGTGGATTGCACTACCTGTACGGCATTTGGCGCGGAGCCAGTAGCACACGAGGCCCCCTTGGGCATCAGCATGTTCAGGCACTTGGTCGTCACACTCGTGTTTACCGTTGACGCGGAATAGGCGTTCTTATCGCCGCTCATGCCGCTATATTGGTCCGCCATGGTTGTCGTGTTCACCGATGCGTCTTCGGAGGTGTACACGTAACCCGCAGCGGCCAGGGCTGCCGCGTTGGCGGAGTTCTGGAGCGTGCCTTGGACAACATAAGCGTGGCCTACGTCGACGACCAGGCCGGCGGCGGCCATCAGACCGGTCATTAACAAGGCCATGAATGGAAGCGTCTGCCCGCGCTGATCGCGCAGCGATTTCCGGACGAACGAAGAAATGGTTTTTCTCATCGTATTTGCCTCGATGTTTTTTGGGTTAGTACTCATACTCTGTCACCTTTGCTGAAAGCTGGCAGTTGCTTACGAACTTGGTCCCGTAGCCCATCGGCATGATTGAAAGCACGCATGGATAGGTGGCGGATACCGTGACGGGCGTGCCCTCGACCAGGTCACCCTGATCGCCGGAGCAGGAATTCTGGTTGACCACGGTGCCATTGAAGTTGAACGACAGGGAGATGCTGCTCGACTTGAGACTCGGCGCAGCGTTTTCGATCGCCGTTAAAGCGTCGGCGCACGGGTCGGTCGTGGTGGTCCGGATCAATTGCAGATACTGCGCGCCTGCGCCCACGGCGCTGGTCAGTGTCAGCTGGTTGTTGAAACCGATAGCAAATGTGGCGATGGCTGTAATCAGTCCCAGCAATATTGGCGTAAGCAGCGCAATCTCAACGAGCACGCTCCCCTCTTCGCCCCTGCGCAGAAATGCCCGTACCCGGCGCGCAAGAAGGAAGGAACCAACAGGTGTTCCCAATTCCGCGTCGCCACGCAAACGGCGATTCAAGGACCCGAACTGTCCGGATAAGTTAATTTCCTTTTTCATCATTCCCCCAGCACTTTTGAACCTGTAATATCGGCAGGACTATGCTCGCAATGCAGTCTGTCCGAAGTTGGACCAGTTCTGAATACAATAAAAGGCGATTTAGATGTAACCAGCAATACCCCATTTTGGTTAGGTGGCCCACTTATTGGGTATTTAAGTAATGCGGACGGGTCAAAGAGGCGTCGTGCGCCGCGAAGAAATAACATCCGAAATCACGAAACCCCAATCTGTTTGAAGACAGGTTAGGGATAAGCTTCAAAACCCGACTTGCCATATCGAACTTCTAACGCTTCGTCTTGCGCAGACGGCTCAGGAATCGATCCAACGCCTTCCTATCTGCGGCAGCCATCGATCCATCGTCCGAATCCTTTTCCAACACAAACTGCAGACCCACGCCATCCTTGCCCCAGCGCACTGCTCGGGAGTGAACGCAGATCGTGCGCTCCGAGACTTCGGGCCCAAAGGCGGTGTTCTGCAATGTCATCAGGATCAGGGTTCCTGGGTACCAGCGTTCCTCAGTGACGACATACAACCCGGTTGAACTTATGTCCTTGATCTCATGCGGTGTCGGCGGTCCACCGGTCCAGTAATATGCGGCCAGGCCAGGAGCCTGCTCTCGCGGAGCCTTCCTCGGATCGGGAGACCACCACCGCTCCAGCCATCCGCGCGGTGGCCGCGTGTCTGTCATCTCCGGCTGAATAAGGCCCATCATGTGCGTCTCTTGTTCCTTGACGGCTTCCGGCTCGGAACGATTCTCCAATTCCAGTAGTCCCGGGCCACCGCTCCAGAGCGGCTTCTCTCTAAGCAGAACCGCGCTTTGCACAACGTTGGCCGCCGGACGCTTCGCTCCCTGCTGAATCGGCGCTGGGGCCGGAGTAGCCGTAGCGCGCTTGCCGTTCCCAATGGGAATGGGGCCGGAGACAACTGCGGGATTCGGCACAACGCTGGACGTCGCGCTTGATGCGGATGTGCGCTCCAGGCGCTGCTGCATCTCCTCAGCCGCGCAAAGCACCAACTGATCTCCAACCTGGGTCTGCGACGAATAAATCGAGTGGGTTGGCAATGCCAGCACACTTGCAGGCTGCGGGGTTGAAGCACTGGCACGGAAGACTGGATAAGACTCGACCACATCGATCACGCGGCCGTCCTGGTCCAGGTAAAGCAGATCGAGGGGAACACGAATGCCCCACTCTGGCAGCCCTCTGAACGGCGCCAGCCAGATGCCTTCTCCGGACTTCAGCGCGAGGGAGGCAATCCGGTCCTTCAGCTTGGCTAGCGAGAGATCGGCTCCGTCCACTTCCAGCCCGAGAAAGCACTCGCGAGTCTGGTTGTAAGCGCAAAGTTTCCGTGATTCCATGTTGCCTCCCGCCCTCGACGAATGCCCGGCGGCCGGGTTTGGGTCCAGAGTTCCAGTTGATAATTCGAGTTCATCCGATCTGCGCATAACTTCAAGTCCTTCCTCAGCAATCGCCGGACAAATATCAGCCCAGCCTGGCCCGGCATGAGAGAGGCGCCTGCCGGATTCCCGGAAAAGGGCACACTCCACCTTTCCCGCCTCTTTTGCTGTTATGCGGGGCTTTCGCCATCGTGCGGCGAATGTCTCCAGCGAGCGGGTCTAGTCCTTTTGCTGGCGGACTCCGGTCATTTCAACCGCGCCACCAGCCTATGCGTGAAGGTCGTACTACTTGACGCGTGTGCGGCGACGCTGGATCAAGATAACCAGCACAATCACAAACAACGCACCGGCAACAATCCGGATAAGAGTGGTACTGTCCATGTCAAATCCCCTTGCTACAAATCAGGTTAAGAACTCAAGCCTCGACGGGACTTTCGAAATGCCGAACGCTGTTGCATCGGGCTTCCGGTCCGTGGCCGTGGCACAAACCAGCGGAGCTCATCGATTGTCCCCGCGCCGCTGGTGTCAATTGGCTGCCGCGTTACTTGGTGCTGGTGCGGCGGCGCTGAATCAAAACGCCCAGAACGATGACGAACAAAACGCCGGCAACGATGCGAATCAATGTGGTCGAATCCATGGCAATCCTCTTTCGGACTCAATGATGAGTCAGGGTCAAAAGCCTGTCGAAGACTTGTCCGACATGCCGTGTTTAACTACCAGGCCATTCGCACGTTTCAAGCTGCGAGGCAGGCTGGCGGGATACTTGGCTTGCAAGTCCCCGCCAGGGGATCCGCACAGACTGCGCAGGCTTACGCGCGCGTGCGGCGGCGCTGAATCAGAATTCCAAGCACGACCACGAAAAGTGCGCCGGCAACGATCCGGATAATCGAGACACTGTCCATACAGATCCTCCTTTCCTCTCTTATTTGAACAACTCTTTGAATGAATCCATCATGATGATGATTGCCGGTCCTAAAACAACCAGGAACAGCGACGGAAAGATAAAGAACACCAGTGGGAAGATCAGCTTGATGGTTGTCTTCGCTGCCTGCTCTTCCACCTGCTGGATGCGCTGCATTCTGAGCGTGTCAGAATGCGTGCGCAATGTTTTGCCAACGCTGGTTCCGAACTGCTCGGCCTGGATCAGCATCGATACCAGGTTGCGGACGCAGTCCACGTCGGTGCGATCCGCCAGATGCTTCCATGTATCCTGGCGCGGGCGTCCGGCGCGTTGCTCGAGCACAACCACGTGCAGTTCATCGCATAGCTCAGGTTGGGCATGGATCAACTCTTCTGAAGTTCTAACCGTTCCCTGGTCAAGGCTCAGGCCCGCCTCGATGCAGATGACCAGCAGGTCCAGCACATCCGGAAGACCGCGCCGAATCTTGGCTTGGCGCTTCTTGATCTGGCGGTCCAGCCAGAAACTCGGCCCAAGATAACCCATTCCCAGGCATACCGCATATACGAAAAACGGACTCAGTTCACCAAGGCCCGTAACCAGCGCGATGGCGCAAAGCAGAACCGGCGCCACCACCTTCGATCCGTTGAAGATCCTGACTGTCGATTCCTTGCGCATGCCGGCTCGAATAAGGCGCTGCTTGACCACCGAGACTTCTTGCTGGCTCTTCGGCAAAACGCTGTCGAAATGCGTGACCACGTTGCCGATCGAGAATCCCGACTCCTGAAACGAAGACAGCAACGTCTTTGGCTTGGAATTCGGATTGATCACTTCCGAGATGCGCTGCAGCATGGCTTCGCGATAGAACAGAAGCAGGCCGCCGCTGGCGATCAACAGAAATGCAACTAAAAATGCAAGAATCGAGATTCCCATAAATCCCCTTTACACATCCATGTTGACGATTTTGCGAATGATCAAACCACCAACGATGATCATGGCCACTGCCGTATAGAGCAGCTTGATTCCAATGTCACGCTTCCAGAGAAGGCTCATCATTTCCGGGTTGACCATGTATAAGGCAAATGCCAGAACCACCGGCAACAGAGTAAGCACCCATCCCGTCATGCGGCCCTGCGCCGTACGCGTAGAAACTTCGCGCCTCAGGCGGAACCGCTCCCTGATTACATGGGCGGTCTTGTCAAGTACTTCGGCAAGGTTACCGCCGCTTTCCTTCTGAATCAGAATCGCCGTGCAGACAATTCTCAAATCCTGAATCGGCACGCGATGAATCAGGTTGTCCATGGCCATCTTCATTTCAAGGCCGAAGTTCTGTTCTTCAAAGCAGGTTCTGAACTCACCGCCCAGCGGTTCGCTGCACTCACGGGCCACCATGCCCATCGCCGCGACCAGGCTCTGTCCAGCACGCAGGGCGCTAACCATCAGGTCGCAGGCAGCAGGCAGCTCTTTTTCGAATGCACCGAATCGTTGCGAACGCTTGAAGAGCACAAAGGCGAATGGCAGAAATGAAATTACCAGGCCGACAATCAATGCAATCAATGTCGAGCTCGTCTTCCAGTGAACAGCAATTGCGGGAACCGCGAAGAAGACGCCTGCCATCGAGAGCAGTCCGCCAGCCGTCCACTTCAGTCCGGCCTGGTGAATCAGCGCCTGCAGCTTCGGGCCGACTTCAAGTTTGGTCAACCTGGTGTTGATCCAGGGAATGGCGCTGAGCTGTTCGTTCTTGCGCAGATTTACGATCTGCTCGCGCATCTCCTGGCTTTCTGTTGCCAAGGCCGAATCCAGAGTAGCCTGCACCTGCTTGGCCTTCTCCGCGGACCCGGAGCCGCTCGCGTAGAGCAGCAACGCCGCTACCGCGAAGACTCCTACGAATATCAGTAAAACCAAACCCGTGATTCCCATAATGGCTAACCTTCTTTCGCCTAATAATTGACTGGCGTTTCCTTTTCGAACAGGCTGGGCGGCAGGACAATGCCTGAGACGCGAAGCCGGTCGAGGAACTTGGGACGGATGCGAGTCGGCTGGAATGCTCCAATCACCTTGCCATCCGGTCCAATACCCTTCTTGTTGAATGTGAAGATTTCCTGCATGCTGATCACGTTCTCTTCCATGCCCGTGATCTCGGAGACGCTGGTTACCTTGCGCGTTCCGTCGCTCATGCGCGTTGCCTGCACGACAATCGAGATGGCCGAGGAGATCTGCTGGCGCACTGACTTTTCCGGCAGATTCATGTTGCCCATCGCAACCATCGATTCCAGTCTCGATATAGCATCGCGCGGCGTGTTAGCGTGAATCGTGGTCATCGAGCCTTCGTGGCCGGTGTTCATGGCCTGCAACATATCGAATGCTTCTTCGCCTCTGATTTCACCCATGATGATGCGGTCGGGACGCATACGAAGGCAGTTGATGAGCAGCTGGCGCTGCTTGATGGCGCCCTGGCCTTCAATGTTCGGCGGCCGCGTTTCCAGGCGGACTATGTTCTCCTGCGCAAGCCGGAGTTCGGCCGCGTCTTCGATGGTGACCAGCCGCTC
>Ga0182016_10006981_pt1 | contig 11738 bp, 15 predicted proteins | sample 712S2MmetaG_FD_120491 | JGI IMG/M metagenome (GOLD analysis project Ga0182016, IMG submission 120491) | Permafrost microbial communities from Stordalen Mire, Sweden - 712S2M metaG | ecosystem: Environmental > Terrestrial > Soil > Wetlands > Permafrost | place: Sweden: Stordalen | collected...
CATCAAGGCCAAGGTCGTGATGGTGTTTAAGGTGAAGCCCAATGCGTAGAGTACGGCAAAGGTGGGTAGCACCGAGAGCGGCAGTGCGAGTGCGCCGATGGCCGTTGAGCGCCAGTCATGCAAAAAGAGCCAAATGACGATGACCGAGAGAAGGGCTCCCTCGATGAGCATGTGGAGCGAGTTTCGCACCTCGTTATCCACGGTCTGTTTCATGCTCGAGACCTGGGTGATGTTAACTTCGGGGTGCGCGGATTGCACACTGGCAACGACGCGGTCTACCTCATCGGTCAGCTTGATTTCATCGGTTCCGGGGTTATGCAGGACATCGAAGCCGACCGCCACTTGCCCATCCAAGCGGGCACTCGTCGTTCGCTCCGCCGTGGCATCGCTAATTGAGGCGATTTGGTCCAGGCGAATGTGCCGCCCATTGGGCAGGGGCACTGGAAGGCTCGCAAGGTCCTCGACGCTACGCACGGTTGAGAGCGTGCGGATGCCTTGTTCGGTGCCGCCCAAGCGGGCACGCCCGCCGGAGGTCTCCTCCTGGGCGGATTTTAGCGCCCGGGTGACATCGGTTGCGGTAATTGCAAAGGCCGCAAGCTCGGTCGGGTTCACCTCGACCTGGATTTCCCTCGCCACTCCGCCTTGGGTATCGACTCGGTTGACTCCCGGCACGGTAAGTACCGCTCGGATAAGGGTATCTTCGACGAACCAGCTCAAGTCCGCCTCATTCAAGGAGGGGCTCGTGACGGCGTAGGTGATGGAGGGGGAACCGGCGGCGAGGGTGTGTTGGCGAATCCTCGGCTCCTCCACTGCCGCCGGAAGGCTCCCTCGGACTCGATCGATGGCATTTTTCAATTCAAAGTACGCCAAGGCGGGGTCGCGCTCGAGCTCGAATTCGACGCGGATGAGAACGAGGCCCTCACTGATTTTGGTGCGCATCAAGTGCACCTGCTGGAGTACCGCAATCGCCTCCTCCACGGGTTTCGCCACCTCGGTCTCGAGTTGCGCAGGAGAGGCCCCGGGCTCTGACAGTGCGACGGTAAAAGTGCCCGTTTCGAAATCCGGCATGTTCTTCCATTGCAGGCGATTGAAGCCGAGCACGCCGGCAAGACAGAGGAGGAAGAAGAGCACCAAGGAAGGTGTGGGGTTCCGTAGCGACCAGGTGGCGAAATTACTCGGCATAGAGGGGAGCCTTCAAGGCGTTGACGGTCATTTCTCCGCCGGCGCCATCGCGCTATCGCGCACGGGCGAGCCTTCGCTTAAGAAGCCTGCGCCAGCGACGATCACGTGGCTTCCCGCGGCAAGGCCCGAGAGCACTTCGGTTTGTGCCGCCTCACGAGAGCCGATGGTCACGAGGTGAAATTTCGCGGCCGCGCCTGCGCCTTCTCGCTCCAGGGTCGCCACATAGGAATGCCCCTCGCGAAGCAGGACACTCGCGGAGGGCACGAGCACTACCGAACGCTCGCCCTCTTGGACTTCTCCTTGCACGTACAAGCCCGCGTGCAGCACGCTTGAAGAGTCGAGGGTTACATAGGCAATGCCCATGCGCGTCACGGGGTCAAAACTTGGGGCGAGCGCCCGAATGCGGCCATGGACCATCGAATGGTCCGCGCCTTCGATACGAACCGGCTGCCCGGGTGCAAGCTTCATCGCCTGCGCCTCGGTCACCTCCGCACGCCATTCGAGCTGATTGTGGCGGATGAGGCGAAAGAGCTCCTGACCCGGGTTTAACACGGATCCCACCACGGCGGAGCGAGCGGAGATGACGCCTGCATCGGGGGCGAGAATCTTGGCCTGCGAGACTTTCAATTGAGCAACCTTGAGCGCAGCTTGAGCTTCAGTGAGCTCGGCGCCGAGCACCGCGGCCTTCGCCCGCACCTGATCGTAGGTTTGTTCGGCGATGGCCCCTGTGCCTGCAAGTTTTCCCGCCCGCGCCGCTTCGCTTGCGGCTTGCGCCGCGAGCGCTTGGGCGGCAGCCACGGCTCCTTGAGCCTGCAGGAGCTCGGCCTGGGTGAGTTCGGTATCCAAGGTCGCAAGAACCTCTCCGCGCGTGACGACATCTCCGACCTGCACCCGCACCTCTTCAAGTGCAAGTCCCGGGACCCGGGCACCGATACTCATCTCCTCTTGCGCGACCACGGGGCCGGCGAGCGTGACGAGGTTCGGCCGCGTGGCGGCTATTGCGGACTCAAGGGTGACGGGCGCTGCTTTTTTGAGGTCTTGGGCGGCAAGGCTCGAGGCGCCGAGTGCGAGCAGAAGTCCCGTGAGTAAGGTTGCTTGTGTCATGAGGGTTTAAGGTATCCGTATAAACGGGCGCCCCAATCGGGGGGGATTCATGATCGCGCTCGAGCGAGTGAGCCTTTAAGAGCGGTGCGCCGTGGGGTGTATAGTTAGGCGGGGATTTACCCGCCCGGCGAGCGCTCAAGTCCTTGAAGACCGTGATTTCCTCGCGCGGTAGGGGCGAGAAGCTTCCTTCCTCGAAGAATCAGCGGTTCTGGCGCTAGCGCCTTTTTCTCTGCAGGGTGCGCTTGATGTGCCGTTGCTGCGCTTCTTGCCGAGCCAAGCGGCGAGCTCCGAGCCAGAGCCAGTAGCGGAGCGAAAGACTTCGGAAAAATAGACTCACCTTTCCCCACGGAGTCCTCGCCTTCTGCGCCTGCGCGCCATAGCTTTTGATGCTCATGTGCTTCATTGCTTAAGTGACCTTTCCGGCCGCGTGCTGCTTGGCTGATTCTGCGGCAAGCTCCTCAACCGTGGGCAAGGGGGTCTCGTAGTCGAAAAGCTCGTGCTCGAGGAGCCCAATGGGACACTCGCACCAGGCACCCGACACGGTGCGCCCGCTGTCGTTGCAGCGTATGCAGGGTGAAGCTGTTTTTCGAGGCGAAGACATGGCGCGGGTTCCCTGCAGTTGGTCAGTCTCGGCTAGTCTAGGTGGGAGACTTTAAACTTCGAGGGGACACCCGAAATCGGGGGCCAAAGCCTCGCTTGTCAAGCTCTCATCGCGGCGCGCCTAACTCGCGCTGCGTACACAAAATAAAGGCCCCCAACACCTCGATTAAGAGGTGCGGGGGCAAGGAATGTTCATCAAGCGCGACGGCGCACAAAACCCCACTCGAGGTAGTCTTGCATCTTGGCCGATAGGGGAACGCGACCTTGGGTCGTCGGGCAGTAGGACTCCATGAGCGCCGCCGCCGACACCTCGATGCCCTCATCCCACATGACTTTCGTCGTCAGAACCATCACCAGCGCCTCCGTACCGTTCAAGGTGCGAAGTTTCTCCGCATCGATGTAGTAAGGATGGTTCTCGGTGCAGAAGTACCATTGAGTACCGTTCTTGTGAAATTCAAGGCCGGTTGTCTCGCAGTACGGAACCAGCAGTTCCTCGCGGATGTGTGCGCAAAGCTTTTGAGCATTTCGCCGGTAGGCGACGCCGAGCTCTTGCATGTCTTTTAAGAAACAGTCAACTGTCGTTCGAGAAGTCAGCATACAAACTCCGTTTTTGGTGACCTGCCCCTTATAGCGACGAACGCCAAAATCGTCAGGCGTTAAGGGGCCCAAGGGGCAGTGTCTCGACGAGAAGTCCCCGCCCGGCACGCTCGAATTTAGAGCCGCGTGGCAACGCACCGAGCATGGCGGGCAAGACATCAAAGGGTCTCTATAATGAGGAGCGAGGACATTTCACACTTTCAAGGACTTTCCCCTATGAGCGAGACAAATGAGTCGCAGGCCCTCGCACCGCGATTGCCTGCCCCTAAAGTGATGCGGATTTACATCACCCAGAAGGATAACGACCAACACTTCAAGCAGCGGCTGCCGACCTGGCGCGATGGATTTTGCGAGATCGAGCGAAGGGTCACGTTTTGCACGGACCCCTCGGGCTGTTACGCCGCGAACGAATACGGCACCATTAGCGCGTACGGCAAGCGAGTTATTGTCGTGGGGTCGCAAAATGCGGATGGCACGGTTACGCGGATGGAAATAGAGTAATTGAGCGGCCTCATATCATTCACACTTCAAAGCCCTTTTAGATGCCTTCAGCGCACCTTAAGGGCTTTCTTCATTGCGCCATCACCGCCGGCGCCCTTTTGTGCTACCAACGAGTGTCGTTCGGTTCGAAGTCACTGCGCGCCGCGAGGAGCACGTTTTGCGGATTGTGCACGAAGGCATCCGCCGGCCGCGCCCCGTTGAGTAGGCTATGGCGCTGATAGAGCCAAAAGCCCAAGCGCCAACCGGTCGGGTCCTCGGGGAGCACACCGAGAAGTGTCGCGATGTGCGACCGCGGGACAAAGGTGTGGCCTTGAAACTGCCACCGGGGATACAAGAACTCGCATCCGCTCCAAAAGCTAATGAGCCCGGGGAGCCGCCGGCGCGGCTGTCCCTCCCGGGCAGGCGGCAGCGAGTAGCCCAGGCGCTGCAAGTCCTGGGCTTTGAAGAATAATTCTCTCGCCAAGAGCGCGGCACGGCGCCGCCGCGCCCCTTCCAGCCCGGCCGAGGGCGCGGGTGTTGAAGGGGTGCTTGTCATGAGCGAAAGCCCCGCGCGAAGGAGAATGATGTCAAAGCCCGCATGGGGCGTGTAGAGCCCGAACTCGGGCGAAGTACTACTCGCGCGCTAACGGCCCCGAATCAGGCGTTTTTTAAGGAATTCCCGCACATTGGGTACCGGTAGACTGGGTGAGCGCTCAAACGCGCGTGCTTTTTAAGGATCCAACGCCCCCATGGACTCGCATTTGACGTTCGGCAGGGAGAAGACAAGCTCGGATGAATTGGCAACCGCCCTCGATAACTATGGCGGGGAGCGCGAGCATTTGCTCTGGCCTGTCATCGTACACGGTCTGGTGCACGAGCTCATCGAGGAGCGGGCCGACTCGGCAGGCACTGCGCCCTGTAAGCGCTCCTACGCGAGCGTGAGACTTGCCGCCAAACACGCCTCGCGCGGCGGCATCTTGCGTAAATTCCTCGCCTTCGGTGCGTATCGAAACTACGGGGAGTGGCTCAAAGAGTTGACGGAGCGCGAGCTTCAATGCTTGGCACGCGGCAGTCACTGGGAGCTTCAATACCTGGTATCGCACATCGGGGAAGGGCAAGTCATCGCACGAATCCGCGAACATCCGGTCTTCGCGAGGCTTGAGGAAATTCCCGGGATGAAGTGCGCTTGAACCACCCTCACCCTCCCAATCAAAACTGCCTCAAACCGGTGACGGGTTTGAGGCAACTATTGAATGATGAACCGGAAAGGTTTTTTTAAGTTCAGGCGCTCTCGCGCTCCTGCGCTTCGAAGCTCATCTTCGGACAGGCGCGACATCAGGTGACGCGCGTCTTTCTCCGGATTATCTCGCATCGCGCGAGCCAAGGCACACACAGGGAAGCTGATTGGCTGATAGCCGTATTCCTGGGAGTCTTTGGGTCCGTGCACCGCCCCCTGGTCCGCGGCGAGGAGTCGAACGGATTGCCCGGGCGCGAGTTCGGTCGCTTGCGCTTCGGTCACTTCGGCGCGCCATTCGAGCTGATTGCGCCGGATGAGCCGAAACAGCTCTTGGCCGGGGCTTAATACGGATCCGACAATGGCAGATCGGGCGGAGATCACGCCGGCATCGGGAGCGAGGATCCGGGCTTGGGTGACTTTGAGTTCGGCTACTTTCAGAGCGGCTTGCGTTTGGATCAGTTCCGCGCGCAGCACCGCGGCTTTTGAGCGCACTTGATCATAGGTCTGTTCGGCAATGGCTCCGGTCCCGACCAGCTTCGCCGCCCGCGTCGCCTCGCTCGCGGCCTGGGCGCAGAGTGCTTCGGCGGCCGCCACGGCCCCTTGCGCCTGCAGCACTTGGGCCTCGGTGAGCGCCGTGTCCAGGGTGGCGAGGACCTGGCCGCGCGCGACCACATCGCCGACCTGCACCCGTACTTCTTCGAGCGCGAGTCCCGGCACCCGGGCACCGATACTCATCTCTTCCTGCGCCACCACCGGGTCTGCAAGAACCACGAGGGTCGGGCGAGTCGCGATGAACATCGACTCCAAGGTGACCGGTGCTGCTTTTTTAAGGTCCTGGGCGCTCGGTGCCGTTGTGCCCAGAGCCAGCAGGTGGCGCCGTGGGGCGTATAGTTAGCCCGAAGAATTTACCCGCCGGCTGCCCTTGATTCTTCGTGGGGAGGTCGCTGGCACGCGGAGGGTGCGAATATCGGTGCCACAAACCGTCAGGCGATAGGGGTGCTCACTACACTTGAGGTGAAGAGAGACTCTTCTTTGAACCCTGAAGGACACCTGCTATGAAATACTTGATTCACCTCGAACAGGGCAACGATGAATACGTTTTTATCGTAGGGCCCGCGAGTTGGACCTGGATCCACGCGCCGCGCCCGGCCTTTGACGAATTCGACAACAACGTGACCGAAATCGTGCCCGCTGCGGTGATTGCCGAGTTCGACTTCCCCGTCGAGGCGGATGCGCTGAACCATACGCTCACCCTCGAGGATGCGCAGAACGAGCTTGAGTGCAAAGTCACTTGCGGCAGCTACGAGAACGACCGCGTATTGCATCTGCTCTATTCGTTTTCTCGCGAGCAAACCCAGACGCGACCCGCCGGAGAATTTCTCGGCGTGTACGAGGGCTTCGTCTACTGACCCATTCAAACGCTCCTTTCGAGGAGCGTTTCTTTTTGGCTCTGTCACCAAATCGTGTTGGTAGCTTTCAAATCTTGGGCCCCAGATGGGCGGCAGGATCTAACGCGGGGAACTACGCAGAGGTTCCAGCCCTGCAGTCACGGGCTTTGATTGACGCCGGCGCGGCTTAAGTAAAATCCACCCGTCGGAACTCTCTTCTGGGACCCCCAGGGTTACTTGAGCCAGCCAGGTGGCAAGGCGCCGGTCCCTCGAGAAGTCGGCAGAGCGCACGCGCGCGTGGCGATACCCGCTTCACGCAACTTGGCCAAAGCCTCCGCCGCGGCGCGAATGCTCTCGGCGGCGTTCCATCCTAAGTGCGCGGCAAGAGCGGAGGGAAAGCTTTCCAAGACCGAAACCAGAACATCTGTGCTCTTAATATTCATCTGCCCGAGAAGCCCCTCGAGCTCTAGGGGCAAGTAGAGTGCTTCTGCACGCACTTGTAAGCCTAGATCCGAAGGCAGCGCTCGAAGATTGGGGTCGTAGAGGATTCTCACTCTCAAGCATAGGTAAGGCGCTTTACGTTGCTTGCACTCGGAAACCTTTGGGCCAACCAACACGATTTAATGACAGAGCTTTCTTTTTTAATTTACTCGGGGACTACCCAAGGATTAAGCCAAGAAAAAAGAGCCCCAGGCCCGGGTGGCACAGAAGAAGTGCGCCAAGGTCTTGGCCCTCATGAATCGCGCCTTTATCGTGCCATGGCAACCGCTCAAAGAGAAACTCTCGGTTTAGGACTTTGAAGAGTCGGTCGGCGGCTCGATGGCGGCGCCATTCGAAGGTATGCCTATCGCTCGCAGAAGATAGATGAGTGCGCCTAGGCTTGCGGCAAGGACGGTGAGCGGCACCAAGAGTTGCAGGCTGTCGTAGCGCGGCAAGAGGAGCGCGAGGATACAGAAGATGAATAACCCTGCGGTGTAGAGCGCTTCGGTTCGAGAAATGCGAATCATAGGTCACCTTCGAATTGTGCGGCGAGATTCTTTACGGGATGTGCCGCTGTAAGGGGTCTAGAGACTTCAGGGGCAGGGCTCTGTCGTCCACTCGTCAAGCGTAAAAGAAGAACCTCGCAAGAGATGCGAGGTTCGGAACGCTTAAATCACACCGGAGCATCGGTCCCCTTGTCGCCAGGCGATGCGTGCTTCGGTAAGCACCTGATCGATGAAGGCTTGAAACATCGGCGGGCTGCTTATCGCCGGACGCGACCTTACGAGAAGCTTGCCCTTACCGCGAAGATGGCTCGCAAGCTCCTGCAGCAACCGCCTGGAGATACCGAGGCGCTGATAGGCCGGAGTCACCGACACATACATGAGCCACACCTCATCTTGAGCGTAAGGGGAGGACTGCAACTCGAGCATCCCGATGGGAACACGGACCGAGGGGACCTCCCCCGGGAGCGTTGCCACGAACACCCATCGCTCCACCTTTGGCCCAAACGGGGGCCAGGGGTGGTAGTATTTAAGGGACGGTGCGGCAAGTCTTGCGGCATTGTTCGCGCCATAAATCGCCTCTTCGAACTCCGTGCCCGTCAAGCTTGAAAATTCCAACTGGTTGGATACTGAATTCATAAGTAACCTACTTCTGATTTGACCTGTCGGGTATAGGCATTTTGCCCCCGAGGGCGCCACCGTTCGATACCCGAGAGGGATTCCCTCAAGTAGGAACTCCAAGCGGAGTAACTCGCCCGATTTCGCGCCGGAGCGGGTAAGACAAAGACAAGCCCCAGCGGTTTCCCGTGGGGCTTTGAAGAATCAATGTAAATGAAAGGCTTCGGCCTGCATCTCGCCTAAAATGAAATAGGCGACAGATGGGCGCGGGCGTAAGTGCGGCGATCGCGCTCGACTCGGTCTCTTAATTTGTAATCAAAGGTCGGGTCGCTGAAGACAAGTGTTCCGTCCGCACGTTCCATGAAATTGTTTCGGCCGGTGTCGAGCTTGCAGTCGTAGTTTCCGATGAACCAGGTGAGTTCTTCCAGAAACATCTTCAAGGCAGGCGCCACATCGAGTCCTGACAAATCCTCAGGGAAGTTCGGCATCCGATCGGTGAACTTTATCAAGCGCGTCACAAGCTTCGCATTGGGCGAGCCGCGACGAACGGGAAACAAGCGTTCCACCTCCAACAGATGCAGTGGCAGGTCGCCCGCTTGGGTTTCGGCCACTTGACCGTAATCTTCAAGTACCATTGGTTTGTAGTCACCCTTCGGTGCGCACCAATCGGTAAGATACCCGCTGTGGGAGCGATCGGTCGTCAATTTCAGCACTCGGTCCGGGCTTGGCATCGAGAAAACACCGCAAAACATGCCGCGCTTCAAAAGGCGCGTGCCCTTAAAGGCTGGATGCTCGCGGCGAAGCTGCTTGACCACGGGGTCGCTCAAGCAAAGAACGTTGTTCATGAGGGCCTCTTAAGTTGTATTTGTTCCTGCCCGGTATAGAGACTCCTCGGGGACCCACCGGGGCGAGGGCTCCTCATCGACTCAAGCAAAGAAAATCCCGAAAAGGCGGTCAAGCCAATTCGGGAGGGATGAATCGAGAAGAGACGGTGTCGCGCTTAAAGCGAGGTAAATCTTTAAGGGGTCTTTGGCAGCAGTCGAAGGCGTTCTACGGGTATCACGTCGAGCTCATAGGACACCCACCACTGTTCACCCAAGTGATCGTGATCGGTCGTCTGGTCGCGTTCGAGCGCAAGACCTTCGACGTTGACCGCCCAGACATCAATGCCCGAGGAGGAAGGGGTGGAGCTTAAGAAAAGTCCGCCTCCGCCCACATAGTCAGCACCGGCAGTCAAAGCGGCATCCGAGTACTGGGCATCGAGACCGTGGGCCAAGATACTCGCGCGATTCGCTTGTGAACTCGAGTGATAAAGCACCGCGGGATGCTCAAGGGTTGGGCCATCCCAACCAGGACCTGACTCATTGTCCAATGGGTTCATGGGATTGCTCCTGTAAGAATGAATGACCTTGAAGTTTAAGTCCTGTGTAGCGAGAAGAGACCTTTCCCGCGATGTCTCAATCGTGGCGCACTCTTCACTCTTGGGGTTGACGCCGAGCCCGCATGAGCCCGGGGTGAAAGAGAGGGAACTGCCCGTGTGCCAGGGCACGAGCCGCACTCCTCTTCAGCAAGGCTTGGGTTAAAGCGCGGTGCTGTACGTCCATGGACAGTCGCACCCTCTTACTCGAAACGCTTGCTCGGATGAAAAAACACACCCTCACGTCGCTCGCCTCAACTCTTCGGTCCCCCTCGACCGACGCAAGAGGAGATGCCGAGGGTCGCGCGCGCCCTGTCGGCGAGTCTCTCCGGCGCGCACTAGAGCGAGGCCACCCGCGCTTTAAGCGGGCACGCCCTTTGAGTCTCTCGCCTCTCGCCTCTCGGCCAATCTCTATCGGTGCCAGAGCGCCCAAATCGCGGGGAACGCTCGGAAGATGAGCGTCGCACTCACGAAGGAGGCGATGAGAATGAGAAGGGGCCGAAACTTCGGATGCGAGTCCACCCAGGCATCGAGCCTGGCGTCCAAGCGCTTGATTGTCTTTTTCATGAGCACCGTGTAGGGGAGAGACTCCCGCACTTCCCCGTATGGTCCAGGCGGCGGCCCGCTTGGGCCTTTTTGGATAAAGGCTAAAGCGCCAAGGCTCTACGCTCCAGGAGGCCCTTCGATTCGACGCGCGAAGGTCCCCTCCTCGGCGGAATGCGCGTTCGGCTTTTCAAGGAGCTCCCTTCGATGAAATCCCTCTCCCAGATTTTTGCAGGCCTTGCCGCGGGCGCAATTTGCTTCATGGGCAGCGCCCAAGCTCAAATCATCGCCGTACCTCCCATGGTGCAGGTATCGGACTTGACGGGAACGCTCTCGGACTCCGATAAGGCGGATTTGGGGGCGAAGGTTCAGGCGCTTGAGAAAGCGAAGGGCTCGCAGTTGGCCGTGCTTCTCGTCCCGACCACGGGCGATGAGGATATCGAGCAGTACGCGCATCGAGTCTTTGAGAGCTGGCACTTGGGCCGCAAAGGCATCGATGATGGCGTGCTCCTCATCATCGCGAAAAAAGATAAGCACCTGCGCATCGAAGTCGGCCGTGGGCTCGAGGGGGCCATCCCTGACATTACCGCCAAGCGCATCGGCTCCGATGTCATTGCCCCCGAGTGGAAGAAAGGTAACTATGCCGTCGCCTTGAGCGTCGGGGTCGATATGCTTGCAAAACTCATCACCGATGAGCCTCTCCCCAAAGTGGGCGCGAAACCGGCGCCCGCGCTCACCACCGATGGCGATGTGGCGCTCATCGCCTGCTTGGCTTTCGGGCTCGGGGGCCTCGCGCTTCTCTGGGTCTTCATCCGAAATCGCAAAGCCACCTCGCAAGGGGCACCGACCGATGAGGGCACGCGCCCCGAACGGCCCAGGGACATGGCGCACACCGCCTTGGGTGCCGCGCTTGCGGTCCGCGCGGCGCGCGCGGGAAGTTCCTCGCCGCCGAGGCGTCGTGCGGCCGAGTCGAGCTCTAGCCACTCGCGAAGCGATGATGATGACAGCAGTAGCAGCGGCGGCGGGAGCTTTGGGGGCTCCGACTCCTCCGGCTCCTCGAGCTGGAGTGGTGGGGGTGGCGAGTCCGCGGGTGGCGGGGCTTCCTCGGATCTTTAAGGGGCAAGACGGCGCCAGGAAAATTGTGTCGCTGTTCCAAGCGGGCCCCTTTTAAGTTCGCTTGGGCTATAGACAACGGGTGGGCTCGGCTCATAAAAACGGCGAATCCTGGGAAGGATCCGCCGCTTGGGAATGAGAGCTACTCCTCGATCGGCGTCTTTAGACTTATCAGGTCAGACTCCGTCTCAACGGGGACTTGCTCAATGTCGAAATATTCGGCCGCATCGCTGTCACGAATGCGCTCGAAGTAGACCTCGCCGATGTTCTCATCAGCGGGAATCTTGTCATCCTCATCGGTAAACTCATGGCCCCACCAATTCTTCGCAATCTGGGTGCGCCATTCCAGTGCGAGCTCCTCGGTTGCAAAAACACGGCGGTCCTCGCCATGCCGGTGCTCATAAATCGCAAGCCATACCTTACCCGGAATCGGGGATGCGGTCGGCGCCTCTTTTGCGCTTGCCTGGTGAAAATTA
>Ga0182016_10006983_pt1 | contig 11735 bp, 8 predicted proteins | sample 712S2MmetaG_FD_120491 | JGI IMG/M metagenome (GOLD analysis project Ga0182016, IMG submission 120491) | Permafrost microbial communities from Stordalen Mire, Sweden - 712S2M metaG | ecosystem: Environmental > Terrestrial > Soil > Wetlands > Permafrost | place: Sweden: Stordalen | collected...
GCCCGCCGCCACATCGCCCAGCAGCGACTTCAGACGGCGCGCTTCGCCGGCGAACACCAACGGCGGCATGACCCGCAGGGTTTCCTCCACGCGGGTCAGCGCCTCCGCGTCCGGATAGTCGGACGGGATATGCAGGGCAGGGCTCGATCTCCAGGACGCGGGCGTCCAGCGTTCGCTCATCATGGGCACTCAATTAAGAGGCGCGGCTTTTAACGCAATGCGCCGGGCTTGGCAAAATGCTCAGGCCGACCCAGCGGCGGCCCGGCTTGGGACGACGAGAGGCCCCGAAGATCGCCCTGACCTGTCTGAAGGCGGCGGTCAAGGAATGACGGTTCGCACCGCATCGGTTCAAAGGACGCTTCTATAGCAGGCCGCGATTTCTTGGAATCGCGGCCTGCTATAGCATCTTTACTTTGGCGCGCGTTTTATCCGAAAACCGGCTCCCACTTTTCGGAACGCGCCCTAAAACGCGTGACTTAGGATCACCTTGACGGCGTAGGGCGCGGCGAGTTGATCGCCATTGTAGTATTGAAAGATGGGAATTTCGACGTCCCCGTACAGAGCCCAATCGCCCATTGCGACCTCCACACCTGGAGAGAAGATCAGGCGCGAATAGCCGCTGTCGGCGGGATCGGCGTTCAGCCCTCGATCGCTGGCTCGCAAGGACACCAGCATCTGGGCGATGGGCGAGATCGTCAGCTTGCCGTTGTCGGCCGTCAGGCCGTTGTAATGCGCGCCGATCGCTCCATCGAACTCGTCACCGGGGATGTAGCCGCCCTGACCGGCCATCGGCAGATCAACCTGCCCTTGGACGAAATAGCTGAAACTGTTGTCCTTGGTCAGCGCGCCGCGATGGAAGGCGCCAAGGAGCAGGTCGGTGCTGCCGGTGCCGATCTCGGTGTCACGGTCAAAGTTTGGATAACGCCAGTCGCCCGTCGGCAACTTCAGCCCAAAGGTCACGCCAGTAGACATGTCGTGGGAAAAGCCCGTGTACATACCTCGCAACCGGATGTCTCCGATGGCCGTGTGATCGAAGTTATTCACGCCGGAGCCCGCATCATTTTCGGTCGCAAAGAAGCGGTCCCAAACGGGCGCTTCGGCCATGACGCCCCAATCGTGATTGAACATGTACTGGGCGCCGAAGGTGACGAAGTCGGTCTTGATTTCCTTGTCGCCGTTATCCGCCGCTGGGGCGGCGCTGGAGCCGCTATGGTTCTGGTTCTGGTCCATGAAGTCGTATTCGACGAAGGCTTTTCCGCCGAGGCCCGAAGGGAACAGCGAACTGGCGCCGACATCGAACACGCCGCAACCGCAGGCGCAGGCGAGGGCAAGGCCTGGGGTCATGGAAAGAAGGCCCGCGGCAATGGCGAGCAGAGCCGCAAAGCGGCGCATAAAAGAGATCATCGTGTTGTTGCTCCATTGATGACGTCGCGCGCGGCGACGCAGAACTCACGCGCAAGGCGTGATGCTGAGGATCATCAAAGAAGCGCGGGCGGACCTCGAAGCGGCGGCGGCGGCGCGGCCAAGCCCCGCCCTGGGGCAAGGTCCGGCCTCGGCGGCGAGATATGGGGATCGTAAGCCGCCAAAGCCGATGGCTGCAGTTCCGGCGCTGCTGCGGATAAAGCGGCCCCGCCATGCCCCGCAAAGGCGCACGGCATATCGTTGGTCGACTTTTGCGCGGGGGCGCCGGTTTTTGCCGGGTGAACCGTAAGCGGGCCCTGGCCGGTGCAAACCACGATGGAAGGACCGTGATCCGTCCCGACGTCCACCATGTATCCGGCGGGAATGGCGATTCTGAGCGCGAACGCAAGGCAAGCCAAAAATACGGCAATGCCGTTTCGGCCGGTCCAGAATCTATGACGCCGATTCCCCATGCCGTTGGTCTAACTCGGGCGCCCGATTTGGGCAAACCGAAGCGCATGCGGCATTATGGATGCCCGCCTAGGCCATACTCGTCTGCATAGGCGTCACCCTCTCGCGCATGGTGACGAGCTCCTCGGCCATGGTGGGGTGCAGAGCGCAGGTGTTGTCCCATTCGGCCTTGGTCACGCCCATCTTCACCGCGATGGCGGCAAGCTGGATCATCTCCGGCGCCTCGTGCCCCACAATGTGGCAACCCAGGATCACGTCGGTGTCGCCGTCCACCACCAGCTTCATCAACATGCGTTCCGTCCCGTTCCAGAAGGCCTCCTTCATCGGCCGGAACTTGGTCATGTAGATGTGCACATTCTTGGTCCGGTGACGCGCCTGGCCCTCGGTCAGGCCCACGCAGCCCACCGGCGGCTGGGAGAAGACCGCGGTCGGCACCAGCTCATGGTCGAACTGGGTCGGCTTGCCGCCGAAAACTGTGGTGGCGAAGGCGGCGGCCTCGCGGATCGCCACCGGCGTCAGGTTGATGCGGTCGGTGACATCGCCCACGGCGTAGATGTTGGGCACATTGGTGCGCGAATAACCGTCCACCGCGACGGCGGCCTTTTCGGTCAACGCCACGCCCGCCTTGTCCAGGCCAAGGCCCTCGACGTAGGGCGCGCGCCCGGTGGCGAACATCACCTGGTCCGTGGTCAAGGTCACGTCGTTGTCCAGCCGGCTAACCAGGCCCGCATCGGTCTTCTCGATGCTCGTGTGCTGGGTCCCGACGATCAGCTTGATCCCGCGCTTTTCAATCTCTTCGGACAGGTGCGAGCGTACGTCCTCGTCGAAGCCGCGCAGGATGTTGGGGCCGCGGTAGACCAGGGTGGTTTCCACGCCGAGGCCGTTGAAGATGCCGGCGAACTCCACCGCGATATAGCCGCCGCCCACCACCACGATGCTTTTGGGCAGCGCTTCCAGATGGAAGGCCTCATTGGAGGTGATCGCATGCTCGATGCCCGGCAGGTTGTCGGGAATGGACACGCGCCCGCCAGTGGCGATCAGGATGGTGTCGGCGGTGACCGTCTTGTGCTTGCCGACCAGCTCGACGGTGTGGGCGTCGATCAGGCGCGCCTTGGCGTGCACTAGGTCGGCGCCGGCCTTGGCTAGGTTGGAGGCGTAGATGCCCGATAGCCGGCCGATCTCCACGTCCTTGGCGGCCAGGAACTTGGCCCAATCGAAACGGCTGTCCGCCTTGGACCAACCGTAGCCCTCAGCCTGAGCCAAGACGTGGGAGAACTCCGAGGCGTAGACCATCAGCTTCTTGGGCACGCAGCCGCGGATCACGCAGGTGCCGCCCACACGGTCCTCCTCGGCCACGGCTACCCTGGCGCCCGACAGCGCGGCGAGCCTGGCCGCCCGCACGCCGCCCGAACCCGCGCCGATGACAAAGAGATCGTAGTCGTAGTCGGCCATAGGAAGCTCCAAACTGGGCGGCCTGAGCGAAGCCGTGGGGCAAAGATGGGCGACGGCTGTTCGAGGTCAACCGCAACTAAGGCAGAAGGCGCTGCACGCCCTTGTCGGTCCCCAGGATCGCCTCGTCGGCCATGCCCAGGAACAGGCCGTGATCGACCACCCCGGTCACGCTCTTGAGGGCGTCGGCGAGCAGCGAGGGATCGGCAATCACGCCGCAGGGCGCATCGTAGATGAAATGGCCGCCGTCGGTGCGCACCGGCGCGCCGTCCTTGATGCGCAAGCGTGGCCCTACGCCGATGTCCGCCTCGGCCAGGGCGTCGCAAATGCGCAGGGCGGTGGTCTTATGCCCGAAGGGCACGACTTCGATCGGCAGAGGAAATTTGCCCAGGGTCGCCACGGTCTTGGCCGCGTCGGCGATCACCACGCAACGCTTCGAGGCCTCCCACACCAGCTTCTCGCGCAGCAAGGCCGCGCCGCCGCCCTTGATGAGGGCCAGGCCCGGCCCGATCTCGTCGGCGCCGTCGATGGTCAGGTCGATGCTTCCCACCTCGTCAAGTTCCGCCAGGACCAGGCCCAGGCTCGCCGCGAGGGCCGCCGTGGCCTCCGAGGTCGCCACGCAGCGCAGCTTGAGCCCCTCGACCTTGGCCCGCCCGCCCAGAGCCTTGACCAGATAGGCCGCGGTCGAGCCGGTGCCCAGGCCGACCGTCATGCCGTCCTGGACCAAGGCGGCGGCGGCCTCGCCGGACAGCTTCTTTTGCAGCTCGACGTCGCTCACGGCTTGGCCTTTCCGCTGGCCTTGAGGGCGCGGAAAGCCTTGGCCCAGCCGGGCTTGACCGTTTGACGCGCACGGCCCAGCGCCAGGGCGTCCGCCTCAACATTCTGGGTGATCACCGATCCGGTGCCGGTGATGGCCCGGTCGCCCACGGTAATGGGCGCCACCAGCAGGGTGTTGGAGCCAATGAAGGCGCCCTCGCCGATCTCGGTGCGCGCCTTGTCGAAGCCGTCGTAGTTGCAGAAAATCGTACCGGCGCCGATGTTGGCGCCCGCCCCCACGGCCCCATCGCCGAGATAGCTGAGATGATTGGCCTTGGCCCCGGCGCCGAGCGTCACGTTCTTCACCTCCACGAAATTGCCCACGTGGGCGCCAGGACCGATGTCCGCGCCCGGCCGCAGCCGCGCATAGGGCCCGACGATGGCGCCCGGACGGACCACCGCCCCCTCGATGTGGCTGAAGGCGCGGATCTGGGCGCCGGCCTCCACCCTGGCGCCGGGCCCGAACACCACATAGGGCTCGATCACGACCCCGCCGGCGATCTCGGTGTCCCAGGACAAATGCACGGTCTCGGGCGCGCTCATGGACACGCCATCGGCCATCAGGATGCGGCGCTTATGGGCCTGGAACGCCGCCTCGGCCGCGGCCAGTTCGCCTTGCGAATTGACGCCCATCACCGCGCTCTCGGGGGCGAAGGTGGTCACAGCCGCCAGGCCGCGCGCGGCCGCCAGGGCCGCCACATCGGTCAGGTAGTATTCGCCCTTGGCGTTGTCGGCCCGCACTTCGGCCAACAGCTCGAACAACAGCCCCGCGTCCGCTGCTAGCACGCCGGAATTGCAGGCGGTGACCGCCAGCTCCTCTTCGCTGGCCTCCTTGGCCTCGACGATCCGGCGCAAGGCTCCATCCTCGCCCAGGATCAGTCGGCCATAGGCGCCTGGATCGCTCGCCTCAAAGCCCAGCACGGCCAGGTCAGCGCCGGTGTCGTGCAAATCGAACAGGGGCTCTATGGCCGCCGCGTCAAGCAAGGGGCAGTCAGCGTAGGTGACCACCACATCCCCCGTAAAGCCTTCAAGCGCGCCCTTGGCCGCCAGCACCGCATGCCCGGTGCCCAGCGGCGGGTCCTGCAGGGCGGTCGATCCCTCGCCCAGCCGCTTGATGACGTGCGCGCCGACCTGAGGGCTGTGGGCGCCCACGACCACCACGATCCGTTCGCAGCCCAGCTCCAGGGCCGCGTCGATGGCCCGGTCCAGCATGGCCCGGCCGCCCACCTTGTGCAGCACCTTGGGCGTCGTCGATTTCATGCGCGTGCCTTGGCCGGCGGCCAGGATCACAGCGGCGCGTCTCGTCATGCGGGGCCTCTCTCGCCAGCGCCCGCCGGCCGGAACCGGAGTCGGACATTGCACTCAGGGTCGATTTAGCCGAAACGGCTCGGGCTTAACACTGGAGACCTTGCCCTGGCCCCCGCTTCCGCCCCGCTGGAAGGCGCCGTGATCGTGTTCGATCTGGACGGCACCCTGATCGACACCGCGCCCGACCTGATCGGTGCGTTGAACATGGTGTTGGCCGAGGAGGGCTTGCCGCCCGTGGCCCTGGCCGATGCGCGCCACCTGGTGGGCCACGGTGCCAAGGCCATGATCCAGAGCGGCTTTCGCCAGGCAGGCGCCGATCTGCAGACCGATCGCCTGGAGATCCTGTTCGGTCGCTTTATCGAAGTCTACCTCGGCCGCATCGCCCAGGAGAGCGCGATGTTCGATGCGTTGGAGTCGACGCTGGACCTGCTGGCGGCGCAAGGCGCCCGGCTGGCCGTCTGCACCAACAAGCGCAGCGACCTGTCCGTCGCCCTGCTGGACGCCATGGGACTGCTCGCCCGCTTCGTCGCCGTGATCGGCGCCGATCTTGCTCCCGCGCCCAAGCCCGACGCGCGCCACCTGCTGGCCGCCATCGAACACGCAGGCGGCTCGCCGGCCCGCGCCCTGATGGTGGGCGACAGCATTTCCGACGTGATGGCCGCGCGCAACGCAGGCGTGCCGGTGGTGGTGGTCAGCTTCGGCTACACCGACGTCCCAGCCGCTGAGCTGGGCGCAGACGCTTTGATCCACCATTTCACCGAGCTGCCCGCCATCGCCCGACGGCTTCTGCGCTGCGTTTGAAGACGGGGCGCGTTCGAGCGCCTTGCCCAAGGCAATCGGGCGAGCTATAGGCACGCCTCTTCGCGGTCGCCGTCGCAAACGACTGGCCATGGATGCGTAGCTCAGCGGGAGAGCACCTCGTTCACACCGAGGGGGTCACAGGTTCAATCCCTGTCGCATCCACCATTTTCTCAATTTAATTGGGAAGATAGTCCGCCTTGAGAGGCAACCCCGACCCGCTGCCGCCTCAGCTGCAACATTCCCCCGGACCCGACCCGGCAGAACACCCCGGCGCTGGCCCGCGTGTGACATTGCTTTGACAAGACGTGACTTACGTCACCCCAGACCGCCCCGTAGCATGCGACGATCAGACTAAGAGTGATCAGGGGGGATGGTTATGCGGTTTCACCGTAAACTGTGTCTATTGGCGGGCTCCAGCGCAATTCTCATGTCCGGTGGGGCAGCGAAGGCGGCCGATTCTACGGCTGACCAGCAGACAAGCGTTGCGGAAGGCGCCAAAGCTCCTGATAGCTCACAGTTGGGCGAGATCGTCGTTACTGCGGAACGACGCGCGGAAAACTTACAAAAGACACCGATCTCCGTCACGGCCTACACATCAGAAGCCCTGGCGAAACGTAACAGCACGATGCTTAGCGACATCGGCATCGCAACGCCGAATATGCAGTTCGATCAGAATGGCGGCGAAAGTTTCGTATTCATCCGCGGGATCGGACAGTCAGACTCGGTGGTAACCAGCGAACCAGGCGTCGCTATTTACTTGGACGGCGTCTACGTGCCGCGGCTGTTTGGCGATTCGACCGATTTGCTTGACGTAGAGCGGGTGGAAGTCCTGCGCGGGCCGCAGGGTACGTTGTTCGGCAAGAACGCCATCGGCGGCGCCATCAGCGTGATCACCAAGACGCCTTCGCTCACGCAGATGACGGGCGACGTGGACGTGCGGGCCGGAAGCCGGTCGCGACTCGACGTCGGCGGCTACGTCTCCATGCCGATCGTTGATGACAAGTTGGGCCTGTCTTTGGCGTTGTCCTCGCGCAACCAGGACGGATACATCGACATCCCGGCCACCGGTCAAAAGGGTGGAAACTCGGACCACCAGACCGCGAGGGCAAAACTCTACTGGCTAGCCACACCTACCCTTAAAATCACCCTGGCCGGCGAATACTATCACCAGCGAGAAGTCGGACTGGCCCCGCAACTCGTAAACGTCAATCCGAACGGCGCCTTGGCCGGTATTTGGAATACCTTCGTCGGGTATCCTTCCGGCTCTCCATTCGGCGTGTCGGGATTGCCGCCAAAATATACGTCGTATGGGACGGGCCCCTTCTACGAAAACATCGACGTACGTGGCGTGAGCCTTACCGCTGCGTGGGATATCGGCTCAGGAACGCTCAAGTCAATTTCGTCGTACCGCTACGTCAACCGCGCCGACGACGCCGACATCGATGGACAGCCTCAGCCGATCACCAGCAATCCGCTCAACGAAACGTCCAACTCCACCAGTCAAGAACTACAGTACAGCGGCGCCGGGCTCGATGGCCGGCTGCATTACGTGGGGGGCCTATACTACCTCAATGAGCATGCGGCGGATGCCCAGACCTCATATTTGGACGCCGGTCTTTATCAGGCGCTCATAAACGCCGGATTGCCCGGTCTCGCGGCGGCGACAGACTCGACCAGTTTTAGCTCTCGAAATCAGATTACCAATAGCTACGCTGTTTATGGAAATGTCGACTATTCATTCACGGACGCCCTAACGCTCGTGCTCGGCGCCCGTTACAGCGGGGAGGATAAGTTCGGTCGACTGTACGTTTTCTATCCCAACAGCAATACTGTTGGCGTGAATCAGACTTTCGGCCAGTCTTACTCGGCCTTTACACCAAAATTCGGCCTGAACTATCAGATTACTCCATCCGATATGCTCTATGTTTCCGCGGAAAACGGATTCAAATCGGGCGGCATCAATGGACGCCCGACCATCGCGGCTTCCGTTCAGCCTTTCCAACAGGAAACGGTCTGGAACTACGAGGTGGGCTTAAAGAGCCAGTGGTTCGACAATCGTCTGCGGGTAAACCTGGCAGCCTTTCACATGGATTACCGGGACATCCAGCTCGAAGTTTTTTCGATGTACAATGGCGCTCCGTACATAACGCTGCAGAATCCAGGCAATGCTGAAATGAACGGCTTCGAAGGCGAAGTCACCGTCAAACCCACCTCTCAGCTAACCTTGGGGGGGAACCTGGGTTACAACGACGCCCAATACACCCATTTGGCCGCCAATGCGCCCGTCACCACGAGCGACAGGCTGATGTACACGCCAAAGTGGAGCAGTGACATCTACGGTCAGATTGATCTGCCGCTTAACGGCAACAGCGACGGCCTGAGCATGAGGGCCGATTACGGCTTCCGTAGCAAGTACTACCTGGATGCGGTCAATACCGAAACGATAGCTCAACCGGCCTATGCAGTGGTGAATGGCCAGATTTCCATTCGCCCATTCAGCAATCCCCTAAGCCTCTACGTGTACGGGGTGAATCTCACCAACACATATTACAAAACCTTCGGCGTCTCTGAATCCGGCGGGCCGGGCTGGGATGCTGCTGGTTATGCGCCGCCACGGGAACTGGGCGTCGGTGCTAAATATAAGTTCTAAATGCCGCGCGCGCGCAGGTAGATGTCGTCGTACGCGCCTTTCAGTGAGGATATCGTCTTGAACAAGGGCATAAGGGCGGTATTGGCCGCGAGTCTGCTAGCCGTAACACTGTCCAGCGCGGTCTCGGCTCAAGAGCCCGCGCCTGCCGCCGCCCCCCCCAATATGGACGCCTTCAATGCGGCGTGGCGCACCCGTATCGACGAGTTGTCGAAATCTCCCGATGCCCATCTCGCGGCCAATAAGCGGGTCGCTCTCGAATTCCTTTTCGGGCTCGTGCTGGCTTCGGAAGGGAAGGAGGATATCGAGGACGTGACGAACCGCTACCTGGACGTCGGCTATATCCAGCATGACCCCAACATCCTCACGGGCAGGGACGGATTTACCCGTTGGTTCAGGGCTGGCGGGCAGACCCCCAACACCCCCACCGCGCCCAAGGTCGACCTGCGACAGGTCGATCTTCCGACGATGGTGGCGGCCGTCGCCGAGGGCGACTATGTTACGACGCTATCGCAACATCTGTTTCCCGACCCGACGAGTCCTGGGCAAAGATACATGTGGTTCCACATTGGGTTCTTCCGGATTCAGAACGGAAAGATCATTGAGCATTGGGACGAAGGCATGAAGGGAGCCTATTGGTGCCGTCTGGGTCTTTGCGACCCCAAGTAGGCGCCCGATCAACCCCGGAACCTCGTTGCGATCGCGAGATCACTCCATCCAAAATTCAACAGAGAGCTTTTTTGCCATGTCGGCCACCCAGAAAAACCGAAACTTGCGCAACCTTCTGATCGCGGGCGGCGCACTCCTTTCGCTGACGTCGCCGGCTGCGCATTCGCAGCCCCGCAAGGTCGTTAGTTTCCCGGTGAAGGTGGTTGACGGATACGCAGAGTCGGATGATCCGCGATACTATACCGAGTGGGAGTATAACGACGACTTCCTCAAGGCGATGACCGCTGACCCAGACCCTGTGATCGCCGCTAACAAGCGGGCGATGATGGGTTTGGAAGCGGACCTCGGCCGCGCCGTGCTCGAAGGACGGATGGATAGCGACGCCGACGCGATCATCGAACGCTACACCACCCCCGATTATCGCCAGATGGACCCCAACATCCCCGACGGTCGGAGCGGGCTGTCGGCGTGGTTAAAGGCCGGCGGCATGCACAAGGGCGGCTCGACCGAAACGCCGCCGCCGCCAGTTGCGCTCATCGCCGATCGAAATTCCGTTACGATGATCCTGAAGCTTCCCCCCGCGCCGGGACCTGACAATCCGTCCAAGCTGTATACGTCCTATCTCATCAGCGTGTTCCGCGTTCGCGACGGTCGCCTCTCGGCCCACTACGATTCGTCAATGCGCGGCGCCTACTGGTGCCGCATCGATTGCGGGCCGCAGGGGCATTGATCGCAGCGCGCCTCGATGCGCGCGATGCCTCAGCCCACGACGGTTGCAAAATGACACGATAGTTGAGCCGCTTCCCGCCTGCTGCGCCGCCCGGCGGGGCTGGGCGGGAAGATTGGCTTTGGGGGCGGAACATCAGCCTCGGCGTTGCTGGTCTGGATAAGGGAAGGCTTCCCGCGCCCCCAATGGCACGCTTATCGTGCTTGATTCCCGCCGGACCAAGCTACAACTTGAAACGAGGCGCAACCGTTTCAGCCGCATAGCACCGGCAAACGTCAAAAGATAAGCGCCGGGCGAGGATAGGGATGGCGGACGTCAGGGTCGTGCGGCGCCGCTTTACAGCGGCTGAACCAAACGAAGGGCGCTCTGAAGGCGAGCGAGGCGACTCCGGGCCAACCGGGGTTCGTGGCCTCCGCCGCGCCGAACCGATTGATGAGGCGGCCGTTCGATCGGGTCTGAGCCGCGTCCTCGAAAGCGCTGGGTTCAGAAGCGCTCGGCGGGCGAGAGCGTTGCTCATCCACCTGGTCGAGGAGGCCTTGGCAGGGCGGGGCGCGGCCGTTTGCGAGCATTCGGTGGCGCAAGACGTATTCCAACGCGATGCGACATTCGACCCGAGCATCGATTCATGTGTGCGAACGGAGACTTGGCGGCTAAGGGTCCGCCTTCGCAATTTCTATGCTCAAGAAGGCCGCGATGAATCGATCCGGATAGGCTTCGCTCCGAGATCGATGGCGCTCGAATTCAAACGTGATGGCGTTTCGGACGAAGGAACCACCAACGGGAGCAGGGTCGTCGTCGAGGTTGCGGCTGAAGCCGGGGCGCACGGCTACAGCGATAGCTTTACCGTTCATCTAGCCGAAGAGATTGCTCGGGGCTTGAAGCAAGTCCCAAGCGTGAGGCCTTACCTGGACGAAAAGGGGGCAACGAGCGCGGAATTTCGCGTTCGGGCCCATGTTTGCTCGGAAGCCGGTCAACTGCGCCTTACCGCCAGCTTGCTGGATGAGGCGACCGGAGAGGTTCGGGCGGCGGAGTCCTTCTCCCGGCCTGCTGGATCTAAGCCCTTTTCCCCGGTCGAGATTGGCCAAGCGGTTGTCCAGATGACGGCCGACAGCCTGGCGGGACGCAATGTGGATTTGCCAGTCGATCTGTTAGACCCGATGGATCGGTGCCGATACGTCGATGTCGTGTTGCGAGGCTCGTTTGCCGACCGATCCCGACGTCTTGCCGAGCTCAAGGCCTCCATCAACTATTACGAGCGCCTGACCTCTCAAGATCGGACGGATATATTCGCCCACAGGCGGCATGTTGGCGCGCTAGGCCTGTTCTTGATAATGGCGCCGTCGGCGACGCTGCATGTGTTGCCTAAGTTGGTCGCGGCTGGCGAGGCAGCTCTGGCCCTTGATTCAGCGCTTCCTGACGTATGGCAGACCATTGGACTTGCCCATA
>Ga0182016_10006984_pt1 | contig 11735 bp, 5 predicted proteins | sample 712S2MmetaG_FD_120491 | JGI IMG/M metagenome (GOLD analysis project Ga0182016, IMG submission 120491) | Permafrost microbial communities from Stordalen Mire, Sweden - 712S2M metaG | ecosystem: Environmental > Terrestrial > Soil > Wetlands > Permafrost | place: Sweden: Stordalen | collected...
AAATCGTGGTTTTTGAAGCGGGCGAGTACGGAAATCCAAACGACCTCCTGAGTTCCATGCTCTCCTACAGCAGTTCAGTCAAGCAATTGAGCTGCTCATGGGGATGGTATTTTGTACCAACGAATGCCCCGACTTCAGATACCATTTTCAAGAACATGGCGGCTGCCGGACAGACGTTCGTCAACGCGTCAGGGGATGCCGATGCCTTCACCACCGGTTCCAGTTCTGCCAATGGGGTGGATAACCCGTCGCTGCAAAATGCGCCATCCAGTTCGCCCTATATCACCCAGGTCGGAGGCACGACTTTGACCATGAATGGCAGCGGAAGTTCCTATGCGTCAGAGACGGTCTGGAATTGGGGCCCGGTGTACGGATCCCAATATGACGGCATAGGCAGCAGCGGCGGCATCAGCAGCTACTATGCTATCCCGAGCTGGCAGACGAATATCAGCAATCTGGCCGGAAGAGGCGGTTCGGCCAGTTACCGGAATGTCCCGGACGTGGCGTTGACGGCGGACAACATCTACGTGGTGTACGGCGGCGGCGGCAGCCCTACCGACGGCTATGGGGGCACGAGTTGCGCCGCGCCGCTTTGGGCGGGGTTCATCGCCCTGGTCAACCAACAGGCGGCGGCCAACGGCCTGGCAAATGTGGGTTTCATCAACCCGGCCATTTATGGAATTGCAGCGGGCTCCAATTACTTAACCTGTTTTCATGATGTCACCACCGGCAATAATACCTGGTCAGGAAGCACTGGTTTGTTTTATGCGCAGACCGGCTATGACCTGTGCACCGGTTTGGGCACACCGAATGGGGCGGCACTAATCACCTCGCTGGTGGGAAGCCTGGGGTCGCTAGGGGTATCGCCCGGGTCAGGTATTGGGTTCGGCGGGCTTCCCGGCGGGCCGTTCAATCCGGCTTCCGGAACCTTACAGCTCACCAACCGGTCGGCTACGGCGATCAACTGGTCGCTGATCAGCACCTCGGCGTGGCTTACGGCGAGTGCCACCAGCGGAATACTGGCGGCAGAAGTGGCGACGAACGTGCAGGTGAGTCTGACGGTAACGGCCAGCAATCTGGCGGTGGGGATATATTCCACCACCCTGACGCTTACCAACAAAACGGGGCACACGATGCAGACCATCCCCAGTACCCTGCAAGTTAACCAGCCTTTGTCAGTCACACCCGGCCTGGGTTTTACCGCCGCCGGTCCGGTCGGGGGACCATTCATTCCGGTCGCGCAAGCTTTTGCCCTGACCAATGCCAGCGGCAACCTATTGAAATGGAGCCTCATCAATACCTCAGCGTGGTTGACAGTATCCGCCAGTGGTGGATCGCTGGCGCCTGGCGGCGCCACGAATATCACGGCCGCCCTGGCGACCGCGGTGAACCAATTCGCGGCGGGTACATATAATGCGAGCCTGATTTTCACGGACACGCCGGGCTTGGTGGCGACGGCGCCGTTTGCGTTGGTGGTGGCGGCGTCGATCGTCCAGAACGGCGGCTTTGAGACGGGTGATTTTACCGGCTGGACCCAATCCGGGGATGCCAGCGAAACCCAGATAACCACTGACTCCAGCTATGTTCATTCCGGCAATTATAGTGCGATATTGGGACCGCCGAGCACACCCGGTTATTTAAGCCAAAACCTGGCGACCTACCCGGGACAAACTTTTCTGCTGTCGTTTTGGCTAAGCAATCCCTCCGGCAGCACACCCAATCAATTCCAGGCGCTATGGAACAACACCCTGGTGGTCGCCCAAACCAATCTCACGAGCACGGCCTGGAACAACTTCCAGATTCTGGTCGCCGCCACCGGCGCGGTCACGCCATTGCAAATCGGAATCATTGACCAACAGGATTTTTTGGCCCTCGACGACATCAGCGTCACGCCCGTCGGGCCGGTTGCCTTCAAATCGACGGCTCGGCTGACGAACAATTTCCAACTCACCTGGAACACCAGCACCGGGATTGTGTATCAGGTGCAGTACAAGACGAATTTGATCCAGACCAGTTGGATCAATTTGGGCGGCCCCACCAGGGCCGGAAGCAACACACTGACGGCGACCGATACCAACGCGTTGCGGGCAACCTCGCAACGATTTTATCGGCTGATCACGACCCCGTAAATAATTACTGCCATCGGGCTTGGCGATGATGAATGGCTTGCAAATGGTTGCGCAACTCGAAAAAATAATTGGAACTTATGTTAAGGAAATGGTGCCGTTTAATCCGCTGCTTCAGCCTGGTAACCACCCTGGGTTCGGCAGCGCATGCCGCTCTGACCACCCTGCCCGGGCACGTACCCCGGGAGATCGCTCATTTGCCGCCGACCGGCCGGCTGGCCGCGAATACCACGCTTGAGCTCGCCATAGGTCTGCCTTTGCGAAATCAGGCTGCGCTAAGCACGTTCCTTCGGGAACTGTACGACCCGGCCGCCACAAATTATCACCGCTACATCACGCCGGAACAATTCACCGCGCAATTTGGGCCCACCGTGCAGGAGTATCAAACGGTCGTGGACTTCGCCAGGACCAATGGATTGACCGTCACCCGCACGCATGGCAATCGCGTGCTGTTGGACGTGAGCGGCGCCGCTTCCGACATTGAAAAGACCTTCCATATCACCCTGCGAACTTACCGGCACCCGACGGAAAACCGGAATTTCTTTGCCCCCGACACCGAACCCACCGTGGCCACCGGGTTGCCAATATTGGATGTCAGCGGATTGAGTGATTATGCCAAACCAACGCCCATGCTTCATCACCAGCCGGCGGCGGGACGGGGACAGCCGGCCGCCGGTTCGGGTCCCCGCAATGCCTTCATCGGCCGGGACTTTCGCAACGCCTATGTGCCGGGCACCACGCTGGATGGCTCGGGACAAAGGGTGGGCTTGCTTGAATTAAGCGGCTACAATACTTCGGACATCACGGCCTATGAAACCCAGGCCGGCCTCCCCAGCGTGCCGCTGCAAAATATTTTTCTGGACGGTGCCACCGGCGCGGTGGATAGCGGTAATGACGAGGTCTGTCTGGACATTGAATTGACCATCGCCATGGCTACCAACCTGGCCAGCGTGGTGGTGTTTGAGGCGCCCAACGGCGCCGCCAACTTGAATGACATTTTTAACGCCATGGCTTCCAGCAACCAGATCCACCAGTTCAGCTGCTCCTGGGGCTTCGGCGGCGGCCCCAGCCAGACGACGGACCAGATTTTTCAACAAATGGCGGCAGAAGGACAATCCTTCTTTCAAGCCTCGGGCGATGGGGACGCCTGGACCAACCCCATCTGGCAGCCCGGCGATAATCCTTACATTACGGTCGCGGGCGGCACGACGCTCGCCATGAGCGGTGCCGGAAGCGGTTATCTTTCCGAAACCGTCTGGAATTCGGGCTACCTCGGAGCGGCCAGTGCCTGGGGCCCCAACGGCAACGGCTATTGGGGCAGCGGGGGCGGCGTGAGCGCCAATTACTCGATCCCCGCCTGGCAAACCAACTTGAACATGACCGCCAACCTGGGTTCCACCACCATGCGCAACATTCCCGACGTGGCCATGACGGCGGACAATGTTTATGCGACTTACGACGGCGGCTCCAGCGACACTTTCATGGGCACCAGCTGCGCCGCTCCGCTTTGGGCGGGCTTCATGGCCCTGGTTAACGAGCAGGCGGCCATCCTCGAAGGGCCTCCGGTCGGATTTATCAATCCGGCCATCTACGCGCTGGCGAACACCACGAATTACACCACGTGTTTCAATGACATCACCATGGGTAACAACACTTCCAGCAACAGCCCCTCCCAATATTTCGCCGTGCCCGGATACGATCTTTGCACCGGTCTGGGCACGCCAGCCGGCACCAACCTGATTGCGGCCCTGACGGCCACCACCACCGTAAACAACCAGCAATTGGTGCGGGATGGCGGATTTGAAACCGGCTATTTTACGGATTGGATCCTTTACGGGGATACCATCGTCATAGGTCCGCGCGGCGGCGCTGAAATTTACGATGCGGTCGAAACTCCCGATGACCCGAATAACAGTTTCGACGTGGCGCATTCGGGGACCTATGGCGCTTTTCTGGGGGATTCATCCCTGGCCATACTGGCGCAGACCCTGTCCACGGTTCCCGGGCAGGAATATCTGCTCTCCTTCTGGCTAAACAATCCCCAGGGCGGCGCGGACCAGCAATTCCTCGTCAACTGGAACACCAACGGCGCCTCCGCCACCAACACCATTTATTTCTGGAACAACGGGGTGGCGTTTGCATGGACCAACTTCAACTATGTCCTCGCCGCCACCAGCACCAATACCACCCTTCAGTTTGGCGCGGCCAATCCGCCCAACTACTTTGGGCTGGATGATGTCAGCGTCACGGTGATTCCGCCGCCTTCGTTTGGCGGTGTCACCCGGTCGGGCAACGGCCCGGCTTTTACCTGGAGCACTTTGGCAAACGTGAGCTACCTGGTTCAATATCAGACGAACCTGACGCAGACGAACTGGCTCAATCTGGGCAGTTCCATCCTCGCTGCAAGCAATACCCTGACGGTCCTGGACACTAATGCCCTGGTCAATTCGCCGCAGCGCTTTTACCGCATTCAAGTCACCCACTGATCGCCGCCTGACGGCGGCGGAGTTCGGCGTGCCGGGTTCTGCCGCTCACTGCTTTTTTTTGGCCATGATCCTGCTATCTTGTTTTCAGATTGAGAACTGGACGCGGGAAATCAAACCCGGCTGAGCCAAACAAGTTGAATCCATGAGATCGACTTTAGGCGCGAATATAAGCAGAGTCCAGCTGCTGTGGTTCGGTAGTCGCAGCCAAGTAAACAACCGTTGCACCGGGTAATATTTTTTTGAAAAAAAACCTTGAGTGTCGCGCGCAAAAAGACGATCTATTGAACGAAAGTTGTTCTTTGTATAACGGCAGAATCGACCAGATTTCCCTGCCCTGTTCGTGATTCGCAACAGTCCTTGAACCGTAATTAAAACGATCACGGAGCAAGTTCTGTCTGTGGCCGGCATGCCTTCACTGGAAGCCGAAAGCAGACAAACAAGTTCCACATGTAGCGATACATGTTCAAAGGATCACGTTCGACACGGCAATGGTGGGGGCTAGTTTCCTCCCGTTGGAAAATTCGCTTTGGCAGCGTGTTTTCCAACGGGTTTTTTGTTTATTCCACGCTTTCGACCCCAGTCACCCATTTAAATCCAGTGGTCACCAATGACCTTCCGCCAGTCCCAAGGACGACTTTTTGATTCTGAACGACTTTACACGACTTGGCGACAGCCCTGCTTTTGCTTTTGCTTTTGCTTTCAGTTGGGACACGCTGTCTCCGTCCCTGTCCCAAAGCGGTTCACCACCACTTTTTCGCTCGTAAATTAACGCCGTCATCGCGAGGCGATGGTCTGAAATTCCAGGTTGTCAGCCGGGCCAAATGCTTGATTCCATTGCGGATTTATGTTTTGCGCAATGAAGTGCGCCCCGGCGTCGCGGTTTCGCCGCCTGCGGCTGCGAGCCAAAAGAGACTTGGCAGGCGGCATGCGAAGACATTACGCCGTGGAAGCCATTGGGATCAGAAGGTTAGGCCAGGTCGAAAGAATGACCTTCGGTTTGTTGCTGGCGATCAGGCTCACCATCCTCCTGCCAGCATCCGCGATGGGCATGATCAGCGCCAACCTGACATGGGTTGCCAGCACGGATTCGACGGTCACGGGGTATGACATTTATTACGGAGGCGCCAATAACCAATACACCAACAATTTCATTGTCGGTGACGTGACCAATGCCACCATCCCGGGGTTGGCTGAGAACACGGTTTACTTTTTCGGCGCGAAGGCGCGCAACAGCATGGGCAGCGAAAGCGGTTTTTCCAATGAGGCTGCCTTTGCCGGCTTTACCGCCCGGGTCGGGATCGCCCTGCAGTTGCGAACCGCGCCCCAGGGACTCACCACCGACCCATTCCAATTTAGCCTGGATGCCAGCGCCCCACCGGGTGCGACCATCAATCCCACGAACGGCATCATTTCCTGGACCCCGGGAATTGCTTACGCTTCCACCACCAACTTTCTCAACGTCGCCATCGTTGACCCCGCCAATCCGGCATTCAGCATTTCCGAAACGGTGGAGGTGCTCATCGGCGATTACCTTGCCGTGCAGGCGGGTGCCCTGGCGGTATCCGCCGGCCAACCCGGCAGCCTGCCCCTGACCCTGACCGCCAGCAGCCCGGTGACCAATGTGCAAGTCACCTTGAACTGGCCGACCGGCACGTTACTAAATCCGACCCTCGGCATCGCCAGCCCATTCATCAGCGGCTCGCTCCAGAGCCAAAACAACCAGCTGGTCATCGCCCTGCAAACTGCGCCCGGTCAGCCCTTCACCGGCAGTGGCCAGGTGGCCCAGGTGAATTTCCGCACCCTGTCCGCGCCGACGACGGTCATTTTAAGCATTCCTGCCGCTGCCGCCCCCGGCAACGCACCTGCCGGCACCGCTTATGCCAACGCCCAGGCACAGGCGGGCGAGGTCGTGGTCGTGGGAGCTCAACCCCTGCTTCGTCCCCAGACAACTGCCGGCGGCGGTCGCGCGCTGTCATTGTACGCCAACCCAGGCAGCTATGAACTTCAAGCCACCGCGTCGCTCGCCGCCCCGGTCACCTGGACCACATTGACCATGTGCCAGCTAACCAACGCGGCCCAGAGGGTGGCGCTCGACGCCGCCAATCCGATTATTTTCTACCGTCTGCGCCAGCTTTGATTTTTCTTTTGGGCTGACTATCCGGCAATGGTACTTTGAGGGCATGGCACGTGATGATTTGTTTTCCCAGGCGGAACCTCTGCCAGCGGAAAGCCCGGCGCCGCCCCCGGCTCCCTTCACCAACCGTCCACTGGCGGCCCGCATGCGCCCCCGCAACCTGGACGAATATGCCGGCCAATCCCATATCCTCGGCCCCGGCCAGCTCCTGCGCCGCGCCATCGAGGCCGACCGCATCCAGTCCCTGATTTTTTACGGGCCGCCCGGCACCGGCAAGACCTCCCTCGCCCAGATCATTGCCCGCCAGACCAAGAGCAAGTTTGAGCGTTTAAGCGGCGTCGAATCCAATGTCGCCGACATGCGGCGCGTCCTGGGCGCCGCCGCCAACCGCCTGGAGAATACCGGCGCTGCCACCATCCTGTTCATTGACGAAATCCACCGCTTCAACAAGGCGCAACAGGATGTGCTCCTGCCGGATGTCGAGAGCGGCGTTATCAAGCTCATTGGCGCCACCACCCACAACCCGTTTTTCTTCGTCAATTCACCACTGGTTTCCCGCTCACAGATTTTTGAGCTGCGGCCGCTGACCGAGGACGATCTCCTGGCGCTCCTGCGGCGGGCCCTGGCCGATGCGGAGCGCGGTCTGGGCTATCTGCACATTGCCGCCGATGAAAACGCGCTCCGGCATCTGGCCAAGATCGCGGACGGTGACGCCCGCAAAGCCTTGAACTCGCTGGAAATCGCCGCCCTCACCACCGGCCCCGACCCCGCCGGACTCATCCATGTCACCCTCCCGGTGGCGGAGCAGAGCATCCAGAAAAAGGCGGTCGTTTATGACGGCGATGGCGACGCGCACTACGACACGATCTCGGCATTCATCAAATCCATGCGCGGCAGCGACCCCGACGCCGCGCTCTATTGGCTGGCCAAGATGATCCATGCGGGCGAAGACCCGCGCTTCATCGCCCGGCGAATTGTGATTTGCGCGGCCGAGGACGTGGGTTTGGCGGATCCGATGGCGCTGGTGCTGGCCTGTTCGGCATTGCAGGCCGCCGAATTTGTTGGCTGGCCCGAGGCGCAAATTCCCTTGGCCGAGGCCACGATCTACCTCGCCACGGCGAACAAGAGCAACAGCGCCGTCGCCGCCATTGGCGCCGCCCTCGCCGAGGTGCGCTCCGGCCGCACCCTGCCCGTGCCGGAACACCTGCGCGACGCCCATTACCAGGGCGCGAAGCGGCTCGGGCATGGTCAGGGCTACCAGTATGCGCACGAGGGCAAGGACCATTTTGTGGCCCAGGATTATCTCGGCGCCGGCAAAACCTTTTATGAGCCCACCGAACAGGGGGTGGAAAAAAAAATCAAGGAACGCGTCGAAAAATGGCGCGCCCAGTTTGCGGCAAAAAGAAGTGCCCAAAGTTAAGGACAAAACAATGAAGTTGCTTTCCGACGGTGCGAGGCGGCAACGCAAGTCAACCCATGTCACCGATTGAGACCAAGGCGGAACTACGCCAAAAAATCCGCACCGCGCTGGGGAAAATCTCCCTCGCCGTGCGTCTCGTGGAATCGTTGGAACTTTGCGCGCGGCTGGAGCCCCAACTGCAAAGCGCCCACGCGATTTTATTTTTCGCGCCGCGGCCGGATGAGCTGGATGTCTGGCCGTTGCTGGAAAAATTATTACCCGCCAAAAAAATCTGCGCCTTGCCCGCCTTCGACCCCGCCGCGCAAAGCTACTCCTCCCGCCGGGTGCTGAATCTGGAAACGGACATCGCCACCGGAAAGTTTGGCATTTCCGAACCGCTCCCGGAATGTGAAACAATTCCCCTGAATCAGTTCGATCTGGTGCTGGTTCCGGGGTTGGCGTTCGATCCAGGTGGCAATCGTCTGGGACGCGGCCGGGGATTTTATGACCGCATACTGGCCGCCGCCAGCGGAGTGAAATGCGGCGTGGCTTATGATTTTCAATTGCTCGAAAAAATCCCGGTCGAACCCCACGATGCCCCGGTGAATTTCATCTTCACCCCCACACGTTGCGTTCGCCGCAAATCCTGAGCGGCCGGGATCGGGGGGGGGCGTTAACCCAATAAAAATAAAAACTACTGATTAGAAGATTTTACAATCAGCGATGCTGATCGTTCATCATTCCGTTAAGAGCGCCGCCCTCCCAGCCCTCGGAGGAATTCCATGGACGAACCGAAGCATTGTCCGGTTCGGTGGCGCAGCCAGAAATCACGGTCGCCATGGCCGCCAAAACCAGGATCAATAAAACGTGTGGTGCGCTAATTTTCACGCCAGGCAGGCTAGGTAGATGAGGGATGTGCGGGCGTCACGACGTCGCCCTCGAACACGTCACCCAGTTTCCAGCCGGGCACCAAGTTGGCCACGGAGCGATTTTTTTCCACGGCGCGAATCACCACTTTGGCGACCAGTTTGCCATCGCGGCTGACGAGCATTTCACCCTCCTGAACGGCTCCCTGTTCTTCACCCACATTAAGCACCACAAAGTCCCATTTTGGATCCACCAATACGATGGCACCCTTCAAGTTGGAGGGAAGCTTGACAAATTGTTGGTCCGGGTCGCCTTCATATTTATCCAAGCGTAATTTGACCGCCTTGTACTTGCGGTTCCAGAGGTCCCGCTCGCCGGTGACCGCCGCAATGGCCTTCCTGGCGTCCAGGTAATTCTTGTTTAGCTTCACGACTTCATCCGCCGACAAACCACTCGCCTTATAGGCGGCCACCTCGTTTTGGGAGTCTTGCAGGTCGGCATTGGCCTTGCTAAGTTTGGAATCCAACTCGTCCGCCCGCTTGGCTTGCGCGTCGGCGCGGGCCAGCGCCTTGTCCCGCTCGGATTTGGTGTCCGACAATTCCTGTTGCGTCTGGGCCAGATCACCCTGGGTCTTTTTTAATTCGGCCTTGGTTTTATTGTGGGCGGTGATCTCACTGTTCTTGAGATCCTTTTCGGTATCGCGCTGCTTCTGGATGGCCGGGATCTGCGTGGAGAACTCATAGTAGGCCACGCCGGCGGTGCCGAACCCGGCAAGGATGGCCAAAATTAAGGCGATGCGAAGTAACATGATCGGTTGCAGTTTTTTACCAGATTAAACCCGTCCGGCATACGTGTCAACGCCCGTTTCTTTGTTTGCATGGCTTTCACTTAACCAGGGTTGCACACACCATGGTTGCAGTTGAATTGAGCCGTCGAATCTGGTTTCATGAGGCGCTCATGAAACGCAAAATTCTTGCGGTCTGCCTGGCTGCCGGGTCCGTCAGCTTCGGCTCGGTAGCGGCCGACGAGGGGGTGTCGTCAGCGGACCTGACGCTGTGGTATCAGCAACCCGCAGCCAATAGCAAGCCGATGGATGAGGCTTTGCCGGTCGGCAATGGACGAATGGGGGCGCTCATCTTCGGCGCGCCGCAACGCGAACGGCTGAGCGTCAATGAAGACAGCCTGTGGACGGGCGGCGAAAATCCCACTGGTGATTACGACCACATGGGCGGTTATCAGGTGCTCGGGAATGTCTTTGTCGATCTGCCCGGCCACACCAACGCGGTCAATTACCGGCGCGAACTCAATCTCGCCAACGCGGTTTCCGGGGTCAGCTACACGGCGGACGGCGTCAACTATGAGCGTCAATTCTTTTGCAGCCATCCGGCTGGGGTGCTGGTGGCGCAATTCCTGGCAACCCGGAAAGGCGGTTATACCGGAGGCATTGAATTGAACGACTCGCATCACGCCAAAATCTCGGTGAGCGGCAACCGAATCACCGCCACCGGCACCCTGGACAATGGCATGAAGTTCGAGTGGCAGGCGTTGCTCCTGAATCATGGGGGGAAGCTTTCCAGCGTGGACGAAGGCAGTGCCACGCGGATCGAGTTTACGGATTGTGACGACTTGACGCTGCTGATCGGGGCGGGGACAGATTACGTTTTTGACTATGCGAAACGGTATCATGGAGCTGACCCGCATGCGCGGGTGACGGCGCAGTTGGACGCGGCGGCGAAGACCGGTGTGGCGGCGTTGCTGACGGAACACGTCGAAGATTACCGGGCGCTCTTTGACCGGGTCCGGCTGGATTTGGGCCAATCCAGCGAAGCGCAAAAGGCGCGGCCCACGGACCGACGCAAGCTGGCGGCGGCGGTGCTGGTGGATCCGGGGTTGGATGCGCTTCAGTTTCAATATGGCCGTTATTTGTTGATTTCGTGTTCGCGCCCGGGCGGGTTGCCGGCGAATTTGCAGGGCCTGTGGAACGATAATAACGACCCGGCGTGGCACGGCGATTATCACGCGAACATCAACATCCAGATGAATTACTGGCCGGCGGAAGTCACCGGTCTGGGGGAATGTCACACGCCATTTTTTGATTTGATCGTCAGCCAGCTGCCGGCCTGGCGCAAGGCCACGGCAGCGGCGGCGGATTTTCGCGCCGCGGATGGAAGCCTGACGCGGCGCGGATTCGGCATCCGCACCTCGCACAACATCACCGGCGGCATGGGCTGGAAATGGGATAACACGGCCAATGCCTGGTATTGTCAGCATCTGTGGGAACATTACGCCTTTGGGCAGGACAAGGATTACCTGCGCACGACGGCGTATCCCATCTTGAAGGAAACCTGCGAATTCTGGGAGGATCATTTGAAGGCGTTGCCGGATGGCCGGCTGGTGGTGCCCAATGCCTGGTCGCCCGAGCATGGGCCGGTGGAGGACGGCGTGAGTTACAGCCAGGAAATTGTCTGGGATTTGTTCAACAATTACATTCAGGCCGCCGATGCGCTGGAGGTGGACCAAAGTTATCGCGATAAAATCGCCGGCCTGCGCGACCGGCTGGCGACACCCGGGATTGGCTCGTGGGGACAGTTGCTGGAGTGGATGCACGAGCAGCATGATCCGAGGTTTCCCGAACTGGATACGCGCAACGACCACCACCGGCACACGTCGCCCCTGTTCGCGGTTTATCCCGGCACGCAGATCAGCGTGCCCAAAACCCCCGC
>Ga0182016_10006986_pt1 | contig 11733 bp, 11 predicted proteins | sample 712S2MmetaG_FD_120491 | JGI IMG/M metagenome (GOLD analysis project Ga0182016, IMG submission 120491) | Permafrost microbial communities from Stordalen Mire, Sweden - 712S2M metaG | ecosystem: Environmental > Terrestrial > Soil > Wetlands > Permafrost | place: Sweden: Stordalen | collected...
CCCCCATCTCCCGCGCCAACCCCCGCTCAAACTTCCCCTCCCTCCACCACTCCTCTATCCCCGGCTTCACCCGATCATCCACAAACTCCCTAACACTCCGCCGCACCAGCAACTCCTCCTCCGTCAACAACCCATCCACCCCAACAAAATCAAATCCCTGATACTTGAACCCCATAAGTCATAACTCCTTCCGCAAGACAACGCTCGACCGTGTTAAGCACAAGGTGAGGATCAAACAAGATAAACATTGTGCAGTGTCAGACTTAGAGCTTGCGAAGTTGCGCATTCTCAAGCTCGAATGATTCGCTCACCACTCCGTCATACCCCCGCTCATCATGCGTAATCAACAAGACTCCACGATCATTTGCGAGCGCACTCTTCAGTTCCTCAACAAGTTGGACTTGGTTGGCGCGATCAAGCGCGGAAGATGGTTCATCCAGCAAAAGAAATCTCGCATCGGAAAGTAACGCCCGCGCGATGGCCAGCCGTTGACGCTCGCCGAGAGAGCATTCGTCGGGACGGCGGTCGAGGACCGTTGCGATCGTGAACCTCTCCAGCATCTCCATCGCCAGCTTCGGCAGCGCGCCGTCCTTCTGGTGCGTCAGGGCAATTGAAATGTTCTGCCGCATCGTAAGATTCGGCCAAAGGAACAGTTGCTGAAATACCAATGTTAGAAACGGATAGACTGAGGTCTTATTAAGCTTGCTTGCGTCCCAGCTGAGATCTCCGTGAATCACCCTTCCGCTGTCTGCCTGCTCAAGCAAGGCGAGAATCCTGATCAACGTAGATTTTCCGCAACCGCTCGGCCCGCGAATCAGCAGGCACTGGCCTGTGTTCACCGTGATTGAGCAGTCGCGCAGAATCACGCGCCCCCCAAACTGCTTGTTCACGTTTTGAGCCGAGAGCATCACCGGTCGAGACCCAGTCTGGCCAATCGCGCATTTGCCACTCGCGCCAGTATCAGCAAGGGAAAAGACAACACGAAATAGAAAATGGCGAGCAGCGAGTAAACCTCCACCGCGTTGTATTCTATCGAATTGATTCGTTGCACTACGCGAAACAACTCGTCCACAGAGATCAGGCTCGCAAACAGGGTCATGTGCAGAACACCCACTTGCGATACAAGGTAGCTTGGCAGCGCAGCCCGCAACGCCAGTGGCACCATAATCGAACGCATGTACGTTGCCCGGGGAACGCCGGTCACCAGCGCAACCATCGAAAAGGCGACCGGCAAGTCTTCTATCGCCCCGCGCACCACTTCGCCGATGGTCAGCGTGTTGTAAAAAGTGAAGACTGCTGCCGCGGTGTAAAAAGGCGGAACGCTAATTCCCAGATGAGCCTGCAACGGATAGTGACACCACAGAAGATAAACCATCACCGGAATCGACGAAGCCGCGGTCGAGAATAATGTTATCCCGCTCTTTCTCGTCCCGCGGCTATACGAAGCTCTCCAGATGCCAAGCAGCGTTCCAAGAACCAGCCCGCCCACCCAAGCCGTTGCGGCAAGCTCCAGAGTCACAAGAGCACCACCCAGCAGTGCCTCGTGATATCGACTGAGCAGGGAAAGGATTTGATTCATTTGGCCCTAGGGGGTAACTGGGGGGTTAGGAACAATGAAATGGCTGCCGTCCGGATCGTAAGGTTTAACTACAGCACTTATGCTCTTCGAGTTAGTAAGTTCCACAATAGCTATATCAATAGCATCGCGTAGTCCCGTGTCGCCCTTTCGGAACAGGAATGTGTTCGGGAACAACCGCACCGGATCGACACCCGCCACTCTTCGAATCGATCCAGGATTCTTTGCCAGGAACTGGTCCGCAATTGCCGGCTCCACAAATGTTACGTCCGCCTTATGTGAAGTCAATTGAAGCAATAGCTGTGATACGTCAGCCTGTTGGGGCAGGCTCACAGCACTCGCAGACGGGTAATCGCTTTGCGCAACAATCGAAGACAACTCCCCGTCAATCGTAGCGATTTTTGTCGATGAACTGTTGATCGACCCAAGCTTGCCATCGAACCGCTTGTCGTTGCTGAGCACGTATGCAAACACCGGGCTGTAGTAAACAACTCTGCTGAAATCTGCCTGCAATGCCCGTGCGCTTGACGGCCAGATGCCCGATACCACGATATCGGCCCGGCCGCTGTTCAGCGTGTCCGTCATGCTGGCAAAGGTCGTCTCCTCAACATAGTTAACCTGCACACCCATCGCCTTTCCGATCTGTCCGATTACATCCGGCATGATCCCTGTCTTGGCTTTGGTATTCGGGTCAACCGTCATGCTCGGCGGGTAATTAATATAAGCCGCGCGAAGCACATGGGTATTCTTCACGGTCGTCAGCCCTTGCATCGCCGGATCGACGTTCGACGAAGTCGAGGCGCAACCTGCAAGGAGAATTGAAATCGCTGAGCAACAAGATATAAATGCTTTATGCATTTGTTCCATCCTTTAGTTCCATCGAAGGCCATTCATCGACAAAGTGCGTCTTGACGTTCTCGACGAACTTTGTGAGATTCTCTTCCGGCCTCTTTCCATCGACCAAAGGCTGATTGCGAAAAAGCCATTCTGCCAGTTCGTCGAGGGCGCTTTTCTTCTGCGTGAGTTGCAGAAGCCGAATGTTAAGCAGGTTGGCGAGTTGATAATCGCCGAATGGCACTGCGAAGCAAACTGGGTAAAGAATGCTGCGCGGGGGCAAAACATTTGCCACGTCTGGAAACGGTGCGCGGCCTGCTTTCTCTCTCTCCGCCTGCAATTGCTTAATCATTTCGTCCGCGACATAAGTTTCGCAAAACAGGGCGCGCGAAGGTAGCGCGCCGCTTGCGATTTCGTTCAACAGGCCGGAAATTAAGAATTTGCCGGCCCGTTCATCGACCAGCCAGGGAGCATACTTCAAGGCCATCTTTTCAGAGATCTCGCCCTTTATTGACAGGAATTGCAAAGTTTTTGGGGTGCAGTCGTTGTCTCTCAATCGTTCTGTCAGGTTCTGAACGCTGATTCCCTCCAAAAACGTCCGTGACACCCCTTCCTTGTTCATGTAGAGCCCAATGTTGCTGAAGAAGAGCGGCGCTGTGAAGCGAGCTTTGGTCGACCGATCGAACGTTGCAAAGAGCGGCGTGGCAATCACATCGCAGATATGAGGCGCCATCCCATCGAAAACACTGTCCCAATCCCGCACTCTGGTTTCGGCCTTTGCCTCGATTAGTCTGGGCGATCCCGGCGACTCGCCTGATCCCAATAGCAAGCTCAAATAGTACGGTCCGAAGCCGTCGGGGTCTTTGTGTCCAGGAACATACTTCAGAAATGGATCGTACTCAATGTGCCCATACGTTACATTTTTGATCGTATCCCAACGGCGATCTCGAATTCCTGTGGTCAGTAATCGGATTTGTTCCTGGAGGTGTTCGATCGTCTGTCTTCTCTTGTCGGAATTGTGCCAGGCCCAGACGGCGACGCACCAGCCGGAGATCAGCACCAACGCCAAGAATGGACGTGGATGATGTTCAAAAAAGTCCACGAGTTTGGGCGCAAATCTAGTGAGCGGGTCTTTTATCCATTCTGGGAAAATAGCCACGATTAGGCCGAACAGGGTTCCCATGCCACTAATAACGTAACGAAACCACTTGCTCTTGCGTAACGAATCCCAACCGGCGCGAAGTCGCTCCTGCCAGGATTTCACCACTGCCGCCTTGTTCGCTTTTGAGACCGATAAGTCAGACACGACACCCACCGCTCGTCATTCAACGTTCAGAAAATTCAGTAGGGAAGAATCCCAGCAGATTTAGGTAGACTAACGTTATCCAACTTTCCATTGTGTGGCAACATTTTTTTCGGCCATGTTTCAAGCCGATGTCTTCTCTCGTTGTGACCAGTGCCCTGCGATAAACTGTAGTAGCTCTTTGTTCAAAAACTCCAGGGGGAACGCTTGGCTGTCCTTCACGGTTTAGAGGCTCCTCCCGGCGAGGGCATGGTCATCGAGGTTCACCTCGACATGATGCAGCCAACTGCCCGCTTCCTGGAACGCTTGCGTACTTTGGGCTTTGAAGATGACCCCTTCCTCGATTTTTATCCGCCGGAATACCACTATCACTTCACAGGAAGAGCCCGCGTACTCCAAAGCGATCTTCACAGCACGCTTCCGGCCATTGAGTCCCTCGCCGCACAGGTAATCCAGGAAGCTCGCGAGGCAGGTGTCCAACTCTACGCTGAGACGGAACTGGTCCGCGACATTCATCATTTTGAAACCGAAGATGCGAACTGCGGCCTGTCTGCCCTCGATGGCGTGACTTTCAAAGAGAGCCCCGATCCACTCCAAATCAAGGCAGACATTCATGTTGAGTTTCGCGCCGGAACCGTGCCCGAAGAGGTGCGTGACCTTCTTCTGAAGAAGGGATTCTACTGGGTTCGAACACCGGAGTCGGATCGCTTCCCTTCAGAGGAGATCGCTACCGCGCAAACATCGGTGTTCGATGATGCGCAGCGGGTTTACAGCCGCTTGGTCGCTGCTCCACTTCCTGCTTGTACTGGAATCCATTTGGAACAGAAACTCGCGATCACTCCATCCCATCCCGGCCTGCCACTGCCACACCCTCTTGAGTTGGTTAAGTAGGCGATTCAAAATGACCATTAGTAATCAGGCTTGGTATGTGTGGCGGCCAAATTAAAAGCCAGCAAATTGCACAAAATGAAAGCCCTCCGGAGCACAATCAAGATGCGAATGGGGATACGCCCTCATGGAAACCCATGAAATCCACTACTCGACTGAAAAACTGCCAAATTCACCCCGAATTCAGCTACTCCTAACCCTGTGCACCTCGGCCGCACAAGAGACCCGAGACCCCAGACCCTCAAGCACCTACGCCAGCCGATATCCCTCGCGTAACGGCCTCGACAACAACGCGCTTGCCGCGTCGTCCCCCACAATCTTCTCCGCCTTCACATCCCAGAGAATCTTCCGCCCAACCATCATTGAGATCAGCCCCAGATGCCCCGGCAGCGTCGAGTGATGCGCCACCTGCACCGGCGTAATCGTCGGTTTGCGCGACTTCACTGAGTCGAGGAAGTTCCGGTAGTGCGACGACGACTCATACAGCTTGATCTTGCGCAGAGAGTCAGGCAGCGGCAGAGGAGGAGCCGCGGAAGCCCACTCAGCACTGCTGACCGCGTTGGGCGCGGACTTGACCCACTCCGGGTTCGAAGCATCAAACCCGTCGCGATCCACCCAAACCCATCCATCGGTGCCAACCCATTTCGTGCCCATTGAGAAGGCCTTCGATCCGCCGCCAATCGTCAGCCGCACGTCGTTTGCATACCCCGTCACTTCCTTCTTGTACAGGCATTCGACCGTATATTTGGTCGCCGTATTCCAGCAGGCATCCGCGGCCGGAAACACGCCGTGCCCCTCAATCTCCGACGGCCCGCTCAAATCGAATCCCAAACCCCAGTGCGCAATGTCGCCATGGTGCCCAATCCAATCCAGCAGTTGTCCGCCGCCCGTGTTGTAGTTCCACCGCCAATTCATGTGCACCCGCGCCTGAATGTACTGCTCCGGCTTTGACGGCCCAATCCACCGCTCATAATCGAAATCCGCCGGCGGATCGGTCACCGCCAAATCCCACGCAGGAGTTCCCGGCAAGAGCAGCGCCGGATCTTTGATAGGGTCTTTGAGCGTGGCCAGCCTGGCCAGCAGCGCCGGTTCAGTTCCTTTGAAGTCGTGATGCCCGCCCGGCAATCCAACCTCAACGTGGACCACGTTCCCAATCAGCCCGTTGCGCACAATCTCCGCGGCTTTGTGAAATGTCGGCAGCGATCTCTGCCACGATCCCGTCTGCCAAATAATGTTGTTCTTCTCCACAGCCCGAACAATCGCCTGCTGCTCGGCCACAGTCTTCGCCAGCGGCTTTTCGCCGTAGATGTCCTTCTTGCGGTTCGCCGCCTCGGTAGCCAGAATCGCGTGCCAGTGGTCCGGCACCGCAATCATCACCGCATCAATATCGTCTCGCGCCATCAGCTCGCGATAGTCGTGGTAGGCCTTGCAGTCGGTGTTGCCATAAGCCGTGTTCACCGTGTCCACCGCGGCTTGCAGGGGTCCCTTGTCCAGGTCGCATGCCGCTACCACCTGGCAATCCGCCTCCTTCAAGAACGCCTTGGTGTTGGCCGGCCCCATCATTCCCCATCCGATCACGCCAATCGTGATCCGGGCCGACGCCTTCGCCCTTGCCTGGCCAAATACCGCTGCTGGCGAAATCGCCGCCGTCCCCGCCGCCGCTCCAGCCGATACCATGAAGCTACGCCGCGTCAAGGCAGCGTCCCCAATTCGATTCGTCATTCTCGTATGTCTCCAGAGTCTTCTGCGCGCCTTCTTAGCCGTCTAGACGCAGGCCACAGCGCCAGTTTTCAGATCGGGGGAAGTCTAGCACGCAGCGCTGCTCATCGTCCTCACACCCACAAACATACCCCCTAAACCGGACGCCCGCGTAATTCGGCAACTGCGAACTATAAACTGCGGACTATGAACTAAGAACGGTGAACTGCCCCTGCGCTACTCCAGGAACTCCCGCACAAACGGGTCTTCCGTGTGCAGCAGCTCGTGCAACGATCCATCGAAGATCATCCGCCCATCGTCCAGCATCAGGAAGGTAGTATTCGGATCAGTCTCGCCCTTGGGCAGCGGAACCATATGCCCCACCGTGGTGTCGAATCGGTGCGTGCACAGCATAAATGCATCCTGCACCCGATGGGTCACCATGATCGAAGGCGTCCGGTACACATCGCGCTGCTTCATCACCAGCTCAATGATCGTGGTCGAGGTCACCGGGTCAAGCCCCCCCGTCGGCGAATCGTAAAGAATCAACTCCGGCTGCCGAATCAGCGCCCGCGCAATCGCCACGCGCCGCTTCATGCCTCCTGAAAGGTCCCCGGGAAACATGTCGAATGTCCGCTCCAACTCCACAAATCGAAGCGCCTCGCGAACCCTCTGGTCGATCTCCTCATCCGGCACACGCGCCTGGATCAGCTGGTAAGCCACGTTGTCGCGCACACTGAGCGAGTCGAACAGCGCGCTCTCCTGGAAGACCATCCCCGTCCGCGCCCGCAGCGGAAACAGTTGCTCCTCTGTCATCGCGGTCACTTCGTCGCCCAGCAGCCGAATGCTGCCGTGGCTGGGTCTCAGCAGCCCCATAGCCAGCTTCAGCAACACGCTCTTGCCCACCCCCGCCGGCCCCAGCAGAATGCGTGTCTCCTGCGGCGCAACCGTGAACGATAGGTTCGCAAGCACGGCCGGGCCCAGAAATGAGATGAAGACTTCGCTGAACGCAACCACCGGTGCGGCCCCGTCCGTGGGCTCAGGGCAGCGCGCCGGAGATAGAATGCTCGCATTACTCATATAGCTGGGAAAAGACTGAGCAAAATCTGCGTGAGAAGGAAGTCTACAAAGATGATCAGAACGGATGCGGTAACCACAGCCTGAATCGTCGACCGGCCCACGCCCTCAGTTCCGCCCGTTGTCCTCATCCCATAGAAGCACCCGATCGACGCAATAATGTATCCCGAGAACAGCGGCTTCACCATCCCCTGGATAATGTCCGGGTAGTGCAGGAACTCATAAGCCTCGCTGAAGTACTGCGTCGCGTCCTGCCCGTTCATGAACACCGTTACCGCTGCCCCGCCAAATATCCCGCATGCGTCCGCCACAATGGTCAGGAACATCAGCATGATGATCGTCGCCACAATCCGCGGCGTCACCAGCTTGCGCATCGGGTCCACGCCCAGCGCGCGCATGGCGTCAATTTGCTCGGTCACCACCATCGATCCCAGCTCGCTGGCCATCGACGAGGCATTCCGCCCCGCCACCATGATGCCCGTCAGCACCGGCCCCAGTTCGCGGATCATCGTGATCGACACAAACCGCCCGGTCACGGCCGTGGCGCCAAACTGCGCCAGCGTCGCCGACGACTGCAATGCCAGCACGCCCCCGGTAAAGAACCCTGACAGCAGCACAATCGCAGCCGAGCCCACGCCCACAATGTCCGCCTGAATCATGAAGTCAGGCCAGTACCGCGGCGGCGAAAACAGATTGGTCATAGCCCGCCACGCGAACAGGGAGTACTCCTGCACGGTGAAGACAATGTCTTTGGCGGTTCTGTCGATCGTGTTATCTGCCATTGGATTTGACGGCTTTGCCGGCTGCGCCTCCCACCTTCAAAATCACGCAACAAAATCAGGATAGCGCATGAACCCTTTTGCGGGCGGGTGCAGGGTTTACTGCAGGCAGGAGGCTGAGAAGGCTTCTTCGGCTCAGTTAAGGTCCAGTTTCCGGGTTGCCGGTCGTCCGATTGGAATGTCCATTTCCCGTCAATCCAAGACTAGAATGGCATGCGTGATCATTCCGTATGCAGACTGGCCCAGGTGGTTGCAAGTAGCTATCATGCTGCCGAATTGTGTTCTGGCTTACCTTCTCATGTTTAGATGGTGGCCGAAGACGAAAAGGGAATGGCGTAAATTCGAAATCGCATTTGCGTATTTGGTGGTTAGTCTGCTTGTCCTGATATATGTGTTCCACATGCACTAAATCGAGATTTCAAAGGAATCGATATGCGCAAACGCAGTGCCTCCCAAGGATCGCTGACAAACCACTGAACTCTGTAGCAAGAGCCTATCTCGCGGCTTTTTAGGCTCAATCGAAAATTGACGGCGTAGTTCCGAGCGTGTCGCCGCCTGCCCAGAGGTTGCCCCGCTACTTTCGGCCCCAGACACATTCAAAATACTCATCTAAGGAAAAAGCTGAATCATGATATGGCTGATCAAAAAATCCGCAATCAGAATCAGCAGCGATGCAGTCACCACGGCATGGATAGTTGACCGCGACACTCCCTCAGCTCCCCCCGTTGTCCTCATGCCGTAAAAGCACCCATCGCTGGCCAGGATGAATGCAAAGACAACCGGCTTGATCAGCCCCTCAAAAACATCCGGCCAATGAGCGGTGGAGTACGCATCCGTAATGAATTTGTGCATCGGAATATGAAGGCGGACGACCGCGATCCAGCCTCCTCCCAACAGGCCAAACGCGTTGGCCACAAGCGTAAGCAGCGGAAGCGTTATCACCGTCGCCACCAGCCGCGGGGTCACCAGCTTCCTCACCGGGTCCACCCCAAGCGCATTCATCGCGTCCACCTGTTCCGTCACCACCATGGAGCCCAGCTCGCTGGCCATGGTCGACGCATTGCGCCCGGAAACTATGATTCCGGTCAGCACGGGCCCCAGTTCCACAAGCATTGTCATGCCCACAAACCGGCCCATGTATCCGGTCGCCCCAAAGCCAGCCAGCAGGCTGTCGGACTCAAGCGCCAGCACTGCGCCAAGAAAGAATCCGGTGAGCGCCACAATCCCCGCCGACCCGGCTCCAATCGTGTCCGCCTGCACCAGCGTGTCTGTCCAGTAGACTGGCGGGCTGAAGAGGCAAAGCACTGCCCGCCAGGTGTAGAGGGTGTACTCCTGCACAGACCACACAACGTTTTTTATGGCGCTTTCAATCATGGTTTCGCCGTGAGCACTGCCTGATTCGGGGAGGGGAAGGGAAGCCCAGCATTTTCGGACTGAAAAGAGTGTGCACAGGATAGCGCAATTGAAGAACGCTTGACTCTTCAACGATAGACTTTCAACATAGGCGGCCAAACGGTGACGCTCAAAGATCAAAAAAAAGTCGCACAGGAAGAAGCCGCGCAACAAAAGCTCGATCGCTTTTTCGCCGGGTTTGCCGCTGCCGGCCGTCCAGTCCTGCTGCTCGACTACGACGGCACACTGGCTGCCTTTCGCGTCGATCGCTTCACTTCGCGCCCCTATGCCGGCGTTCGTGATGCGCTTACCCGCATTCAGCGTCAAGGCCAAACCCGCATGGCCGTCATCACCGGCCGTCCCGCCTGCGAAATCGCTCCACTCCTCGGGCTCGAATCGCCGCTCGAGGTGTGGGGTCTTCACGGTGCCGAGCGCCTCTATCCCGATGGCCGCCGCGAGCTCGAACACGCCCCCGCAGCCACCGAGGCTCACCTTGAACAGCTTCGCCAGCAACTGCGTCGCGACGCTCTCGGCGGCCTCTTTGAAGACAAAGCCAACGGGGTCGTGATGCACTGGCGCGGCAAACCCCGCAAAGTTGCCGAGCGCATCGAGCGCCGCACCCGACAGCTTTTTGAACCCCTCGCTCACCTCGAAGGCCTTGCGCTGCTCAAATTTGAAGCTGGCATCGAACTCCGCGTCGGTCGCGACAAAGGCGGAGCCGCAGCCGCAATTCTGGCCGAAGAGAAATCCGATTCGCCGGTTGCTTTCCTCGGCGACGATCTCTCTGACGAATCCGCCTTTCGCGTCGTCCGGGCACTCGGTCCTCGCGGCCTCAGTGCGCTCGTCCGCCCCACCTTGCGACAGACTGAAGCCGAAATCTGGCTCCGCTCTCCGCGCGATGTTGTTTCGTTTCTCGTCCGCTGGGCCGAGACCGTTGAGGCCGAGTGCCCCATGTCTCGCTCCTGAGACATGGGATTCGAGAAACTCCACCCACCCCGCCAATCCGCCCCGACAAATCTAGTCCTCCGCCTCCGCCGTCATCACTGCCCCGTTCAGCGAAGCCAGCAGCACCGACATCTTCAATACTTTGCGCGAGTCGGTCGCGATCCAGATCGTCTTTCTGTCCGGATCTCCTTCGACCGACGTCTCATCCACTCGAAACGCATCAAACGTTCCCGCGGGCACCGTCACCTTTTCCACGGTGGTCACCGCGATCTGCCGCATCTTCACAGTCTGCGTCTGCAAATCGAAGTTACGAACCTTCACCGTGTAACCCGCCGCCAGCGGAAGACACGCGATTACCTGTTCCGCCCCGGCTGCATCCGCAAACAGCGGCCCACCAAGGTCCACAGCTATCGCATGATCCTGCCCATTCACCGTTGCTTTGCCGGTTGCCCTGTTGCCCGCGTAATCCAGGCTGATCGTCATCGGCCCTTGCTGAAGCGTCCTCCTCACCAGCGTCAAGCTGTTCTTGTCGATCGTCGCCGTGTCGGTCCCATTGCCTTGCGGCGTCTCCATTACGTCTATCGCCGTCCAGGCAGCGCCGTCATCTTTGATCGTCGTGGACATCTTCAGGCTCATCTCCTGGCCATTCATCTCCAGCTTCGCTGTGTAGTGGGACGTGCCCACCTTCATGCCCACCGCAGGCTTTGGCGTATCTGCCGCGCGGCCGCTATTCGCTGTGTCCTGCGCAATAGCGGTCGTCGCCAGTAGCAGCACGCAAATCGCAACCAAGGTTCTCATTCTCAAAAGCCTCACCTCTTCCTTCGCTGCGCCGTCTCTCGCGGAAGGCTTCACTCCGTGATCCCAAGCTGAGTCAGCATGAAAGCAAATCGCCGGTCCGCCTCACGAATGCGATCGTAGCGGCCGCTCGATCCGCCATGCCCGCCATGCATGTTGATAAAGAACACCAGCGGATTCTGATCCGTCTTCAGCGCTCTCAGCTTGGCCACATACTTCGATGGCTCCCAGTACATCACCTGCGAATCGTCAAACGAAGTCTGCACCAGGATGGCCGGATACGCCTTCGCCCTCACGTTGTCATACGGCGAGTAACTCAGCATGTAATCAAATGCAGCCTTTTGGTTTGGGTTGCCCCACTCTTCATACTCTCCTACAGTCAGCGGCAGGGAAGCATCTAGCATGGTGTTCATCACGTCGACAAATGGCACTTCGCACAGCACAAC
>Ga0182016_10006988_pt1 | contig 11730 bp, 11 predicted proteins | sample 712S2MmetaG_FD_120491 | JGI IMG/M metagenome (GOLD analysis project Ga0182016, IMG submission 120491) | Permafrost microbial communities from Stordalen Mire, Sweden - 712S2M metaG | ecosystem: Environmental > Terrestrial > Soil > Wetlands > Permafrost | place: Sweden: Stordalen | collected...
ACGTTCGTGGCGGCGCTGACAGGGAGGAAATAGCGCGCCCGGTCGAAGGCGTAATTGCGCCTCATGCGGGCGACCTTTTTTTGCGCGGTCTCTGATTTGTCGTCCAAGAGAGACTTCGGAATACCCATCAGGGCGGGGTTGGCCGCGGCCAACTCTTCCCAGATTTTGACCGAGGCCTGATAGGCCTGGAAGCATTCAATCATCAAGTCGCGCCACTCCGGCACGTCTGTCGAGCGAAGGCCCAGGCGCTCGGGTTCGATCAGGCCATCGACCGAAAGCTTAATGTAGCGGGTGGAGGATTCCTGCCCGCCAGCCGTGGGGCACAGCGTCCAAATGTAATAGGCGAGCCAAATGGAAATCTCATCCATGAACAGGGCCACGGGGACCATGTCCGCGATGGATTGGTGGCCGTAGTCCACCATGCGGAAAATCGAATCCACGGATTTTTCCAGGTTGTTGGGATCAATTTTCGAGAGGATCGAATCGAGGCCTTCGTTGTTGCGGGAATAGCGGGCCCCGCTGGCGGCGAGGAGTTCGGGGGTCAGGGTGGGCCGTCCCGATTTTTTGGAGGCCTCGCTCGGGCCAATGGCCACTTGGGTGACTTTCATTGTCAGGATTATGGGGAGGCCGCGGTATCGACGCAAATGGATTAAGGAGACCCAAATCCTCGCCTCATGTTCGCTCTGCACCTGAATGCTTCGATAAAAATCGTATAGGATTGGAAACATGTGGTCGGCGAGACGCCGACCACAACGACCGAGACGGTCGCGCTCCCCGGACCGTGAAAATCGTCGGCTTAGGCGAGGATTTGGGAGAGAGCCGGACTTTTATCCTGCGACGGTCCTTTGCATGAAGCCTCCACCGAAAAAGAGAGCCTCATCTCCCCCGATCGACGGGGAGAGAAGGGGGAAGCAGCCCAAAGGGATTGGTGCTTGATTGCAAAAATAATCGACATATTCGTTGGCCATTTGAGCGGCTGGCTTGGTTGCTCGCTCGTCACAGCCCCTTGCGGTAACTCTTTGAAATGATGGGCAAAACCATTAGCTTATCCGCAGCGGATGAATTACCAGAAAATTATTACTCTTGAGCCGGGCAAACGCGGTGGGCGGCCGTGCATCCGTCGGATGCGGATAGCCGTAGCGGATGTGCTGGGCTGGCTGGCCGAAGGCATGTCCCACCAGGAGATTCGCTCGGATTACCCAGAACTGACGGAGGAGGACATCCGGGCCTGCCTGGCCTACGCCGCCGACCGTGAACGTCGCGGGCTGACCGGCGCATGAAGCTGCTGTTCGATCAGAACTTGAGCTTCAAATTGTGCGCGCGGCTGGCGGATTTGTTTCCTGATTCAACTCAAGTTCGCCGCGCGGGTCTGGAGACGGCGGATGACCGTGAGATTTGGAACTTTGCCAAAGCCTCCGGTTTCACGCTCGTTTCGCAAGATTCCAATTTTGCGGATCTGGCGGCGTTGCACGGACCCCCGCCGAAAGTCATCTGGCCGCGCTGCGGAAATCAGCCCACTGAGTTCGTCGAAAAGCTCTTTCGGGGTCATGTTGAAGCAGCGGCGCTGTTTGAAGCGGACGCCGACGCGGCATGTTGGGAACTTTTTTGAGAGGAGGTTGCATCTCTTACTGAACTAGCCTCAGGGTCTTGAATACCAATCACGCTGAGGCCTTGGCTGCGGCGCGAGGCCCTTTTGATGAGAATATCAATGCAAATGGTTGATTTAGTTTCCGTGACCGGGCAACTTCAATTAGCAGTCACATCCAATTTATTTGACGGGCGGTTGCTCGGAAAAAGAGGTGGAGGGCGCTTGGGGAGCGGCTTCCGGGGCGGGCACGGGCGGAGCGGGTGGCGATTGCGCGGAGGCAGCGCGCAGTTTGGTCAGGCCATTGTGGCGGGCGATGTCATCGAGCATGGCCGCGATCAAGCGCTGCAAACCCTGCCGGTCCCGCTGGACATACCAGATAAAAGCCGGAACAGTCAGGAGGAGGAACCAAATCTGCCAGAAGGGGTGCCAGACGAAACCGATGACGACAAATTCAAAACCGAGCATGGAGCAGAGGGTGACCTTGGCCAGGAGCGACCAACCGGCGCGCAAACGGCAGCGGATGAGTTGTTTGCCCCCGGCATGAGGCTCGGCCACGGTGGCCAATTGCAAGTGGCTCCAGCGGCTGCCGAAAATTTCCACATCAAAATCGCTCCAGCCGGCGTCTTCCTTGATCTCCCAGCCTTCGCGGAGGAGGCGGTCCAAAACGCGGCGGACAAAGTGGAGGCGCTCCATTTGCGCGTCCGACCAATATTCGAGCTGGTCCAATTCTTCCGGGCGATCTTCCAGGGCGAGGGATTCGAGGCTTTCGACGGCCTTGCGGGGTGTCGGCTCGAAATTGAGGCGGCCCTGGTAGCGGGCCCAACCGCGGACAATCGGTTGCAGAAAAAAGAGCATGGTGATGAGCCACCGGGACCAAAAGCGGACCTTGGCGGGCGGCAAGGCCGCTTGGGCGCCCGCCACCACACAAACACCGAGGGAGAAGAGCACGCTGGTCAAAGCCAGCGGGGCGAGCGAATGAAACGGCACCGAGAGGGCCAGCAGGGGCAAATTGACCAGGGCGTGATATTCCAGGCTGGTGCAAAACATCAAGACGGTGGCCGGTTCCGCCTGGTAGATGCTCTGGAAAGAGCCCGTGCCAAAAAGCCCGTGGTAGATCATGGGCCGCCGGAGAGTCAATCCGAATTTTGAGCTGGTATAGATGCGGCCTTGCCAGACGCTGCCGCCGAAGGAATTGAAATATTCCGGGTGCCGCCGCACAAGAATGGCCTCCGCCTCGCCGTAGCCGCTTTGCTGGCGCAAGTAGGCCCGCACAGTGGGGCGGCGGTAGTGCCAGACAAAGCCCGCCGGTGAGAAACCGATGCGATAGCCGCGCTCCTGCAACCGCCAGCAGACATCGACATCGTCCCCGGCGCGGTGAAAGATGGGATCAAAGCCGCCGATTTCGACCAGGGCCCACTTGTAAAACGCCATGTTGCAGCCGGGAATGTGTTCGGCCTGGCGATCCGTGAGCATGACATGGGCCGGGCCGCCAGGGGAGACCATGACCGCCGCCGCCACGGCCGAGTCCTCCGGCGGCAGGAAATTGTGTCCGCCCATCCCGACAAATGCGCCTTTCAACAAATCACCCGCCAGGTAGTAGAGCCAATCTTCGTCCGCGCGGCAATCGGCGTCCGTAAAGGCCACCACTTCGCCGGTGGCGGCGAAAATCCCGGCGTTGCGGGCGACGGAGAGCCCCTGGTGGGCCTGGGTAATGGTGCGGAAGCCTTTGTAGAGCGAGGCCACCTGCGGCGTAATGTCAGTGGAGCCATCGTCCACGATGATGACCTCGTAGGCGGGATAATTCAGCCGGGTGAGGGAATCCAGACAAGGCTGCAAGGTGCGGCCGCCGTTGTAGCAGGCGACGACCACGGTGATTTTAGGATAACGAGGCAACGGAAAATAGGGGGCCTGGGTGAATTTGCCCTGCACGGCCGCAAAGGAAGGCTTGGGTTCGCGGTCCTTGGTTGTCAAGCCAAAGAACCAATCGGGCATGTCGCGCTCATCCTTGTGCCACTCGTCGGTAAAGCTGAAAACGACGGCCCCGGCCAGGCCGGCGCGGAAGGTTGATTCGAGCTGCCATTCGAGGATGGCGCACTTTTCGGCCTCGCCCTCGCGCAGGCTGTCAATACCAATTTCCCCCAGGACGAGAGGCTTGGCGTCGGCGATCATTTGCAGCCGCGCGAGGTAATTCTCAAAAGGGCGCTGCTGGTGCAGATAAACATTGAAGCAAACGAAATCGACGTTGCGAGGGTTAAGGAACTCGGTGGAAGGGAAATTGCCGAAGGTGCAAAGGCATTCCGGGTCCACCCATTTGGCCACTTGGACCAGTTGGTCGATAAAGTCCTCCACTTTTTCGGGGCCGCTCCAGCGGACGATGTCGGGCGGCAATTCATTGACGACGCTATAAGCGAAAACGGCCGGGTGGCGGGCGCAGCTTTGGACGGCCTCGCGCACGGCCCGGAAGGCGTCCTCTTGGGCGGGCAAGGAATCCAGAAAACAGACGTGTTTGCTCCAGGGGATGTCGATGAGGAACTTCAAGCGGTGGAAATCCGCCATATCCAGAAGCCAGCGGGGCGGGACGTGATAGACGCGGAGGACGTTGGCGCCGAGCGCGCGGATCAACTCGAAATCGCGGGCCGCCGCCGCCTTTTCTGGAAAAGGCTCGCCGGCGGTGTTTGGTCGAAAGGGACCATAGGTCACGCCCTTGACCGGGAACTTCGTTTGGCCGAGGCGAAAGAACTTGCCGCTCACGATGGGCCGTGAGGGGGCGATGGGTGCCGGTGGCGTTTTCATTAGCACTTGATTCTGCTCGCTTCCGGGGTATTTTCGCCAGTCGATGCCGCAACGCAATATGAAAGCAATCTCCTTCCTGGCTTGGGGTGCGATCGCCTGGCTCACTTTTGGAGCGCCGGCGGGCCAGGCGGCCAACTGGCCGCAGTGGCGCGGCCCATTCCTGAACGGCTCCACGACCGAAACCAATCTGCCGGATTCGTGGAGCAAAACGGAAAACGTCCTTTGGAGCACGCCGCTGCCAGGACCAAGCCATGCCACGCCCATTGTCTGGGATGATGCGGTCTTTGTCAGCAGCCCCGATCCGGATGGCAATTTGAATTTAGTCTGCCTGGACCGGAAGTCGGGCCAAGCGCGCTGGCAAAAGCCGGTGGGCTTGGGAAATCGCTCGCGCGGCCGCAATAATATGGCTTCTCCTTCCCCCGTAACGGATGGGAAGACCGTCTGGGCGCTCTTTGGCACCGGTGATTTGGCGGCTTTTGATTTCAGCGGCAAACAGCTTTGGGCCCGCAGCCTGACCAAGGATTTCGGCGCGTTCGTCCTCAACTGGATTTACGGATCGAGTCCGATGCTCTACAAGGGCCGACTCTACGTCGAAGTGCTGCGGCGGATGCCGGGTGAATCGTTCCTGCTTTGCCTGGACCCGCAGACCGGGAGTAACATTTGGCGGCACGTCCGGCCGACCGACGCCGTCGCGGAATCGCAGGAAGCGTATTCCACCCCGATGCCGTCGGAATGCGGCGGGCGCACGGAAATCATCGTGGCTGGCGGGGACTACGTCACCGGCCATGACGCGGAAACGGGTGAGGAGTTGTGGCGGGGAGGAGGCATGCGCAATTTTCAGCATCGGCCCGATTCACGGCTGGTGCCTTCGCCAGTGCTGGCGGATGGGCTGGTCTTTGTCTGCGGCGCCAAGCGCAATCCTTTCCTCGCCTTTCACGACTGCGGCAAGGGAGATATTACCACCAACGGTCTGGCCTGGAGTTACGTAGAGTATTCCACCGACTGCTGCACCCCCCTGTTTTATCAGGAAAAATTGTTCATGCTCGACGGGGACAAACAGATGATGGTTTGCTTTGATCCCACGACGGGCCTGGTCCATTGGAAACAGCCGCTCGGAGTCAAAGAAATTTTCCGCGCCTCGCCCACGGGAGCGGATGGCAAGCTTTACTGTTTTAGCGAATACGCCACCGCCGTGGTCATGTCCGCCGAGGATGGCAAAATTTTGCAGACCATTCCCATGGGAGAAGGAGCGCAAACGGATGCGGGCCTGAGCCATAGCACCATCGCCGCGGCGCAAGGCTGCTTGTTTGTGCGCGCGCCGGGACGCCTTTATTGCGTGGGCAAAAAGTAGCCCGCTCCTTCGGAAATGGCCCTGCCGTACAAAATCGCCACGCTGCTTTATTGTTTCAATCGCCAGGACCAGGCGTTGCTCATCCACCGGGCCAAGGCGCCCAACCGGGGCCTGTGGAGCCCGTGCGGCGGCAAACTGCGGATGGAAAGCGGGGAATCGCCCTACGCCTGCGCCTGCCGCGAGGCCGGAGAAGAAATCCACTTGACTCTGACCCCGGCGGATCTGCATTTGACAGGGCTGGTGAGCGAACACGGTTACGAAGGGCGCGAGCATTGGCTGATGTTTCTTTTCGAAGTCAAGCCGCGCCTGGAGCACGTGCCGCCGCCGCACGAGGAAGGGGAATTCGCTTTTTTTGACGCGGCGGCGCTCGGCAGCCTGGAAATTCCACGCACGGACCGGGAACAGATTTGGCCCTTGTTCTGGCGGCATCGCGGCGGATTTTTTGCCGCCCATTGCCATTGTTTCGCGGACGGCACGGACCGCTGGGAGGTGGAAGAGAGAAAAATGGCCGGGATCTAAACTTTAGGTGGCGCTAGATTGGATTGGTTCCAATCTAGCCAGCAGCCACGCTGTTTCAGAGCTGTTTCAACAGGAATGTTCAGGGCAACTTGTCTAATTCCCAGGTTGGAAACACAAATCGGATTCTTTGCGCCTTTGGGCCATTGCGCCTTTGCGTTTAAAAAGGTTACACCAAGGAATGAACGAAAATGAAATCAGCAAGATCATTGTGGAGAGTGCCATTGAAGTGCATCGCGAGTTGGGAGGGCCCGGCTTGCTTGAAACGGTCTATGAGGAGGCCATAGTAGAGGAATTGGCGCGACGGGGTGTGCAGGTGGAACGCCAGTTGCAGGTTCCGATTTTTTACAAAGGCAAGCGTTTGGGGGTGCCCTTGCGGCTTGACTTAAAAGTAGAGGGGCTGGTTTTGGTGGATAACAAAGCAGTGAGCCAATGGAACCCCGTCTTTGAAGCTCAAATGTTGACGTATTTGAGACTAATCGGGCTTAAGCTTGGACTGGTCATCAATTTTGGCGAACAGTTCGTCAAGAATGGGATTCGACGCATCGTGAATGGGCTGTAGCCCCCGCTACGATCGACGCTGGACGACAGGAAGAACGAGATAAAACGCAAAGGCGCAATGGCCCAAAGGCGCAAAGAGTGGGCAACATTAGATGCATTTGCCCTGCAGGAATGTTCCTTGACGATTGCGGCGGCGGGTTCTTAAAGTCCGCTTGGCTAACCAATGCAACCGCCGAGCGGATACGAATTGCCGGCAGCGCGCCAATCGAGTATTAACAGGCTTGTTGAAGTTTTCCGAAAACACGCAGACGGGTTGTTTTTGTAAACACCTCACAGCCAGCAACAATCTAGCGCAGCACGACCAAGAATTGACCGCAGCATGATGGAACCGATCATCGATTTGCAGAGCGATCATTACTTCATGGGCGAAGCCTTGCGGCAGGCGGCGCGGGCCTACGAAGCCGGGGAAGTGCCGGTCGGAGCGGTCATCGCGCGGGAGGGCCGGATCATCGCGCGCGCGTTCAATCAGGTGGAACTGCTGAAAGACGCCACGGCCCATGCGGAGATGCTGGCCATCACCCAAGCCGAGGAAGCGGTCCAGGACTGGCGGTTGACGAATTGCACGCTCTACGTCACCAAAGAGCCCTGCCCGATGTGCGCAGGGGCGGTCGTGCATGTGCGGTTGCCGCGGGTGGTCTTTGGCGCGAGCGATCTCAAGGCGGGCGCGGCCGGAAGCGCTTTGAACCTGCTCCAATTCCCCGGTCTCAACCACAGTTGCGCCATCACCGCCGGGGTGCGGGCGGAGGAAGGCCGGCTGCTCCTGCAAGAATTCTTCGCGGAACAACGGCGGAAACTAAAGACCCCAGGTGCCGTATAGTTATGTTAGTGTGCGATTTGGAGGACCCAACTGACGCATGATCATAGCCTTGCGGATGGCAAATCTTTTTACAAAATCTCCATTGACACAACTTTAATGTTGTGTCATTTTTGGGTCGATGATACCCGATTTCATCGCAACGGGACTTTTGCCGGACGGCATACATTGGGCCGACATGGGAGAGGTTCGCACTAGATACTGCTGGAATCCACACCGAGAGAGGCTCCTTGGTGGGTTCGAACGTGCCTTGGTGGCCTTACGCGTCGCTGGTTGCAGGATTGTTTACTTGGACGGGAGTTTCGTTACCGAGAAAGATTACCCTGGTGATTACGACGCTTGCTGGGAGATGGCTGGGGTGGACCCAGGACTTCTTGACCCGACTTTTTTGGATTTCCGGAACCGACGCTCTGCTCAAAAGGCGAAGTACCTTGGTGAGTTTTTTCCAGCAAGCGCAACAGCAGAAATAAAATCGCCATTTCGTACTTTTGTGAATTTTTTCCAAGTCGACAAATTAACCGGCGCCAAAAAGGGAATCATCGGCATCAACTTGTGAGGCCCCTATGATCAAAAACGAACGACAATATCAATTAAGCAAAGGTCAGATTCGCCAATTTGAGACCGCCATTGCTGATGTGGACCATGTAACCACGTCCAGCGACATTCACCCGCAATTAGCGGCGGCTCAAAAGGATGCCCTTCGGAGCCAACTCGAAGAACTCATCCAAGATGTGAGGGAATATGAAGGGCTAAAAACCGGGGGGATCACGAATTTCGAAGCCCAATCACTTGACGAATTGCCCATTCTTCTGGTGAAGGCGCGAATCGCGCGAGGCGTAACGCATAAACAACTAGCGGATCGTTTGGGTATTAAGGAGCAACAAGTGCAGCGCTGGGAGTTCAATGACTTTTCTGGAGCAAGCATTGGTAATCTGACCGGTATTGCAGATGCACTCGGCGTAGTCTTAACCCAGAGACTATACGTGCCAAAAAAGGACGTAACGCCACGGGCCTTTCTTGACTTCTTGTCGCAAGTCGGACTCTCAACAGACTTTGTTCTACGGCGAATTGTCTCTGACCAAGTTGCGGATGCGTTTCGCTCAGGGACGGCTTCGTTGAAAGAAATTGTGCAGGCAGCCGGGACAATCGCCAAGGTCTTCGACGTAAAAACCAAGGACTTAGTTGAGTTGACTTCTCCAAAGTTCAACTTCCGGTTAGTGGCTGCCACAAGGTTTAAGCTTCCATCGCGGCTTAATAAGCAAGCGGTCACAGGCTACACTGTTTACGCCCATTACTTGGCAGCCCTTGTGACCCAATGCGTTGACCATAAGCAAAAAATGGATTTCCCGATGAATTCGCATGAGTTTTTCGAGGCCGTCTCGAATGGCGGGAAACCAATGACATTTGAACGGGTAGTAAGGTTTTTATGGGATTGCGGAATTGCCGTGCTACCACTTGCCGACGCTGGTGGATTCCACGGAGCAGTTTGGAGGATCAGCGGACGCTATGTCATGGTTTTGAAGCAAGCAACATCGCTTGAGTCTCGTTGGCTGTATGATACTCTTCACGAAAGCGGGCATATCAAGAATGGCCATGTGACGGACGACCTGGCGTTAATTGAAGATCAGGAGATTTCTCCAGATTCGTCAGTGCCTGAAGAAGAGGCAGCAAACGAATGGGCTGAGGAGACCCTCTTTGATTCCCAAGCCGACGAAATCGAAGAAGCTTGCACTCGTGCATGTAATGGCCGCCTGCAAGGATTGAAGACGGCCTTGCCTCAAGTCGCCACAGAATTCAACATTAATCTTGGCGCTCTTGCCAATCACATGGCTTATCGGCTGGCTCAACAGCGTGAAAACTGGTGGGGAGCAGCGCACAACTTACAAGCCGGGAGCCGCGAACCGTTTGACGTTGCGCGGGAAATACTGCTGCAAAATACAAACCTGTTTAGGCTTTCGGATTTTGACCGGGCTTTGCTACAACGTGCTATTAATGATGAATAAATTATGCCGCGCTCAAAAACAACCCTCAAAATTAGCTGTACCGACTCTGATTGCGGAAACGACCTGCACTGCTTCAAAGCAACGGACGAAATGGTTGCGAACCAAAAAGTAGGTCCATGTCGGCAGTGCGGCGCACAGATCGTTGATTGGAAGCGTGTTCACAGCAGTGACCTATGTGACGCACGCCATACTCTTGCCATGCTGAAGTTGGAAAAGGTCAGGCATTTTTTCTGGCATCTCCCTTTAAGCGAGAGAGCTATCAATCATGCGCGGCGTAAGGGAAAAACGGGAATCCGGGAGCGCGTGAGGAACCATCTATCGAGTGCGATAGGCCCAGCTCACCCATGGCACGATGGATATCAAACACCTATGCAGAGTGAAGAATCGACCGCGCTTCCTTATGGACAGCATGCCATCGCCGCGTGCTGTCGGGACTGCCTCGAGTAACTTACCGCTCGCAACGGGAGTTTGACCTGATCTGACTAACGTGAAACCCATATTTGCATTTTGCGGTCCCATCGGGAGCGGAAAGAGTTCTGTATCAAAAACTTTTGCGAAGGAAATAGGAGCGAGATGGAATAGTTTTGGCAACGCAGCAAGGGACATCGCTCAAGAAAGAAATATTACGGTCAACCGTGAAGCACTGCAAAAACTCGGGGCGCAGCTAATCGAGCACGAAAGAGAAATGTTTTGTATGCGAGTGTTGACGCCCTTGCTTGGGAGCTGGGAGCAAAGTGGGATAATAGACGGCCTGAGACATGCAGACGTCCTTGGCGAGCTGCGAGCCTTGGTAAGCCCGAGACAAATCCTTTGCGTTTATGTGGACGTTGCGCCCGATGTGCGGCTTGAAAGAGTAGGGAAACGCGATGGACTCGATGAGCATGAACTCGGGAAACTCGACGATCATTCGACGGAAGTTCAGGTCAAAACAGAATTGCGGAAGCTTGCTGATTTTGTCGCCAACAACAACGGAACGCCCGAAGAGTGCGTTAGCCACATTTTGAATTGGGCGAGACTTTGATACAGGTCGAGCAGGCGGCTGTTGGCGCCGCTACTTGGCTCGTCGTGTTCGGGTTGGGTGTTGTGCGCGGTTTTGAACCACGCAAGACGGGACACGCTGTTGACTTTGCCGGGCGGTGCTTTAATTTCCGAGGACTTTGGCACCAGAAACCGCCAGTAAAGTTCAATTTGTCGAGGCGAAGTCCAACGCGGACATATCTCCCTGTCTTTCCGTGGTCATGCCTGTTTATAACGAAGCGGCCACGGTGGCGGCGGTTCTGCGCAAAGTTCTGGAGCAACGGCCCGTGCAGGAGCTCATTGTGGTGGATGACTGCTCGCGCGATAAAACCTGGGAAGCCCTGCAAGCGGTGGGACAGAGCGACCCTCGTCTGAAACTTTTCCGGCACGAAAAAAACCAGGGCAAAGGGGCGGCCTTGCGCACCGGTTTTGCGCGCGCGACGGCCCCGGTCGTGATTGTCCAGGACGCCGATTTCGAGTACGATCCAACCGAGTATTACCTGCTGCTCAATCCGATTCTCAACGGCAAAGCGGACGTGGTGTTCGGCTCGCGTTTTGCGGGTGTGGGCAGCCATCGCGTTTTGTTCTTCTGGCATTCGGTGGGAAACAAGTTTCTGACGCTCTGCTCCAACATGGCGACGAACTTGAACCTCAGCGACATTGAGACGTGCTATAAAGTGTTCCGCCGGGAAATCTTGCAAGGCATCCCGTTGGAAGAGAACCGCTTTGGCTTCGAGCCGGAGATCACGGCCAAAGTGAGCAAATTGAAAGTTCGCATTTACGAAGTGGCCATCTCCTATCACGGCCGCACGTACGAGGAAGGGAAGAAGATCAATTGGCGGGACGGTTTCAGCGCGTTGCGTTGCATTGTGAAGTACAATTTTTTCCGTTGATGAGCGCCCCGCCCAATAGCATGGCCACGACCGAGGACTTCGAGTTCGAAGCGCTGGCCCAGGCCCGCAATTACCGCCAAGCGCTTTTCGCCGAGTTCGGCCCTTTTCTGCAAGGGGACGTGTTGGAAGTCGGGGCCGGCATCGGCCAGATGACCGAGCATCTGGTGAGCCTGCCGAAAGTGCAACGCATTCTC
>Ga0182016_10006989_pt1 | contig 11730 bp, 9 predicted proteins | sample 712S2MmetaG_FD_120491 | JGI IMG/M metagenome (GOLD analysis project Ga0182016, IMG submission 120491) | Permafrost microbial communities from Stordalen Mire, Sweden - 712S2M metaG | ecosystem: Environmental > Terrestrial > Soil > Wetlands > Permafrost | place: Sweden: Stordalen | collected...
CGCGATGAAGCTTCAGCGCTGCGCGGAGCAGTCTGACCGAAGTCATGTTGCCGATATCGACATCACAAACAATTATCGGATGTTTCAGCGGTTGCGCCTGGGCCTGATGCAGGGGGACGACCTGGCAACGCCTGCCACGAGTCAGAAAGTCGTAAATTGCAAGGCCGCCTTTGGCCCGGTCAGTCAGAATGAGCATTTGGCGGCATAACGATGTATAATTGGGACATTGCCGTCAATTGACTCCCCGCGATCTCGGTAATACCGGCCGTCGGTTCGTCGGGGAAAGCCGCAACGAGAAGCGGCGCCAAACTGCCTCGAACTGCGACCCGTCGCGGATGTCGAATTCGGGCGTAATCTCATTGTATTACGTCGCGTTTAAATGGGGATCCGCTTCGGTGCAAGTTCACAGGCGCGCTCCTGGCGGGTGCATGCGTTCGAGCCCGATCTTTTCGTACAGTTCCAATCCTAACAATCAATTGCGCAGATGCAGAAACACGGCCCATGTGCCGTTACAGAGCGTTACAGAGCGTGGAAGTGGTATTGGATAATTAAAGCTCGGCCGGTCGTCTCCGAAGTACGCAACGCGCACCCCATTTGAGAAGTCGAACCGCGCCGCCGACCTCGGGAAGTCGCAGCATATCGGCGTGTGTGAAACGGCCTCTGAGCCTGGCTCCGACGCAATCTCGATGACGGTTTGCGGGTTTCATGCCGCGCCGAACAATCTGGCTTGAAGAAGGTCGAGTTTCGCGCGCCCTTACATCTGGCGTTTGACGAGTTCGAGTCTGGTGATCTGAGCCTCGCCCTGGCCACTGGACCACGGCACGACGACAGCCGCCCGCACGGCGGCTTTATCTCTCGCGACGCCTGTCGCGAAAGATGAGACGAGACTGCCGCTCGCTTCGGCGATCCACGGGTCGAGTTGATCAGCTTCCTTCTTTCTGATCATGGCGTGGAATCGCTCGATGAGGCATGAGACGAAGAAGACCGCGAAGAAGCGAAGCGCGGCGCGAGAGTCAGCACCGACGAAGAGGGCGAGGAAGCCGGGCCCAAAACGAGAGCGCTGACTCGGTAAGAGACTCCTCACGCTCTGCGCTAGTGGTCAAAACCCAACCCTTGGCGCCCGTCCGGGAATGTCGCAAAAGGACGGTGAGCAGTCTGTTGGCTTTCGGGAATTTACTTTGCCGTAGCTGTCAATCCGGTTTGAAAACGAATCGTTCAAGATGCGTTGTGCCCGCTGGTCTTGTTCGCGAGGGTCGAAGCACTCTACGGGATGGACGAGAAGCCGCCGTCGACGTGAAGATTAATGCCGGTGATGTAAGCGGCGAGCGGGCTCGCAAGGAAAGCGACGGCATCCGCGAGTTCGTTCAATTCTCCGACGCGACCAAGCGGAACGTTGGCGAACAATGGCAGGACGCCACGCTGGATATCCTCCCAGGGCGCGTCTTCCGCCGCGATGCCGCGCGCTGCTGCTACGGCACGAAAACCGCCCTCGAGCTTGGCGCTTTTGATCGTTCCAGGCGAGATGGCGTTGACGGTGACTCCCTCGGCGGCCACTGCTTTCGCCATTGAGGCGGTCAGGGCGTTCATTGCGGCTTTCGCAGCGGAATAATCTGGCCCCGTGGCTGGAGGCATCGTTGCCGCCCCGCTCGAAATATTGATCACGCGCCCCCAACCGGCTCGCCGCATTTCAGGGAGAAGGCGCGTGCTGACACGGACAGCAGCAAGGACGTTACGATCATATGTCGATTCCCATCCGGCGGCCAATGTCGTCTGCCAGTCGTTTTTGGGGCCGGACCCACCGGCATTATTGACCAGAATGTCGATGCCGCCGACGTGCGCTTCCGCCTCGGCGACCAGCCGCTCCACCGCTTCTTCCTGTGTCAGGTCGCCCAGTACGGCATAGGCGCGGCCTCCAGCTGCGACGATGGCGCCGACAACCCGTTGGGCTTGCACTCCATCGCGTCCATGGACAACGACGTTCGCCCCCTCGCGCGCTAAAGTCATGGCGATGGCCTCGCCGATCCCCTTGCTGCTCCCCGTCACCAAGGCCGTCTTGTCTTTGAGTTGCAGGTCCATTGTCCAAAACCCATTATACTGCGGATCGGGAGCTAGGTGCGTCGTGACGATAGGTGAGACAAGTACGCACTTTAAAGTGCCTGTTACCCCTGAGCACCGGGATGTCTGTCTCGGGGCGGATGGTACGGCCACGCATGTGATCCGCGTGATTCGGATGATTCAAGGTCGCTGGAAGCTCCCGATCCTCTTTCGCCTCTTTGCCGATCCAACCATGCGGTCGTCACAGTTGATACGGGACATTCCCGGCATTTCGCAGAAAATGCTGACGCAGCATCTGCGCGCGTTGGAAAGGGATCGTCTCATCGAGAGGATCGACTTCGATGAAAAGCCGCTTCGTGTTGAATACCGGTTGTCGGAAGAGGGTAGGAAATTAATGCCCGTACTGTTCGAGGCGCGACGCTTTTCCGCAGGCCATCCCGCATAGCCGCCGTTCGCGCGTTGGTTTCCGGCTTCTCGGGCGTCCGGTTTCAGGCCGATCGGGACCCGTTCGCAACGGCAAACAGAGGTCGGCTCCAACCGTTGGGCGGGCTGCCCGGCCGGGCGCCAAGTGTAAGACTTTGACCACTAGTGGATGAGGTCTGACGCTTGGCGCCCCGCCGAGCTATGGCCGCTCGCGACCCTCAGCGGACCTAGGTTGGTGAGCACCGGCCCGAGCAAAAGCATCCACGGCCCACGCCTTACCAGGCGTGATGTAGGCTCGTGTCACATCAAACCAGTCTTCGAGCGGCAGTAAGCGCAAGCCAAATGGTTCAGCCCATCCCTGCGCTTCGGAAACAAACCGCGCTCCATCACGCGGGCGTTGAACAAGTTGCACGACGTGGGTAATGCCGCAGGGGCGTGGATGATTGTTCGCCCAGGCACCCCCGCCCTGTTGCAGGCCGATAGTGGCAAATGCCGGAAGGGCCTCGGCTGTGATCTCGTCACCTTCCAGCATCCAGCCGGACTGCCGCTTGAGAACTTCAATCATGTGGTCCGACCATGTGCTGACGGCCGCGATCTCATCGCTGCTGAAGACAGCTTTGCCTGCTGAGGAGGTCACCGCTTTCATCCCAGAGGAGAGGAGCAGGGCCGCCCAGCCAGAGCAATCAATGACCGGTGGTTCCGCGGCTAGTCCGGCGGCTTTAGTCCCGCCCTTGTAGCGCACGAGTCCGGTGTAGCGATCTACGAGAGCCCACATGGCGTCGCCTGCCGCTGCAAGCCAAGGCGACGATAGGCTCATTGTCGGTTCCTGGTGATTAATCGGCGCATGAGATTACGGAGGTGAATGTCTGCTGACCACCCCAAGGCGACGTACGGCACGGGTACCAAGCGTCAGATTTTATCCACCAGATGCCGTAATGGCTCCGCGCCCGAGTTCCAACCCGCCTCAATGACCGCTCGGCCGTGCGAAGGGCGAAAGCTCTCGCTTGAGGAACCGTCCCGCGCCTTTGGCGCCGACGACTTTGCCGTCCTCGGCGACGACCTCGCCGCGCAGAAGCGTCATCACCGGCCAGCCGGTGACCGCCATGCCCTCATAGGGCGTGTAGTCGGCGCCGTGGTGCATGATCGCTTGGCGGATCGTCTCGCGCCTGTTGGGGTCCCACAGCACGATGTCGGCGTCGAAGCCGACGCCGATCGCGCCCTTTTGCGGATAGAGGCCATACATCTTGGCGTGGTTGGTCGAAGTCAGCGCGACGAATTCGTTGATCGTGATGCGGCCCTCGACGACGCCCTTCGAATAGAGGATCGGCAGCCGCGCTTCGACGCCGGGAATGCCGTTTGGCACCCATTTGAACGAGGTTCGCGCCTTCGGGTTCAGCTTGCCTTCGCCGCTCTCGTAGAGAAACGGGCAGTGGTCGGACGAGAACGTCTGGAACACGCCGGTGCGGATGCCCTCCCAGATCGCGTCCCATGAGGCGCGGTCGCGCGGCGGCGGCGAGCAGACGTACTTGCCGCCCGTCTCGTCCATGTTGAGGCCCTTGAGGTCGTCGGCGGTCAGCGTGACATATTGGGTGCAGGTCTCGCCGTAAACCTTCAGTCCGCGCTGCTGCGCCCAGCGGATCTGCTCCATCGCCTCGCGGCCGGAGACGTGGACGATCATGATCGGCGTGTCGATGAGTTCGCCGTGGCTGATGGCGCGATGGGTCGCCTCGCGCTCGACGACTTCCGGGCGCGAGACGGCGTGGTAGTAGGGCGCGGTCTTGCCCGCCGCCTCCAGCCGCTGCGTCATGAATTTGATCGCGTCGTAGCCCTCGCAATGGACCATGACCAGCGCGCCGCATCCGCGCGCGCATTCGAACACTTCGAGCAACTGGCGATCGTTGAGCACCATGTCGTCGTAGGTCATGAACACCTTGAACGACGAATAGCCGTCGGAGACGAGCGCCGGCAGTTCCTGGCCCAGCACCGAGGGTGTCGGGTCGGTGACGATGAGGTGGAAGCCGTAGTCGCAATAGGCGTTGCCGTCGGCTTCCTTGTGGTAGTCCATGACCGAGGCGCGCAGCGACGCGCCGCGCGGCTGCAGGGCAAAAGGCAGCACGGTGGTGTTGCCGCCGGCGACCGCCGAGCGGGTGCCGGTCTCGAAGCCGTCGGCCATCTTCACGCCGGGCCCGGACGGCTGGGCGAGGTGGACGTGGCTGTCGATGCCGCCCGGCATGACCAGCAGGCCGGAGGCGTCGATCGCGCGCGCGCCGTCGGTCAGCTTTTCGGCGACGGCGACGATCCTGCCGCCGCGCACGCCGACGTCGGCGCGGAATGTGTCGGAGGCGGTGATGACCTTGCCGCCGCGGATCACCAGGTCGAATTCGCTCATTGCCGCCTCGCCTCGATTTCGCAGCCGATTCTAAGCATAAAGGGCGCCTGCGCCCAGCGGCGGCCGTTGCGGCGATTGCGCGCGCCGCGAACTCAGGGCTGCATGCCCCCGCCGCTTGCGTGGCCGCCGCGCGACCCGCCGGACGGGCCGGGGTTCGCCGCCGCCGCCGCTCTCTCGCGCCGCTGCGGCGGGGCGCGACGAGAAGCGGGTCCTTCAGCTCGACGGCGACGCGCTCACTCTGCGCAGCGACCATTCCGCGCGCGGCCTCGGCGCCGTGACGCTGGCGTGGAAGCGCGCTGATCGAAGGCTCCTTGACGCGCCGCCAGCCTGGCTCAGTTCCCCGTCAGCAGCTCGACCTTGGCGTTGGCGAGGATCAGGCGCTGCGCCAGCAGCGCGGCCAGATTTCGCATCAGCATGACCTGCGCACGGTCGCCCAAGGCGCCCAGCGCGTCGAGCGGCAGTTCGCGGCAGATCGAGGCGACGTCGGCGAAAACGTCGGCGCTGCGGCGGCCCTCGAGCATCGCCATTTCGCCGAAGCCGTCACCCGGTCCGAACGTCGCGAGCCGAACGCCGCTCGGCAATTTGACGCTCGCCATGCCGCTCTGAAGGAAGAACAGCGAATCGGCCTCGTCGCCGGCGGAAACGATCTTCGCGCCCGCCTCGTAGCGGCGAACTGAGCTGAGTCTCTCGAGCGCCGCGATGTCCTTGGCGCCGAGGCCGGCGAGCAGCGGCTGCGCTGCCAGTTCGGCCGTGGCGGCGACGCTGAACCCGCCGTAGCGGTAGACGAGCTGGTCCTCGGCCCACTCGACCGCTTCGTCGAGCAGGTCGAAGCGGCGCAGCCGAGCCTTCGGCGAATTGTCGCGCAGCGCCCGCCACAGCGGCGCGTCCGCCGCGACGCCCGCGATCACCACCGTCACGCCGTCTTCGCCGAGGCGGTCGAGGTAGTCGGCGAGCAGCCGGCGGCCCGCCTCGGTGACGTCGGGCACCCGATGCAGGCCGAGGATCAGCAGCGCCGCGCGCGGCGGCGCCTCGCCGAGGCGGCGCGCGACATAATCGATCGAGCCGAAGGTGAGCGCGCCGACCAGCTCCAGCACGCGCATGTCGCTGCGCCGCTCGTCGAGGATCGCCCGCTCGTGCGGCGCGCGGTTGCGACGCGAGGCGACCCGCGCCGCCTCGTAGTCGGCGATGACGCAACTGCGCACGTCGCCGCTGCGGTTGAGCATGTGCAGGTCGAAACGCGACGACAGCGCCTCGCACATCTTCATGCCGCGCACGCTGTTGCCGTGGCTGTCGAGCAGCGGCGAGAACGTGCCGACGCCGAGCTGCGCCGGCAGCACCGCGGCGATGCCGCCGCCGACGCCGCTCTTGGCGGGAATGCCGACGCGATAGGTCCATTCGCCGGCGTAGTCGTACATGCCGGAGCTCATCATGATCGACAGCGTGCGCCCGACCGCGTGGGGCGAAACCACCCGCACGCCGGTCGTCGGATTGACGCCACGGTTGGCGAGCGTCGCCGCCATCACCGCGAGATCGCGCGCGGTGACGAGGATCGCGCATTGACGAAAATAGACGTCGAGCACGGCGTCGACATCTCCCTCGATCACGGAATAATTGCGCAAGAGCCAGGCGATCGCGCGATTGCGGTCGCCGGTGCGGGACTCGGAGGCGTAGACCGCCTCGTCGACGTCGAGCTCGCGCCCGGCGAACTGTCCGAGGATCGTGCGGATGCGCTCGAAGGCGCCGTCGTCCTCGACGCGGCGGATCAGCCCCGAACAGGCGATCGCGCCGGCGTTGACCATCGGATTGAACGGGCGGTTGTCGGCGGTCAGGCGGATCGAGTTGAACGCCTCGCCGCTCGGCTCGACGCCGATCGCCTGTTCGACGCGCTCGTCGCCCAGCGTCTCGAGCGCCAACGCGAAGACGAACGCCTTGGACACCGACTGGATGGTGAACGGCGCGGCGCTGTCGCCGACCTCGTAGACGTGGCCGTCGATGGTGCCGAAGGCGGCGCCGAAATGCTTCGGGTTGGCGCGCGTCAGCTCGGGAATGTAGCTCGCCACCTGTCCCGACGAATCCGAGCGGAATTCTTCATGGCGCTGCTCGAGAAACCGCTGCAGCGGCGACGTCGGGCCGTATCCGGCCAGACCCGTTCCCGCCGGCGTTGCAAACTTGTGCAGATTCAACGCGCAGCCCCCGTCTCGCCGCCGAGGGTCGGCAGCGCCATCACAGAACCGTGAGACACGCTAGCGTCGCCGCCTGCGTGCGGCAATAGCCGTCGGTCGCGGCGACGGGGGGTCGCAAGCCAGGCGCGGTCGAGGCGGCGCGAAGATGCGACGTCAGTCGCCGACGCCGAAGTCGAGCCGCCGGCGCCCGCGCGGGCCGCGGAGAAGTGGGGCCGATCCTTCGTCGCCCGGCGCTTCGGCCCGCGTCCCCGGCGCGCGCGGCCCGTGCTCGGCGAGACAGGCGTTGTAGGCGAGCGGCGCTTCGAAGCGCGCGCAAGGATCCGCCTTCTGCGCCGCGGCGGGAGCCGCGACGACGAGCGCGACGAAGGCGAGCGACACGGCGGCGTGTTTCGTCACCGCAGCGTCGCGTCGGTCTTCTTGCCGACCTCGGCGACGATCTTGGCGATCGTCGCTTCGATCTCGGCGTCGGTCAGCGTGCGCTCGCGCGGCTGCAGAGTCACCGCGATCGCCACCGACTTCTTTCCTTCCGGCACGCCCGCGCCGCGATAGACGTCGAACACGTCGGCGGCCGTGATCAGCGCCCGGTCGGCGGCGAGCGCCGCCTTGAGGATGTCGCCCGCCGCCGCGCCCTCGGCGACGACGAAAGCGAGGTCGCGCGAGACCGGCATGAACTCCGAACGCTCGAGCTTCGGCTTGGCCTTGGTCGGCCGCACCTTGGCCGGCGGGATCGCGTCGAGGACGATCTCGAAAGCGACCAGCGGCCCTTCGGCGTCGAGCGCTTCGAGCGCGGCCGGGTGCAGCTCGCCGAACCACCCGGCGACGTTCTTCGGCCCGAACTGCAGCGTCGCCGATCGGCCCGGATGCAGGAACGCGGGACCGCCGGCGACGATCTGCACGGCGTTCGCCGCGACGCCGAGCGCGGCGAGCAGAGCGAGCGCGTCGCTCTTGGCGTCATAGGCGTCGACCGGCCCGCCGCCGGTCCAGTGGCGGCCTTCGCGGCCGGCCTTGGCGAAGCCGCTCCTGACCGACGCTGCGGCGATGCGCTGGTCCTTCTCTCCGGCGCCGAGGAAGACCTGGCCGACCTCGAACAGCGCGGCGTCGGCGAACCCGCGCCGCGCATTGCGTTCGGCCGCGGCGACGAGGCCCGGTACGAGGCTCGGCCGCATGTCGGAGAGATCGGCGGCGATCGGATTGGCGAGCGCCAGTTCCGGCTTGCCGCCGCCGAACAATTCGGCCGCGGGCCTGGCGATGAACGACCAGGTCACAGCTTCGCGCGAACCCAGCGCCGCCAGCGCGCGCTTGGCGAGCCGCGTGCGCTTCTGCAGCGTCGTCAGCACCGGCGGCGGCACGCCTTCGGTCAGGCGCGGCAGCGGCGCCGGCGGCACGCGGTCGAGCCCGGCGATGCGTACGATCTGTTCGACGATGTCCGCCTTGCCCTCGATGTCGGGCCGCCAGCTCGGCACGATCGCCTTGCCGTCCTCGAGCATGAAGCCGAGCCGCGCGAGGATCGCTTCGCCCTCGCTTTGCGGGATGTCGATTCCCAGCAGCCGCTTCACTTCGCTGTAGGGGAAGTCGATCGCGCGTTTCGGCTTGGCGGGATCGCCGGCGACGATCATGCGCGACGGCTCGCCGCCGCACAGGTCGACGATCAGATGGGTGGCGAGCTCCAGGCCAGGGATGCAGAAGTCGGGGTCGACGCCGCGCTCGAAACGATAGCGCGCGTCGGTGACGATGCTGAGCTTGCGTCCGGTCTGGGCGATGTTGGGCGGGTCCCACAGCGCGCTCTCGATCAGCACGTCGCGGGTGTCGTCGTCGCAGCCGGAAGGCTCGCCGCCCATCACGCCGGCGATCGACTCGACGCCGCTCTCGTCGGCGATGACCACCATGCTGTCGTCGAGCGCATAGGTCTTGCCGTCGAGCGCAAGCACGCTCTCGCCGGCGCGCGCGCGGCGCACGACGAGGTCGCCCTTGACCTTGGCGAGGTCGAAGACGTGCAACGGCCGACCACGATCGAAGGTGAGATAGTTCGTCACGTCGACCAGAGCGTTGATCGGCCTGAGGCCGATCGCGCGCAGTCGCTTCTGCATCCATTCCGGCGATGGGCCGTTCTTCACCCCGCGCACCAGCCGCAGCGCGAAAGCGGGGCAGAGGCGCGCATCTTCGGGCGCGAAGGCGAGCGTCACATTCGTCGGGCAGTCGAAGGCGCCGGCGACCGGGCGCGGGGCGTGCGTCTTGAGCTTGCCGGCGCCGGCGGCGGCGAGGTCGCGGGCGATGCCGGAGACAGCCGTCGCGTCGGGCCGGTTGGGGGTCAGCGAAACGTCGATCACCGGATCGTCGAGGCCGGCGTAGGTCGCGTAAGCGACGCCGACCGGCGCATCGGCGGGCAGCTCGATGATGCCGGTATGATCGTTGGACAGCTCGAGCTCGGCGGCCGAGCACAGCATGCCGTTCGACTCGACGCCGCGGATGACGCCCTTGGCGAGGGTGATCTTCTTGCCCGGAATGTAGGTCCCGACCGGCGAGAACACGCTCTTCATGCCGGTGACCGCATTGGGCGCGCCGCAGACGACCTGCACCGGATCGCCGCCCGCGTCGACCATGCACAGCCTGAGCCGGTCGGCGTTGGGGTGCGGCTTGGCCTCCATCACCCGCGCGACGACGAAGCCCTTGTACTTGGCGCCCGCGTCCTCGACGCCCTCGACCTCGAGCCCGACGCGCGTCAACGTCTCGACGATCTCGGCGAGCGACGCCTGGGTGTCGAGGTGGTCTTTGAGCCAGGAGAGGGTGAATTTCATCGATTTGTCCTAAGAGCGACCACACCGTCGTCATGGCCGGGCTTGACCCGGCCATCCACGTCTTTCAGCGTGAACGTGGCGGGGGCTCGGAATGTCAGGGCGGCGCGCTTGGATGGCCGGGTCAAGCCCGGCCATGACGGTTGCGGATGGTTGGCCTTCATCGCCTCACTCGCTCAGTCCCCCCGCCAACGACGGAGCTTGCGAGCGGCGCGATCAAATCTGAAACGAGCACGGGATCGGATCACTGCTGGCGGCCGGCGACGCTCGGGTTGGCGCCCGGCGCTTTCTGACCGCGCAAAATGCTCGCGACGCTGACGTCCTCGTCGATCTCGGGCCAATGGATGCCGAGCGGGGAAGTCTCGATGGCTGCGCGCTCCTGTGCGTTCGCGGCGAAGAGCCGCGGGTACCACCACAGCGGCGCGCGCAAGACGCGGCCGTCAGCGAGCGTGACGTTGAGGAAGGATTCGTCGCAGCTCGCCGCGATCGGCGTCGCGTCCTCAACTTCTATTCGCAAAGTGGTCATTCCACGCCTCCAGAAACGCTTCGCGCTGCTCGCGCGCCTTTCTGACAATTTCTCCCAATTCCTGGGCAGAATAGCCGAAATTGACCGCGACAGTGAGATCGCTGAGCCAGATTTTGGCTTCCTGCTCTGCTCTGCCGACATGGACATGCGGCGGTTCTCCGCCATCCGCGGAATAAAAGAAAAATCGATACCCGTTCCACCGCAAGAGCGTTGGCATCGCCTCACCCGCTCAGTCCCCCCGCCAGCGTCGGCGCGTCGAGCGGCTTGAAGCCGTAATGGTCGATCCAGCGCAGGTCGGCGTCGAAGAAGTCGCGCAGGTCGGGCAGGCCGTATTTGAGCATGGCGATGCGGTCGATCCCCATGCCCCAGGCATAGCCCTGGTAGACGTCGGGATCGAGGCCGCAGTTCTTCAGCACGTTGGCGTGGACCATGCCGCAGCCGAGAATCTCCAGCCAATCCTCGCCCTCGCCGAAGCGGATCTCGCCCCCCGAGCGCCGGCACTGGATGTCGACCTCCATCGAGGGCGAAGTGAAGGGGAAGAAGCTCGGCCGGAAGCGCATGCCGACCTTCGGCACCTCGAAGAACGCCTTGCAGAATTCCTCGAGCACCCATTTCAAGTGCGCGAGCGTCGCCGATTTGTCGATCACCAGTCCCTCGACCTGATGGAACATCGGCGTGTGGGTCTGGTCGGCGTCGCAGCGATAGGTGCGGCCGGGGCAGACGATGCGGATCGGCGGCTTCTGCGCGAGCATGGTGCGCACCTGCACCGGGCTGGTGTGGGTGCGCAAGAGCTTGCGCTCGCCGCTGGCGTCGGGCGCGAAGAAGAACGTGTCGTGCATCTCGCGCGCCGGATGGCCGGGCGGGAAGTTGAGCTTGGTGAAATTGTAGTCGTCGGACTCGATGTCCGGCCCCTCGGCGATCGAGAAGCCCATGTCGGCGAAGATTGCGACGATCTCGTCGAACACCTGGCTGATCGGATGGATGCGGCCGGCGTCGATCGCGGCGCGGCGCAATGGCAGGCTCATGTCGAGCGCTTCGCGCTTCAGCCGGGCGTCGAGCGCGAGCGCCTTCAGCGCCGCGCGGCGCGCGGCGAGCGCCCCGGTCGCTTCGTCCTTGAGCGCGTTGATCGCGGCGCCGGCGCTGCGCCGCTCGTCGGGCGTCATCTTGCCAAGCGTCGCCAGCAGCGCCGAGATCGTTCCCTTCTTGCCGAGCGCCGCGACGCGCGCCGCCTCGAGCGCCGCTTCGTCGTTCGCCGCGGCGATCGCGGCGAGGGTCTCATCGCGCAGGGTGGAAAGATCGGTCATGGCGGGCCTGTCGTAGGCGTCGGCGCCGCCGAAACCCTTCTCCCGCTTGCGGGAGAAG
>Ga0182016_10006992_pt1 | contig 11726 bp, 7 predicted proteins | sample 712S2MmetaG_FD_120491 | JGI IMG/M metagenome (GOLD analysis project Ga0182016, IMG submission 120491) | Permafrost microbial communities from Stordalen Mire, Sweden - 712S2M metaG | ecosystem: Environmental > Terrestrial > Soil > Wetlands > Permafrost | place: Sweden: Stordalen | collected...
AAGATGCTCGGCGCCAAGACAGTGGCGACGCTGTGGATTGGCCTCGCGGCGGGAGAGATGCATCACGAACTCTCGCCACGGACCCTGGCGCGGGCACGGCGCATTGGATGGAAGCTGGCGTAGGCGGTTCCGCGCTTGAGGACCTTCCGGGACGATTCAGCATAGTTGGCCGGGGCCAAGAAGCTGCGCAAAAAAGGAATCGGGTGGCAACCTGCGAACGGCAGCCACCCGAAAATACCTGCCAGTGACGTACAGGCTCAATTAGGAGACAACCACAGAGTAGGACGGCAAGGGAGTTCTGTCTTGAGCCATTGGAGTGAGCAAGTTCTCCATCCATGGGTGGAGAACATGCTGTGGCGGATTGATGGAATAAAAGGACTTCTGTGCACTCCTGCGCCTCTATGATTACTGTGGATGTGCGCATGGTGGAGCTTCCCTGGGGAGAGGCCGCCTCAAACCTTGGCCCAAACTGACGCCAATTCGAACGAACACACGACGCAAAGGACAAGGCGCGTGGCTGCGGCTGCGCTGCTGCTGGTGGGCGCGCTGACGGGCGCGGCACTGGAGCCTACGACGCCGCTGGCAAACTACGGACGGCAGTCCTGGGTGATGGAGAATGGGCTGCCGCAGAATACAGTACAAGCGCTGGTGCAGACCCGCGACGGTTTTGTATGGTTGGGGACCGAGGTGGGGCTGGTGCGGTTCGACGGCAACGGGTTCACGGTGTTCGACCGCAACTCCACTCCGGCGTTGCCCGGCAACGATGTACGGTGTTTGCTGTGGAGCCGCGACGGGGCATTATGGATCGGCACCAGCGAGGGGTTGGCGCGGTGGAAGGATGGGGCGGTCACCGCATTCACAACCAAAGACGGACTGCCGGGCAACGAGATTCGGGAGTTGGTGGAAACAGCAAACGGAGGGTTGCTCGTTTGGACGGACCAGGGTATTGCGCAGCAGGCAGGAGATCGGTTTGTTGCGGTGAGGAATGTGGACGCATGGCCTCACACCGCGACCCCTTCATCGGGTGAGCAACCGGGAAATGTCGCATTCAAGGAGAAACTGCCAGGCGATATTTTGCTGATGGGCGACAGAAACTCGCTGAGGTTCTACAAAGGAAAGAAGCCGGTAGGTCCTTCGACTCTGCTGGCTGTCGGCAAGGAACTGCCCGGAAGCCGGATTCAAGTGCTGTTTGCGGACCGCGAAGGTTGCTTGTGGATCGGGACCAACGGCGGGCTGGCACGGTGGGCAGCCGGAAAGCTGCAATTGCTGCCGGTGACCGATCCGCTGGCTTCAGCTTCGGTGCTGGCGCTGATGGAAGACCGCGAAGGAAACATCTGGGCGGGGACCGAGACGGGCGGGCTGCACATTCTTCGCGACGAGCGCTTCAGAGGTGTCGGGGCACACGAGGGGCTGTCGTCGGACAACACGACAACGGTGGTGGAAGATAGCGCAGGCACGCTGTGGGTGGGTACCAGCGGGGGAGGACTGAATGCGCTTCGGCGGGGCACAAACGGCCTGGGCGGCAACAGGAACTACACCGTGCGCGATGGACTACTCAGCGACGTGATCCTGTCGCTGGCCGCGGCTCCGAATGGAGACTTATGGGTGGGCACGCCGGACGGGTTGAACCTGATCCGCCGCGGACATGTGAGCTCGTTTACTTCTGCCGACGGCCTGCCTGACGATTTTGTACGTTCGATGCTGGTGGACGTGGATGGATCGCTGTGGATCGGCACCCGGCGCGGGTTGACGCACTGGACTGGCGCACCGGCGGGACGGCACATGGAAACCGAGACGCAGGCATCCGGACTGGGGAGCGACCTGGTGGGCGCCATGGCGCGCGACTCCAGCGGAAATCTATGGGTGGCCACACTGGCCGGCCTGTCGCGGCTGCGGGGAGAAAAGGACGGAAAGAATTCGATTACCAATTTCACTACGGCCGACGGACTCTCAAGCAACGTGGTGACGGCGCTGTTGGCGCGTGCGCAAGGTACGCTACTGATTGGCACGCAGGATCGCGGCTGGAACCTTTGGGATGGACAGAAATTTTCCGCGGTGAAGCAAAGCGGCCTGGACCAGAAGAGCATCCATGCCATTCTTGCCGACGACAGCAATCACCTGTGGTTCGCCACCAGCGACGGCCTTGCGCGGTGCGACTGCACGATGACCGCCGACTGCACGCACTGGATCGAGTTTGGCCCGGCGGACGGATTACGCAGCCGGGAGACGGCCACCAACAGCCATCCCTCGGCGTGGCGCTCGCGGGACGGGGAGCTGTGGTTTGCTACTCCCAAAGGTCTGGAGGAGGTGGATCCCGCGCACTTCCCTGTCAACATGATTCCGCCGCCGGTGGCGCTGGAGCGCTTTACCGTAGACGATGCACCGGTTACGGCGGCGTCGAGGATGAGGATCGCGGCGGGACATGTGCACTTCCAATTCGACTACGCGGGGCTGAGCTTTACCGCGCCGCAGAAGGTGCGCTACCGCTTCATGCTGGAGGGCTTTGACCGGGACTGGACCGAAGCCGGAGCGCGGCGCAGCGCCTACTACACGAACATTCCGTCGGGGCACTACACGTTTCGAGTGCAGGCAGCCAACAATGACGGGCTTTGGAACATGGAGGGCGCGGCGCTGGAATTTGAACTGCGGCCGCATTTTTATCAAACTGCCTGGTTCTACATTCTGCTGGCGGTGGCGGTGGCGGGACTGGTGGTTCTGATGCTGAGACGGCGCTTGAAGCGCGCAGAGAGTGAGTTCAGCGCGGTGCTGGGCGAACGCAATCGCATTGCGCGCGAAATTCACGATACGCTGGCCCAGGGCTACGTGGGCATCTCAGTGCAGCTGGAGGTGCTGGCCGAGCTGCTGCGGCACAACAAGGTGGAGGCTGCAGCAAAGCACCTGGACACTACGCGCGGCTACGTGCGCGAGGGATTGGCCGATGCACGGCAGTCGATCTGGGCGCTGCGCTCACAGGACTCCGGCGAGAAGACGCTGCCGGTGCGGCTGCGGCGCATGACGGAGCAGGCCGGCGGACACGGCATTGAATCCAGCTTCGGCATTTACGGCGCCTACCGACCGCTGGGCCCGGGCACGGAGCGCGAATTTCTGCGCGTGGCCCAGGAGGCCATCCATAATGTGAAGAAACACGCAGGGGCCAGGCGATTGGCGGTTCAACTGGAATACAGGCCCACAGAGATTGCGCTGGAGGTGCGTGACGACGGACGCGGCTTTGCCGCAGGCGAAGGGACGGAGTCCACACCGGGCCACTATGGTCTGACTGGAATGCGGGAAAGAGCAGCGGCCATCGGCGGCAGGCTGGAGATTACCAGCGAGCGGGGCGCGGGGACGACGGTGAGGCTGCAGGCGCCAGCGCCTAAAGAGCCAAGGGAGCAGACGGGAGAACAGACGTGACAGAAGAATCGATACGGGTTCTGGTCGTGGAAGATCACCATGTGGTGCGCCAAGGGCTGGTGGCGCTACTGAAGGTGGTGGACGGCATCGAGGTGGTGGGCGAGGCCGCGGACGGCGTGGAAGCCATCACGCAGTTTCGCAAGCAGCAACCGAACATCACGCTGATCGATCTGCGCCTGCCACGGATGGGCGGGGTGGACGTGATTCAGCGCATCCGCATGGAGACGCCGCAGGCGCGGTTCATCGTGCTGACAACCTATGACGGCGATGAGGATATCTTTCGCGCGTTGCAGGCCGGGGCGCGAGCCTACCTGCTGAAGGGCATGACCAGCGAGGAACTGATCGCAACTATTCGCACGGTGCATGCGGGCAAGACGTATATTCCGCCGGCGATTGCGCAGCGCCTGGCTGAGCGCATGGGCACCGAGGAACTGACTCCGCGCGAGTTCGACGTGCTGGAACAGATTGTGCACGGCAAGAGCAACAAGGAGATTGCGACGGTGCTGGAGATTACGGAGGCCACGGTGAAGACCCACATCAATAGCCTGCTGGGCAAGTTGGGGGTAACCGACCGCACCCAGGCCGCGACCGCCGCGATCCAGCGCGGCATTGTTCCACTGGAATCCCTGAGGAAGCCGACACCATGAAGAGGGCTATTCTTTCCGCATTTCTATTGCTGCTGTTTTGTGCGCTGGCGCGGGCTCAGAAACCGGTTTGGCGGCAAGCTACGGACGCCGAACTGGCCTCGCTGCTGCCGGCACGGGCACCGGTTGAAAAGGAACACATCGAGACCGAGATGCGCACCGCCAGCGGCATTGTGAACAGCCGGGGCCGCTACATTGCAGGAGTGGTGCTGATTACGGCGGGGTATTCGGCGGACGGGAAGTACTCGCATTATCTTGTGGTGCAAACGCCGATTCGCGTAGGAGGCATCGCGCTGAAGCCGGGCGAATATGTTTTTGGATGGGTGCGGGATGGAGAAGAGGCGCTGAAGGTTCACATCAACGTGGCCACGACGGGGGCGCTGGTGGGGAATACGGACGCGCACAGGATTGCAGGAAAGACGCGTGTGGAGAGCCTGCACATTTGGCCGCCGGCGGATAAGGCGTTGATTCAGATTGGACGGTTTGGGATTACCTACGAGATTGGGGACGAGTAGAGCGGGAAGCCTGCTGGTTCCAACTTTAGGCCGATACTTGCCCCTGCCCCACACCGTATACTGGCTGCCATGTTTGAGGTGATACGCACGACCACCGTATGGGGATTGCTGGCGGCGGGGGCTCCCGCACTTCTTGCTGCACAATCGACAAATCCCGGCGCTTCGAACCCCGGGCAGCAAACGGAAAAGCCGGCGGCTACCCAGACCGCGGCTTCGGGCACCGAGGACAACAGCTCTCCACATCCCATGCAGCTTGATGCGCAGCACCGGCCGATTACTGCGGGCGGCTTTGTGAAAAGCGGGCCGGTGGTGTTTGAGGATGCGTCGGAGAAGGCTGGGCTGACGCACTGGACACACAAGATGGGCACTCCGGCCAAGGACTACATTGTGGAGACCAAGGGCTCGGGAGTGGGCCTGATCGACTATGACAACGACGGCTGGCTGGACATCTATGTGGTGAACGGCTCGACCTTCGACGCGCTGGACGGCAAGGAGACTCCACCGCACGCAGCACTGTTCCATAACAATCACGATGGCACGTTTACCGATGTGGCGGCGAAGGCAGGAGTGACCAACGACCGGTGGGGCACGGGGGTGGCCATTGCCGACTTTGACAATGACGGCTGGCCCGACATCTTTGTGTCGAACTGGGGCAAGAACCGGCTCTACCACAACAACCACAACGGGACGTTTACGGATGTGAGCGATAAGGCGGGCGTGGCGCTGGGGAACTGGTCGAGCGGCGCCACCTGGGGTGACTACGACGGCGACGGACGGCTGGATTTGTTTGTGGCGGGCTACCTGCACTATGACCGCAACAACCTGCCTGTGGCCAGTGAAAACGGGGTTCCCAACGCATTCTGTACCTTCAGGGGCGAGCAGGTGAGCTGCGGCCCGAGAGGACTGAAGGGCGAACCCGATCACCTGTTTCACAACAATGGCGACGGGACGTTTACGGATGTGAGCGAGAAGGCGGGCGTGGCCGACAAGCCCGGGTACTACGGGCTGGGCGTGGTGTTTGCGGACATCAACAACGACGGCAAGCCCGACCTGCTGGTGGGCAACGACTCGACGCCCAACTATCTCTACCTGAACAAGGGCGACGGGACGTTTGAGGATGTGAGTTACGCCTCAGGATTCGCCCTGGATGAGGCCGGGCGCGAGACAGCGTCAATGGGCATCGCGGTGGGCGACTACGAGAACAATGGAATGCTGGATGTGTTCGACACCACGTTCAGCGACAGCTACAAGCCGCTGTATCACAACGAAGGCGACGCGAACCTGACCGATATCAGCTATCACATGGGGCTGGGCGAGATCACGGTTCCCTTCCTGAGCTGGGGCGACGCCTTCATGGACTACGACAACGACGGTTGGAAAGACCTGTTGATGGCCGACGGGCACGTGTACCCGCAGGCCGATAAGTACAACTGGGGAACGAGTTGGAAAGAGCGCCCGATGCTGTTCCGCAACATCGAGGGCAAGCGGTTTGAGAATGTGCCGGCGGTGGAAGGCACCGGGCTGGCAGTGGTGATTGCGGGGCGCGGCATGGCGGTGGGCGACCTGTTCAACGACGGCAAACTGGATGCGGTGATCAACGTCATGGACGGGCACCCGGTGTTGCTGCGCAACGTGGACCCCAACAAAAACCACTGGCTGGAGTTGAAACTGGTGGGCGGCCCGAAGAGTCCGCGCGACGCTGTGGGCTCCACGGTGTATGTGACCGCGAACGGCATGAAGCAGCGCGGAGATGTGTTGAGCGGCGGCAGTTATCTCAGCAGCAACGACCCGCGGCCGCACTTCGGGCTGGGACAGGCGACCACGGTAGACGCGATCGAGGTGCACTGGCCGAGCGGCAAGATGGAGAACTTCACCGTGCCGGGAGTGGACCGGATTGTGACGATTACCGAGGGGATGGGGAAGTAGGGGGACAGCTCACAGTTGGCGTTCTCATAGGTCTGAAGATCCAGACCTGGACCAACCGCCAGTCATCCTTCGGATAGCATTCTGGTATGGGAATTGAAACCGCTTCTAGCAAATCAGGAAAATATGAATCAGACTTTGGCTGAAATTCTGCTTTTTGTTTCCGTGGCGATCAATGCTGCACTGTTGATATTTATTGCCGGGGTGCTTCGGAAGGTTATGAACGACATGGATGGACCCGCATTTAAACATTTTTTAGGATCGCTCTATTATCATTCCGCCAGGTCTCCCTTCATGCATACGGTATTGACCATTCCTTTTCTTGGAGCGATCCCATATTTTTATTTCTACGGTTTTAGCAATCGATGGATCACTGCTGGTCTTGCCCTCTGGCTGGTTGCCGGATCTATTTCAAAGGTGATTAAAGTTCCGATTTATAAGAGGGTTGCCGCGATCGAAAGCGACGATGTGGCTCAGCTCAGCAAGGAGCGCAAAAGACTAAATGGCGGAAACTTGCTTCAGTCGATACTCAATTTTGTCGCTGCCGCTCTGATGGCAGTTGCGTTCATCGGAAGGTAGCAATACTTGCCTGGAGCTTTGCGGCCGCCCACTCTTCGCTAGAGGGAAGAGAAGGATGGGGCGCCCGGCCACTATTCAGGGCGTGAAGGTCTTTTTTTCTTCATCGACAAGAGTAGGACAGCAACCGCCCCGACCAAAGGATATCCGGTCAGAAACTGCGGAGTGAGAGGGTCTATTCCACCCTCCCAAAAGCCGACCGCAATCTTAGCTATGGGAGCTGGAAGCACGGTCCAATCCACTAAGATGATCGCAATCACAAATAGTAACTCCAATATGAATGTCACTCCTAGCGGTCGGAGTACGGATTCGTCTACCTTGATGAGTTTCACTCCTGCATATCCAAGAAAAGCAAGAAAAGACAGACTTATAGCGCTAAGCAATATGTAGATAGCCCAGGCAGATTGAGATGGGGGACCAGGCCACTTACGCCAGCGCATGCCAATCATAGCAACGAAATAGTACACACCTAGCCCAGTAAACAAGATGTTCAATGCGCCAATAATGCGCATCACCCATAGCTTCATTCGATCCTCCTTCGCTCCCTAGTTCAGAATCTCTCGGCCTAGCGGCGGGTGTTAGAAAGTGATGCGCCCAGACAGTTCGAGGCTGCGGGGGCCGGCGCCTTCGGCGGTTTGGAGAGCGGTGATGGAGCCGAAGCCGCCGGAATCGACTTGCATGTTGGGCGGTTCGTAGTTGCGGTGGTTGAAGACGTTGGCGGCCTCGGCGCTGAACTGGAAGCGGGACTGCTCGTAGAGCGCAAAGCTCTTCATGAGCGAGAGCGAAAAGTTGGCGGTACCGGGGCCGACCACGCCGCCCACGGGGGCATTGCCGAAGCGGCCGATGCCGACCTGGTTGGGGGTCCCAAAGTTGACCGCCAAATTCTGATAAGGAAAGGCCGCGGGATTGAGCCACTGGGTGGTGGTGCGCCGTGGCGCGTAGAGCGGAACCGTACTGATCTGATCGGGACGGGCCTGGCCGACAGTGGTGAGGATATTGGTGTTGGCGGGGTCGACCGATTGTTGATACGGGGTGAGGAACGGGCCGGACTGCAGGACAGTGACACCGGCCAGTTGCCAGTCGCCGACAAACCTGTTCATGGCGGAGGAGGTGCTCAACCAGCGCTGGTTTTTGCCCAAGGGCAGGTTATAGAGATAGGTGGTGAGGAAGCGGTGCTGGCGATCATAGGTGACGTTGCCGTAGTCGAGGCCGGGATGGAAGCGGTCAGTGAGGTAGGTGCCGCCGGCGACGGCAAGGGCGTTAGGTGTGGCTCCGCCGGCGTTGGAGAGATCGCGGGTGAAGTTATAGCTGGCGTCGAAGGTGATGCTCTTGCCGCTGTGGCGCGAGACTTCGACGGTGGCGCTGGAATAGTTGCTCTCGGCGGCATTCTCGACGCTCTGGACGACGCTCCAACAGGGATAGGTGCGGTGGTCGGAAACCAGGGAGCCGTCACCGAGAGTGCAGGCGCCGGAAGCCGCTGCACCGGGGTCGGTGTTGGAGTAGCCAAAGGGATTGGCCGGCACCTGATTGAGGTCCACCATAGTCTCAAGGTTCTGGCCGTGGCTGCCGGTGTAGGAGAGCCGCATGCCAGTATTGTTGCCCAGATCCTGTTCGAGAGTCAGGTTCCACTGCTGTACGGAAGGATCCTTGTAGTGGATGGGAAAGGCGTAATAGAAGCCAGCGGTCCCGGTGGAACTGCCCGAGGCGGGGTTGAAGGGATCTGCAAAGCTCAGGAGCGGGGTGGTGGTGCCGGACTGGAAATCCTGATTATAGGTGCCGACGTAACTTGCATGGACGGCCCAGCCGGAGACGAGCGAAAAGCCCAGCGGCGTCTCAATGAAGCGGCCCCATCCGCCGCGCACCACAGTATGGTCGTTGCCGTAGGGACGCCAAGCGAAGCCGAGGCGCGGACCCCAATCGGTTCTGTCGGTGTAACGCAGAGACTGGGGAAGTCCGGCCTGCGCCGCGGTTAGGATGGGCGTGGGCGCGATGGCGCTAGCGAAGTCCTGAGACGTAAAGGACAAGGCCTGCGCGTTGGGAACCACGACGGCGCCCTGGACCGCCTGGCCAGCAGCGCCGGTGGTGTAGTCGGGCTGGAAGATGGCGGTGTTGTAGTGGGTGTCCCTGATGGGCGGATGGAGCTCGTAGCGCAGTCCAAGGTTGAGAGTGAGATTGGGCGTGATCTTCCAATCGTCCTGACCATAGAAGGAATAGGCGTAGCCGAGGCCGTTCATGGTGGGGCTGTTGGTGGAGCTGACCTCGGTGTAATCGGGCAGCCCAAGCAGGAATGCGGTGTAGGGATCGCCGACATTCTTGCCCACGTCTGAAGAGCCATCGAAGACATACCAGCCGGAGCGGTAGTTGCCGAATACATTGTCGTCGTGATCGGTGAGGCGTTTGAAATCGGCGCCGAACTTGAAGGCATGGTTGCGATGGGTCCAGGTGACGTTGTCGAGAAGCTGAATGATTTGACCGCGCTGCACGCCGGGGTTGCCTGCGCCAGTGGACATGAAGCCGTTGATGAGCACCTGAGGCGCCTCAGACCACTCGAGGTCCGGCTGGGGGACGCTGATGCCGGTCTGCGCGAGCAAGGATGTGGTGGAGTAGCTCTGGGTCTCGGAAGTGTGCTGGGCATTGAAGCCGCCGCGGAACTCGTTCATCAGGCCGGGCGAAAAAATGAAGTTATGCGCGAAGGTCATGCCCTCGTCAATTTCCGGAGTGTTGTATCCACCCTGCAGCGGACTGCCGGCCTCAGCGCAATAAGTAAACGTGCAGGCGGCGGAGGGCGCTGTAGTGACCTGGCGGTTCTTGTAAGAGAAACGCGCGAAGACGGTTTGGCGCGAGGAGATGATCTGATCGAGCCGCACGTCACCCTGGTTGGCGGAGATGGGCGAGGGGAAATTGATCTGGTAGTTGTTGGCGTAGGAGCCGACCTCGCCGTAGTTGGGGGTGGGCATCAGTACGTTAAGCAGTTTGGCGGAGAGGGCGGACACCGTGACGTTGGTGGGGTCGATGGGCGTGACTCCGTCGGGTTGGTAAATGGCGGAGACGCCCTGCCCGGCAAGATAGCTGGCGACGTTGCCGTTGCGCATGTCAGCGGAAGGAACGCTGAGCAGGATGGGCGTTTCGCGGGGCAGGCGAAGCCCCTCGAAGCTGGCGAAGAAGAAAGTCTGATTTGCGCCTTTGAAGAACGGCCGGAAGCGAAGAGGGCCGCCGAGGGTGCCGCCGAAGTCGTTCATGATGATCTTCGGCTTAGCGAGCGCGAAGATGTTGTTGGAGTTCAACACCGTGTTCTCAGCGTTCTCAAAGACGCCGCCGTGGAAATGGCTGGTGCCGGCCTTGGAGACGGTGGTGATGTCGGCGACGCCGGAGAACTCGGCGTTGTTGTTGGACTCGCTGACGCGGATCTCCTCAATGGAGTTGAAGGAGGGAAACATTTCGTTGACGGGGCCGGAGTATTCGACGCCTACAGAGGAAATGCCGTCGATGGTGACGCTGAGCAAGGCGGCGGTGGTGCCCATCACGTCGAGATTGCCACTGTCGTCGGTCTGCACGCCGGCTTCGGTGGTAAGAGTGGAGATGGGACTGGTGGAGCCGGTGGAGCGGGAGTAGATGGCGATAGGAAGTTCGACAAGCTCGTCGCCGATCTTGGTTTCGGCGAGGTTGGAGACGTCGGTGGTGATGACTGGGGTGGGATCGTCGACGACTATAACGGTCTGGGTCTCAGCGCCCAGCTTGAGGGTGGCGTCCATGCGGCGGGTTTCGCGGGCGGTGAGGGCAATGGAGGGAAGCGACTCAGTGTGGAAACCGGGCGCGGCGATGGTGAGTTTGTACTCGCCCACATCGATGTTGCGGAAGGCGTAGTTTCCGTTGGCGTCGGTGACCGCGGAGCGCGTGGCGGCGGTGCCGGAGTTGACCAAGGTGATCTGCGCGCCCTGAAGCAGCGCACCGCTGGAGTCGCGCACCGTGCCGAGGATGGCGCCATAGGTAGATTGCGCCGCCAGCGGGCTTGCGGCCAGAGCGACCAGGCAACAAGCCAGCAAAAGGCGCAACGCAATGCAGCGGCAAAACGGTACAGGGAGGGAAAACCTGTGCATCCAAATTCACCTTTCAACAGAAATTCACGGGAGAGCCGACGTTTCTTCGCTTTTGATCCGTTTTCTATTCAAATGTAGCGCCTGATTAGGTGCGTGGGGCTGCATTTCTCATTAAAAATAAGAGGCTGGATTGCGGCCCGAGCCAAGGGAACCAGCCGCACAGACAACGACGTACAATTCATGCGACAACTCCATGATAGTCTGCCGTTGTGCAAGCGGAAACCAGAGCAAGTCAGGAAGCTGATCCTCTTCCCCAATCCGAAGCAAAGGCGCGCTTCACGGCGTGGCATGGAGCCACGATTGCGCTGCTGGCGCTGGGCTACTCGGGCTACTACTTTTGCCGATCGAACCTGTCGGTGGTGCTGCCGGATCTGATTCACGACCTGGCGCAGCACGGCATCACCGCCAACGAAGCGCAGGTGCGGTTGGGATTTATTGCGTCGGTGGGAACCGCGGCCTACGCGATCGGGAAGTTCATCTCCGGTACGCTGGCCGACATGTTTGGCGGACGGCGCAACTTTCTGAGTGGGATGGCGGGCTCGATTTTCTTCACCTTGCTT
>Ga0182016_10006994_pt1 | contig 11725 bp, 11 predicted proteins | sample 712S2MmetaG_FD_120491 | JGI IMG/M metagenome (GOLD analysis project Ga0182016, IMG submission 120491) | Permafrost microbial communities from Stordalen Mire, Sweden - 712S2M metaG | ecosystem: Environmental > Terrestrial > Soil > Wetlands > Permafrost | place: Sweden: Stordalen | collected...
ACCGCCGCCGTCATCGCCCTGATGTATCGCGGCGAGTTCCACAACGAAAACCTGTTGCAGGTGGACCATCGGCCGGTGCGCATCCACACCGCTCTGCTGTGGAAGTCCGTAGCGGTCTCGGCGGCGATGATCGTGTTCTTTTTCGCCGGCTGGCCGGTGCCTAAAGTGGCCGTAGTGGCCGGCGCGGTGCTGCTGATTACCCGCCGCCTCAAGCCCGAGCGCTTCTATCGCGAGATCGATTGGAGCCTGCTGGTAATGTTTATCGGGCTGTTCATCGTGATCGCCGGCCTGGAGAAGACTTCGCTCGCGGCCGGCCTGTTCGCCGCCGCGGGCCGCTTCCACCTGGAGCGTACCGCGCCCATGACGGCGTTCGCCGCGGTGCTGTCCAACCTGGTGAGCAACGTCCCGGCCGTCCTGGTGTTCAAAGGGTTCGTATCGCACCTGCCGCGGGCCACGCACGCGTGGCTCACGCTGGCCATGGCGTCCACCCTGGCAGGCAACCTGACGGTGCTCGGGTCGGTGGCCAATTTGATCGTGGTGGAGCGCGCCCGCCATGAGGTGCGAATTTCGTTTTGGGAATACGCCAAAGCCGGCGTGCCGCTGACCGTGCTCACGCTGGCCATGGGAGTCTGGCTGCTGGGATGACGCCGCGGCGGTTCTGTTACACTGGCGGTTTGTTTCCTCAAGTCTCCCGTGCCGGCGAGTGGTTTCTTCGATCCGGCATACAAACTCCGGAGGGCGGCGTGGCCCGCTATTATCGTCTCGATCTGGCCGCCAACCATGCGGTCTCCACCGAGATCACCGGCTATTCGGCCAGCGCCTTCGTGTTCCTGCATTCGCTCACCAGGGACGCGCGCTATCTGGACCGCGCCCGCGCCGCCGCGCGCTTCCTCATCGGCGCCTGGGATGGGGCATCGGGCACCATGCCGTTTGAAATCGCCCCCGCCCGGTTCACTTACTTCTTCGATTGCGGCATCGTGGTGCGCGGTCTGCTGGCGGTGTGGCGGGCCTCGGGCGACGGGGAGTTTCTGGAGTGCGCACGCGCGGTGGGCGGCTCCATGGCGCGCGATTTCGTTGCGTCCGGCGGTGAATTTCACCCCATCCTCACGCTGCCCGGCAAGTGCCCGGTGGAGCGCGACCCTCTGCGCTGGTCGCAATCGCCCGGCTGCTATCAACTGAAAGCCGGCATGGCATGGTGGGACCTGTGGGAAGCCACCGGCGAGGTCCACTACCGCGAGCTCTACCTGGGCCTGCTGCGGGATTCGCTGCGGACGGCGCACGAGTTTCTGCCCGGCCATCCCGACGGGCGAAAAGTGGTGGACCGCCTGCATGCCCTCGTCTACTTCCTGGAAGGCCTGTTGCCGATGGCCGGGGACGCGCTCTGCGATGCGGCGCTGGCCGATGGCATTCCGCGCGTGGCGAATTTTCTGCGCCAACTCGCGCCAGTATTTGAGCGCTCCGACGTGTACGCGCAATTGCTGCGGGTCCGGTTGTATGCCGATTGGGCGGGCGCCGTCCCGCTGGATAGCGCCGCGGCCCGGTGGGAATGCGAACGGCTGCGGGAGTTCGCCGCCACAGCGGACGACGCGCGCATGGACGGCGGCTTCTATTTCGGCCGCACCGCGGCGCGCTGGGAACCGTACATCAATCCCGTGTCGACGGCCTTCGCGCTGCAGGCGCTGGCGCTCGCGGACGGCGCCGGGCAGGCGCACCGCCATCTGTTGATCTGACCTTGAAGCAGTCTGCACAATTCGCTTTTTGGCACGTCGCGGCGCGTATCGCAGGGTGGCTGCGGGCGCCGGCCATCGGCCGCTGGCGGACGCCCGCTGCCGGCGTTGCGGCGCCCGCCGGTATTTCGGTGGTGATCCCTTCGCGCAACGGACAATCGTTGCTGGCCGCGCAACTGCCGGGCATCGCGAGGGAACTCCATATGCGGTCGGAAACCATCGTGGTGGATAACGGTTCGAGCGATGGCACCGCCCGATGGCTGGCCGCCGAATGGCCGCGAGTGCAAGTGGAGGTTTCGCCGCGGCCGCTCTCTTTCGCCGCGGCCGTCAATCGCGGCATCGCGCGGGCGCGCTACTCGCACGTCTGCCTGCTGAATAACGACATGCTGCTGGAGCCGGGCTTCTTCACGGCGCTGGCGGGCGCGTTCGGCAGAGTGCCGGGGCTGTTCTGCGCCACCGCGCAGATCCGCTTCCCCCCGGGCGTCCGCCGTGAGGAGACCGGTAAAGCGGTGATGAGGCAAGACCACCCCGATGATTTCCCGGTGCGCTGCGATGAGCCCATCGCAGGCGAAGATCTCACCTGGGTGCTCTACGGCAGCGGGGGCTGCTCGCTCTACGACGCGTCGCTGCTGCGCGCGCTGGGCGGTATGGACGAGGCTTATGCTCCCGCTTACGTGGAGGATCTGGACGTGGGATATCGCGCGTGGCAACGCGGGTGGCCCACGGTATTCGTGGCTGGAGCGGTGGTGGAGCATCGCCATCGCGCCACCACTTCGCGCTATTACACCGAACAGCAGCTCGCTGAAGTGCTGGAGATCAACTACCTGAAGTTTCTGACGCGCGCCGTGGCGCGAGGTCCGCTGTTCCGCAAATTGTGGAAGGAAGCGATTGGCCGGCTGCGGCGCCGCCGGGACCGTGTGCTGCGGTACGCGGCCGGGTTGGCTCTGGAGGCGCCGCCGCCGGTCGGGGGGCCATATCCCGAGGAGCGGATTCTGGCGCTCACTTCGGGCGATGTGGCGGCGTTTCCCGGAGGAGATGCGTCGCGCGCGCCGCTGGTGGCCTTCGCGGACCGTTTGGAGACGCCGGCGCCGGCAGATCTGGCATCGCATTGCGAAGTTGTATTGGTGCGGAGGGGGAACGATGTGGCGTTGCGGGCGGCGCTCGAGTGGGCGCGGCGTCGCGGCGAGCGGTGAAAGGCTGTTGGCTATATTGGCGTGAGTGCCCGCGCCGCGTTGGAACGGTCGTTCACAAGCGTCAGAACTCCTGATGTCGGCCGGGGATTTCGGATAGTTGGGGAAATTGACCTGAGCCATGACGTGGCGCGGACACTCGTGTCTGCGGCGCCGAGACTCATCTCGGCGCTCCGGGACGGTGGATTCCGCTCGCGAAGAGGGTCGAGATGAGTCTCGACCCAGCAGGCAGGAGTGCCTGCGCCACGAAAGCGGGCTCATCCCAAATTCCACGACGTCGGGAGTTCTGAACGTGCCTCCCCAAAGCGTCTCAGCACCCCGCCGCGTTGGTGCTTGGACGCGGCAAAATGCACTACGTTATGATGAGTTTAATACCAGTAAGTCTTGAGGAGATGGAATGTTCAATCGTGTTGCATTCGTTACCGGCGCGAGCCGTGGAATTGGCCGGTCGATTGCATTGACCTTGTGCCGCGCAGGCTTCGATATCGTAGTCGCATCGCCCGAAATCGAGAACAATGAAGCTGTGGCCGAGGAAATTCGCGCCTGCAGCGGCGAGGCGATGACTTTGAATCTGGACGTGACCTCGCCGGAATCCGTCAAAGAAGGCTTCGCCAAAGTGCTGGCCGACAAAACCCGCATCGACGTCCTGGTGAATAACGCCGGCATTACGCGCGACGGCCTGGCGGTCCGCATGAAGCTGACCGATTGGGAACTGGTCCTCAAGATCAACCTGCAGGGCGCCTTCATTTGCTCGCAACAAGTGTTACCGAGCATGATGCGCAACCGCTGGGGCCGCATCGTCAATATCGCCTCCGTGGTGGGGCAGGCGGGCGCCGCGGGACAGGCCAACTACGCCGCGTCGAAGGCCGGGTTGATCGGCCTCACGAAAGCCCTGGCGCAGGAAATGGCGTCGCGTAACATTACCGTCAACGCGGTTGCCCCGGGTTACATCGCCACCGACATGACCAAGGTGCTGCCCGACGAAGTCAAGGCGAAGATCCTCGCCTCCGTGCCCCTGGGACGCATGGGCACGCCAGAAGACATCGCCGCCGCGGTGAAGTTTCTGGTCAGCGAGGACGCCTCCTATATCACCGGCCATGTGCTGGCCATCAACGGCGGCATGTACATGTAAGGAGCCGTTAAGAAATAAACTTACCTACAGAACTCCTGATGTCGTGGAATTTGCAGTGAGCCCGCGGGTGGGGCAGGCGGTGCTCGCCTGCCCTCCATCCGATTCGAGCAGCGGGCCGAATTCAGTGCGGCGGGCAGGCGAGCACCGCCTGCCCCACCTGCGAAGCTCTCGCCATCGAAAGGAATAGCTCAGCCCATTTTCCCCGCCAGGCTGAAATTGCGGGGCGACATCAGGAGTTCTGAGGTTATTTCCAAACAGGCCCTTACTATTCCCATACCTCCGTGGGCGGTCCGCACCGCCCATTCCCCACGACGCGCCACTCGCCGATCCACAGCGCCGCCGGTACCGGAACTCTGGCGCGCGAGGCGCTCGACGCCATCGTCGCGGTCCTACTCTACTGGCCAATAGTTTTTCTTCCTACAGCTTCAGCCCCTTCAAATACTCCCGGAACTGCCCGCCCAAGTCGGCCCGCCTTAAGGCAAACTCCACCGTGGCTTTCAGAAATCCCAGCTTATCCCCCGCGTCGTAGCGCGTTCCCTCGAATCGCACCGCGTAAATCGGCCGGCGGTGCAACAGGTGCCGCATGGCGTCCGTCAGTTGGATCTCGCCGCCGGACCCGGGATCGATAGCTTCCAGCGACTCGAAAATCTCCGGCGTCAGCACGTAGCGCCCAATGATCGCCAGGTTCGACGGGGCATCCTGGGTCTTCGGTTTTTCCACCAGGCTGCGGATCCGATACACCCGGTCGCTCGATCCATTGTGCGATACCGGTTCGGCGTCAATCGCCCCGTAGGACGAGATGCTCTCCGGGGGCACTTCCATCACCGCCAGCACCGGCGCGCCGAAGAAGCCATACACGTCCAGCAACTGTCGCAGGCAGGGGGTCTCGGCCTCGATCACGTCGTCCGCCAGCACCACCGCGAACGGCTCGTCGCCCACCAGTTCCGACGCGCGCAACACCGCGTGGCCCAGTCCCAACGCCTCCTTCTGGCGCACGTACGACACGTTGATCATGTCGGAGATATTGCGCACAATCGCCAGCAGCTCCTTCTTGCCGCGATTTTCGAGCATGTACTCCAGCTCGAAGCTCACATCGAAATGATCTTCGATGGCGCTCTTGCCGCGCCCCGTGACCATGATGATGTTCTGGATCCCCGACTGGATCGCCTCTTCCACACCGTATTGGATGATGGGCTTGTCCACGATCGGCAGCATTTCCTTGGGCTGCGCCTTGGTAGCCGGCAGGAATCGGGTACCCAACCCGGCGGCGGGGAAAACGGCCTTGCGCACTTTGGCATTCATCCTCTTCAGTTTCGTGCCCCGCCGCCCCGCTTTGCAACTATCGTTTGTTTTTCCCGAAACGGGGCGGATCGGCAGGAACGGCCCGGGAAGGTGCGATAACGAACGGTGAACCTCACTTTCTTTGTCCCCCTTCTGGAAGCCGTTTGCGCAATTAAGAAATGAGGAGTCTATTATGCCTTATGACCCCCAGGCACAGACCCTTGACGCAGGACGAGGCGGAACGGCTGGCCAGTACGTGTCGAACTCTCCGCGAAAAACGAGTCATTTGGACTCTGCTGGATACGGGGCTACGCGTCAGTGAGCTACGGGATCTTACTCGGGAGCGAATAGCCCCTGAGAGCCATTACTTATACGCCGACGCTCCCGGCGGACTTCGAGAGATCCCCATAACTCCCCGTATCGCGCCGCTTTTCGATAGTTGGTTTAGTAAGCACCAGTCCTTTGGTTTGTCGGCCCGATCTATTGAGCGGGTCGTGCTGGAGGTTGTCTCCCGGTCCGGCATCGAGCGGGGGGGTATGCGCGGAGGCTCTTCGGCACACCTTCGCAACAGCAGCCGCGCGTAATGGCATCCTGCCCAAGGAGTTACAACGATTGCTCGGCCACAGGCATCTGGCTTCGACCGAGGTCTACTTCCATCTCGCCCGTGGGGGGGTGATTCGGCCCGGATATCGTTCTTCCGGATCCACGGGCGCCCAACGGTGCTCCGATTGAGGCGGGGAAGCGCCGGGCGTTCGCTAGCGTTCCTTGGGTGGAGCAAATAAGGTCAGAAACTGCGACATAAAGAGAGCCCTTTATCTGCTTTCTTCTTGACTTGATAATTCCACGGGCACACAATCTTAGTTGTAAGTCGATAGTGCAGAGGCCGCCCGGCGCGCCGGCACGTCGGCGAGTGATGGCGGGGCCTCTTTTCAAGAGGAGAAGAAGTATTCTTATGAAAAAGTACTTGCTGCTGACCGCTCCGCTCCGGCGGTACCCGGTTGACAGTGTGGCGGAAGAGGAGGCGAGCAGATGAGCTTGCCCGGCAAGATAGAAACAACCGCAAACATCGCAACTATTGGCGCCGCTGTTCTGCTGTCGGCCGTCTTAATCAAGGTCTATCTTGTCCCCGGCCTGCTGGCGGGAAAGAGGACAGCCACGCAAGCGGCGGATGCGGCAATTGGCACGAGCCTGAAGGACCGGCTTCCCGGAATCGATTGGAACCGAAACGGCCAGACCTTGGTCTTGGCTATCTCCACCCACTGCCATTTCTGCACCGAAAGTGCGCCCTTCTTCCGCCGGCTGGGAGACGAGGCACGCGAGAAGGTGAAGATGGTAGCCGTGCTGCCCGAATCGATTGCCGACGCCGAGCAGTATCTTAGCAGTGAGGGCGTGCATATCGATCAGGTCAAGCAGGCCCCGCCTGGGAGCATAGGAGTAAGGGGAACACCGACCATGCTTCTTGTCGACCGTGGTGGCATCGTAACAAGGGTCTGGGTTGGGAAGCTCGACCCCCAGGGCCAGGAGCAAGTGATGAGCACCTTACTGGGCAGGCACGCCGCTGGCGCGCCCGGGCGGCCGGGGCCAGCCTCTGCGTTGACTCGGCCGGGCGACGGGCTTGAAGCACCCGCCAGGGGGCGGCGTGGATAACCGGAATTGGAGGAGATATATGTTCAAGTCACTCAAAAAACTAGGCTTGGCTGGAGCCAGCGCGATTGCATACGCCTTTCTGCTTTCCGCGGCCCCGCCGGGGGAGAAGCGGATTGAGGTCGAAAGACAGAGCAGAACGGACGCGGTGGTCGTAACCAAAGTCGTGCTCGGAAGCGCGGAAGTGGAAAGCGGACTGTACGTTAGCTCCGGCAGGGTCCAACCCGTGACGCCTGTGGAGGCCAGTGACGACTGGCTGCGAAATGTCACCATCCATGTTTACAACCAAACTGACAAGACCATCGCTTTTGGCCAAGTCACGCTTGCCTTCCCGGAGACTGGAGACGGGAGCTACCAGTCTCCCCTGCGGGTATACAACATAACTCTGGGACGGATACCGTCGTCCGTCGCGTTTTCGGGGAGAACCGGCAAGGCCATTGCGCAGAATCCGAGCTCGGGAGCCATTTCGTTTGCCCCTCACCAAACGCTGCTGATTGACGTCGGCGCGTACATTGACAGGATTGCGGCCCAAGTCGACAACATGCCTATCGAGAAGCTAACGAACTGCATCGTCCGCCGGGGTACCTTCTACTTCGACGATGGGATGAAATGGGATCCTTCGGGATACTGGACTCCGGACCCGGCCAAACCCGGTACATTCAACCACATGGGAAGGGGGTACTTCCCCGGCGACAAACTCCCCGTTTGGCCGCCAGGCTACGGTAAGTAGATCTCTTTGGCGATAGAGGTTACAGGAGGAACGGCAATGCAGATACTCCGACTTATCAGGATCCTGATACTCACGGCAGGCGTCCTTGTGCTTCTCCACGACACACGAAGGGTCAGGGCACAGACGAACCACGAGTGCATCACATCGTTCGATACGGAATCCCAGTACTGCGATTCGACATGCTGCAAGGACTCCTGGGACTCCTTCAGCGTGATCACGGGTACCAGTGACACGGATTCTGGCCAAACGAGTTCCTATTGGGCGAGCGGAAGCTGCCAGGGACTTGCAAATGGCGCCCCGTCGTCTTGTACCGCCTCCGCTTGCGGTTCGTTTCAGTACACGACTACATACACCGACTCCACGTGCTGCCAAGTCTCGACAGAAGCATGCGATTACGACAACGATTGTTGCAGTGGGCTCACGTGCAATTCGGCCGGCATCTGCATGACGTGCTTCAATACCGGGACGTCCTGCTCAGGAGGGGCCGATTGCTGCTCCGGATCATGCTTTGCCGGTACGTGCTGTAGTCCTTATCTCCTTAACTCATGCGGTGTGTGCGGCTTAATCGCGTGCGACGGTTCGTGCAACGACCCGTGCGGCAATGGCGGGGGCGGACCAGGGTGTGACGACCGTGATGTCGATTGTATGGGGGACGGGGACTGTTGCCCAGGCGACATCTGCGTGACCGGGAGTTGCTCACTGCCTGAGGGCGACCCGATAATCGTCGACCTGAGCGGTGCCGGCTTCCCCCTCACGAACGTCCAGAACGGTGTCAAGTTCGACTTTTTCGCCAAGGGGAAGCCGATCCAAATGGCGTGGACTGCCGTCGGCTCCCACGACGGATGGCTCGCGCTGGACCGGAACGGTAACGGACGAATCGACAACGGCACCGAGCTGTTCAGCAACGTATCGCCGCAACCGAACTCCGGTACGGAATCGAAGCTTGGCTTCCGCGCGCTGGCCGTCTACGATCAGCCGGCGAGCGGCGGGAACGGCGATGGCGTGATCGACCAGAGGGACGCGGTGTTCTCGAAGCTGCTCGTCTGGGTAGACAAGAACCACGATGGAATCTCCGAGCCGGGCGAGTTGCTGACCCTTCAGCAGGCGGGGATCCAATCGATCTCGGTTCACTACGAGTTCTCGAACTGGACGGACGTCTACGGGAACCAATTCCGCTACCGCAGCAAGATCGCCTTCGCTGGCGGCGGGCTCGCGGGCGACCATTATGCGTATGACGTAATACTCGTCACGGCCAAATAACCTCGGACCGGGGCCGTTTTCCGGAATGGCCCCGCCCTTCCGAACCCCGCCTTTGCAACTATCGTTTGTTTTTCCCCGTCCGCTGTGCTATTTATATGTACCTGGGACAACCACAGCCATGGCTTACGTGATAGCAGAACCCTGTATTGGTACCAAAGATACCGCCTGTGTCGACGCCTGCCCGGTCGATTGCATTCATCCTAAGAAGGATGAACCCAATTACGCGGAAGCGGAGTTGCTCTACATCGATCCGGTAGAGTGCATCGATTGCGGCGCCTGCGTTCCGGTCTGCCCGGTCTCCGCCATCTTCGCATTGGACGATCTGCCGGAGAAATGGGCCGACTTCACTGCCCGAAACGCCGCCTACTACGGCAAATAGCCGAAAACTTCAGCCCTCCGCTCCCTCACCCGGGGGGCGGAGGAGCAGGACCCTACGGCCGGTAGGTAGCGTGGGCCGTGTCCGTCTCCCACAGCCGCACCAGCCCTACCCGTACTCCGTCCCGCACCTTCAATCCCTCCGCCACCTGTTCGTAGATATACCGCGCCATGTTCTCCGCCGAGGGATTCAGCACGTCGAACGGCGGAAATTCGTTGAGCCACTGGTGGTCCATGCGGTCCAGCACGCCGTGCACCACGCGCTTCAACTCCACGAAATCCACCAGCAGCCCGATCGAATCCAACTCCGCGCCTTCCAGCATCACCTGGCAGCGGTAGTTGTGTCCGTGTACGTTTTCGCACTTCCCCCGGTAATTGCGCAGCGCATGGCCGGCGGCGAAAGTCTCTTCTATGGTCACTTCAAACATCGAAAAACTTCTCCACGTCCCGTAATTGAGTGGTGAATCCGTAGTCCGGCAGGCTGTCGAAAAATACTTGCCCGTACCGCTGTTTGGTGATGCGATTATCCAGCAGCACCAGCACCCCGCGGTCGGTCTTACTGCGAATCAGCCGTCCGAACCCCTGCTTGAGCGCGATGGCCGCCTGCGGAATCTGGTAGTCGTAGAATGGATTCCCCCCCGCCCGGCGAATGCTCTCGATGCGGGCATTCACCACCGGGTCGTTGGGCACCGCAAAGGGCAACTTATCTATGATAACGCAGCTCAACTGTTCACCCGGCACGTCCACCCCCTGCCAGAAGGCCGAGGTGGCGAACAGTACGCAGTGCGGCGTGGCGCGGAATTCGTCCAGCAGCGCGTGGCGCGGGCCGGTACCCTGCATCAGCGTGGGATACTCCAGGTCCAGCGACACTTTCTGGTAGACCAGGCGCATCTGTTGATAGCTGGTGAACAGCACGAAGGCGCGCCCGCGGCTGTGCTCCAGAATGCGCATCACTTCGTCGGACGCCGCCGCCGTGAAGGCCGGACTGCGCGGCTCCGGCAAGTGCTGCGGCACGTAAAACAGCGCCTGCTTCTGATAATCGAAGTGGCCGGGGACAATCAGGGTGCGCGGATTTTCCACTCCCAGCCGTTTCTGCACATACTCGAACCCGCCCGCCACGGCCAGGGTCGCCGAAGTCAGCACCACGGTTTCCACTTTGCCGAACAGCCGGTCCCCCACGATGCTGGCCACTTCAATGGGTGTGGCTTGCAGGAAGCAGCCCCGGCCGCGCCGTTCCATCCAATACACGTACCGCTCGTCGTCCTCTTCCAGCACGAAGCGCAGCGCCAGCAGCAGTTCGCCCGTGCGGCGCACCAGCGGCTGGATCTCCTCGGGCGGATTCTGCATCAACCGCAGGTTCGACCCAATCAGTTCCAGCACCGCCAGCAGGTCCGAGTAAGCCTCTTCGTTGGCTTCGCGAAAAGCTTCGCGGCCCTGAAAACTGACCCGCTTGTCGCCCTCGCCGAAGAGGGCGAAAAACTGTCCCGTCAGCTCTTCCAGTCGCTGCAGAATGCGGTCCAGCTCGGGAGTGCCGAATTTCTTCATGCGGCCCATCGCGCCGATATCGCGCCGCAGATCCATCAGCTTGTAATTGCTCACCGAGAAGCCGAAATACTGGCCGGCCACGTCTTCGATCTCGTGGGCTTCGTCGAACACCACCGCCTGATAATCCGGCAGAATGCCGCCTTCGTAATTCTCGTCCTTGATCGCCAGGTCGGCGAAGAACAAGTGGTGGTTGACGATGATGATGTCGCTCTCCACCGCCCGCTGATGCATCTGGGTGATGAAGCAGCGTTCGAAATTGGCGCACTTCTGGCCGGTGCACAGATCGCTGCGGGCATCCACCTTGGCCCACGCGGTGGAGGATTCCGGCAGGGTTTTGATCTCCGCGCGGTCGCCGAATTCGGTGGTTTTTTCCCACTCCCGGATGATTTCGAAATCGGCCACTTCTTCCAGGCCGCTGAGCACCGGGGCATTCTCGGCGTCGTAGATTTTCTGCCGGCAGGCGTAGTTATTGCGGCCCTTCATGTAGCAGACTTTGAGCGGCTGCGGAAAGTGCTTCTGCAGGAATGGGACGTCTTTGAAAAACAGTTGTTCCTGCAGATTCTTCGTGCCGGTGGAAACCACCACGCGCTTGCCCGAAAGCAGGGCCGGCACCAGGTAGGCCAGCGTCTTCCCGGTGCCCGTGCCGGCCTCCACAATCAGGTGGCGCTTGTCCGCCAGGGCCGCTTCCACGGCCTCCGCCATGTCCACCTGTCCGGCGCGGAATTCGTACTTGGGATGCCATTTGGAGAGAGTCCCGTGCCGGGAAAAAAACTGGCGCGCGCCGCTAGTTCGGGCCTGGGTGGGCATCGGGATGCTTTGATTCTAACAGGCTCCATGGCTG
>Ga0182016_10006998_pt1 | contig 11722 bp, 10 predicted proteins | sample 712S2MmetaG_FD_120491 | JGI IMG/M metagenome (GOLD analysis project Ga0182016, IMG submission 120491) | Permafrost microbial communities from Stordalen Mire, Sweden - 712S2M metaG | ecosystem: Environmental > Terrestrial > Soil > Wetlands > Permafrost | place: Sweden: Stordalen | collected...
TCGTGCGGCGTCGGCTGCAAGAGGAAGCGGAAAACTGGAAGCGTAACGATAGGCATGCCGATTTTCTGCTGCCGCCGGGGCGGCGCCTTGCCGAGGCGGAAGACGCTTTGTCACGCTGGCGCGCCGGGCTCGATCCCGAAATCGTCGCCTATGCGGACGCTTCGATCGAGGCGGAGCGGCAGCGCGTCGCGGCGGCGCAGCGCGTCAAGGAGGAGGCGCTGCGGCGCGAGCTAGCACGCAGTCGAAAATTCGCGGCGATCGTTTCAGTGTTCCTGCTGCTCGCGGTCGCCGGCGGGATCTTCGCCTGGCTCGAGCGCGGCGTCGCGACCAGCGCTCTCGATCAGGCCGAAAAGAATTATCAATTGGCGCTCAACCAGTCGGTCGGCGATTTGCAGCTCTTGGAGGAGAATTACGACGACGGCAATCTGACGACGGATATCCTGCATTCTCTCGTCGGCCGCGCGCAAAGCACAGTGGGCGGCCTCTCCGACACCGGCGATACCGACGAGGTGACGGCGGCGCGCACGCAGCTCCTCGATATCGTGGCGCTGATGGAGGTGTCGATCGGAGACACCAAGGCGGTGCAGACGGCGCAGGACGAGGTCAAGCTTGCCGGCCGACTCAATACCAAGGATCCAAAAAACCCGCGCTGGCTCCGGCTCTATGCGATGGCGAGAGGGGAACTCAGCGACGTGCTGTTCTGGCAATGCGATTGCGTCGCGGCGGCCGACGAAGCGCAGCAGGCGGCGGTGGCCGCGAAACAGCTTCTCGCCATCACGCCGGACGACGCCTTTCTGCACGAACGGCTGCTGACGGATTATGAGACGCGCGGCGACGCGCTGCGGGTGATGGGCGATCTCGACGGCGCGGACGAGGCGTTCGATACCGAACTGAAGGATTTGCAGGCGGCGCTGGTGCGGCAGCCGGGAGAAAAGCGCTGGCTCGCCGATGTCGCATTCACCACCGAACGGATCGGCGACGAGTTGTTGCTCAAAGGCAAGCCGGCCGAGGCCGCCGTGCAATATCAGACCGATTTTTCGATCGCGTCCGATCTGGTGACCAAATATCCGCAGGACGCCAACTATCTGTCCGCCCTGGTCCAGAGCCGTCAACGGTTGGGCGATGCCTGGATGGCGCAAAACGATACGGCCCATGCGATGGCGGAATACAAACAGTATCTCGCGCTGGCGACCACTTTGTCGAATTCGGACGTGTCGAATTTCCGGTTCCGCGACTTCTACGCGACCGCGCATCAGCGCATCGGCGAGGTCTATCTGCAGGAAAAAAATTACGACGCCGCGCTGGAGGAATTCGGCGCCTATCTTGCCATGACCCAGGAATTGCTGGCGCGGAACCGATCCAATAATTTCGCGCTGTACGATGTGGCGAACGCATTTTCCAAGATCGGCGACACCAAGCGCGCGCAAGGCGATCTTGCCGCCGCGCTCGACAACTATCGGCGTTCGCAGGCCATGGCGCTCGAACTTGCCGGCAAGAATTGCCGGAATGGCGCTTGGCTGAGGATGCTCGCGCTCAGCCACCAACGCATCGGCGAAACACTGAAGGCGCAGGGCGACGGCGCCGGCGCGCGGGCGTCGTTCCAGCAATGTGCGGCGATCGATGTGAAGGCGACCGCGTGGTCGCCGGCGGCGCTGTCGCCGGCGGACGTCAAGGGATATTGCGGGAAGGAGGTTGCCGAGCTCGATGCCCGCTGACCGATGCCCACCGCCGCGCGCATTCGTGCCGGCATGACGGATACCGTCCCGCCGGCGGCATCGAACCGCGTGAGCGTGTGGTTGCCGCTTCTGGTTGGGCTTGCGGCGTTTGCTCCGACGCTGGGTTGGGCCCGTCACGTCCTGCACGATCCGGACATTTACCTGCATGTCGCGGTCGGGCGCTGGATACTTGCGCATCACGCGGTTCCGCACCACGATCTGTTCTCCTATTCGATGCCCGGCGCGCCGTGGGTGCCGCATGAATGGCTGGCCGAGGTCATCATGGCGGTCCTGCGCGATGGATTCGGCTGGGCCGCGCTTGTTGTGATGGCGGCATTTTGTTTTGCGCTCGCCCTCGTGCTCCTGCAGCGCGCACTGATGCGCTATGTCGAACCGGCCTATGCGCTGATCGGCACGGTGATGGCTGCTGGATTGTGCTTTCCCCACCTCTTGGCGCGGCCGCACGCGTTCAGCCTGCCGTTGATGGTGGCCTGGGTCGCGATGTTGGTCGCCGCTGCACACCGCCGTGCCGCGCCGCCCTTGCTCGGCTGCCTGCTGATGGTCCTATGGGCCAATCTCCATAGCGGCTACATCATCGGCCTGATGCTTGCCGTGTTGTTTGCCGGCGAAGCGGTCATCAATGCTCCGGACCGGGATGCCGCGGCCCGGGCCGCGCGCGACTGGGCGATCTTCGGCGCGCTGGCCGTCGTCGCCTCGCTGGTCACGCCCAACGGAATTGCCGGACTGAAGCTGCCCTTCGACCTCATTCGCATGAATTATGGGCTGGCCTTCGTCGCGGAATGGCAGAGTCCCAATTTTCAGATCGCCCAGCCGCTCGAGCCCTGGCTGATGCTGGTGTTGCTCGGCGCCTTGACCCTCGGCGTGCGTATCCCGGTCACCAGGATCGCCATGTTTTTCGTTCTGCTGCACGTCGCATTACAACATCAGCGGCTGGGCGAGGTGTTGGGCCTCGTCGCGCCGCTCCTCGTCGCGCCGGCGCTCGGGCCGCAGCTGAACCGCCATGCGATTCCGGCGCTCGGCCGCTGGTTCGCCGACCGCTCGGCTGTCGGCTACGGCGCGCTCGTCGGCGTCGTTGTGCTGGCATTGGGCGCGGTGGCGACGCGAATTGGCGTCGAGAATGACGAAGGGACGTTCGCGCCGCGGGCGGCGATCACCGCCGCCGTCGCACAGCATGCGGCCGGGCCGGTCTTCAATGACATCAATTTCGGCGATTATCTGATTTATTCTGGCGCTGCACCGCCGCTGATCGACGGCCGCATCGACATGTATGGTGATGCATTACTGAAGCGGTACGCGCAGCTGGGAGAGTTCACCAAGCTCGTCGATCAGTATGGCATCGGCTGGGCGTTGCTCACACCAAACAACAATCACATACCGCTGCTCGACAATCTGCCGGGATGGCAGCGGATTTATAAAGATCAGTATGCAGTGGTCTATTTACGCGACACGGGGCCCTTGGCTCGTTAGACCAAAGGTCCCGCTTCGTGCGTCGAGTTATCTCTGCGTCAAGTTACGGAGGGCTGGTCGCCGGATCCGCCCTGTAGCAACCCTGATTGTCCCCGGCTGCCGAAATACCCGAGGACGCGATGAACGCCGCGCCAATACCAAGGGCGAGCAACACCGCCAAGAGCACCTGTTTCATCGATAATCTCCCAGTGCGTGGGCCGAAACACCGTCATGCTAATGTAGATTCGAGGAAGAAGCCATCCCGATAATGGGGAATCAAATTGCCTAGGTCGCTCAACCCGCTCGAAATCGCGTCCTTCAACACGAAGGCGAAGCTGCGATGAACTTTGATTTTAGCGACGAACAAAAGCAATTCGCCGATACCGTCCGGCGCTTCGCCCGCGCGCAACTCGCCCCGGGGGCGCTGAAGCGTGCGCACGATCCGCGCTTTCCATTCGACGTCGCTCAGGCGATGGCGAAACAGGGCCTGTTGGGCATCACGCTGCCGCAAAGCGAAGGCGGGCAGGGCGGCACGCTCATGGACGCCGTGATCGCGATCATGGAAGTCGCCGCCGAATGCCCGCGCAGCGCCGATGTGGTGCAGTTCGGCAATTTCGGACCGATCCGCACCTTTGCCGAATACGGCACGCCGGCGCAGAAGGAGCGCTGGCTCGGCGAGCTTCTCGCCGGCCGCATGGTCATGAGCCTCGGCATGACCGAGCCGGATGCCGGCTCGGCGCTGACCGATCTCAAAACCAGCGCGCGCGCCGATGGCGCGCATTACGTTATTAACGGCAGCAAGGTGTTTTCGACTTTCAGCTCCGACGCGCGGATTTTTCTCATCTATGTGCGCTTCGGTCCCGGCCTGGGCGGCATCGGTTCCGTTCTCGTGGAGCGCAACACGCCGGGTTTTTCCATCGGCCCGCCGCGCGCGTTCATGAGCGACGAGGAATGGTGCGAACTGTCCTTCACCGACTGCCGCATCCCTGCCGAGAACGTCCTGCTCGGCCCCGGGGGCTTCAAGCAGCAGATGGCGGGCTTCAACGTCGAACGCCTCGGCAATACCGCGCGGTCGCTCGCCTATGGCCGCTATGCCTTTGCGGCGGCGCGTGATTATGCGGCAACGCGCGAGCAGTTCGATCGGCCGCTGTGCGAATTCCAGGGTCTGCAATGGAAGTTCGCCGACATGGCGATCAAGCTCGACAGCGCGCAATTGCTGCTCCACCGCGCCGCCGCCAATGCGGATCGCGGCTTGCCCTCGGCCTACGAAACTGCCGTCGCCAAGGCCGCCTGCAACCAAACCGGATTCGAAGTTTCCAGCGAAGCGGTCCAGGTCATGGGCGCCTTGGGTTATAGCCGCGAGACGCTGGTGGAATATTGCATGCGCCGGACGCGGGGTTGGATGATCGCCGGCGGCTCGATCGAAATGCTGAAGAACCGCATCGCCGAGCACGTGTTCGACCGCCGCTTCGATCAGCGCAAGCGGCCGCCGGCCAAAGCCGAGTAATCACGGTTGCGCGCGGTGCCGTGGCGCTTTATCCAGCGGTCGGCTGGAGCACGCACACAGAATGACTGCGAGCGTTCGCGCGGAGCTGTTCGATCGGCAGCGGCTCCTGGCGCTTCCCGACTGGCTGGCGATCGGCGTCGCAGTGTCGCTGCCATGGTCCACCTCGGTCACCGGAATATTCATCGCGCTCTGGCTCCTGGCTGTTCTGCCGACGCTCGACCGCGCTATGCTGTGGCGGGAACTCGCCAGTCCGGCCGGCGGACTGCCGGTCCTGCTCTGGGGCCTCGCCGTCCTCGGCATGCTCTGGGCCGACGTCACCTGGAGCGAGCGTTTCGGCGGACTTGAAGGCTTTCTCCGGCTGTTGGCGATCCCGCTGCTGCTCGTGCAGTTCCGCCGTTCGGACAAGGGCGCCTGGGTGCTCTACGGTTACTTGGCCTCCGCGATCTGTCTACTTCTCACCTCGTGGACCTTCGCGCTTGTTCCGGCGCTGCAAACCCGCGGCAATTTCTACGGCGTTCCGGTCAAGGATTACATTCTCCAAGCCGGCGAGTTTCTGATCTGCGGCTTTGTGCTGCTCGGGATCGCCGGCCCGTTCGCGGTCCAGCGTCAGTGGCGCAACGCCGTCATCCTTGTCGCGCTCGCGGTTTTCTTTCTCGCCGATGATGCCTTCGTCATCACAAGCCGCACCAGCCTATTGGTGGCGCCCGTGCTTGCCGCAGCCCTCGGCTGGCGTCTCGCCGGCCCAAAGGGCGTTGCGGTGGCTTGCCTCGCCGGAATTATTCTGGCGCCCGCGCTCTGGTTCGGCTCGCCGCATCTGCGCGACTTCACGCTCGATTCGGTCGAGGCTCTGCGGAGCTATGTCGCGGCCGACGCGGTAACGTCGACTGGCTTGCACGTCGAGTTTCTGAAGAAATCCATCGGCATCGTCGCCGATGCGCCGTTCATCGGTCATGGCACCGGCTCGATCACCGCGGAGTTTCGCCGTGCCGCGGCAGGCAGTTCCGGCGCCGCCGGCGTCGTCACGGTCAACCCGCACAATCAGATCTTTGCGGTCGCAATCCAGCTCGGCTGTGTCGGTGCCGTCGTGCTGATAGCGATGTGGGCCGCCCATTTCATTTTATTTTGTAGCGGCGGTTGGATGGCCTGGGTCGGCATGGTCGTCGTCATCGAGAACATCGTGTCGTCGGCCGTGAATTCGCACTTGTTCGATTTCAGCCAAGGCTGGCTCTACGTCTTCGGCGTCGGTGTGGCCGGCGGCATGGTGCGCAGAAACAACGACGCCCGGGCTTTGGCGTCAGGAAACCGGACGCCGTAACGGCGCGCGAGAGCATGATCCGTAAAAGTGGGGACCGGTTTTCCGACAAGATCATGCATCAACAAAATGCCAGAGCCGAGTTCTGATTCGATCAGGACTGATTAGGCTCTAGGGCCCCGGGCGAAGACGATCAACAGCCGGGCGACGAGCGCGCCGCCGATGGCAAGGGCTGCGATCTCTGTGATCGTGCCGCGAAAAACGACCGTGGCGATTGCGAGCGCGCCGAGCGCGAGATTGACGGCGAAAACGCGCGCCACCACTTCGGTCACCGAAAAACCCGCGGCCGTCGCGCGCTGATAGAAATGGGTCCGGTGCGGCTGCCAAATCCGTTCGCCATTCCGCAGCCTCCGCAGCAAGGTAATCGTGCTGTCGGCGACATAATATAACGGCAACAGGACCGCGGCGGCGCGCCCGCCAGTGCCGGCCAGGAGAACGAGCAGCCAGCCGAGTACGAGCCCGATGGGCAGGCTGCCGACATCGCCGAGGAATAGTTTTGCCACCGGTCGGTTGAAATAGGCAAAGCCGATCATGGCGCCGCACAGCGCAAGGCTCGCCACGATCGCAAGCGGGGGGAGAAGTCCCAGACAGCCGATGACGGCGACGGCGGCAGTGACCGGGACCACTTCGGCCACGGTCATCCAGTCGAGCCCGTCCATGAAGTTCACCAGATTGACGAACCACAAGCCGCCGATGACGAGCAAAATCCGTTCGATCCAAGCGGGCAGAAACGGCGCGGCACGCAATTCGGCCGGCAGAGTGTAAATGACAAGCGCCACGGCGAGTGCCTGCAGCAACAGTCGCGGCGCGACATGAACCGGATAGAGATCCGCCATGGCGCCGACACCTGCCATCAGAAGGACAGCGGCGATTAGCGAGGCCGGAGTGTTAGTCTGACCAAGCTCAGGCACGAAAAACGACGCCGCACAGGCGACGGCGATTGCCGCCGCCATGACGGCGACGCCGCCGCCTTGCGGCGTCGGCGCGCTGTGCGACGAACGCTTATTGGGATGCGCCAGCGCGTAGCGTTCGAGCCAGGGTCGAATGATGACAATAAGTCCGGCGCAAACGACCGCGGCCATAGCGGCTATTGCTGCGCTCGCGGCGACGGGCATGGCCGTGCTCAGGCTCGCTTGCCGAACATCGATTGTTCAACGAGGGTGCACACCACGTGCGCCGCGGTGATGTGAATTTGCTGAATCTGCGGCGTTTCCGGCGACGGTGCCGACAGACAGACATCGCAGAGCTCGTTCATGGCGCGATCCCCCGAACCGGTGAAGCCCATGGTGGTGATGCCGAGTTCGCGCGCCGCCCGCAGCGCCGCCATGATATTGGGCGACTTGCCGGACGTTGAAATCGCGAGCAGCCCATCGCCGCGCTTGCCGAGGCCGCGGACTTGGCGTTCGAACACCTGTTCGAAGCCGTAGTCGTTGCCGACCGCGGTGAGCACCGATGTGTCCGTGGAGAGCGCGATCGCCGGCAGCGGCGCGCGGTCGAAATTCAAACGCGACAGAAACTCGCCGGCGATATGCTGGGCGTCTCCGGCACTGCCGCCGTTGCCGGCGATCATAAGCTTGCCGCCGGAGCGGAAGATGGTTTCGATCAGATCGGCGATGGTGCGGATGGCGCCATGGAGCTTCTCGTCGTTCGCCGCCAGTTCCATCGTCGAAACCGAATGGCGAAAATAGCTGGCGACGGGGTCGTTCGAGAATTTGTCCATCGGCTGCATCATACGCCGGCGCCGGTGATTCGGCGCGCGTTCAATCGGCGTTGCGATGCTTTTAACGGCCACCTTTGGCAGTGGCAAGCGACGCCCCGGCGCGGCCGCGGATTGCGGTGCCGACGCCAAATCAATGCTGGACCGCGTCCGAATTTGGACGCTATAGCACCGGCTCATTCACGTGAAACTCGGCGATGACCTCAGAGCAAGCCATGTTGACGCCGGCACAGGCGGCGGGCGATCCACCGCCGTCGATGTCGTTGTCGGTGATCTTGCCGAACTACAATCACGGCAAGCTTGTCGCGCGGGCGCTGCACGCACTCGCAACCCAGACGCCGGCGGCACGCGAAATCATCGTGGTGGACGACGGATCGACCGACAACAGTGTGGAAGTGATCGAGGCCCTGCAGCGCCGCTACGCGACGATCCGGCTCATTCGCAACCAAACAAACCAGGGCATCGTCGCCTCCGTCAAAACCGCGCTTGAAGTTGCGACGGGCGAGTTCTTGCTGTTCGCAGGCTCCGACGACTTCGTGCTGCCCGGATTGTTCGGTCGCGCGCTCGACGCGCTCACCGCCTATCCGAACGCGGCGTTTTTTTGCGCCGGCGTCGTCCTCGTCGATGGCGATGATCGGGTGATCGGATTGCGTCCGGTCACGGCGCCGCAGCGCCGTCCCGGTTATCTGTCGCCGGCCGATGTCCGCCGGGTGATCCGCGACACCGATTTCTGGGCGCTCGGCACCGCCACCGTCTATCGGCGCCGGCTCGTCGCCGCGATCGGATATTTCGATCCGCGCTTGGGGTCGCTGGGCGATACGTTGGCGAATAGGCTGCTCGCCTTTCAGCATGGCTTCTATTTCGATCCGACGGTGCTCGCGGCTTACAACAAGGATCCGACGAGCTTCTCGGCGCGCAGTGCCTCATCGGTCAATGACGTCAATAATCTCCTCGCCGCAGCAAGATCGTGGATGGCCGAAAATCTGCCCGCCGATGTTCGCGACGAGCACGGCCCGCTGTTCGATCGCCGTATGCGATTTTCCTTCGCGCGGCTGCGGGTTATTTGGCGCGCCGGCAGCCGCGGCACCGGCGATATCGCCGAGATATTGAATTTCGGTCCGCTCGACCGGGCGATTCTCAGGGCGGCGTCGAGCATTCCGCTCGGTTCGCGTTTCCTGACGCTGGGATGGATTGCGCTGCGCCGGCCGCCGTTCGGTTTGAAGGCCACGGTCGAGGCGTGGTGGCGCGCCCGGCGCTTCAAGCGAGTTCACGGCGCCGAAATCGAGCACCAAATCGACGAGGTCAACAAGCTCGGCGGCATTGGCGCCCCGTCCGCTCGATGAACGTCTCGGCGGACCCGCGTTCGCTAGCCGGCGGAGCCGCCCCAAGGTTATCCTGTTTCATCAAGTGATTTCATGTACTTAACTATATGTTCACGGCATGAACGAAGCGCTTGACGTTCATACCATGAACACGGTAGCGATGAGCCGGGTGAGAGGGGACCTCATGCTTGAGGCTGCCGAGAGTAATCGGGGCGAGGACGAGCGCATCCTGCTCGACCTCCTCAATTCGGTCGAACGCGACGGCGGCCAGTCGCAGCGAAGGCTTGCCTCCGAGCTCGGCATCGCGCTCGGCCTGGTCAACGCTTACCTGCGGCGCTGCGTGAAGAAGGGGCTGGTCAAGGCCACGGCAGCGCCCGCCCGCCGCTACATCTATTACCTGACGCCGCAGGGCTTCGCCGAGAAGTCCCGGCTGACCGTCGAATATCTGTCGGTCTCGTTCAGCTTCTTCCGCCGCGCCAAAGCGGAATGCGGCGTGGTGTTCAGCGCCGCCGCCGAGCGCGGCTTTCACCGGGTGGCGCTCGCCGGCATTTCGGACCTTGCCGAAATCGCCATGATCTGTGCGCTCGACACCGGCGTGAAGGTCACGGCCGTGGTCGACGGCAAATCGACGCAATCGCATTTCATCGGTGTGCCGGTCGCCGCGTCGTTCGACGCGATCGTCGACGGCTGCGACGCGGTCATGATCACCGATTTGCAACGGACGGCGGAACTGACCGAACAGGCGAGCGCGCTATTGGGCCCCGATCGGGTGCTGATACCCAAATTGATCCTGCCGCCACCGCGGTTTCCCAACGGGGGCAAAGCATGACCCTTGAGATCGAGACTGAAGCGCCCTGGCACGTGGTTCAGGTCCACACCCATGCCGAAGCCAAGGCGCAGATGCATCTGACCCGCCAGGGTTTCGGCACCTATCTGCCGCGCTATCTGAAGCGCCGGCGTCACGCCCGCCGGACCGAGATTGTCGCCGCGCCGCTCTATCCGTCCTACCTGTTCGTGGCGTTCAATCCCCTGATCCATCGGTGGCGTTCGATTCAGTCGACCGTCGGCGTCGCGCGGCTCGTCTGCAATGGCGAGTCTCCGGCGGCGATCGATGGCGCCATCATTCACGGCTTGAAAGATCGCGAAAACGCGCAGGGCTTCATTCAGCTCGAGCGCCGGCCGCAATTCGCCCCCGGCGACAAGGTGCGGGTGCGCGAAGGCGTGTTCTGCGATTGTCTCGGCCTGTTCGAGTGTGTCGGCGATCGCGACCGTGTTGCTATTCTCCTCGAACTGCTCGGCCGCAAGGTGCGCGTCGTTCTGGACGAGGAGTTCGTCGTCGCGGCCTAACGCCGCGACCAGGGCATGTTCGGATGGCGGACTTTTAGATGCCGCGGCGATCATGTGTGATCGGATTTCAGGCTGATCGGGGGGCGGCGAGTCACCCGATGTGCGGTAGCATGGCGAATTGGATCCGCCCTCTTGGCGAAGGTCCGGCCGGCCATCCTCGACCGGATCTAGTTTAGCGGAGACGCTTGTTGGCCCAGATCGTTCTCAACAATGTGGTGGCGGAGTTCCCCGTCTACGGCAGCCAGCCGAGCTTGCGCAATGCGCTGTTCGGCAAGGTCGTTGGCGGCGTGATGCGCCGTCAGACCGACGACGGCAACCGCGTCGTGGTGCGGGCGCTGGAGAATGTCACGCTGACGGTAAACCACGGCGATCAACTGGGCATCATCGGGCACAACGGCGCCGGCAAATCGACGTTGCTGCGGGTCTTTGCCGGAATCTATCAGCCGAGCGTCGGCACGGTCACCATCGAAGGGCGCATCTCGCCTTTGTTCAGCACCTCGCCGGGGCTCGATCTCGACGACACCGGTTACGAGAACATCGTGACCTGCGGCCTTCTGCTCGGGATGAGCCGCGCCGAGATCGAACGGAAGCTGCCCGAGATCGAAGCGTTCAGCGAATTGAGCGATTACCTTGCGCTGCCGACGCGGGCCTACTCGACCGGCATGCTGGTGCGCTTGGGCTTTGCCATCGCCACTGCGATCGACCCGGAAATTTTGCTGCTCGACGAGGAGCTCGGCACCGGCGATGCGCGCTTTGCGTCGCAAGCCGCCAAACGCGTCGAAGGGCTGATCGGCCGGTCCAGCATCGTGGTGCTGGCGTCGCATTCCGAAGATCTCCTCCGCCGCATGTGCAATCGGGCGATTTTGCTCGATCACGGCCGGATCGTGCTCGACGGACCCACCGAAGACGTGCTCGATACCTATAGTAGAATGAACAAGGATGGGCCACCGAACGTGGCCGCTGCGGGCGCGGCCGCAGACGACGCAGCTCAAGCTCCGCCGATCGCCGCCGGCGCGGTGTGAGCGGCAGCCGCCGTCACCGGATCAACGAAGCGAGGAAACAATGAGCCTTGTCAAACACGTCAAGATTTTTGCCGACGGCGCCGATATCGACGGCATTTTGACGCTCCATAGGAATCCGCTGATCAAGGGCTTCACCACCAACCCGACTTTGATGCGCAAAGCCGGCATCGAAGATTACGAGGAATTCGCGCGCCGGCTGGTCAAGGCGGTCCCGGACCGGCCGCTGTCCTTCGAGGTTTTCGCCGACGATTTCGACGAAATGATCGCGCAAGGCCGCGTCATTGCGTCGTGGGGTCCGAACGTCAACGTGAAA
>Ga0182016_10007002_pt1 | contig 11712 bp, 11 predicted proteins | sample 712S2MmetaG_FD_120491 | JGI IMG/M metagenome (GOLD analysis project Ga0182016, IMG submission 120491) | Permafrost microbial communities from Stordalen Mire, Sweden - 712S2M metaG | ecosystem: Environmental > Terrestrial > Soil > Wetlands > Permafrost | place: Sweden: Stordalen | collected...
CAGGAGCTTCATTCAGCATCACAACAAGAATCCAAAACCATTCGTCTGGCACAAAACCGCTGACCAGATTCTGGATTCCGTCTCTCGATTTTGTACGCGAACTTTAGACTCAGGACACTAGTATTGTGCGACATAAGCCGCAATTGGCCCGCAGCGAATATCGGTTGCTAAGGGCTTTGGATCCAACGGAGTGTACTTCGGCCGCGCTTGACAGATTTTGGGGTGCGCACTTTCCCGACTGAGCGGCTGTAGGATTATTCGTATTTCTCCCGTGTGTGCGTCGGGCGCGGATTCAGCCGTTGCAAAGGCGCCTACGGGCCTGGAGGCCCGCAGGGACAACCGGTCTGGAGACCGGCGCTACTCAATCCGCCAGCCCCCTACTTCGCCCTGGGATGCGTCCTGTCGTAAACCTCGACCAGTTGCGCGGTGCTCATCTGCGTGTATCGCTGCGTCGTCGATAATCGCTCGTGCCCCAGCAATTCCTGGATCGCCCTCAGGTCCGCGCCCTCCTCAAGCAGGTGGGTGCCGAAGGCGTGCCGCAGCGTATGCGGATGCACATCGGCCGGCAGCCCGCGCAAAATCGCGATCCGCTTCACGATTCGTCCTACACTTCGCGTGGTAAGCCGCGCTTGTCCGCCGTTCTCAATGGCTCGCAATTGCAGATTGAGAAACAGCGCCGGAGTGCGCGCGTCGCCGCCTCTGGCAGCCAGCCGTGCCGAGCGCTCCGCCAGGTATGCGCGCAGCGCCTGCGCCGCCGCGTCGCCCAGCGGCACGTAGCGCTGCTTCTGCCCTTTGCCGCGCACCAGCACAGCTTCATTCGCCCATTGAATGTCTTTGAGGTCCAGGCCGGTGAGCTCAGCATTACGGATACCGCATCCGTACAGCATCTCGAGGATCGCCCGGTCTCGCGTGGGCCAGCTTGCCGCGTCTTCGCTCACCGAATCCACCACGCGATTCATCTGTTCAATCGACGGCACGCGCGGCAAATGTTTGGGCAGCTTGGGCGTGGAAACCAGCGAAGCCGCATTCTGCTCAATGTATCGCCCCCGCGCCAGCCACTTGAACCAGCTCCTGATTGAGGCCAGCGCCCGCGCGGCCGAAGCCTTCGAAAGGCCTCGTTCGTACAACGTTCCGAGATAGGCACGAATGTGTGTGTGCTCAATGAGCTCCACGCCTGCATCGGCGCCCAGCCCCGATTCAGCCCCGCTCACCCACGCCGTAAAATCACCAAGTTCGCGCCGGTATGCCCTCAGTGTGTGCGCCGACGCGCCGCGCTCACCGGCTAGCACGCGCAAATACTCCGCGGCCAGTTCCGCTGGGCTGGCTGCAATCGCCGCGGGCGCGCTCATGCGGTTTCCTCAAGCGGATCGCTAATCTCCGCGGGGAATTCAGCACTTTCGCGGTCCGGCTCCTCCAGGTTCCCTTCTATCTTCCGCATGCCTCTGGAGTGATGCATGCGATGCACGGCCTTCAAATGTCCCAGCGCCAGGTGGGTATAAACCTGGGTGGTTGAAATGTCGGCGTGGCCCAGCAACACCTGCACGCTGCGCAAATCGGCGCCGTGTTCAACCATGTGCGTGGCGCAACTATGCCTGAGCATGTGCGGGCTGGCGTTGCCGGTGGCCATCTTCACCAGGTGCCAGATCCATTGCCGCGTGAGCGGAGAGCCGCGCAACGAAAGAAACAGCCGGGCGACATCTTTGCGCCCGCCGCGCGCCGTGCTGATTCGGTCAAGATGCGGCCTCCCCTGACGCAAATACTCCTCCAATGCTTCAACCGCGGTGCGCCCCAACGGCACAATTCGCTCCTTGTCACCTTTGCCGCGCACCTGCACGCGGCCCAAATCGAGCGCAAGATCGCTAACGCCCAGGGCTGTCACCTCTGAAACCCGCAACCCGCCGGCGTACAACAACTCCAGAATCGCCCTGTCTCTGAGCGCCGTGGCCTGAGCCTGCGGATGCGATGCGGCCATCTGCGCCCGCTCCAGCATCTCCGCAACCTCCGGCTCGGCAAGCGATTTGGGAAGCACTTTCCACGCCTTGGGCGACTCCACATTCACCGTCGGATCGTGATGAATGCGCCGATCGAGCAGCAGCCACTTGTAAAAGCCGCGCAGGCAGCTCAGCTTGCGTGCCGACGAACGAGAATCGATGCCGTGCGCGCGCAGATGCTCGAGAAACGCCGTCAGGTCCTCCTGAACTGCCATCAGAAGCACACCATTGCGTTTCTCGATAAATTCGGCGAATGTTCTCAGGTCGCTGAGATATGCCTCGCAAGTGAGCGGCCGCAGACCCTTTTCAACCCTCAGGTAGGTTTGGTAGTCGCGCAGCATGCCCGTGTTGCCAATACTTTGATTGCCCGTACTTTCCACACCTTCGATTATGGGCGCGTTCCGGCTTCGCCCTGCGCCGGCCGCCAGGTTACCGAACCACGTTCATCAAGGAATCAACAGTGGTACTAAGGCAGTTCACATTATGGCAATACGTTGAACCGAACTGTGTTGTAAAGCCTTTATGCGCGCCGCAGCCTGCCTTGCAGCCAACTGTTTACCCAACCTTGACGTGCAAAATCGGGGTCCTTGGACGAAAATAGAATTGGACATGAATTTGAGCAGGATTGAGGGACGCTTGTTGCGTACGGAAATTGAAGCACCAAAATGGACCGCTGAAGAGTTTGAGCGCCTAGTTCTCGATAGCAATCTCAAGGTTGCAGTCTTTGATTGTGATGGAACCCTCTGGAGTGGCGACGCTGGCTACGGTTTCATGGTCTGGTCGCTCGAACAGGGCCTGGTTTCCCGGTCCACCAGCGACTGGATCGACACCCGCCATCGCGCGTATCGTGCCGGGAATGTAAGTGAAGAGGCAATCTGCGGCGAGATGGTGCAGATTTACGCCGGCCTGCGCGATCACGAACTGCGCGCCGCCGCCGCCCAGTATTTCAACGAGTTCATCCGGCCCAACATCTTTCCCGAATTGGTAAAACTCGTAGCCGATCTGCGCAAGGCGGGCGTCGTGCTCTGGGCCGTAAGTTCCACCAATCGCTGGGTCGTCGCCGAAGGTGTGCGCGACTTCGGTATACCCGAGGAACGCGTCGTGGCCGCTGAGGTCCGCGTCGCAAACGGCATCATCACCAGCGATCTTGTCGACGTGCCCACCGGGCCGGGCAAGGCTGCGGCGCTCCGGCGCATCAGTCTTCCCCACCCCGATGCGGTCTTTGGCAACTCGATGCACGACCTGGCCATGCTTGAAATGGCCCGCTGTGCATTTCCGGTGAATCCTTCTCCCGCGCTTATCGCCGAGGCCGGCAAACGCGGATGGGGTTACTTCACGCCCAAGGGCGCCGAGGGCCTTGATGCAGCTGTAAACGGCGAATAGTCTTTGACCTGCCGCCAAAACCCGGGCGCAGGGACAGTAACCTGTAAACGCATCTCCTTTGTTTCGTTTACAATAATCGCGTGCAAGACAATGCCTCCAATGCCAGCCCCCGCCCCGCCGGTCCCGCGCTGCGCTTTGTGGCTGCCGCACTCATCGTCCGCGACAGTGAAGTTCTGATCGGCCAGCGCCGCGCCAATCAGCCCATGGCCCTGCTGTGGGAGTTTCCCGGCGGTAAGATCGAGCCCGGCGAGAGTGCCCAGCAGGCATTGGCACGCGAGCTCGATGAAGAGCTAGGCATCAAGGCCACCGTCGGCCCCAAGGTGATTCAAATCCGCCATAACTACCGCCATGGCGGCGCGGTTGACCTGCAGTTCTTTTCCGTCCGCGAATTCGAGGGTGAGATCCAGAACCAGATCTATGAGCAGGTCAGGTGGGTCAAGCTGGCCGACCTCACCACCTACGAGTTCCTCGCCGCCGACCGCAACCTGATACGGGATTTGGCCGCCGGCAAGCTGCTGTAGAAGTCATTAAGCAGCGCCTTTATTTCAATCCGCGCTACTCTTCGCCCAGTCCCGTGTTAACTAAAAGTGTTCTCTTGCGCCGGCTCCGCCCGTGTGCCATAGCGAGCTTCCGGCAAAACCACCCCGGGACAGGTTGAAATGAACAACTCCGCGCCGTTCCTTGCCGTCTACCGCGTCAAACGCACGCTTCGCTCGAGCGCCCTGGCTCTGCTCGCCACCGGCCTTATCTTCACGGCGGGAATCGTGAGCCGTGTGAAGCTCGGGCTCCAGCAGCCGTCAGCCGAAACCGCGCTCATGATCTCCTTCATCGTGCTCTGCACTGTCATGCTCGCCCTGCATACCTTCACGTCGGCAGTGCGATTTACGGCGGACTCCGTTGAAAAACGCTACCTGCTCACCATTGCCAGCATTCCTCTCGACGAGATTCGGGGCCGCCGCCAGATCGCGCCCAGTGGCGAGCAGGCCAGCATCCGGTTCTACGTCATCGTCCCCAATCACGCGTCGCTGCCAACCATCAAGTGCGCCGAGTATCACGAATTCGACGACGCCTTTTATGACTGGTTCCTAAGCCTGCCCGATCTGGACGCAAAAACGAAATAGGCGCACGCTGCGCCTAGTCCCTGTTCCCTTGTTCCCAGCTTTTTAGTGTCCCGGCAACATTCCCCATAGCATCACACCGGTCATCACGATCACGATCGCGCACGTGGCCCAGGCAATCACGTTCCACAACCGCGAATTCTTATGCTCGCCCATCAGGTCTTTGCGGTTGATGAGCAGCAGCATGGGGATGATGACCACTGGCAGCAGCACCCCGTTGAGAACCTGTGAAAGGATCACGACATTTACGTACAGCGTCTCAGGCAGCACGATGACCGTGACTGCTCCGCCCACGATCAGCAGTGTGTAAAGCCAGTAGAAAAAGGGAGCCTCTTTGAAGCTCTTGTCCACGCCAGACTCGACGCCCAACCCCTCGCATACGGTATAGGCCGTTGACAGCGGCAGAATGGACGCCGCGAAGAGCGACGCATTGAATAGCCCGAATGCGAAAAGGATAAATGCGTAGTCGCCGGCGAGTGGGCCCATGGCTTCGGCCGCATCGGCAGCATCCTTGATCGCGCCCATTCCGTGGACGTACAGCGTTGCCGCGCAAGCCACCACAATGAACCACGCGATCAGATCTGTAAAGAAGCAGCCCACGATCACGTCGAGCCGCGACGCGGAGTAGTCTTTGACCGGGATTCCCTTTTCGACTACCGACGATTGCAGGTAAAACTGCATCCACGGAGCAATGGTGGTGCCCACCACGCCGATGGCCATGTAGATATAAGTTTTGTCGCGCCACACCGATTTGGCCGGCAGCCTGACCGTTGCCACCAGTGCCTCGTGCCAGTCAGGGTGCGCCAGCACGCCGGCAAAAATGTAGGCAATGTACACTGCGGACGCAACCAGAAAGATCTTCTCGGTGGTCTTGTAGTCGCCCTTTAACACCAGCGCCCATACCAATAGCGCACAGATAGGCACACTGATGAATTTTGAGACGTGAAACAGGTGCAGCGACCCGGCAATGCCGATGAACTCCGTCACCACGTTGGTGTAATTCAGCACCACCAGCAACACCATCATGATGAAGGTGAGCCGCAGGCCGAACTCTTCGCGGATAAGGTCGCTCAGCCCCTTGCCGGTGACCACGCCCATGCGGGAACACATCTCCTGCACCACGATCAGCGCGATCGTAATGGGAATCATGGTCCACAGCAGTGTGTATCCGTATTGCGCGCCGGCCTGGGAGTAGGTGAAGATTCCGCCCGAGTCGTTATCGACATTGGCGGTAATAAATCCGGGGCCGAGGACGGCCAGAAACAGCAGTATCCGGATTCGCCAGCGCTTCCACATCGGTGCGGATTCCTATGGTGGGGTCATTGTGCCTTTGCTACATGGAACTTAAGTTCCTCACTGACCATAACAGGCCGGGGCCTGCGACGAAAAACCAGGCGATTCAAAGTTTGAAATGATTGGATGCCGGCGGTCGCGACCTGTTGACGCCCCGCCAAATTACAATACGCTTTCACGATTTCAACGCATCGGAGAACGCTCAAATGAATCCGTTCCGCTCAGACAGCCTTCGCAGCCGCCGCAATTTGCTCGGCGCAATCGCCGGCGCCGTCCCGGCCGCTGCGCTTCTCGCCACACCTTCCGCAGCTATCGCCGCGCCCGTTCCGCTTGCCGAGGCCTCGGCTGACGAACTCTTCGCGCTCGCCCGGCTGCGCAGTTACAAGAGCCGCCGTTCCTCAAGCTGGGACCGCTCCGGCGGCAACGGCGACGCCGTTCCTGTTGAGTCCGGCGCGTCGCACACGCTGCTCGACGTGAGCGGCCCGGGCGCGGTCACGCACATCTGGTTCACCATCAACTCCGATGACCCCATGCACCTGAAAAATCTCGTGCTGCGCGCGTGGTGGGATGGCGAATCTTCGCCTTCGGTTGAAGTCCCCATCGGTGACTTCTTCGGCCTCGGCCTGGGCGAGTATTTCAACTATCAGTCGGCACTGCTCGCCGTGGCGCCGGCCAAGGCTCTCAACTCCTACTTCGAAATGCCCTTCGCCACCGCTGCCAAAATCACTTTGACCAACGAGGGCCCCAAGCGCACTGACAGTCTCTACTTCCACGTCGACTACGTTACCCTCGCTTCGTTGCCCGAGGGGCTGGGCCGCTTCCACGCGCAGTTCCGCCAGGCCGCGCCCTGCCATGGCTGGACCAATAACTGGACCCACAATTGGAGCGATCCAGTGGGCGACAAGAAAAATCTCGACGGCGCGCTGAACTACGTTTTCCTCGAGGCTACCGGACGCGGCCACTTTGTGGGCGTAACGCAATCGGTGCTGCAAAACCAGAATGACTGGTTCGGCGAGGGCGACGACATGATCTTTATCGATGGCGACAAGATGCCCACCATCAACGGCACCGGCACCGAGGACTACTACAACGGCGCATGGGACTTTTACGGCCAGCAATTCGACTATCAGCACAACGGCGCGCCCGTGATCACCGGGGGCGAACGCATCGGCAGCCGCTACTCGCTCTACCGCTGGCACCTCGAGAGCCCCATCGCCTTCGAGCAGTCCATCCGTGTAACCATCGAGCACGGCCACGCCAACCACCGCTCCGACAACTTCTATTCCACTGCCTACTGGTACCAGACAGAGCCGCATGCACCGTTTCCGGCGCTGCCGCCGGTGGCCGATCGCGTGCCGCGACTGTTTGACGTAGGCGGCGGCGCAGGAGCGGCGCCGGTGCCGGAAAAGTAGCGCGAGCCTATATAGTGCCGGTAGTTCGTGCCCTCAAGGCAGAGTACGGGCGTGGACGCCCGTACGACAACCGGGCTGGAGCCCGGCGCTACCTTCTCGCCTTTATTCGCGCCCGCCGCACCTGCTATGCTGCGGACGCAAAAGCAAAGCGATTTATGCCCTGATCGGAGCAAATTACTATGTGGTTTTTGGGGATGGACGTTGGCACCGGCGGCACGCGTGCAGTGATTGTGGATTCGAACGGCAGACTCATCGCCGGCGCATCGAGCGAGCATGCGCCCTTCCGCGCAGAACACCCCGGCTGGGCCGAGCAGGATCCTGAAGACTGGTGGCGCGCTGCACAGCAGGCAATCCAGGTGGCCATTGCCGCCGCACCGCACCCGCAACAGCCGATCGCCGCCATCGCGCTGACCGGCCAGATGCACGGCGCAGTGATGCTGGATGAGAACGGCGCGGTGCTGCGCCCTTCGCTCATATGGTGCGACACGCGTACCCAGCCGGAGTGCGACTGGCTCACGGAAAAAATCGGCTACGAAAAACTGATCGAGCTCACCTGCAACCCCGCACTGCCTAACTTTACGCTCACCAAGCTGCTTTGGGTAAAAACCCACCAGCCTGAGATCTTCGCGAAGATCAAGCACATCATGTGCCCCAAGGACTACGTGCGCTACAGGCTCACCGGCGAGTTCGCCATCGACGTGCAGGAGGCCAGCGGCACGCTGCTGCTTGACGTGACGCACCGCCGCTGGTCGCACGAAGTGGCCGAGGCCGCGGGAATCCCGATGAGCTGGCTGCCCAAGGTCTACGAGTCACCGGAGATTTGCGCGCGCATCAGCGAGCAGGCAGCCGCGCTCACCGGCCTTACTGCTGGAACCCCGGTCGCAGCCGGCGCGGGCGACCAGGGCGCGGGCGCTGTTGGCATGGGAATCTTGCAGCCCGGCAGTGTTTCGGCAACCATCGGAACTTCGGGCGTGGTGTTTGCCTCCACGGCTGAGCCGACCAAAGATCCGAAGGGCCGCATTCACACCTTCTGCCACGCGGTTCCGGGCCGCTGGCACGTGATGGGCGTGACGCAGTCAGCCGGCCTGAGCCTCAACTGGCTGCGCAACACCTTCTTCGCCGGCCAGAGTTACGACGCCTTGAACGAAGGCGCGGCCAAAGTGCCCGCATGCAGCCAGGGCCTTGAGTGGGCGCCGTATCTGCTGGGGGAGCGCACGCCGCATCTCGATCCCGAGGTTCGCGCGGCATTCGTCGGAATCGGCGTCGAGCACACTGCGGCGCACATTGTGCGCGCGGTGCAGGAGGGCGTCGCTTACAGCCTGCAGGACACGTTCTCGCTCTTCGCCGATCTCGGCATTCCCGTCACCGCCATACGGCTCGGCGGCGGCGGCGCGCGCGGAAATTTGTGGCGCAAGATTCAAGCCGGCATCTACGGGCAGACCGTTGAGATTCTCACTGCTGAAGAGGGCGGCGCATTCGGTTGCGCGCTGATGGCAGGCGTGGGCGCTAACCACTGGAAGAACCTCGACGAAGCCTGTGCCCAGGCCATTGAAGTGGCGGAGCGCATCACCGCCGACCCCTCCGACTTGGCCGCGTACAAAGCCGGCTACGAGAGGTGGCGCAAAGTCTATCCGGCGCTGCGGAGTTTGCGCCGCTAACGCGTTACCGGTTCGGCCAACAGCACATCCGCGAACACAAACCTGTCCCGCCGCACAATTTCGCCGCTCTCAATCGCGAGCGGCGCCTTGAACATCGGCCCAGCATAGACGCACGAATGAAACTCGCCCTTTTCTCCGCATGGGTCCGCGGTCGCCGGCAAGTCTCTCAGCAGCGCCTCGTCGAACTCGCGCCCCGCAAACTCGGGCGGCAGTTGCTCGGTGTCAATGCAGGTGAGCCGCGCGCGCAATCCTCCCGCGATCATCTGTCGCGCCAGTTGATCTGTCGGAATCTGCCAGAGCGGAAAGATCGGCTCGAGCCCAGTGCCGGCAAGCTGCCTTACGCGGTAGGCGCGCACGTCTTCAAGAAATAAATCGCCGAACGCGACTGCCTCAATGCCCTCGGCAATCATTCGCTGGCAGGCCTCGGCCATCAGCGTTTCATAGATCTCATTGCTGCACGGCCACGGCAGCGGAACCACCCACAACGGCAGCCGCGCAGCAGCAGCCTGCGCTTCAAGCACAGCGTGACGCACACCGTGCATTGCGACGCGGTCGAATTCAGAGTTCAAGGTGGTCAACAGCGCGCACACTTCAATCGATGGATCCTGGCGCAACATATGCAGCGTCCACGCGCTGTCTTTGCCGCTGCTCCAGGAGAGGAGAACTCGCTTCATGGAAAAATGATACCTTTTGCACGGCCGGCGAGCGCCGCAACCTCGGCACCTCTGCTCATTTAATTCGAAAATCGCTCACAATCAACCGGGTATCCACTGTCACATGCGGTGAAATCGCGTGATACGCCCAGACATGCACCCAGGCGTTGCCCGTCCGCCAGGTCAGAAATGATTTCATCAACCCAGCTGGAATGAACAACAGGTAGACGAAGGCCAGCGACATCGTGGCCGCTCCAATGGAGTCGTACCGCGTGCCGGACTCAAAAATGTGAATAGTCGGATAACTCACTGCCCCCAGCAGATAGGCCGTCATCGGCGAAAACAGCTTGAAGTATCTCGGCATAAGGATGGAATAGATAACAATCATGACCGGCAGATCCGTCCCGAACAGATGCAGCCAAAACGACATCAGCCCGCCGACAAGCTGCTGATGCCGAGTGAGCTGAAAGATGTTTGGCCCCATCATGTCCATGCCGGCGCTGAAGGCAAGCACCACCACTATCACCAGCGAATCGCTCTTCAGGTTCGCCGATTTCAGGCTGAGTTGCTGGTTTGAGTATCCTCGCATCCGAAACGCAACATAGGGAATGAGCGCCAGCAGGATGCCGTTGTAGGCCGCCCATGTATAAACCTCAATCGGCGACTGCACGCGCGTGGCCCCGACCAGCGACCCATTCAAATGCATGGCAATGCCTTCGCCGAACAAGCGCTGCCCGATTAGACGGCCGGCTACCATGACGACCGCGACATAGGCCCACACTGCCAGCGTCTCGCGTTGCGCAATAGAATTTTCCGGAGCACGCAGGGCCAGGTCAATCACGGGCCGCTTTCGCGTCATGAGCGCGACGAGGCCGAACATCAGCACCACGAGCGCCAGGTACTCCGATGAACCGGTAACCAAGCCCCTGAATCGCGGAATTTGCCGGGAAAAAAGCAATCCAGTCACGCACAGAAGCAGCCAAACGAGGGCCGCCACGTACAAAGCCCTCTGTCGAACCAACCATCTCATTCCGTTCAATCGCTCATTCATGGCCATTCTCTATGATTCGATGCACAGATCGGGCTGTTAACGACAGTTGAAAGCGATTCAGGATAACCCGTCACTGCTAACGCACAAACCGAGGAACCGATGCGTACCTTCAAAGCCGGCGAGCGTTGAGGAATGTGCGGAATGGATGCCGTCCGCATCCAACTATAGGTGCGAAGCGTCGCTGGAGGTTCATGGATGCGCAGGACGGTGCAACTGCTGGCCATCGCGGTTGCGATAGCGGGATGTCTTCAAGTCCACTCACAGGATGCGCGGGCGATCGTGGAACAAGCCGCGCGGACGGAGCTGGCCGACGATGCCGCCGACCATTCGCACTGGCTTTACTACGAGGCGGAGAAGCGGCCAGGCAACGCGGTCAAGCAGTGGGTTGCTGAAGCAGCAGACGGAAACCTTACTCGCGTCGTGGAAGAAAACGGCCAGGCCGTCTCTGAAGAGGAACAGCGCAGCAGGATGGACAGCTTTGCCGCCTCAAAGAGCGCGCAAGCCAAACAGCGCAAGAGCGGACAGCACGATGACGCACAGGCCACGGAGATGTTGAAGACTCTGCCCCGGGCGTTCCTCTGGACCAAAACTAGCGACGAAAACGGAAACACGACGCTGCATTTCAGGCCCGATCCCGCGTTCCAACCGCCGAGCTACGAAGAGCGCGTTTTTGCCGCGATGGAAGGCGATTTGATTGTGGACGACGAGCAGCGCCGCATCGTGAGCCTGAAGGGCACGCTGATTCACAGCGTCAAGTTCGGGGGCGGACTGCTGGGATACCTTGAGGCCGGTGGCACATTTGACGTGGAACGGCGCGAGACCGCCAAGGGCATTTGGCAGATTGTTGAGACGCACGTTCATATTCAGGGCCGCGCGCTGTTTTTCAAAAGCATCGGCGAGCAGGAAGACGATGTGAAGTCGAAGCTGAAGCAACTGCCTGACGACATCACGCTTGCGCAGGCCGAGAAAGAATTGCTGGCGGAGCGGTAGGAGTTGCGCAATTGCCAGGACGCTTGTCCTTTTGGTGTATAGCGAACCCACCCTGATATGGAGTGACCTGTCAACTCCTGCATATTGGTGGGGTTGATTTTGTTGTTGGTGTTGTTTTTGTTGTTGTTCGAAGACAGGGCCAGCAGCAGCGGGGGCAGGTTTA
>Ga0182016_10007004_pt1 | contig 11712 bp, 11 predicted proteins | sample 712S2MmetaG_FD_120491 | JGI IMG/M metagenome (GOLD analysis project Ga0182016, IMG submission 120491) | Permafrost microbial communities from Stordalen Mire, Sweden - 712S2M metaG | ecosystem: Environmental > Terrestrial > Soil > Wetlands > Permafrost | place: Sweden: Stordalen | collected...
CGCGCCGGCGAGCGCGAGCAGCGCGACCTGCCCCAAAGCCAGGTTGCTGGTTACCGGACCGAATCCGATGGCGAGCGCGATCGCGGCTAGGGCTACCGGTCCGGCGGGCGCGGCCCCCGCCCCCCGCAGCGAGAACCAGATCAGCGCCAGCAGCGCCGCGCCCAAACAGACGCTCCAGGCCTGCGCCGCTTGCGCGTAAGGCAGTCGCGCGAAGAGCGCCCAGAGCGGCAGCGTCTGAGGCGGTCCGACGAACGGCAGCACTTCCTCGCGGCTGCCGCTGACGCCCGGGACGCGACGTTCCGTCGCCCAGATGCCGCGGCCGTACGGATTACCGCCGCTCGACCACGTGACACCGGCCGAGTAGTAGGCTTCAAAGTCCCGCAATGCGGGGCCCGGCGTGGAATGCGGCCGCAGCGCAACGAGGGCGATCGCAACGAACGCGAACGCAACCGCGAGCAATGCCGTGCGGACGCTCAACACGATTGGCATGCCGTCCCTACCACGTTTGAGCCGGCGCACCGTGCGAGGCGGCGAGCGAGAGGCCCGCGATCGCGCTGAGCGCGCCAAGCGTCGCCAAGTACGAGAGGCTCACGCGCAGACGCGCGCCTCCGCTCATTGCGGCCGCGCGCGGATCCACCTCGCCTTTCCACGCCTTCCACATGGCGGGGACGCCGAGCAGTCCGATCAGCAGCACGAAAAAAAGCGGCACGTGCAAGACGAACGAGAGCGCGATGAAAAGCAGGAAGCCCGCCAGCCAGAGCGGTGGCCAGAGCGCGCCGATGATGCGCCCACCGTCGAACGGCGGCGTCGGGATCATGTTGAAGAGGTTGAGGAACGCGGCCGCGTACGCGCACGCGTACCAAAACGGATCGTTCCACGCGGTCCCGGCGCCGTAGCACAGTCCTGCGAGAACCAGGCCGCTGAGGGGACCGGCGAGCGCGATGTTGGCGTCCTCTTCCAAGTCGTCGGGAAGCGCGCCGGCCGTATACGCTCCGAGAAACGGAACGAACACGGGAATGCGCACGGGTAATCCGTAAGCTCGAAAAGCCGCGTAATGACCGAATTCGTGCACGACGAGTACGCCGATGAGCACGAGCCCGAAACGCCAACCGAAGGCGAGCACGTAGAACCACAGCGAAAGCAAGAACGTCCAACTCGACCCTAAGAACTTCAGACCGAAGGCGAGAAACTTGAACTCCAGCAGGAAGGCCAGAAACGTCTTGAATTTGAGCAGCAACAGCGCAAGACCGCCGGCGGCGGCTCCGGCGCTGCGCGCATTCTGGCCCCAACCGCTTGCGGGTTGCTCGACCACGGCCGGCGTCTCGCCGTCTTTGCGTTCCTCCTCCGCCGGAGGCGCAGCGGGATCCGGATGATCGTTCACGACGCTCCTTTCAACGCGCGCCCACGTATCGTCATTCTCGGCGGCGGATTTGCCGGCGTTGCGGTCGCCCGCCGTCTCGAGGAACGCCTCCGGCCGGGCGAAGCGGAGATCGTCCTGATCAGCCGCGAGAATTTCTCGGTGTTCACGCCGATGCTGCCCGAGGTAACGTCGGGAGCGCTCGACATCCGGCACGTCGTGACGCCGGTTCGCGCCGAGTTGCGGCGCACGCGTTTCATCCTCGCCGACGTCGAAGCGCTCGACGTCCACGCGAATACCGTCCGGTTTCGCCACGTGCTGATCGGCTCGACCGACGAGATTCGCTACGATCAGGTCGTAGTGACGATCGGCTCCTCGACGTCCACCTTCGGCTTGCCCGGGGTCGCCGAGCGCGTCTTCGCGCTCAAGACGCTCGAAGACGCCGGAACCTTGCGCAACCGGTTGGTCTGGCTGCTCGAGCTGGCCGATTCGACGCCCGATTCGGCCGAGCGGAGGCGCTTGCTGACGATCGTCGTCGTGGGCGGCGGGTTCACCGGCGTGGAGACGGCCGGTGAGATCGTCGAGCTCTTCCACAGCGTGCTGCGCTTCTATCCGACGATTTCGCGCGAAGACGTGCGGGTCGTCCTGATCGAAGGCGGCGACGCGCTCTTGCCCGGCCTTCCCGCACGCATGGGCGAGTACGCCGCGTACGCGCTCAAAGACCGCGGCGTCGAGGTGCTCACGGGCGACGGCGTCGCGAGCGCCGACGACGGCGGCATCGTGCTCCAGAGCGGGGCGCGCATCGAAACCAAGACGATCGTCTGGAGTGCGGGCGTGACGCCTTCCCCCAGCATCGCCGATTCGGCGCTGCCGAAAACCAAACGCGGCGCCATCGTCGTGGATCCCGATCTGCGCGTGCCGGGCTTTCCAAACGTTTGGGCCGCGGGCGATTGCGCGGCGATCCCCGACGGCGAGGGCGGCTTCTATCCGCCGACCGCGCAGCACGCCATTCGCGAAGGTCCCGACCTGGCCGACAATCTCGTCAACGTCATGCACGGCAAACCGACTAAGCCGTTTCGCCATACGACGCTCGGCATGATGGCCTCGCTTGGGGCGCGGCGCGCCGTCGCGCAGCTGCCGGGGAATCGCGTGCTCACCGGCTTTCTTGCATGGTTCTTGTGGAGAACGTACTATTTGTCGCGGCTTCCCGGTCTCGACCGCAAACTGCGCGTGGCGTTCGACTGGACGCTCGACATGCTCTTTCCCCGGGACATCGCCGAATTGCGCGTCTATTCCCGACGCGCCCGCTCGAGTGCGGCTGCCGACGGGGGTCTGCCGCCGCGCCGGGAGACGCCCTCGCCATAGGCCGTTCCCAAGGCGTCCGTTCGGCAAGGCAGAACGTCGCAGTATGAAATTCCGCGAGCCGATCGAGCGGCTGATCCGCGACCCGAAAGAGTTTACGCGGGACGTGCCTTTCCCCGATCCCGCCGGCATCCGCATCTACGACGAAACGCTGCGCGACGGCGAGCAGATGCCTGGCATCTGCTACACGCCGGCGCAGAAGCTCGAGATCGCTCGCGCGCTCGCGGACGTCGGCGTCCACGTCATGAGCGTCGGCTTCCCCGCGGCGTCGGCGGGAGACCGGCTCACGCTGCAACTCGTGATGGACGCCAAACGGCGCGGCGAGCTCGGCGACGTCGAGATCGTCGTCATGTGCCGCAGCAACCGCGCCGACATCGACGTGACGGCAAAGACGCTTCACGACGCGGGCGTCCACCCTCGCGAGGTGACGTTCTTCATCTTCACGAGCGGCAGCGACTTGCATCTCAAGTACAAGATCGGCAAGACGCTGCTCAAGTTGGAAGGCCGCGACGAGAGCGAATGGCTCGACCTTCCGCTCTCGTTTTATCGCGCCGCCAACATCCGGCTTCAGCGCGAAGCGATCGAGCACGCCCGCAACGCCGGCGTCGAACGCGTCGAATTCGGCGCCGAGGACGGCAGCCGCGGCGACGTGGAGTATTTCATCGAGTACTTCAAGGCGGGGCTCGCGGCCGGCGGAACGCGCCCGGCATGGCCGGACACGGTCGGCACGCTGACGCCCGAAGCCACGCGTTGGTACTGTTCGCGCATCGTGGAGGCGATGCCGCACGGTCTGCCGATGGTAGCCCACTTGCACAACGATTACGGCCTGGGCACCGCCAACGCCATCGCGGCCACGTCGAGCGGGTTCAAGGTCATCTCCGTTACGGCAAACGGCTACGGAGAACGCGCCGGCAACGTCAAGCTGCACGAATTCGTCGTGGCGTTGCGCGTGCTCTACGGCATCGAAATCCCGGGCTTTAAGTACGAAAAGCTTCGCGAGCTCGCGCGATTCATGGAGCGCATGAGCGGCATCCCCATGCAGCAGCACGAGCCGATCGTCGGCACGAAGGTCTTCGCCCACGAATCCGGCATCCACACGCACGCCATGCTGATCGATCGCCGGATGTACGAAGCGGTTCCCTCGGAACTGGTCGGAGCCGAGACCAGCTTCATCTTCGGAAAGCACTCCGGCGTCGCGCTGGTCGAGCAGACGCTGCTCGAGCGCCGGGAGGCGCTGGCACTGGCCGGCGTCCAGCCGTCTAAAGACCTCGCGCACCGCGTTACCGAGGAAATCAAGCGCCTGCGCGAAGAGCGAGCCATGTCGAACCGGAGCACCGAGATCCTCGAGATGCACGAAAGCGCGATGCGCAGCCTGCACCTGACCGAAGAGGACGTCTTCGAGATCGCGGTCGCGCTCGGCAAGCCCGTCGAAGCGACCTAGCCTTACTGATTGGCCTGGGCTTGCTCGGAACGGGCCTCCGCGAGACCCGTCTTCGCCGCGACGTTCCCGGGATTTGCCTTCAGCGCGCGCTGGTAGAGCGGAATAGCGTCCTCGAACTTCCCGACCGCGAGAAAATTGTCGGCGAGCGACGTGAGTGCCACGTCGTCGTTGGGATGCGCGGCGATGCGCGCCCGCAGCGTCGCGAGCTCCTGCATGACCGGAGCCGGTGGGCCGCCCTGAACGTTCTGCGCGTTCGTCGCGGCGCTGGGCGCGCGCCCGTTTCCGAAGACCGCGCCGCTCACCCCGAAGCCGATCGAAACGAAATACGCGAGCGTCCCTAAGAAGAGGACGGCGATGACGGCAACGATGGGGACGTAGATGCGCGGCGGCAGCCCGCGCGGCTGGGTTGATGACGGATCTGGCACCAAGACTCGTTTGGACGGGCGGCGAACGAAGTCTTGCGTGTTACCGAGCGAAGCGGATCTCCAGCTCCTGTTTGCCAGGCTCAACAACGAGCATTTTCAGGGCGCCGCCCCCGATTGCGTCATTTCCTATAACGAGCGATTCTCGAACTCGGCCGGCCGTATAACGTACGGCCCCCGCCCGTTGCTCATCGAAATCTCCCCCCGGCATCTGCGCAAGTATCCCGAGTCGCTCGAAGGAACGCTGCTGCACGAGATGATTCACGCCTGGTGCTACGACCGTTGGCGCGAAACCGGCCACGGCGCGCGATTCCGGCGCAAGATGCGCGATTGCGGCATGGATTCGATCTACCACGACTTGGGCAGCGTCCGCTCGCTCGAGGAATCGGGCAAACGCTACGTACTCCGTTGCGAGCAATGCGGCTTCGAGGCCTTGCGTCGTCGAAAACCCGGCAAACCCGCGAGTTGCCCGCGCTGCAACAAACGCCGCTTCGACCCCCGCTTCCCGTTGACGATCTACGAAATCCTAGACATGAAACCCATCGGCACCACCCTAGAAATCAAACAAACCGCAGCCCGCAAATCCTCGTCCTTCGGATCTAGCTAAACAGCCGGTAGAGTTCGAAAACCTCGTCGCGAGCGAACCCGAGATCGCCGTAGAACTTCGCCAAATGTGGTTCCGAAAACGGAATCTCGACCAAGATCGCGCGGCCGCCGGACGTCTTGCCGAACTCCGCGCACGCCTCGACGAGCTTCTTTCCGATACCGCGCTCGCGAAAGGCTTCGGCGACGTACAGGTCGCTCAAGAACCACTGGCGCTGCGCGTACCAGGACGAATAGAGCGGATAGAGCTGCAAGAAGCCGGCCGGCGTCTCGCCATCGTACGCGGCCAGCACCACTGACTCGCCCTTCTCTACGCGCTCGCGCAAAAACCGGGTGGAGACGTCCAGGTCGGACTTCTGCGTGAAGAACTGCCGGTAGAGATCGAAAAGCGGGGCCAAGCCGTCCACGTGGGACGGGCCGGCTCGAAGAATGGTCAGAGACATGGGCCGCTCTGTTCGGCCCGCGCCGGGAGCACCCTCGGAGCGTCGCTCCGGGAGCCCAATTTCCGGCGCTGCCCGACATTAGTCCAGGCAGATTTCCGCCGCCGCGGGCGAAGATAGCCAGGCTATGACCACTACACATTCGACGACCAAGAACGGCGCCGCGAAGACGCGCGTCGAGACCGACTCCATGGGCAAGATCGAGGTCCCTTCGGAGAAGTACTACGGCGCGCAATCGGCACGCTCGCTCGTTCACTTCGACATCGGCGAAGGCATCTGGCCTCGCGACGTGATGCCCAAGCAGGTCATCAAGGGGATGGCGGTGCTCAAGAAGGCCGCAGCGCTGGTCAATCGCGACCTCGGCAAGCTCGACGCGGAGAAGACCGATCTGATCGTCGAGGCCGCCGACGAAGTCGTCGCCGGCAAATTGGACGCGCATTTTCCGCTGCGCATCTGGCAGACCGGATCCGGCACGCAGACGAACATGAACGTCAACGAAGTCATCTCCAACCGCGCGATCGAGCTGGCCGGCGGCGAGATGGGATCGAAGAAGCCCGTTCACCCCAACGATCACGTCAACATGTCGCAATCGTCGAACGACACGTTCCCGACCGCGATGCACATGGCCGCGGCGGAAGCGATGACGGAGATGCTGCCCGCCGTCGAGGCTCTTCGCGACGCGCTCGACGCCAAAGCCAAGGCCTGGAAAGACGTCGTGAAAGTCGGACGGACGCACCTTCAGGACGCGACGCCCCTCACGCTCGGCCAGGAGTTCTCCGGATACGTTAGCCAGCTGGATCGGGCGATGGTCGCGTGCAAGGAAGCGCTGCACCACATCTACGACCTCGCGATCGGCGGCACGGCCGTGGGCACGGGCCTCAACGCGCATCCCGAGTTCGCCGAGCGCATGGCCAAGAAGATTGCGGAGCTGACCGGACTGCCGTTTCGCTCGCATCCGAACAAGTTCGCCGCGCTGTCCTCGCACGACGATTTCGTCTTCGCATCGGGAGCGCTCAAGACGCTCGCGGCGGCGCTGATGAAGATCGCCAACGACATTCGCTGGCTGGCCTCGGGGCCGCGCGCCGGCATCGGTGAACTGATTCTCCCGGAGAACGAGCCGGGCAGCTCGATCATGCCGGGCAAGGTCAATCCCACCCAGTCCGAAGCGATGACGATGGTCGTCGCCCAGGTCTACGGCAACGACCTCGCGATCAGCTTCGGCGCCTCGCAGGGCAACTTCGAACTCAACGTGTTCAATCCGGTGATGATCGCGAACTTCTTGCACTCGACGACGCTGCTGCGCGACACGTGCACGATGTTCCGCGAGCACGCGGTTGAAGGTCTGCAAGCCAACGAAGAGCAGATCGCCAAGTATTTGGGCGAGTCGCTCATGACGGTTACGGCGCTCTCGCCGAAGATCGGCTACGACAAGGCCGCCGAGATCGCCAAACACGCGCATCACCACCGCAAGACGCTCAAACAGGCCGCGTTGGATCTCGGCCACGTCACGTCCGAAGAATTCGACGTCCTGGTCGTGCCCAAAGAAATGACCTACCCGAAATAACCTTCACGAAACGGACCGCAGAGGCGCCGGTAAACCCGGCGTCTCTTTCTTTGCGTGTTGCGGCAGGGGACTGGGCCCTCAACCAAACAAGCCCCCCGGATGAAAAATCGACTCTTTAGCGGATCGGTCGTTCCGGCTGTCGTCCGCGGTGCGGAAGAATAGCCGCCTCGGCGCCGGGCGTGCCGGCACGACAAGTTTCCCTGGCCACGATTTTCCAGAAGTTCGCCACCATCGGCGCGGTGAGTTTCGGCGGCGGCATCGTGGCGTATCTCCAGCGACTCTTGGTTGACGACACCAAGTGGCTGACCGACGATGAGTTCCTGACCAAGCTCGAAATCGCTCAGACGATGCCCGGTCTCAACGCCGTCAACATGTGCATTCTCGTCGGTGACGAGTTGCGCGGGCCAATCGGTGCTTTCGTCGGCGCCACCGCGATGGTGCTGCCCGGCGCGATATTCGTCGGCGTCATGGGCATCCTCGCGGCGCAGGCGCACGCCGCGTACCCGGTCGCGCACGCTGCGCTGGCCGGCATCTCAGCCGGCGCCGTCGGCTTGCTCTCCGCGATCACGTGGCACACCGGCAAGAAGCAGTTCCTTAAACCACTCGATCTTGCGTTGCTGCTCATGACGTTCGTGCTGATGAGCATCGTGAAGTGGCCGCTCTGGGTGATCCTGCTCGTCATGGGGCCGATCGCCATCCTAGCCTACCGTCCGGGGAGCAAAGGCAATGCCTAGCGCGCACTCGCTCGTCCAACTCGCCATCGACTTCGGGCTGCTTTCGATCCAAGCCGTGGGCGGCGGCGCCGCGGTGATCCCCGCGATGCAGCACGTGGTCGAAGGCACGTACCACATCACCCCCGACGAGTTTTCGCAGATCTACGGTATCGGGAACCTCGCGCCGGGGCCGAACATGCTCATGGTCGTGATCCTCGGCAATCGGATCGCGGGCCTAGGCGGCGGAATCGTCGTGTTGCTCGCGTTTCTGATTCCGTCGTCGCTGATGTGCTTTGTCGCCGGCCGTCTCTGGGACAGGATCGGCGACTCGCCCTGGCGGCGCGCCGTGCAATACGGCTTCGCGCCGATCGCCATCGGCCTGATGGCCTCGGGCGTTTACGCGCTGGCCAAGTCGTCCACCACCACGCTACTGACCGGGATCATCGCGGTGGCGATGCTCGGCATGATCTTGCGCACGAAGATCAATCCGACGTTGTTGATCCTCGCGTGCGGGCTCGTGGGCGCGTTTATCTTGCCCAACGGCGTCTTATCCAAGGTGCTTGCGCCGCACTAAGGCCGCTAGCGCGCTTCGTTGCGAATCGCCGGCGTCAAGAACGCCACGATCGCGATGACCAGATAGCCGTAGGCCGCGACCGCCATTGCGGGGTGTGCCCCACGATGGTCGGCGATCCAGCCGAAGAGCAGGACGCCCGGCGCCATTCCGGCCAGGACGATGAGGCGCACGATGCCCATCACGCGGCCCACGACGTTCTCCGGCGTGACGCGCATGCGCCAGCCGATGATCTGCGTCACCTCGTAGCTTGCCGCCATGCTCGACAAGCTCCAAAACAGAGCCGCCAGCCAAATGTTGCTCACGAGCACCACCGGGATGAACACGATCGCGTCGAACAAGTACGCGGTCGTGATCGCGCGGCCGAAGGGCCAACGCTTCGCCGTGGTGCCGGCTACGTAGGCGCCGAGCATCGAGCCCACTGCTGTGATTCCCAGCACGATGCCGACCTGCTGGTCGGTCGCGGCGAAATCGCGCTTGAGGAACGGGATCAGGATCGCGTACGCGCCGAACCCGAGGAAATTCAGGAAGAACGCGGCCGTCGCTTGCGCGCGCATGCCGCGGTCTTGCAGGACGTGCCGGAAGCCTAGCGCCGCATCTTGCGCCACTTCGCGCGCGGACGGACCACCGCTGAGCTGGTCGGGCCCCAGAGACGGAATGCGCAAGAGCGAGATCTGCGAGCCGAGATACGTCAGCGCGTTGATCGCTAGAGCCGGCAGCGGGCCAAAATACGCAAACAGTGCGCCGCCGATCACCGGCGTGATCAGATTGGAGGCGTTCTCGACGCCGATGAGCGCGGCCATGGCCTCGGTGGAACGCTCGCGTCCGAGCAGATACGGAATGCTCGTGGATTGTCCGCCCAAGAACGCGGCCGCGCAGATCGAGATGACGACCAAGCCGCCGTAGATCATCGGTAGCGTCAAAAAGTGCATGCCGTACGCGACGGCAAAGAACGCCATGACCAAGAACCGCACCGCGTCGCAGCCGATCATCAACCGTCGACGGTCGATCCGGTCGGCCAGGGAACCGCCGATGACGGCGAAGAGCGAGAACGGAGCGACCTCGCAGATCAGCGCGGTTCCGGTCGCGAGCGCGGAGTGCGTGAGATGGAAGGCGAGCAGCGGAACGGCAAGCGTGCGCAGACCGTCGCCGACATAGCTGAGCGACTGTCCGATGAAGAATTGCCGGAATCCCGCCGAGGCAAAGATGGATCCGGCCGAACGATCGCCGGCCGTGGTCATCGACGGACGAGAGTACCGCATCTACGCATGCGGCGTCAAGGCTAACGAATGAGATGCTTGAGGATCAGCGATCCGGCCGCCGCGAACAGCGCAACGGCGACGAGCAACAGCAAGAGCGAGGATTTCAAGCGCAGCGAAAGACGCGCGCCGATGGGTCCGCCGAGCAATCCGCCCGCCACCAGCGGTACGACCGAGCTGAGCCTGACGTCGTGCTGCGCGATATGCGCGGCCAAGCCGACCGGAGAGGTGAGCAAGATGGCGAAGTGCGACGTCGCGCTGATGGCGTGAGCTGGAAGCTGCGAGAAATACAAGAGCGACGGTACGACGATCGCGCCGCCTCCGATGCCGAACAGACTCGAAATCAGCCCGACGATGAAGCCGAGAGCTATGGCTAGCCGGTACGACATCCCCTTGGTGGCCGAAATCGCCGAAACGTCCGCGCGTCCGGCGATGCGGCGGTGCCGGTTCAAAATCAAGTCCGTTCCGACCGCGATCAATAACGCCGCGAGGAGCCAGTCGAACGTCTGGGCGGAGACGCGCGTGACGGCCCATGCGCCGATGAGGCTCCCCGGAAGGCCGCCTAACGCGATCAGCAGGCCGACGCGCACGTGGACGCGCCGCTGCAGCAGGTACGCGACCGATCCGCTCGCGCTGTTCGCGACGACGAGGACGAGCGACGTCCCCGCGGCTTCGGCCGGTTCGAAGCCGAAGAAGAGCCGCAGTGCGGGAACGACGATGAATCCGCCCCCCAGGCCGACCATCGAGCCGAATACGCTTGCGGCGAGGCCGGTCGCGAACAGTTCGAAGGCGAGCTGCATCGCGCGGAGCTATTTGAGCGCCGGAGCGGCCGTCTTGACGCGCGTGACGTTGTAGATGCGAATCGGTTCGATTTTGCCTTTGACGGGAACCGTCGCCCGGTCCTCGACCTCGACGAAGTCCTTGACCTCGTCGTAGGTGGACTCGCTGATGATGATCTCGCCCCCCTTGGCGACGTTGTAGAGGCGGGCGGCGACGTTCACGTTGTCGCCGATGACCGTGTAGTTCATGCGCAGTTTGGCGCCGAGGTTGCCCATGACGACGTCGCCGGTGTTGAGCCCCATGCCGACGGTGAAGACTTTTTTGCCTTGCTGCGCCCACTTCTTGCCCATCTCGGCCAGCAGTTCTTGCTGCTTCACGGCGGCGATCACGGCGCGCTGCGCGTCGTCGGGGCGCGGGTACGGCGCCGAGAACACGGCCATGATGCAGTCGCCGATGAACTTGTCCACGAATCCGCCGTATTCGAAAATGATGTCGCACATCGCGGAAAAGTACTCGTTGAGTTGGGCGTAGATCTCCTCGGGGGTCATCGTCTCGCTCATGGACGTGAAGCCGCGAATGTCGCTGTAGAAGATCGTCGCCTTTACCTTCTTTCCTTGGAGCGCCAGTTGCGCCCGCGGGTCGTCTTGCTTGAGAATGTCCCCGACCACCGCCGGACTGACGTGCATCCCGAACAGTTCCGTCACGACGCGTCGCTGCGCCCCTTCGATCAGGATGCGATACGACGCGACGAACACGGTCGCGAGAACCATCGAGATCGCGACGTGGACCAGGTCGACCCAAATCAATTTGTTGACGAAGAGCGCGAGGTTCACCCAGATGTAGATCGCGGTCGCCAGTAACGCGAGCGCGATGCCGACTCCCGGACGCAGGTACGTCAGCGCCAGGGCGATGAGGAGCGGAAAGACGATCATCAGCGCGATGTTGAGCCAGTCCGGCGCCGAGCGGATGTAGAGGCCCCTCATCAGTTGGTCCGCCAGGCGCGCGTTGGCGAAGAGTCCCGGCATCGAGCCGTAGCGAGGCGTATTGACGAAGTCTCCGAGGCCCTGCGCGGTCGCACCGATATAGATCAGGCGTCCCTTGGCAAATTCGCGCAGCTGGGGAATCGTATCGGTCAGAACGCTCGCGAACGGAATGACCGAACCGCCGGCAAAGTTCACGACGTGGTACTCAACGCCCGCG
>Ga0182016_10007009_pt1 | contig 11707 bp, 8 predicted proteins | sample 712S2MmetaG_FD_120491 | JGI IMG/M metagenome (GOLD analysis project Ga0182016, IMG submission 120491) | Permafrost microbial communities from Stordalen Mire, Sweden - 712S2M metaG | ecosystem: Environmental > Terrestrial > Soil > Wetlands > Permafrost | place: Sweden: Stordalen | collected...
AAAGTGCCGGCCGCTCCTGTCGAGACGGGCAGTGTAGCGCGCACCCAGGGCGTATAGGGCGTCTGACCGGAATCGAGCGAAAGCGCAAGCTGAACGGCGCGATTGTCCGGGTTCTGCCCGTCGCTTCCCGATCCATAAAGATCGACTCCCAGATCCAGAAAATCGTCGTAAGGCCAATTCCCACCGAAGACCCGGAACTGGTCGGAGAACTGCGCCGAGTCGAAATAGATCGCGATGGGATTGGTATTGCTTGTCGAGGCCGTACCGCGTCCGTAAGAGGTGATGCTGCCGGGGCTGCTCCATCCGCTGCCACCCCCGTACCAGTGTTCCGGGACCGGTAAAACGGCGCTCATGCTCCAGGCTTTCGGATCGGACGAATAGATTTTGACACCCGTGCGCGGATCGATCACCGGCTTGGAAAGATCGCTGAAGTCAAACTCCGGATAGGCCAGGTTGCCCCAGCCGCCAGGATCGGTGGGGAGCGGTTCGGGCGCAAATCCCTCGGGGACGCCCGTCCTGAATGTCGCCGTCGCCGTTGCGCCTCCGCATGAGATGCGAACGTAATACTCAGTCTCTTCCGCCAGTGCCCGCGAATGCCAGCGGCCATCGCTGGCGAGCGCTGAGGTACGCCGTCCGATTCGAATCAACCGCGCAGTGCCCGGGGGGAGGATGCCGTGGACAGTGTCCGCATCCGCGCCTGCGAATAAAGCCGGATCCACGTCCGCCATCAGCGGCGAATAAGACGCCGACTCACTGACTGCGACGGTGCAGGGCGAAGCATCCGGCGTCACGTAGGACAACAGTGCCTGTGTGGCCGTCGTTCCCTGAACGGCGATCTTCATCGACTGGCCCTGTCCTGCCAGTCCCGCGCAGAATGCCACGGCCACGAAAACTTTCGCCGCGCTGGTGAATGCCCTGGTCATCGAGGTAAACACATGTGCCCGCAAGCCTCATGTGTATTGTATTTCCCGCGCGGAGACAGAAGCGAAAGAGTGACTACGGGACGGGCGGCTGAAGCTTATTTCTCAGTCTCGTCCCAGTGCTCCTGTATTTTGCCGCGCTCCACTCGGAACACATCGAAGTGATCCCACGTGTACTCCTTGCCTGGGTCGGCTGGATCGGGCGCCTTCCGGTCAGTCATGAACAGGACGAACGGCCCCGAGGCGACGATCAGCGTGGGTGGGCGCTTCCATTCCGGTTTGATCTCCTCCGGTTTGCGGTCCGGCCTCGCGTGGGATTCCTTGAATAGCCGGAGGCCGCTGGGCAGCGTCGGATCGTGCTGAATGTAGCCGTCCGCGACGATTTCGTCGGCGACCTCGAGATGGCCATACTGCAGAATGTCTTTCAATTCCCGGCTGGCGATTTCCCGATTATGCCTTTCGTCGGGCGACAGGTTCAGGTTCTGCGCAAGAAGCAATGAACACGCCAACAACACCAGAGCCGCGGCGCCAGTCGTTTTCCACCCGCTCCTTTTTGTCCACGCCCGATTCGCCCTCTCCCGCTTCATTCCCGCATTGTGCGTCAGTAATTCCGGACATGCAATGCTGTGCACGGTTTTGCGACACAATGCGACACTCTCGGGTAAGCGGGCCAACGCTGTGATTTTGGCGCGGAGCTTGTTAGACTATCGACGGCATTCAGAGGATGATGACGAGTTGGGGACATTACCGGCGGCTGGCCGGGAGCGCTTGTGCGCTCGCCGGGCTGGCCTCTCTTATGGCTTGCGCGCCTGCGCCTCAGCCGAAGACAGCGCGCCGCTCATTGTCTGTCTGGCTCATCGCCTCGCAGGTTCCGGCGCTCAGCAGCGGGCTGGCGCGAGCTTTCGCCGGCGCGCTTCCCGACGTGGATGTCCACTTCGTCGAAAGAGATCGCGGCATCGATTACGCCACGGCCCTGCAGGCGGGAAATGCGGACGTCGCTTTTCTGTTCGCCGATATCGCCTATCTGGCGTTCGTGGGTGAACTGGATGGAAAGCGGTACGACCATTTGCGCGGCGTAGCGGTGCTTGATCCCTATCCGGTGTATGTGATCGTTCGCGGCGGAGCGGCCATCCGCTCGATAGAGGATCTTAGGGGCCAGCGCGTCAATGTCGGTCCATCGACCAGCAGCACGGCACTCGTGGGCGACACTGTGCTCAACGCGCTGGATATTCCCGTCCAAAAATTCCACGAGGCGTTTCCGGAAGCCGCGTCCATGCTCAACGATGGAACGCTTGACGCCACCTTCGTGATTGGAAACTTTCCGGCGGATCGCTTCGACAGCGCCCTGCGCCATGGCGCCCGCATCCTGTCCCTCTCGCAGTCCAATGTGGAGAAGCTGCGCCGGCGTCATCCGTTCGTGCGCGCCATGGTGGTTCCGCGCGGAATCGCCGGCGACGCGCCCGTACTGACCATCGCTCTCGACAGACTCATGGTGTGTCGCAGCGGATTGGACGCCGATCTCGTATATGAGATCACGAAAGCATTTTTCGGTTCTTTGCCGGACTTATCCGCCAGTTATGCCCCGCTGCGGCAGATGAACGCCGAGGACGCGCCCGCCACGCCGATACCTTTGCATGAAGGCGCCGCGCGGTATTATCGCGAGCAGGCCACGCTGTGATCTCGTTCGAAAAGCTGCTCCTCAAGCCTTCGATTCTGCGCGCGTTCGCAGCCACGGCGTGCTTCGCGATCGCGTTGCTCGCCTGGGCCGGGTACGTCGCCGTTCGCGAATGGCAGAACAGCGTACTGCTTCTCGCCGGCCGTCAGGCGGACGACGCAGCCGACCGTTTTTTCGCGGAACTCACCCGGGATATGCAGGCAGTGCAGCGCCAGGTACTTCAGTCTCCGGCGCTGGATGCATTCACGGCTATCGAGCCGCCGCTCGATCCTTCCTACGAGGCCGCGAATCTGGTGGCCAGCGCATTTGCCCGGTACTTATATCCCGAATCTTTCTTTCTTTGGTCCAGAGGCCCCTCCACGACGCCCACCGCTTTTTTTTATCGCCGTGACCGCCGTCCACCCTGGAGCAGCGGCGCGGACGATCCCGGGAGATTTCCCGTCGTTATCGATGAGGCATCGCCCATTGGCAGCCGGGTGCTCGGTCTGATTCAGCGGGAGGCAGCCCAGGGGCGCCCCTTCGTCGTGCTCGAAACCACGCTGGACGGTGTTCCCTATCAGGTTGTCGCGCGGCTTCTTTACCGCGACGCGTTCCGCCAGAACATCGATACCGTGTTTGGTTTCATGGTGAATCTGACCTGGGCCCGACAGCACTATTTCGATGGACTTCTGCAGCAGACGCTGCCCGCCGACAGTCCCCGTCGCGCGGTCGTTTTATCCATTCTCGACGATGAGGGCCATAGTATAGCCAGGACCGGTACATTAAAAACGAGCGGTGCGGCGCCACCCAGTAAGCGCACTTTCCGCCCGATGTTTTTCAATCCGCTTCTGGTTGCCGCGGAGCCGCCGTCGGCGCAGCAGCGCCGCTGGTGGACGATTGAGGCCGTGACGCCTGGCGATTCTTCACTCCTTGCCGCCGCGGCGGCTGCCAACCGGATGCTGATTCTGCAAATCCTGGCGGCGGCAATGCTCGCCGGGGGGATCATTCTCAGCCTGCGTGCAGCCCGCGCCGGTCTGCGTCTATCCGAGGTGCGTTCCGATTTTGTCGCCAACGTGACCCACGAGTTCAAGACCCCGATCGCCACCATCCGGGCGGCGGGCGAAACCCTGGCGGCCGGCCGGCTCGATGGCGCGGCGGCACGCCAGGATTATGCACGTTATATCGTTCAGGAGGCACGGCGCCTGACACGGCTGGTCGACAACTTACTGGCGTTTTCGCGTCTCACCGACTCTGTGGATGTGAAGCATCCCGTTGAACCCGTCGTTCTGGCCGACGTTGTTACCGACACACTCGACCGGTTTTCGGTACAACTGACGGGCGGAGAGTTTCACGTGGACGTATCGCTGCCCCGCACCTTGCCGCTGGTCTCCGGCGATCCGAGCGCCATTGCCCTCCTGCTCGATAACCTCGTCGACAATGCCATTCGCCATTCGCGAAAGGAACATCTCCTCACGATTCGCGCGATGGCCCAGGGCTCCACTGTTTTACTTGAGGTCGCCGATGGAGGCGGGGGTATTCCGCCGGACGAGATCAGGCACGTTACAAAGAGGTTTTTCCGGGGACGTCATGCGGGTCACGGCGGCACCGGATTGGGTCTTGCCATCGTCACGCGAATCGTGGCGGACCATGGCGGCACGCTGGAGGTCACCAGTGAAGCGGGCGTTGGCACGACCATCCGTGTCAGCCTTCCCGTTATGAACGGCCATGACGCCGAACAGTCGCACGCGCACGCCGCCGGGGAGAGCAAAATTTGAACAACCGCATTCTCGTGGTCGAAGACGACCGCCTGCTGGCCAAGGTATTATGCGATAACCTCTCGCTGGAGGGATTCGACGTCAAGCGTGCCGCTGACGCCCGCTCGGCCGTGAACATTGTCAGGGATTTCGTGCCGGATCTGATCGTGCTCGATGTCATGCTGCCGGATCGCTCTGGCTTCGAAGTCTTCGACACGCTGCACCAGGGTGGCCGCACCCCGGTGATTTTTCTGAGCGCTCGCGGTGCCACGGCGGACAAGCTGCAGGGCCTCCGGCTCGGTGCCGACGATTATGTGACGAAGCCTTTCGAGCTACAGGAATTGCTGGCTCGCATCCATGCGGTGTTGCGCCGGGCTCGCGTCAGCGCCGACCTTATCACACTGGGCGATGTCACAGTCGATTTCAAAGCGCAGACCGCCAGGAAAGGGTCCGAGGTGGTTCACCTCACCCACCGTGAGTTCGAGCTCCTCCAATACCTGGCCGCCCGCGCCGGTCGCGTGGTCTATCGCAACGAACTGCTTCGCGCGGTGTGGGGCTATCCCGACAACTCGGCTTACACCCGCGCCGTGGACCATGCTATCGCCCGCCTGCGTAAAAAAATTGAGGCCGAGCCGGACGCCCCGCGCTTCATTCTCACCGTTCACGGGGACGGATATTCGCTGACGCCCGGTGGCGCATAAAGCCATTTAAGTCACTTGTTGCCAAATATTTGTGTACATTAGCCTGTTCCTGCGGCCGTGCCTCGGGATAGCGACAAACTGCGACATCCATATCTAAAAACCCGCGTATACTTCGCAATAGACCGTCTATAAAGGGAACCTCGGCTTCGCCCGCCGCCAGCCGTGTTCTCTCAGGGTTGAGGAAGAGGAGAGATTAAAAGATGCGGATTCAGATGATCGGTTTCAGTCTTGCGGGTTTGCTTGGTTTGCTGCCTGTCGCTTCCCTGGCCGCCGGGACTCCGCCGCTGGTTGACGCGGTGAAGCAGGGCAACGCGCAGCATGTGCGCGATCTCATCAAAGCCCATACGGACGTGAATCTGGCAGAGGAGGACGGGACGACCGCTCTTCACTGGGCGGTTCGCGCCGACGATCTCGCGACGGTTAACCTTCTGCTCGGCGCGCACGCGAATGTCATGGCGGCCAATCGTTATGGCCTGAAGCCCCTTTCGCTCGCGGCAATTAATGGCAACGGGGCGATGGTTGAGGTGCTCCTCAAGGCCGGCGCCGATGCGAATACCGCGAATGCCGAGGGTGAGACCGCTCTCATGACGGCATCGCGAAGCGGCGCGATCGCGGCCGTTAAAGCTTTGCTTGCGCACGGCGCGGATCCGAATGCGAAAGAGAAGTGGCTGCAGGAAACCGCGCTGATGTGGGCTGCGGCGGAAAACCATGCGAATGTTGTGACGGCTCTGCTGGCCGCCGGCGCCCGTATCGACGAAAAATCCTGGGTTACCGATACACCTGTTCTCGGCTTCCCCGAAAGCGGCGGCCCCAACAAGCCTTTCCCGCGCGGAGGCTGGACGGCCATGATGTATGCCGCGCGTCAGAATTCACGGGACGCGATGCGCGTTCTCGCCGACCGGGGAGCGAATCTGAACCTCCAGGATCCCCAGGGCGCAACCGCCATGCAACTGGCGATTATCAACCTGCACTATGACGCCGCGGCGATGCTGCTCGACAAAGGCGCCGACCCGAACATCGCGGATGAGACCGGGATGGCTGCACTCTATGCCGTCTGCAATATGGACACACTGGCCTGGATCCAGGGTCGGCCAGCGCCCGCTCTCGAATCCAATGGTGAAGTGGACGCTATAGGGCTGGTCAACAAGATTCTTGACAAGGGCGGAAGCCCGAATGCCCGTTTGAAGAGAGCCATTCTCCAGCGGCATCACGATTACCAAATCGAGCGCGCCCTTGTGGAAGGCGCCACGCCTTTGATGCGCGCCGCTCGGTACGGTGACGCCAGGATCGCAAGCGTTCTCCTGGAGCGGGGCGCCGATCCCAAGGCTGTGACAAAAGACGGCACGAATGCCCTCATGTTCGCCGCCGGTGTCAGCCTGGGAGCGGTTCGTGGCGAAGATCCCAGTCTCCTGCATCCCTCCGAAGACGGTTCCGTCGAGATCATCAGGATGCTGCTGGATCGGGGCGCGGATATCAATGCGGCGAACGGAATCGGCCTGACCGCTTTACACGGTGCGGTCCAGCGCTCGCAGGGTTCCGGTAACGGCACAGGAGTGAAGATCATCCAGCTTCTGGCAGACCGGGGTGCGAAGCTGGATGTAAAGGACAAAAAGGGGAGAACGCCGCTGGATATGGCTATGGCTGGCGAGGGCCAAATTCTGAACCGGGTGGAAGACAGCAGCCCGGCCGCTCACCTGCTGGCCAAACTGATGACCGATGCCGGTATCGCGACCAATCCGCAAACCGCTTCGAATAACGCGGGAGCATCGCAAAAAAACAACACCGGCGTCTCGACTTCGATTAATAATAAGTAGGAGGCAAAACCGCCGTGACAGCGAAAATTCAATCGATTGCGATTCTGGCCGCTGCAGTGGCCATCGCTGCCTCGGCGGCCTCCCCAAAAACCGTGATGGACGGGGTGTATACCACTGCCCAGGCTGGCCGTGGCAAGACTGCCTATAATCTCTACTGCGCGGGATGTCACAAAGAAGACCTCAGTGGAGGCGCGGACGATGCCGCGCGCGCTTCGGCGCTGAAAGGCGATAAGATTTTCGCCCGCAAAGAACTCAACAATCTCTTCCGCTACATTCGCGACTGGATGCCTCAAGACGATCGTGGCAGCCTTAACGACGCTACCTGTATCGATATTGTGGCTTATATTGTCCAGGCGAACGGTTTTCCAGGTGGCGCCGAAGAGCTTAAGCCCGATGCTGAAACACTGAAGCAAATCCAGCTTGTGAAGAAGCAGTAGGGGCCGATCCCCGGCCTTTAACTTTTGATATGTCAACGCAGATCACGGTCGCGATCGTGTATCACAGTGGCTATGGACACACGGCGCGTCAGGCGGAGGCTGTTGCCCGCGGAGCTGCCAGTCTGGATGGCGTGAAAACGCTGCTCATATCGGTCGATACCTTCAATGGACAGTGGGGGGATCTGGAGCGATCCGATGCCATCATATTCGGCGCTCCCACCTACATGGGCAGCGCGTCGGCCCAGTTCAAAGCATTTCTGGACGCCACTTCTCCCAACGTCTTCGCAGCCGGCTTCAAATGGAAGGATAAAGTCGCGGCTGGATTTACTAACTCCGCGTCGCGTTCGGGCGACAAGCTTGAAACGCTTTTGCAGTTCGCCGTATTCGCCGGCCAGATGGGGATGCACTGGGTCAATCTCGGACTCCCGCCCGGGAATAATGTCAGTACGGGCTCTGAACAGGATCTCAACCGCCTGGGTTTCTTCATGGGCGCTGGTGCCCAGTCCAACTACGACGAGGGTCCGGAAGTTACACCGCCGGACTCGGACTTAAGGACGGCTGAGCACCTGGGCCGGCGGGTGGCGGAAGTGACCCAGCAGTTGGTCCGCGGCCGCAACCAGCCATCCTGACAGCACCTGCGCCGCTGGCCGGAACGACAAACTGCGACACTTGTGTTTGGCGGCACTGGCTATACTTTTGTGTAACTGCCGTCATCCTCTCTCGTGAGACGGAATCGATTACGGTACCGGCCGTGGGTGGCTTCCCCTTGCTGCCCACGGCGGAAAAAACAGCCATCTCTCCTGCGACAAAACGAGACATGGGCCAATGGCCTTTTGCTATAGACTAACCTCCAAATCACCGCAAAGTGATTAAGCTCCAGGAGGAAGTATGCGCTCTAACCGTCTCGTCATCGGTCTTGCGGTTTTGATCTGTGTTCTGACTTTTCCCGTATTCCTGTTCGGTCAGGCCGACTCATCCATTACCGGCCGCGTGACTGACTCAAGCGGCGCTACGGTAGTAGGTGCCAAAGTTCAGGCTATCAACGTCAATACGAACGCTGTTTCTCCCACGGAGACTAACGAGGCGGGCCTCTATACTCTTCCCGCCATGCCTCCGGGCACCTATCGCGTAGTCATCGACAAGGAAGGATTCCAGCAGAGTGTCAACCCGAGCGTCGAGCTGCATGTGGGAGACGCAATCGCTTTGAACTTTACCCTTCAGGTTGGCTCTGCCAGCCAGAGCGTAACAGTCGAAGCGGGAGCGCCGCTGGTAAACACCGAGAGCAGCTCGCTGGGCGGTTTGGTGAACGATCAGAAGATCTCGGAACTTCCGCTGAATGGCCGCAATTACATCGACCTGAGTCTGCTTCAGGCGGGCGTAGCGCAGAACAAAAATCAACAAACACTGGGCGGGATGGAGGGAACAGTCTTCAGCAGCGACGGAGCGCCAACGATTTCGAATAACTTCCTCCTGGACGGAACTTCGCTGGTCAACCAGTCCGGTTGGGGCACAGCCTCAATGTCGGGCAGCACGCTGGGGATGGACGGCATTCAGGAATACAAGGTCGTCACCAACGCCTTTACCGCCGAATACGGCATGACCATGGGTAGCCAGCTCCTGATGGTCAGCAAGGGCGGCACCAACCAGTTTCATGGCTCCGCCTTCGATTACCTGCGCAACAGCGATCTGGACGCGCGAAACTTCTTCGACCCTAAACAGATTCCCGCGTTTCACCGGAACAACTACGGAGGTTCCTTCGGTGGTCCGATCAAGAAAGACAAGACCTTCTTCTTTGCCGTCTACGAAGGTTTGAAACAGATACAGGGGTTCACCGTCGGCGATGTGGTGCCTGGGGCGGGATGTCATGGACCGGCGGGAGCGATTATCTGGAATGGCGTGGGGACACCGCCTGCCGGTGCGCAGCCCACGCCGTGCACGGCTCTGGGGACCAATCCCGCAGGCACGGGAACCAACTCCGTAACGATCAGCCAGGTGACCGCCCCATTGCTCGCGCTCTATCCCAATCCGACCGGAGCCAACGGCAGCTATACGTTTCCCACCAGCAGCAATACGAACGTGAATTTCGGACAAATACGCGTAGACCATATCCTCTCGGCGAGCGACACTTTTTTTGCTCGTGTTACAACCGACGCGAGTAATGTCGACAGCCCGAGTACGATGGCGTTCACTTCTTTTAATGGGGTGGCATACCCGCAGTTCCGGGGAGAAGCGGACAATCGCAACGTATTCGCTACCGCGTCGGAGAGTCACATCTTCACTCCCGCGCTGCTGAATTCCTTTCGGCTCTCGTTCAGCCGGACAAACTTCGGTTCCGGCGACTACACGGCTCAATCGGTTAACGTTCCGGCACTGTTTCCGGGAGCGCCGACGCTTGGCCCCGTTACCATTACCGGTTATTCGCAAATAGGCTTCTATACCATCGAAGGCCCGCCGAATCCGTATCATATTCAAAACATCTACGCATTGAGCGACGACCTGTTCTACAGCCGGGGAAAACACGCCCTGAAATTCGGGACGCTGATCAATCACTACGGCGAGGGAATGCTCGTCCCGACACAGACTCTCGGGACCATCACCTATGGCAGTGTGGCGGGCTTTCTGCAAGGGATACCGACTACTTACGGCGCATCGATCCCAGGGTCGAATTATGACCGCTACTTTGACTACCAGACCTTCGGCTTCTACGGTCAGGACGATTGGCATGTTTCGCGGCGGTTTACCGTCAATCTGGGGCTCCGTTATGAGTTCATGACCACGATTCAGGAACTGAATAACAAGGGCTATGCGATTCGGGATATCGCCACCGATGCTACGGCGACCCAAGGGCCAGTGATGCGGAACCGTACCTTGTTGAATTTCAGTCCGCGCGCGGGCTTTGCCTGGGATGTCTTCGGAAATGGCCATACCGCGATTCGCGGGGGCTTCGGTATTTATTACGATATTGGCAACCTTGGCGGGGCATTTACATCGAATTCCGATGGAACACCCCCTCTTGTTAATAAGTTCAGTATCAGCAATTCGACCGCGCAGGCAGTGATCCCGTTGCCTTTTTCCTATAATCCGGCAGGCGTCGGGCACACGGCCTCACTTATCGACTACAACGCCTACCAGCCGCACGTCGCGCAGTTTAACGTTACCGTCGAGCAGAGGCTTCCCGGCAGCATGGCTCTCACCGTGGCGTATGCCGGCTCGCGGGGCGCTCATCTCTGGACGGAAAAGGAAGGAAACCCCGTCCTGCCGACTTATGTCAGCCCTTCGGGCACTCCTTACTGGTCCTCCGCGGTTCCCGGCTGCGCAAGCGCGTATCCCTCCTGCCGCGTTAATCCCAATTTCGGTCAAATGACTCTTGATACCACTGCCGGAGACTCCTGGTACAACGCGCTCCAGGTATCTTTAAACAAACGTCTGGCGAAGGGCCTTCAATTCCAGGCCAATTACACGTGGTCTCATTCCATCGACAATACCGAAGGACAGCTTGCGAGCTCGGACTGTGTAGCCACAGGCATGATGGACGGCGTCGACCCGTTTAAACCCAAGGTCGACGAAGGATCGTCCTGTTTCGACCTGAGACAGGCTTTCCGGTTCAACGTGATCTATCATTTGCCGAACACAACCAGCACGAACAGTGTGGCCTCAAGACTCCTGAACGGGTGGTGGGTGAGCAGTATTGTGACGGCCCAGACGGGATTCCCGTTCTCGCCGGTATCCGCGACCAATCGCTCCCAGTCGGCGGTGTTAACGTCCCAGATAGACAAGGTCAACGTCGGAACGGCGACTGTCGGACCGGGTCAGGTGGGGCCGGATGGCACGGTGAATACCACGAACCGGACATTCATTCCATACAACCCCAATACCGTAATCACGGGAAATCCCAATCAGTGGTACAACCCGCTGATGTTTTCGCTCCAGACGATGATTCCGTGTCCGAACAACACCGCTCTGATGTGCGGTACGCTTGGCGACTCGGCCCGAGGCTTGCTCGAGGGTCCCGGCCTGACTAATTGGGACTTCTCACTGGTCAAAGATACCGCGCTGCCGTTAATCGGAGAGCAGGGCAGGCTGCAGTTCCGCGCCGAATTTTTCAATATACTGAATCATGCGAATTTCGCGATGCCGGTTAGCCTTGGTACGGTTTTCTCGGGTTCCACAAAAGACATCGGAGCTTATTCAGAATCTCCGGCGGCGACTGCGGGACAAATTACAAGCACAGCTACCACGTCACGCCAGATTCAGTTGGCGCTCAAAATCATTTTCTGATCCGGATTGTCGATTGACCAGGGAGGGGACTAAAATGCCGCAGTCGCGCCGATTGGCATTTACGCTGGCGAGCGTCCTCATAGCGGGCGGCGGTTTCGGAGGCACGGTGTACGCACAGGCCGATGCTCCCACCAATTCCGCGCCCAATC
>Ga0182016_10007013_pt1 | contig 11704 bp, 11 predicted proteins | sample 712S2MmetaG_FD_120491 | JGI IMG/M metagenome (GOLD analysis project Ga0182016, IMG submission 120491) | Permafrost microbial communities from Stordalen Mire, Sweden - 712S2M metaG | ecosystem: Environmental > Terrestrial > Soil > Wetlands > Permafrost | place: Sweden: Stordalen | collected...
AATTTTACCGTTCTCAGCAATATAATATGCACAGAACAACATGATAATTTAGAAATGGCTGAATTGATGTCAAAATATAAAGACATATTTATAAAATTACTAAAAAATCAATCGGTTTCCATCGCAGGCAATCATTACTCTCATGTTAGAAATGAAAATATAAACTTGGAAAAAAAGGAAGTAAAATATAAAAGTGAACCGATAGGGGAATTTTTATGTCCTATATTACACGAAATCATGACTGATCCGTTCATTGCTAAAGATGGATTTACTTATGAAAAAACGAGTATTGAAAAATGGTTTGAAAAAAGTGATTTATCGCCAATGATACAAAAAAAAATATCAAAAGATTTAACAGAAAACAAAACTCTTAGAATAATCATAAATGATTGGAAGGCAAACAATATAATTACAGAACAAGATGTAGGTAATGATCAAATTAAAATTAAATTACCTGAACCATGGAATGAAATTAATATTAAATACAAAAATGATACTAATTTATGGGATTTAGTATACAAAATATATAATTTGACTGGCTATACATACGACGAATTCAATTTGAGAGAAGACTGGAGAATTTATGTCAACACCGAATATGTTAAAAATATTAAAAAAGAAATTAAATTGCAAAGTTTAAATAAGACTATGATAACGATCAAACTAGAAAGAGAATTTACTTCATATGTTGTAACGAGTGTAACTATCCCGGATTATTATTCTGTTAAGAATCTAATTTACAGAATTAATCAACACGAATATCATATGACCGAGTTGTGGTCTGATTTGAAAGATGATGGCGATGGTCTTTACAGAGGACAGCACTTGTCATTATCGATGAGACTTCACTATTATGGAGATAAAACGTTTAAAATATTTAAAAACGAAAAACAAAAAATTACAAAAGTTAATTATATGAGTAGATTGGATGTTGTAAAGAAATTGTTTGATGCGTTCATTAATAGATCCATTGCGTATTCTTTTAATACATCAATCGGATTGATGTCTTTTAGTGATAAAAGCAAAGTGGAATGCGAGATGACACCCTTCTATGAATCGTTTAGAGATAAAATGGATACTTTACATCCTAACGGAGCTACTGCTCTGTATGAATCATTAAAACAAGCTGTTGAAAAATTAGTTTTTTGGAAAAATGCTGATCCGGAGAAAAGAGGCAATGCCAAATTGAGAGTTATATGTCTTTCTGATGGTAAAGATACCGGAATAGGTTCTTTAAAATACGATGTTGATTCATTAATGGTACAAAACAATATTACTTTAGATTGTATTGTTATAGGTTCAGATTTTGATAGTCATATTGGCAAAATAAGTAAAAAAACAAGAGGCTATATGTTTAATCCTTCGACAATAAAATATGCCTTTGATATCATGGAATTAGAGACAATGATTATTTCAAAGAACAGGGAAGTTGTTCAATCATCTTATAATGGGATCATTGGGGACACAACACTACCCCCAATTTTGACACCAAATAATTCGCTTAAACAAAAAGCTATGGGAATTGATAAGACACTAAACAAAATTGGCAATAACGTCGTTATGGATTCGGCTAAAGCAATTACTAAGGAACTTCAAAAATTACAACAGCATCCTCATCCCGATATCGACGTTTACATTAATGATAAGGATATGTATTTTTGGAAAATTGTAATAAAAGGTCCGTCTGATACACCTTATAAAGATGGGAATTGGCTCGGTTATATTCAATTCCCACAAACCTATCCTCTTGCCGCACCTACCATTCGATTCGTAACACCAATCAAACATTGTAATATTAACAATTATGGCCGCGTGTGTCATAGTATATTAGATAGAAATTACACACCCAATATTAGTATATCCGTTATACTGAATTGTATTTACGGACTGTTATTGAATCCAGACGTTTCAGATCCCCTTGATACCAACATGGCACTTCTGTACTACGAGGCCAATGGACAGTATGAAGCAGATATTTTAGAATACGTCAATAAATATGCATCAAAGACAAGAGAACAATGGAAGAAAGAATTAATCTAAATACAAATATAAAATTGAAATTTTATTTAATTAATATTTAAAATAATAGTAATTGTTTATAAAACTCAAATGCTAGTATATTCTTTTGTTGTAGGTCAAAATACGTACGACCAATCAGAAAGTGATTTGAGAGATGTTCATGATTGGGTTTGCGTTGTTCCAGGAAAAAAAGACAATGAAACATCTCTTAAATCGGCCATACGCAAACTGATTATAGATTCGGCTCATCATGTGGACAAATTTTTATTGAGAATAAGCGATGTAGCTCTTGATGACCACACAAAACAATTACGCAATAAAATAAATGATGATTACAATGAACATGAAAATATTGGTGATCTTGATGAGGATGTTTATAAAGAAATAGCCGAAAAACATATTGAAGACCTGATAACAATTTATCATGATTTTGCAACGACGGATAACTTTAGATACTTGAGATATACATGTCTTCCGTTGGATAATTAAATTTATTTATCATTTTGTAATTGTATATATATATATTAACAAATAAAATGAGTAATCAATATTGTTACATTATACAAGAAAGAGAATTCGTTAACTCAAACAAATCTATTTATAAAATAGGTAAAACAACTCAACAAATACACAAAAGGATGAATCAATATCCAAAAGATAGTAAAGTAATTTTAACATTGAACGTGGAAAATTGTGATGAATTTGAAAAAAATATTAAAAGAATATTTCCTCAAAAGTATAAACATAGAACAGATATAGGTATCGAATATTTTGAAGGTAATGTTAACGAAATGATAGACGAATATATATCATTAAATAAATCATTAGTTAAAAATAATGTAATAGAAAAAGTTAATACCGATAGTAACAACAATAGTAATGATAATAATGATAATAATGATAATAATTTGTGTGTACTCAAAGAGTATATAATATATTTTGTATCGAGTCTCACTACGTTTGAGATGGGTAGGAGTATACCGGTGAATGCTGTGTATTTTTCTTTTGATGATAACATTAAAGAAAAATATGAAAAAACTGTATCGAAAGAAGAATTTATAGATATATTAACAAAATACAGATACAAAATAAAAAATGATCAAATATTAAATGTCAGGTTCAAAAATATGAAAGAATTAACAGAAATATAATTCGATATAAAATTGAATTCATAATTCGATATAAAATTGAATTCATAATTTGTCTGAATAATTTGTGTATTAAAATATGTGATTATATTAACTGTTTTAATTAATAAAAATAAAATAAAAATGACCAAAAATCAAACCGACGATTCTGCGTTAAAGAAGTTTGGTAAATTTATTTCTAAACTCTATCGCGATTTGTGTAAAGAGAAATATGTTTCAATCACACCACAGGATGCTGATGCTTTTAGCGAATTCCTTTATCAACAAGGAGAAATGGGTATCGGTCCGTTGGAAGGAAAATAAAAAATATAAAAATTGATTTAAATTTAATTTATAAATATCTTAAAATATCTTAAAATATCTTAATAACTCAAAATATTTGAATTATTATGAACGATAATCATAAGTGGTTAATAAGTAGATGGAAGAAACGAGATGATTGTTATCCTAAAAGATTATTAGGTGGCATACTCAGCGATGAACCATCATTGATAAATATTTGTATTATTAATGATGATGTTGATTACTTCAAATCAAATTATAAATCCATATATGATACGGAACATAGGTTAAAAAAAGCTCTGGTGTGTTCGTGTTTATGCGGATCACAAAAAATAGGAGAATTTATAATTAGCGAACTAAAAATCATTAATTATAATACTGATTGGTTATATTGGGATGAAGCCTTTGATAGTTGGATTTTGTGTTATGTTTCGGCATCACAAAATAATAAATGGATTGAGGAAATTGCAACTGTCATGAAAAATAATGGTGACAAAATGCCCGAGAGTATCTATTCATATTGTCGAACGCACAATATGATGGATAAAATTAGATCAATATTTGGTTCCGATAATGATGATGATTAATAAAATTGAAAATATAACTGATTTCTATATTCTATATTTTTTGTAGTAATATCAATAACAACATTAGTAATTAATTAATAACCAGTAATCAATAATTAATAATGTCAACTGATAGCTTTCATAGATATTTCGCGAGGGTTTTTAGATCAAAAAAGAACTCTGAACCTAAACAACCAAAACAACCAAAACAATCCAAACAACCCAAACAACCTAAACAACCTAAACAGCCACTTTCAGCAGAAGAAATTGCTAATAGAAAAAAACGAGGAAAAATTTTGTTTGAAAGTCTTAAACTGTCTGGCTTGATTTAATTTAACTTAATTTAGAACATACATCGATATATTTGTCTATGAACTGCTGAATGTTATTAGTTCTGAATAAAGAACCACCGGCACGTGGATTAATTTCAAATATCTTTGGTATGTCATCTTTTATTTTATAATCAATACATAATATACCACTATAGTTAGTCATTTTTATTATTTTTTTGAATACATCTAATGATGTTCCGTGTATATTAACTGTTAACGATGTAAAAGGTTTTTTGGTAATACCGTGCACAAAAATGTCATCATCGAATGTGTGCTCTATAGTTAATTCTTTTACAATTTTACCGTTAACCGCAAGGATATGAGTAGCATATTCTTTGTTTCCTTCTATTATTTCACATATGATGTAGTCATTTAGATTATTTACATCAATATCAACAGGTACATCATCGATTTTATTGATTACAAACGTATTTCTTCCATAATCTGATTTATTGTGTTTTAATATGCACGGTACATTAATACTATCATAAATCTGTGCAATATATTTACCGAGACCTTTAAATTCCATAAAATTATAGAATTTTATTTTATCATTAAAGCACTCATACACCTTTTTGTGTGGTATTAAAAACTTGATTTGATGTTCTTTGACTTCATTGTAATATTTTAATATAAATTCTGTATGTTCGCACGCATAAACGAATATCATATTAACGTTTTTATCTTTGCATGATGTCATTACGTCGTTAATTTCAACGAAGTCATTTTGAATCAAATGAGTGTCAGGATCTATTATGTCTTCGTAACTTATTGTATAATCTTTTTCATTGTACGTAATTTTTTTACGTTTTATCATGGATAGTTTCGTTATATAACTTATGAAATTTTCTTCATACGGAATAAGAATATTTTCTCTGTAAATGATTTCATTGTCATATATTACGTGCGATGGATAAGGGTTATTACCATTGTAAATTATAACACTATTGTTCCAAAATTTTTCTAGACGTAAGGGTCTTTTACTCAAAACATCGACATATACATTAATTAGATCAGTAATATACGGTGAATTCGCAGTATCTTCAAATGTATTTATAACATTGTTAGATGGTATAATAACACTTTTGATTGAATCTTGAGATTCGTTCTTAGCAAACGTACTTTTAATATCACCAGGAATACGTGGATTGCATTCCAAAAGATATAAATCGTCGTTTGCATCCAACAATAATTCAAATTCGACAAATCCGTTATAACTAACGAGTTTAACTAATTTAGATAAAACTTTCATATATTTTTCTTCAAGGTGTCTCAAGTATTGTTTAGCAGTGGAATTCAAGATTTGGGGATTTATTGCACCGGGGAAAACAAAATTTAAACCACTCATTATTTTTCCTTTTTTACATACAAGATTTACAGCTTGAATTTCTTTTACATCCAGAATATCTTGAATTTGATTATCGGTATTGTATTGATTTATTATGTCATATATATCACCGGTTATTACTTTATTATGTAAAGACCCAACACCTCTTTTATTTTTGACCAAGAATGATCCCGTTTTATGAGGTCCATCATATTTTTCATCATATGTTTTAATCAACTTCATTTGAGAACCTTCCAATACATTTTCTTTTTCGACAAAATCATAAAATTGTTTTTTATCATCGAATAGTGTATAAACTTCTGGTGAATTTACTAAAAATTTGTATCTGTATTCAGGATACATTTGCTTAATTTCGTACAATTTTTTTTGAGAATTAATACCAAACGGCACTATGGCATCTGCTTTATCGAAATATTCCTTGTTGAAATTATTCAATACGACATAGTTTTCTTTACATCTTTTCAAATAAAAATATATGTATGATAATGTGTAGTCATTATACAAAAATACAACTATCATTAGGTTTTTTAATATTTATTGGGATATATTTAATTATATAAAATTTACTAGAAACTGACTGACATATACAAAAATATTAAATTTTTTTATTATAGTGGGTGGTGGGCTACTTTGTATAGTTTTATTTTATCTTCAATATAGATATATCATATTAAAATAAAAAATGTCCGAAACGTTAACAAACACCAATTTCGTAAATTCAAAAATTCTCATTGTCGGTGATAGCACTTGTGATGCCAACAATTTCATTAACACTTTTCAAAGTATATTAAATGGTCAAATAGACAATATTCAAAACAATACATTGTATGTACCATCTTCTTCCGTCCCAACTTATTCCGAATTGTCATCATTCAGTTATATTGTTAAAACATATATGAGATACATAATTATACAAAAAAATCAATCCTTAATTGTATTAAATAATGTTATAAATTCGCTTGATGGAAATGAGAGTGAATTATTATCTCAAGTACAAAACTCACCAACAATTACTTTAATGTTATACGTAACTGATTCCACCATACTCAATGAATGCCTAATAAAATCCTTCGATTATGTTTTTATTGGATCGACCGGATTATCGAACGTATATCACATTGCGGATAGTTTACATTTTGTTTCGAGGAATCAATTAGCTTCACAAGTTCAGCCATTAGTTTCGGGTGATGGCAATTATGTTTTCCTTGACGTAAATAATAAATTGGATAACGGAATTGTTAATGTTACAAATGTTCCATATTCGACTATTATAAATACTACACAACAAAATGCTTCTTTATCATTTGCACAACAAGGAAAAACTAATATTTCGGTATTAATTTCATATCCACCCGCTACTGTTGCATCATATGACCCTGTAACCAACACTGTATCATTCAATGTACCCATATTATCGTTTGTTCCGATGGGTGATCAAGATTACGGAAATCCTGGTTTAGTACCTGGATCTTCACAATCTGGTCCATACAATCCACCGATTGCGGCAATAGATCTATCTCAATATCAGATAGCTAGTACATCTGATTATTACATTAGACATGAAGCATATCCTGAATATACACTCAGACCAGATAATGCAGCATTTTCTATAGTTAATCCAGGCAATGGATTTGCAGATTTTATAATAGGACATAATGATGTAAGTGGACCACATACTCTTTCACACACTTTTTCATCACAACAATCGATCAGTTTAGGATCTCCAGGAGCCATTGGAGCTATCGCTACACCATTTTCATTATTTCCTGGAACTATGGTCGATGCAACTAATGTGCCTATGGATGCTATAGGGAGAAGAGCAACTTTTGCGACTGAGGCTGTGCTTGGCGCACGCTCTCCAGTAGAATTAAAAACATCTGGTGGATCAGCACAAATTTTAAATGGTAAATTTCTATTAGGTATGCCTCAAATAGAATTAGCTTACGATGCAACTTATTGTAACGGAACATCTCATTCTAAAAAATATAAATTAGATATGATGATCAGTTCTGTAAATATTATTCCTATGACTGGTATTCCGACGACATTAACTATATCACCACCAGTTAATCAAATTAATTTTGTACATTTATAAAAATAACATAAAAAATAATCAATATATAAATTTATAAAAATAATAAAATAAATAAAAATGCAAGCATCAACTAAATCTATCAAACCTAGTGTCGCGAATGAATTAGACAACAATCTAAATTTATTAATTCATGAAGGAATACAGTATTGGTCACAATCACAATCCGATGAAAATTGCTACGATGATTTATCTGATTATAAATATGCCCTTGAATTCTTTTCATTAACCAAGATACAGGCAAAAAATTTAATTGGTCATCCCGTGAGTCAAGTCCATTTGAACAAAATCGCAGACTTGAAAAATAAAAAATATGTTTTAAATAAAAATATTAGATTCGTCACATATAGCAATGATGTTAGAGAACAATCTGTGTTACTAAAAATAAAAGATAAAGAAATGTCGTTAGAAACAATGCTGTCATATGTTAATAATTCAATTGATGATGACGAATATGTGAGAGATTTTTCGTTCAGTGCCGAAAATGATAATTGTTATGAATTTGACGCTGACATTTATTATCACTAAAATTCATAATCTGTTACAAATGCATAATTGTCATCATATTTATCTTTTTCACTAATCAATAATTTCTTCAAATTATTTAACCAATATAATGCGACCGTTATTCTTTGATTATTATCCATGACTACAGGTATGATAACTTGTTCACGTTCTTTAGTATGTCCCCATATCCAGCTATTATTGTCAGGATCGGGAGTACCAATTACGTGACCTTTTCCCAACAAATCATCCATTGTTAAATTTATATTAGCGAGTGCTTCATTAATTGATTTTCCAATAATCTTATCTTTATACGGAAATATATCATCAAAATTGACGGTATATTCGAAATATAATTTCATAGTATTTTCATCAATTGATATCGATGTTTCCCCTTCGATATAGTCATAAAGTGATATAATTTTTGGTTCGGGTGGTCGAAAATCTATTCTCTTATCAACTAAGTATGTTCGATAAACCATTTTGTATTTTGTCTATTATTTATTATTTAAATTAATGGGTTATGTGCCAAATATAAAAAAAATCAGTTTTATTTATTTTTATGTTGTACAATGATCACATTTGTTCCATGATGATCTACCGGAACCATTACATTTATAACAACACAAATATCGTGTTTCGGACCTTGTTGTCACATGAGAAACATATTTTGTTCCGTGACATGTAGCACATTTTTTTCTATAAGTTGTTGTGTAGGTACAAAAACAATCTAGATTGTAGGTGACAATTTTATCTTTATTATCTTTATTTTTATTATATTCGTCATACAATTTATATATGTCAACTGGCATAAAATTTCTATCTATTTTTACACAACGTATTTCGATGGGTTCTACAATTTTTTCTCCTCGAACAGAATAACGTGTTGTACTATTGGGATCTTGTTTCATTTTTTTATTAATATCATCTGGAAGAATTACACACCACGAATCATCAAATAATTTAGATAATCGAGTTCCGTACCCTGGATAATCAATCGTGAGATTTTTACCAAGGACCGATCCGGTAGTCACAGCGTCCGTTGTATTATGAAAATTTAATATCATATTCTGATAATTCGGTGTTCCGTGAAAAATAAAATGTTTTGTAAAATTACTCGTTTTTTCTTTTAATTTTATCATAGTTGAGCAAGGAAGACATTTTTGTTTTAGTTGGACTAAACATTCTGTTTGATCATCTTTATTTTCTTCATTCATGACTATATATCCTGTTTTACACACGCAAGGATATTTTTTTACATCTTCTATTTTTTGCTGATAAGATGTTTTACCATTATAACAATCATATGCCTCACATTTTCTCATACGAGTATTATTGCAATGAGGACATTTTGTCCTTTCGTATTCTTCCAATTGTTTTCTTTTTTCTTCTTCCTGTTTTTGTATCTCTAGCTGCCTGAGATATTCCATCATCTGTTCAGTTTCAAGTTGTTTTCGTTTTTGTTCTTGCTCTTGTTGATTTATTTCTAATTGTTGTTGTTGCTGCTGTTGATATCTGTATTGTTCTTGCTGTCTATTGTAATCTGAGTATTTATACGGATCATTGTAAACTTTTGGTGGCTCATATGCAGGCGAACCGTACAATGTCCGACCAGTTTTGTAGTCATATACCGTGGATGTATTTGTCGTATATGAGGACGTCGGTGTATAGTAATTATATTTACTCATTGGATTAATTGAAATTAGTCAAACTTATTTTGAATTTATTTTTATTACTGGTTATACAGTGGCTAATAAATATAATGAATAATCAATTTTTAATCAAAAAATTGAATATTTATATATTGTGCTAGTCCATTATAAATCGACCCTAGTATGTTACTACAAACAGGTAAACTGTTGAAAAAGCCTATTGATTTGTGAACAAATTTCCAAACAAACCCAAAAAATCTATCAAATCTAAATAAAAATGAATTACGGGTTGGCGTGTACCTCAGTTGTGTCATTCGTTTTGATGATCATTTTTGGTGTGATTTCAATCGGATCTTATTACGGAGGAGTCATCCACGATGGAATCATTAACCAAGAACTGTATTCTGTTCAAGCTCTGATCATTTCAGAGCGCGATGTCTATGATCCTGTGACGTATTGTTGTGAATCCGGATCTGGATCAAACAGTGGATGTCTCATGTATTGCACAAGAAATGAATGAGATCATTATTTGAAATTTCGGTACATGGTGAATGCGTCCACGGCACAAGAAGGCGGTTGGCACGAAACAGAACTGTACATGTGGACAGATTACAGTCCAATAATCACAGAATCTGGTTATCAAGTTGGTGATTATTTGACTATATATTACAACTTGTGTGCCTTTACCCCTACTTTTCATCAGGACATTGTTATTTGTCAAGCAGCCAATGATCAAACACCGCTGTACTTGTCATTGTTCAACGTCGGTGCAGCACATATTGCGGCTATTGTGTTCTGTGTGTTTTTTGCAATTGCAGCGGTCATCTTCGTTGTTACATTCGGCATAATAATTGTCATTTACATTCTTGAAAACTGTTCGTGCTCATGCAATTTTACTTTGCCGAAGATTAATTTCAAGAGGAAAGATATTGATGTGACTATTCCTGTTCCCCACATCGGTCAACAACAACTAGAAATCCGTGAAGTTTACATCGATCCTCCCAGATATGATTCTGGTACTCAAGTCCCTGTTGAACTTAACCAATTCCCGCAAAGTGTCCCACAATACAGCGAACAATACGGTCAATCAAGCGATCAACAATATGGTTATGGTAAGCAATTCGGTCGATATGATGACCAATATGACGATCAATACAAAAAGCGAGATTTTTACGGTGGCAGCATTGAAACAGTGTGAATTAACTATTTTTTATTTTATATATTTTTTTTATTTGTTTTAAAATCAACGTCATAATAAATTAATTTGATCAAATGACCGCAAACCATCTTTTTTATATATGATTATTTTTGTATGGCGTCATAATACAGTTAGTTTTTTATTGTTGTCATTCGATCGTTTGAACAAAATGTTTGTGATAAAAAAACATTTCAGAAAAATTTTTATTTTAAATTTCATCTCCCCATCCCTTTATGATTTTAATATAAATGTCACCACTCACCCATTTTGACAGTAAAGTAATGATAAACATTATTGCGAATTATTGCGAATTATTGCGAATTATTGCGAATTATTTGCTTAAAGACATAAATATAATTTAATATTATAATGTCAGTTTATATCGTAAATTCAAAAGGTACAAATAACTATAAAATTGGGTATAGTAGTAATGTCGAATCACGAATCAAACAATTACAAACGTCAAATGCTTGCGAAATTGTCTTAATTGAAAAATATGATTGTAAAGATGCTTATACTTTAGAAGCACGTATACATAATCATGGAAAATTATTCAAAAATAA
>Ga0182016_10007014_pt1 | contig 11704 bp, 9 predicted proteins | sample 712S2MmetaG_FD_120491 | JGI IMG/M metagenome (GOLD analysis project Ga0182016, IMG submission 120491) | Permafrost microbial communities from Stordalen Mire, Sweden - 712S2M metaG | ecosystem: Environmental > Terrestrial > Soil > Wetlands > Permafrost | place: Sweden: Stordalen | collected...
GGTGCTGGAGCTTTCGCTGCGTGAGGCGCTGCAGCTCGGTCACAACTACATCGGTACCGAGCACATCCTGCTGGGCCTCATCCGTGAGGGCGATGGGGTGGCCGCGCAGGTGCTGGTCAAGCTCGGCGCCGACCTGAACCGGGTCCGCCAGCAGGTGATCGCTCTGCTGCACGGGCGGCAGAGCGAAGGACGGGAGACCGTGCACCCTGGGCTGTGGGCCGGTCCGGTGGGCGGGAGCGAGCCCCGGCTGTTGTCTGCGCTGCAAGCTCGGGTCAGCGCGATCGAATCACGCCTGGCGGTCATCGAGCAGCGCGTGGGCACCGGGCCAGACACCAGCGACCTGGACCAGCAGATCGAGCAGGTTCGCGCTGAGCGAGCGGCCGCGGCCGACGCCGAAGAGTACGAGCAGGCCGCCTTGCTGCGCGACCGGGGGAAGCAACTGCTGACCGAGAAGGCTGCCCGCCAGGAAGAGTGGGCGGCCGTGTACCCGGACCTGCCGTCCCTGGCCGGAAAGTGCGATGAGCTGAGCGGCGAAATCGACCGCCTGCGCGCCCTGCTGCGCCGGCACGGCATCGAAGCGGAAGACGAGACGGCATGACTATCCGTCCGGAGCGAGATCGAGCTTGATCAGGCCAGGGCTCGGCCGCTCAGGACCCGAGTGACAGGGTGCGCTGCACCTCGTAGTCAATCGCTTTCGCGGAGATCATGATGGACCGGGCAGCGAGCAGAAGCCCGCCGAGAAGCGTTACGGTCCCGGCCAGAACCAGGACGAGAGCGACGGTTCCCGCCGCTCCTGACCTGTTCGTCACGGCGACCGCGATCACGATAACGCTCAGGACCAGCACGGCCACCGCGGCGAACAGAAGGAGAACAGCGTTATGAATCAAACGGTGACGGCGCAGGAGCATGGGCAGTTGGGCATCGATCTGAGTAAGCCGCTCCCGGCCACTCGCTGGCACGTCAGCGGCTGACAGCAGCGTCCCACCGGCGCCCGTCAAGGTTTCCAGGCGCTCACGGTCCATGGCGCGCATGCGGTCATTAACCGAGCCGTACGTCGCGAGCAGGGCACCTGACAGGATCGCAGCCGCCGTGATGAGCACCACAGGCGCCACCATGGCCTGGATTGCCGTGATGGCGGTCGGGTTCACCGGCCCAGCCTACGGAAGGAGCGCCGGACAGGACACTCCCAGCGACCACGCCCAGACCCACGCTGGACGATGCCGAAGTTACGGTAGTGGACTAAGCACTTAGCTAAGGAGGACTCATGGCTGCTGACAGCGATGCACAGTTCAACATCCATGACGCGAAGACCAATCTGTCGCGGATTATCGAGCGGGTGGAGCACGGCGAGGAGATCGTTATAAGCCGCGCGGGCACCCCCGTCGCCAAGGTTGTCCCCCTTACGCGCCGTGTCGACCGGGTGGGGCGCGGCTCGCTGCGCGGCTGGCTAGTCGCCGCTACGGACTGGGACTCCGATGAGGTCAACGACGCCATCGCCCGCGACTTCGGCGCGCTGCCGTGAGTCTGCTGCTGGATACGCATGTCGTCCTCTGGTGGCTGACCGACGACCCGACGCTGGCGGATGACATCAAAGCCAGGCTGGACCACGAGCCGGACGTCTACGTGAGCGCCGCGACAATCTGGGAAGTTGACATCAAGCAGACCATCGGGAAACTTCCCGAGCCGGCCGGGCTGCCCGAGCGGATCAGGGACAGCGGGTTCGCCGAATTGCCCATCACTTCCCAGCACGCCATTACGGCGGGACGCCTGCCGCCGATTCACCGCGACCCCTTCGACCGGATGCTCGTGGCCCAGGCGCAGCAGGAAAACCTGACCTTGGTGACCAGAGATTCGCGCTGCCAGAATACGAGGTCGCCATCCTCCCCGCCTGATCACCGGGCTTCACTCTCCCTCAGCGTTTCACCCGCGGAACGAAGCGCCGGATCCCCTCGTCACGCCTGCGAAGCGCCTTGCTTGCGGCTGACCTCGGCGACTATGGCGACCAAAACGGCGGCGAACCCGAGGATCGCGGCCCTCGTGGTGGCGCCTGGCCCGCCGGGACCCCCCACCCGCTGCGGTCGCTAGCGCGGCCGGGGGTCCGGGCGCACCACGGTCTCCGGGGCGGATGCGCGTCCAGCGGGTCGGCACTGGCGAATTCCCGACCCGACGGCCTGAACGATGTCGGTGCGGCGTGGCACCATAGGTGGCCATACCGACGGGGGAGGAGGGCGGACCGTGGCCGGACCGGGAACTGACCACGCGATTCCGCAGGACGTGCTGGCTCTGTACGGACCGCTCCTGGCCCGGCTGGACGGCGGGTTTCCGGTCGACCAGCAGGTGTCGCTGCTGGTCGACGAGGCGGTGCCGGTGTGGAGCAGGCCGGGGTTCGAGACCTTCCTGTCCCTGTCCTCGCTGCGGTTCGCGCCGTTCGACTACCAGCTGCAGGCGGCCCGCAGCGCGCTGCGGCGCATGCGGGGCCGGGCGATCCTGGCCGATGAGGTCGGTCTCGGCAAGACCATCGAGGCCGGCCTGATCCTGGCCGAGCTCCGGCTGCGCGGGCTGGCCGACCGCTGCCTGATCATCACCCCGCCCGGGCTGCTGGCCCAGTGGCAGGAGGAGCTCGAGCGCAAGTTCGCCGTGCCCACCGTGCTCGCCGGGCGGGAAACCGCGATCCCCGGACGGGAGGCGGGCACGCCGTGGCGCGCCGGTGGCGTTGACCGGCCGGTCATCATCGCGTCACTGGCCACGGCGCGGCGCGACCCGCTCAGGTCCGTGCTGACCGAGGACCAATGGGACCTGATCATCGTCGACGAAGCGCACCGGGTAAGGGCGCCGCGCAGCGCCTCGGGGAAACTGATCCGCGCGCTGCGCTCGCGTCACCTGCTGCTGCTCACCGCCACCCCGGTGGAGAACCGGCTGCAGGATCTCTACGAGATGGTGAGCCTCGTCGCACCCGGCCTGCTCGGCACGTCCGCGCAGTTCCGCGCGGCGCACGGCGCGGGAGGTGCCGGGCCGGGCCCGGAGCCGCGGAACGCACCTGCCCTCCGGAAGCGGACCGCCGAGGTGATGATCAGGCACCGGCGGAGCGAGGTCAGCGTGCTGCTGCCGCCGCGCCTGGCCGAGACCTTGCTGATCGAGCCGCCGGCCGCCGAACGCGACTGGTACGCCGATCTGGCGGCCCGGATCCGCGCTCAGGGCGGGGCCGCCGCGCCGTCACTGCGTCTCGCGCTGCGCAGTGTGGCGAGGCTGGCCGGCTCCAGCCCGGCGGCGGCCGCGTCCCCGCTCCGGAAGATCGGATGGGACGATCTGGCCGCCCGGGCCGAGGCCCTGAGCGGCTCGCCGAAGGGCGCCGCGCTGCTGGACCAGCTGCGGCGGTTCGCCGGGGAGAAGGTACTGGTCTTCACCGCGTTCCGGCACACCCTTGATCAGCTCACCGCTCAGGTGGCCGCGGCGGGATTTCCCGCAGCCGTCTACCACGGCAGTCTGCCGCGCGCCGAGAAGGAACGCGCGGTGGCCGCCTTCCGGGACGAGGTCGGCGTCCTGCTGTCGACCGAGTCGGCCGGCGAAGGCCGCAACCTCCAGTTCTGCCACGTCATGGTCAACATGGACCTGCCGTGGAACCCAATGCAGATCGAGCAGCGGCTGGGGCGGCTGCACCGGGTCGGTCAGGACCATGATGTGCTCCTGACCAACCTGGTGGCGAGGGGCACGATCGAGGAGCAGGTGCTGCGCGTCCTCGAAGCGAAGATCAACCTGTTCGAGCTCGTCGTCGGCGAACTCGACATGATCCTGGGCCGGGTGGCCGACGACTTCGACTTCGAGTCGACCGTCTTCGACGCGTTCGTACAGTCCGGTGACGATGCCGAGTTCGCCGAGCGGATGGAGGTCATCGGCGACGATCTCGCCCGGGCCCGGGTCGGCTACCTGGCCAGCCGGGCGGCCCTGGACGGCCTGGTCGGCGAGGAGCCGGGGTGATGGATCCGGCCCTGGCGTTCTGGCTGCGGCACGTCGCAGCGGAAGGCGGCCTGTGGGAACCGGCCGGAGACACCACCTACGTCGTCCTGCCGCCGGTCCTGCGCGACGCCTACCGGCTCCAGGAGGAGTTGCAGGTCACCGCCGATCCCGATGTCGGGCGGGAGGACGGGGCGACCTTGCTCGCCCTCGGCCACCCGGTCCTCTCCGAGGCGGCCGAACGCGTCCTGGCCTCGGGTGATGCCGGGCGCCGCGTTCTGGCCCGGCCCGCATCCGTGCGGCCCGGTACCGATGTCCTGGCCGCCGGGGTCCGGGACGCGTTTCCGGTGGATCACGGGCGGATCGATCTGGCCGGCGAGCCGACGTTCGGGTGGCATCCGGTGGTCCGGGTCGGCGCGCTGGTCAGCTACGAGCTGTCGGCCGAGGATCAGTTCCAGGAGCAGGCCGAGCGGTGGGTGGACGGGCCGGCGCGCTGCCTCCTCCCGCCTGCCCTCGCCGAGCGGCTTTCCCGTGCTGCTGTCGACGGGCATGACGCACCGGGCCCGCCCACCGGTGCTGCCCCCGACGGCGGCCTGCTGGCTGCTGTCGCTGAGGCACACCGGCTGATCGACGCGGACGCTGGCGCCCGCCGCGAGGTGCTGTCCGCTCAGGTCCGCGACGCGCACGAGGCGGAACGTGCCCGCGCCGCCGCCTACTACGCGGACGCGATCGCCGGCATCGAACGACGGCTGGCCACAGCTCCCGGCGACCGGAAGCCCGTGCTCGAGCAGCGGCTGCGCAGCACAAGGGAGGAAGAAGCCCGGCGTCTCGCCGAGATAGCGGAGAAATACGAGCGGCGCCACTCCATCCGCCCGTACCGGCTGCACGTGATCGAGGTGCCGGCGCTGCGGGTGCCGGCCGATGTGCGGCGCGGCGACCGCCGGTACCCGATGACCTTCGACTGGCTGCTGCCGGCCGGCGCCTTCTCCCCGGTACGCTGCCCGTCTTGCGGCGGCGACGCGCCACTGGTGGCGGGCAAGCAGAAGCTCGGCTGCGAGCGGTGCCTGCCCCGCACCCCCGGGCCTTCGGTGCCGTCCCCGGCGGCCAGGACGGCCCCGGCGGCCAAGGCGGCCAAGGCGGCCCCGGCGGCCAAGGCGCGTCCTCCCGCGCCGCCACCCGCGACGGCCAAGGCGCCTCCCACGGCCAGGAGCCCCCGGCCGGCCAGCGTGCCGCCTGCGGCCAGGCGACAGCCGCCCCCTGTCCCGCCACATGTCCGGAAGGAACGGCGCGCGGCGCCGGGCAAGCTCGCGGAACGGCTCTGGAATGCCGTTGCCGCCGGGCCTGCCGGAGACGCGGGCGCCGTCCTGGCCCCGGGATCACCGGCGGCCGCGCTGCACGGGGTGCTGGGCGCCCCGGGGCTCACCCGCGTCCTTGGCCTGCCACCCGGCGAGGAGCCGGCCCAGTTCAGCGCGCAGCCCGCGGGCGGTACAGGCCACGGTGACCTCATCGCCGGCCTGCTGCTCGGCGACGGCGGGACCCAATGCCACTACTACCTGTGCTGCCAGGATGCACTGGTGGCCGAGGTGCTGCCCTACCCCGTGACCGCAGGCGGAGAATTCCTGCACGCCTACTGGTGGGAGCGGCGCTTTGCCGGGACAGGGGGAAGGTCACCCGGTCGGATCCCGGCGCGCTCCGGACTCGATCCCGTCGGGAAGGCCCTCCTCAGCGCGGGGCCTGGATGGAACGGCCTGCCGGTCACGGCGCGTGCCCTCGCCGCCTGGGCGCGGATACGGGCCGGGCATCCGCGGCTGCGGGCGGCGCACCAGGCGCCGGTGCTGGCCGCCGCCGTCGACCGCCTCGTCGCTTACCGCGCGGGCGGGAGAGCCACGTTCGCGGACGCCGCCGCGGTCTATACGGTGGACGAGAAGGCGATCCGGCTAGCTGACCGCACGGTACGCGCCCTGCTCGCCCTCGGCCCCGGCCAGCCCTGGTAGGCCGGCCTAACCTTGCCGTTTGGCAGAGAGCTGGCAGCCAGTCCAGCCGCTGATGTCGAAGGTCTGGACCGTGCATTGAGCGGTTTGCGGGTAGTAGGCACCCATATGCTGCTGGACCGTAGCCGGCGGGATGGTGTCCGACGGGCTGGCGGGAGGCGGGATGAAGGTAAACCCTTCCGGGTACAGCGGCTGCTGAGAGAGCATGTTCCGCAGAAGCTGGAACTCTGGAGCGGTGGGCTGCGCGGCCGAGGTGGGGATCCAGGTAGCCGCGCTGGCTCTCAGGGATTCGGGCGATGGCTTATCGGCCGGGAGCGATGAGACCACGGTGTAGTAGCCGTGTCGCAGCGTCGTCAGGTAGTCGGCAGTTCCCCCGAAGACTTCCTGGGAGCCCTGGCCGTTTGCCACTACCGGGTAGGGCGACGCGTTGAGGTAGTTGGCGATCGACCAGTAGCGAACCTGGAATTCCGGCTGGATCCAGGGTACGGGGTAGGCCCCGATCGAATCCCCGGGCGCCCCACGGCCTGCCTGAGTCGGGCTCGTCGGGGCTTTGCCGTGGGTGACGATCACGTATCCCTGCCTGGGGGTGAACTCCATCAGGAGATAGGCGTTGACCGGGTTGGGGAAGAGCCCACCCTGTGACGCGGCCGACGGGCCGAAGTACTGCAGTTGGGGGGGAGAGTCATCGGTGCCGGCGGTGAGAAGTCTCTTGGCGGCGAGCATCGCCGCGGATGCGGCGTGATTGCTTTCCAGGGCTTGGGCTGTCCGGGGGCATTGGGGCAGGGTGGTGCTCCGCCGGCCGCGTGTGACGGTGATGGCCGGAAGTTGCACCTTTGTATTGCCGCCCGCCGGGACGTACGTCCGGAAGATCACGTACCCCACCCCGGGTGGGCCGGAGGGGCTGGCGGGCGGGTTCTGGTCGATCATCGGGATGGCGTTCTCGGACCGCTGCTGCGCGGCTGTGACGGTCGGTAGCAGCCGGACGGTGAATGCGCGGTGCCTTGCCACCTGGCTCCAGCGCCACGGGTTAAGCGATCCGGGGTTAGCGATGATCTGATAGTCAGTAAGGTCTGACGGCACGCTCTTTCCGTCCACTGTATTAGTGAAAAGCTGGTCTGAGTCGTTATAGACGGCAATCGACATGAAGCGGCTCGTCGGGTAGGAGCCGCGGATGGTTAGTGAATTACCTGGACTGGCCAGGAAAGGGGTGGTCCAGTAGGTTGCGAACGGGTCCGGCGCTGCGATATTTGACGTGGTGGGCGTGGTCTCGACCGGCCACGCGCAGTCCGGAGGTGCTGGCGTCAGGTGGACGACCGGCCTGCTGGCCGTGCCGCCGTGAGTGCTCGTGCGTGCCGCGCCGGACGGTGAACTCGTTCCCAGTACCATCGCCACCGCTACTGCCCCGGCAGCGCCTATAGCCTTGCGGCTCCGGCGTATGGATATCAGAGAGGAATGGGAGTATCCCATTATTGTCCCTCAAATCTCACAAAAGGAGCACGCTGTCCGCGTGCGGGTGTGCTGAGCCTACCCGGCTATTTCTATTTCCCTTCGCCAGCAAAGAAAACCCCCGGCGCCGCGATCATGGCCGACAGCAAAACCTTTTAAATCGGCAGAAATCCCGGCGAAATTAGCCCGCTGCTTGGCCCCGCATAATCCCGGGCACGGTTTTCGTGTACTTCAGGGCCGCCTCATATAGACGCGGATTCCCAGGCCCGGCAGAGCGCATTGGCCAGGTACATCTGCCGCGGCGTCTTGCAAGCCACCCGGATCAGGTCAGTGCTGGCCACCACGACCGCCAGCGCCCGGGCCCGGGACGTCGCCACGTTCAGCCGGTGCGGGTCGTACAGGAACTCCAGCCCCCGCGGCGCGTCATCAGCAGACGACGTAGCCATCGAGTAGATCGCCACCGGAGCCTCGCGCCCCTGGAACTTGTCTACCGTCCCGACCATCACCCCGCCCGGACACCCCGCCTGCGCCAGCGCGTCCTCAATCGCCCGAATGTGGGCGTTGTACGGCGTCACGACGAGCACCTCGCCCGCCCCAATAACCCGTCGCACCCCGTCCTTGTCCCGCCACTCCTGTCCCACGAGCCCGCACACAAGCCGAGCCACCTCCGCCGCCTCTTCAGGGGAGGCGTTCGTGTTCCCCTCGTGCGTAACCTCCACCACCCGCAGCCCCGAGCCCCCGACCCCGGATCCCCGGAGCGCGTCCTCGCCCAGGATCTCCTGCCGCTCCAGCCCGTCGACCCAGGTCAGCTTCCCGTCGTAGAACGTCTCCGACGTATACCGGCACAGCCGCGGATGCATCCGCCACGTCCGATCCAGCAGCAGGCCCGCGTCCGGGGGCACGGTCCGATGGTCGCCGAGGATGTGCTCCAGCGCGGATGCGCCCGCCCCGGGCGGATGAGCGCCCTGGCTGGGCTGGGCCAGTTGCTGGGGGTCGCCCACCAGGACGATGTTCCGGGCCGCGCCGGCTATGGCCAGGATGGTGGCCAGTGGCATCTGGCCCGCCTCGTCGACGAACAGCGTGTCAACACTGCCCTGGAACGGCGCGCAGGCCCAGAGCCATGCCGTCCCCGCGGCGATGTCCAGGTCGCCGTCCTGGAGCCCGATTTCCAGCTGGCCATGTTTCAGCCCGGCGGCATCCGGATGCAGATACGGGTTGTCCTTGTCGGCACGCTGGGCGATACGGGGGCGGGTGATCCCGAGCTCGCTGGCTCGCTCGGTGACTTTGCCGATCACATTGTGAATGACGGCATGAGAAGGACCAGTGATGCCAACCGTGCGCCCGGCCTTGATGAGCTCAAGGATCTGCGCCGCAGCGGTGAAGGTCTTCCCGGCTCCGGGCGGTCCTTGGATCGGCAGGTATGAGTTGCGGAGGGCGAGGACGAGCCGGATCGCTGCATCTGTCACCGGTTCGCCGTCGTCGCGCAATGGCCTGGTCGAACTGCGGCCGTCGTCCGGGCGCAGCCGCAGCAGGAGTGCAGTTCCAGCATCCCGCCCGGTCACGCCTTCGCGCACCACGCGTTCGCCGAGGTCCCGAAGGCGAGCCGCCAGCTCTTTGGTGTTGACCGGGCTGTCCTCGACCAGCGAAGCGGGCCACGGCCCCGCATAATCCCGGCCGACCTTCAGGTCGATGGTCCCGTGCTCGTCATCCACGCCCCACACCGAAAAGCCCCGCCCAGAACCCGGATCGACGGCGTTATCGCCGCGCTTGAACCGGTACTCCTGTGGCGGGAACGAGAACCGGCGCACCACTGATTTCTTGACCTGGTCGACCACGTCACCGCCGGTCAGGCCGCCCAGCGCGTCCGGCTCGTCGATCAGCTCCGCGGCGCTCAGTGTGCGGACGTGGAAGTAGCGCCACCACTCCGGCTTGGCGTCGCGCCGGTGCCAGTCGAGCAGGTCAGCCAGCAGCGCCCTGGCCTTCTGCTCCTCCGTCCGCGCGGAACCATCCGCGGGCAGGCCGGCTAGCAGCGCGGACCGGATCCGGGTGAGCTCCGGGTTCTCGGTGACCTCCGGCTCCGCCACGGCGGCGGGGCGCGGCAGGTCCGCACCCAGCCGCGCGGCCAGTTCGGCCCGCAGCTGCTCCAGCCAGTCCCGCAGCGCCAGCGTGGCCCGGCAGTCGTCCTCGTTGTAGGCGGCGACCACCCGTTTCGTGTCCCCGGCGTCCCGGGCGGTCTGGTCGTCAAGCGCCGCCTCGAAGGCGATCAGGTGCTCGGTTGCCTGCCGCAGGTCCATCTGCCGGGTGTAATCGAACAGCGGTTCGAGGCGCTTGATGGAGTAGCTCTCCACGCCCGCCCGGACGCCCTGCCGGACCACCCGGTACAGGTCGACGAACACGCCGCGGCGGAACAGGTCGTCCACCTCGTCCTCGCGGGTGGCGAAGCGGCCCATCAGCCAGCCGACCGCCTCCTGGCGGGTTCCGTGCAGCTCGGTGAGGTGGTCGACCGACGTCGGCTCGTAGTGGTTGTAGTGGTAGACGCGCAGGCCCGGATGACGGCGGCGCCGCTCGGTGATGAAGTCGATCAGCTCCTCGAAGGCCCGCTTCTCGTCCTGCCGGTCGAAGGCCCAGATCCTGGGTGTACCGGGGCCTGCCGCGGGCGTCGGTGTCGGCCGTGTCGACGATGCCGAACAGGTACTGCAGGCCGAACTCCTTGTTGTCCTCGGAGTAGTACCGCGCGCCCTCGATGTCGAAGAACAGGTCGCCGTCCGCGGGCTCGGGCAGGGCCAGGAGCCCCCGGTTGGCCAGCGGGGCACCCGCCTGGTCCCGTTCAGGATCCAGAAGCTCGTAACGAATACGCCCCTCGTCCTCGCTAGCCACCTGCAGGCGGGCCTGCAGCCGGGCACCTGCCAGGGCATCCCGGCTCGCCTGGGTACGGCCGGGCAGCACGGCCAGTGAAGCCAGGCCGCGCCGGGTCGACACCCCGCTGGCCTTCAGCGTCCGCCGCTGGTCCTTGGTGATCCCGGCGACCAGCGACAGGTCGTCGTCGCGCCGCCTGCGGTCCTGGCACAGGTCGTCCCACCGGCAGATCACGCAGTGCTCCACCGGCTCCGGGTAAGGATCGGCAGGCGGGTTGTGGCCCGGGTCGGCGGCGATAAACGTGCTCAGGGCCCGCCGGGCCTGCCGCTCGTAGGCCGCGTAATCGCCGACCTTCAGCGGGACCAGTTCGCCCTGGCCGAGCGCCAGGTGCATCCAGCGCGGCTGGACGCCCTGCAGCTGCGCCAGCAGGTGGGAGTAGAACGCGGTCTGCGCGACCGCGCGCGCCTTGGCGGTGCGGGCGAGCTTGGCGTCCACGACCTCGTAGTGCAGCTTGTTCTGGCGCGGCTCCCCATCCGGTGCTCCGAGCAGGTCGGCGCGCACCAGGAAGTCCGGCCGCCCCAGCAGCGCCGTCCCGCCGTCCGGGCTGCCGCCCAGCAGCACGCCCTGGTAGATGACGTCGGCGCCGCCGCGGATAGCCTCGCGGGTGGCCTGCGCTGCCGCTGTCTCCGCGCTCGGCGACGGGTTTATCTCCACGACATTTAGGCCGTCCGCACGGAACTGCTCCAGCACGATCCGCTCGTGCTCCTCGCCCCGTTGCACCAGGTCCTCGAACCCGACGTCGAACTTCCGTGGCCGGTGCAGCCTTCCCCAGGCTTCCAGCAGGTCCAGCCGGGTCATGTGCTGGCACGCCACGAAGTTCGCCACATCGCTCGCGGACAGCCGGAGCCGGTCCCCAGCAAACTTCATGCAGCCCCCCGGTTGCCGTGGCGGATTCGTTACGCCCCGTATCTTTCCCGACTGCGACGCGCCTGGCAGGGCTTTCGTATACCTCGGATGGCCGCTGGCCGGCGTGGGGGAGAGGCGCCGGCAGCAGCGGCTCGCACTTCAGCGGCCTCTGCCGGTAGATTCCGGAAGGCGCTGCGCGGCGGTGAATGTCAGAACCTGCCGGCAGGATGCTCCACCAGGATGAGTTGCTTGCTGACTGGGCTCTCGTGGCCAAGCATAAGGTGCCGGCCCCGATTCCGCCGCTGGCGTAGCCTGGGTGCATGGTCGCCTTACTGAGCGATATCTGCGGTGTGGAAGTTCTTGGCCACTACCGTTTGCGGCTCACGTTCTCTGACGGCCTGGTCGGCGACGTCGATCTCTCCCATCTAGCCGAGCGGGAAGGCGTCTTCACCCCCTTCCGTGATCCCGCGTTCTTTGCGCAGGTGCGGGTGGACCCCGAGATCGGGACGGTCACCTGGCCTAACGGAGTAGACCTCGCGCCCGAAGTCCTGCAC
>Ga0182016_10007017_pt1 | contig 11701 bp, 9 predicted proteins | sample 712S2MmetaG_FD_120491 | JGI IMG/M metagenome (GOLD analysis project Ga0182016, IMG submission 120491) | Permafrost microbial communities from Stordalen Mire, Sweden - 712S2M metaG | ecosystem: Environmental > Terrestrial > Soil > Wetlands > Permafrost | place: Sweden: Stordalen | collected...
AATCCGCTGGACGCGCAGACCGTCGGCGCGCTTATTGAGAAGTACAACGTCACACTCCTCGTCGCCACGCCCACGTTTTTGCAAGCCTACATGCGCCGCTGCAAACCGGAGAGCTTTGGCTCGCTGCAGTACGTGCTCGTGGGCGCGGAGAAGCTGCAGGAGCGCGTCGCACTCGCCTTCGAGGACCAGTTCGGCATTCGGCCTCTCGAGGGCTACGGCTGCACGGAGTGCTCGCCGATCGTCGCGGTGAATGGCAAGGATTTTCGTGCTCCGGGATTCCGCCAGGTCGCTTCCCGCCGTGGCAAAATCGGCCATCCGCTGCCCGGCGTCAGCGTCAGAATCGTCGACATCGACACCGGCCAGCCGGTCGCGCCGGGCACAGCGGGAATGCTGCTCGTGAAAGGCCCCAATGTGATGCGCGGCTATCTGGGCAAACCGGAGAAGACGGCCGAAGTTCTGCATGATGGGTGGTACACCACGGGCGACATCGCCATGATGGAGGAGGACGGCTTCCTCACCATCACCGATCGCCTTTCGCGCTTCAGCAAGATTGGCGGCGAGATGGTGCCGCACATTCTCATTGAAGAAAAGCTGAACGAGCTGGCCGAATCCAACGAGCAGGTCTTCGCGGTTACCGCCGTGCCCGACGAAAAAAAGAGCGAACGCATCGTCGTCATCCATACACTTCCCGAGTCCAAACTGGCGCCGGTGCTCGAAAAGTTCGCGCAGTGCGACCTGCCCGCCTTATGGAAACCGAAATCGGGCCAGTTCGTTCACGTCGATGCCATCCCGGTGCTCGGCACGGGCAAAATGGATCTGCGCGGGATTAAGGCTCTCGCAATGGCGCTCTCGATCCCGGTCGAAGCCGCCCCCGACCCTGATCGCCTTGCTTAACATCAATCGAAGCGCACCGGCCCATTTACTCGTAGCGCAGCGCCTCGATGGGGTCAAGATTCGCGGCGCGGATGGCGGGAATCATGCCGCTCACAAGCCCGGTGACCACGAGGATCACTGTGGCGATGGCGACCGAGCCGGGTGTGATGATGAGCCGGATGTCGGCGTTTGACGCATTTTGCGCGATCTCGCTGTAGAACGGAATGCGGCCCACCGCTACGGAGATGAGCCAGGCCAGCGCGATGCCGCACACCCCGCCGACGCCGGTGATGGTAAGCGCCTCGGCCAGGAACTGCACAAGGATCTGATTGCGGCGCGCACCCAGCGCTTTCTCAATGCCGATTTCGCGCGTGCGCTGCTGCACGGCGACCAGCATGATGTTCATGAGGCCGATGCCGGCGATGCCCAGTGTCAGCGCGCCGACCATGGAGAGCAGCACCTGTAACGCGATCGATAGAATGCGAAACTGCGACAACTGTGTCATCAGGTTGGCCACATGAAGAGCATTGTGATCGGTAGGGCGGAAGTGATGCGCCGCAGCGATCGTCGCGCGCAAGGACTGTTCGATCTGCATGTGATCGCCGTGATAACTGAACCAGATGCCGTCGATGTAATGCGTGTCCTTCAGGTCGCTGAAGGTACTGAATGGGATATAAATGACGCGATTGACGTTGTCGCCGCTCTCCTGCATCTTGGGTTTGAGCACGCCAACCACGGTGAAGATCTCGCCATTCAGGCGAATGCTTTCGCCCACCGCCCACTCGCCGGAGAAGAGCTTGGTCTTGGCCTCGGAGCCGATGACGCAGACGTGCGCGCGCTGCTCCTCCTCCTGCCCGCTGAAGAAGCGGCCGGCATCGGTGTCGAGCTTGAAGATATCCTGAAACGCAGTGCGCACACCGTCGACCTCCCACGTGTACGAGTGCAGGTCGTTCTGGACCGTGGCATTGATCCACTCGTTCGGCGAGATTCGGTAGACGCCGAGAACGCTGTCGGCGACGCGGTCCACGTCGTCGAGCGTGAACCGCACAATGGCGCCCGCCTTGTCGCCGCCGGCCTGCTGGCTGGTGCGGCCCGGAAAGAAGCCGATAGTTTCCGTGCCCCATTGCGCGAAGATGGCCTCGATGGCTTTGCTGAATCCAGCGCCGTAGCCCAGCAGCACCACCACGGTTGCGATGCCCCATGCCATGCCCAACATGGTGAGCGCGGTGCGGCGCATGTTGGCGAGCATCGCCGCCCAAGCCTGCGCGAGTATGTCCTTCAGCATCGCATCACTCCTTGCGCAGCGCTTCAATCGGATCGAGAGCCGCGGCTTTGCTCGCCGGATAGAGCCCCGCAACAATGCCGCAGATAGCCAGCGACCCAACCGCCAGAGCGGCGGACCAGGGCACCAGACGCGGTGGATCCCAGCCGGGCATCTTGCCTGTCAGCGTGGCCTGTAGCAAAGCCATAAATGCCCAGGACAAGCCCACGCCGATAAGCCCGCTGATGCCGGTGAGCAGCAGCCCCTCCCAGAAAAATTGCGCCAGGATGCTGCGCCGCGTGGCTCCCACCGCCTTCATCACGCCGATCTCCCGCGTTCTTTCCGTCACCGAGACGAGCATGATGTTGATAATGCCCACCGCGCCAAGGGCCAGCGTCACCAGTCCCACACCGCCCAGAAAAATATCCATGCCGTTGAAGATGGCGGCGATCATCTGCTGTGTGTGGATGGTGTTCCACTCGTCAAACGCATCGGTGAGCGAGGGATCGAAGCCGTGGCGCTCGGCGATCACGCGATGCACCGCGACTACGGCCGCCGCCACGTCGCCCCTCTTCGCGGGCTGATATTGAATGGAACTCAGCGCGTCCTGCGCAACGTTGTCGCCCTTCATGGCGAACAGTTCCATCATCGTGGTCAGCGGGACGTAGATCTTTTGGTTTTCGCTGTCGTTGTTGCCGTGGCTAATGGGCTCGGCGCGGCCCACAACCGTAAACGCAATGTCGTTGATGGTGATGGTTTCGCCAAGCATCGGGTGGCCCAGGGACAGCAGCAGAGCATTCTTCGATCCGAGCACCACCACGCGCCGCCGCTCTGCGAGATCGGACGCGTCAATGAATCGTCCTTCAGCGATGGGCAGGAACCGCACCTCGGAGTAGTTTGGCTCCACGCCCAGCACCTGCCCTGAGGTGTTCGCGTAGGCGCTCACCTGGTAAAGGTCGTTGCGGCTCAGGAAACCCGTGACGGCCCTGAGATCCGTTAACTGGCGCATGGCGGCTTCATCGCCCACGGTGAGTTGATAGGGCCGCATTCCCGTGTGCTGATTGGGCAGTGCGGGAATGGTGCCGTCGAACATCATCACCAGGTCGTTGCCAAACGTGGCCAACTGCTTGCGCTGCCCGCTGCGGAAACCCTCGCCCAGCCCCACCAGCACCAGGAGCGACCCCACGCCCCAGGCGATCCCGAACATGGTGAGAAAGCTCCGCAACTTATTCGCCATGATGGCGCGGAAGACCTGCCCGAGCGTGTCGAAAAAACTGGTCATAAGCCTTTCACGATGTGGAAATCTCCGTCGTGATCTGCGTGATCCCCACGCGATCCCCCGCGAAGATGATACGCCGCAGGCGGCACGCCGGTTCCCGCAATCCCCGCCGGGGCGCATTGGCTCTGGCAGAAAACCACGGAACCAACGCACCGCCGCTTGCGTACTGAAACCTATCGGGTTACAACGGTGCCAACGCACCGTCTGAATCGTTGATTGCTTCTTCTATCAGCGTCCGCCGGCAGAGCCGCCGGGCCTTGTGAGAGCGGTTTTTTCTCGCCGTGGTGAAGCGCCGCTCTCTCTCTTCAAAATAATGGGAGGCCCACATGGCCGCATCGCGTAAGAAAAAACGTATTTGGATCACCCTCGGTTGTGTCGTCGCCCTGCTTGTTATCGCGACAGTGATCGGGCTCGTGCGCCTGGCGAAAGGCGACCCCATCGACCCCAATAAGATCGCCAAAGTCACGCGCGGCGACGTGGCGCGATCGGTCGTCGCCACTGGCCAAATCCAGCCCATCACCAAGGTCGAAGTCAAGTCCAAGGCCTCCGGCATCGTGCAAAAACTTTACGCCGACATCAACGACCGCGTGAGCAAGGGCCAGCAACTGGCGCAACTCGATCAGCAGGAGATCCAGGCCCAGGTAAATGCGCAACGCGCGCAACTGGCCAGCGCCGAGGCCAACGTGACTACCTACGAGGCCAACATCGAGCAGGACAAAGTGAACGCCGCGGCTCCCGACTTGCCCATGTACAAGGCCACGCTCGACCGCAATTTGGAAATGAACAAGGAAGGCATCGTCAGCCACCAAACTCTTGATGACGCCAACCGCGACTATCTGGCCGCGCTCACCAGGCGCAACTCCTCGCAGGCGCAGGTCGGTGTAGACACGGCCAAGCTGAAGCAGGCGCGCGCGCAGGTGCAGCAAAACCAGGCCAGCCTCCAGCAGCTCGAGGAGCAGCTCGGATACACCACCATCCTCGCGCCCATGGACGGCGTCATCCTGTCGCGCGACGTGGAAATGGGCGATGCTGTCAGCTCCATCCTGGTTCTCGGCTCAACCGCCACGCTCGTCATGACCGAGGGCGACACGTCCGAAGTCTATGTGCAGGGCAAGGTCGACGAGGCCGACATCGCCCACGTCTACCTGGGCCAGCCTGCGCGCATCAAGGTGGAGAGCTTCCGCGACCGCCTCTTTAACGGCAAAGTGACCAAGATCGCTCCCATGGGCGTGGAAAAAGACAATGTCACCACGTTCGAGGTTCGCGTCTCCATCAACAACCCCGGCGGCGAGCTCAAGGCCAACATGACCGCTAACGCCGAAATTCTCCTCGATGAGCACAAGGGCGTGCTCACCGTCCCTGAAAACGCCGTCCTCTACGACAACCAGCGCAACGCCTCGGTGCAGATTCCCGACAAGCACCAGAAAGAGGGCTTCCGCAAAGTCCCCGTCACCGTTGGCCTATCAAACGGATCAGTCACCGAAATCGTCTCCGGCCTCAAAGAAGGCGACCAGGTGGTGTTGCAGCAATAGACGGGCAGACTTGAGGACCGGAGTTTCGCGCGCCGGGGAATGATTTCTGTAGTTCGTGGTTCGTGATTTTCCGCGTCAAAGATTCTGGATCGGGGCGCGCCTGCAACCCCCGCTCGACAAGAACGCCGCCTCGTCTGTTATTTGTTGTTCATGGCCACCAAGATCAAGCGCATTGGAATTCTGACCGCCGGCGGCGACAGCCCCGGCCTTAACGCAGCCATCCGCGGCGTGGGCAAGGCCGCGCTCGGCTCCTACGGCATGGAGATCGTAGGTTTTCGCGACGGTTTTCGCGGTTTGGTTGAGAACCGGCGCATCAATCTGGATCGCACTGCTCTCTCCGGCATTCTGACCATCGGCGGCACCATTCTCGGCACCAGCCGCGACAAGCCGCATCGCATGGAGATCGACGGCAAAACCAAGGACATGACCGGGGTGATCAAAGACAATCTCAAGAAGTGGGGAATCGATTGCGTGGTTTGCCTGGGCGGGGGCGGCACACAGAAGAGCGCCCTGCGTTTGTCAAAGGCCGGCATCAACGTGATCACGCTGCCCAAGACCATCGACAACGACGTGGCCATGACCGACCAGACCTTTGGCTACGCAACCGCACTGGACATTGCCACCGAAGCCATCGATCGCCTGCACAGCACTGCGCACAGCCACCATCGCATTATCGTGGTCGAAATCATGGGGCACCGCGCCGGCTGGCTAACGCTGGGCGCCGGACTCGCCGGGGGCGCGGACGTGGTCCTCATCCCCGAGATCGCCTACGACGTGGAGAAGATCGCCGAAGCCATCGGCCAACGCAGCAAGCGGGGCAGCAACTTCAGCATTGTGGCCGTGGCCGAGGGCGCCATGAGCCGCGACGACGCGCGTGTCTTCGATTCTGCCGAGAAGAAACTGGAACGGGCCAAGAGCCTGAACGACAAGATCGAGGCCAAGCACGGGCTTGCCGCCCTTGAAGTGCGGCACCAGGACAACACGCTGCGCCTGGCCCACCAACTCGAGGGACTCACCCACCTCGAATCGCGCGTCACCATTCTCGGCCACGTGCAGCGCGGCGGCACACCGAACGCGGCCGACCGCATCCTGGCTACGCGCCTGGGCACGGCCTGCGCCGATTTGATCGCCAGGGAACAGTTTGGCGTAATGGTGGCGGCCCGCGGCGAAAACGCGGTGCCGGTGCCGCTCGATCAAGTGGCAGGCAAGCGCAAGTCGGTTCCCCGCGACCATCCATGGGTCGACGCAGCCCGCCGCCTGGGGACGTGCCTTGGGGATTAGGGCCCGTGTGCGTAAATAGGTTTCGTGAAAGGGCACGACTTCCGTCGTGCTGAAAAAAGGCCAAAGGTTGCGGGGTTTTAGAGGCTGCGGAAAAACTCCATGGAGCGGGAGATTTTCGTGAATGCGAGGGCAGCAGGGGCTGAAGCCCCAACGATTTTAATGGACTTATGTGGCCCGGCTAAAGCCGTGCCGTTGCTACAAGGGCCGCCTCACGGAGTTTTTCCGCAGCCTGTTTAACCCCTGTGCGGTGGCGACGTCGAAGGGTGCCATAGAAGCGCCGTCGCTGCGACGATTTCAACTTTCCGTTTCCAGCGAGAACCCGATTTCAGTCGACTGTTTCGACGGAGTCTCCGCGCGCTCCTCGGCTTCGCCTGCGTCGCCAAACACTTCGTCGCGAATAATCCGCTCAGTAGCTTCGTTCAGATACTCGTCAAGCGCGCTGGCGATTTCGAGATACTCCGGCCACAGGGCATTGTGAATAAAGCTCGCTGGAGCGCGCAAGACAACGGTCGAATGTCTCTGGCGCGGGTATCTGTACGGCTTGAGTCCATAGCGGCGGCAAAGCGCCAGAAAAAGGCGGCGGTTCCAGCGATCGGGCAAACGGAAATTCATTTCAACGGCTCGTTCCGTCTTTTCGGCGGCGTTGAGGGCCGCGCGAATGCGATCCAGCGCCGCAGCCGCAGCGTCACGTTCGCCGGCGGTCGTCGCTCCCTCGAATAATGCTGCGATCTTACGCAGCTTTTGGCGTAATTCCTGTTCGGTAGTCAATGCGGCGGATCTGGCCGTGGAATGCGATCAGTTTCAGTGTAACCTTGCGAACACATGGATCTTGCGCGAGCTGAAGTCCGCGCCGTTCGAACGGCTTGCCGAGCCGAAGCCTGCGCAGCAGGCGAAGGCTGGTGGGCGCTGCAGGATTTGAACCTGCGACTTCCACCGTGTGAAGATGGCACTCTACCGCTGAGTTAAGCGCCCAGAACAGGCTTTGGAGGGGCTGCGATCACCGTCCCGGTCCGGAAAACTGCCCGGCCTCCTGGGAGGTGCGGCCTACCGGCGTTTCCTTCCCTGAAAACCGGCCCAAAACCACTTTGGAACCGCCACCGCAGGAAGGTCGCCCGGGAAGGCGTCCCGTAAGGTAGAGTAACACCAGCAGGGCTTTACGTCCAAGTCGGCGGGTCTTTTCGGGTGCGGTTTGCTCTTGGCGCCGGCACGATTGGACGGGAAACCAGGTATGTTCAGGAGAGCACGTTCAATCCGCCAGGAAAGCGAGCTGCCTTTCGACCGGCAAGCCGTGCCTGGCCTTGTTCCGGGCCTGGCTGGATCCGCATCAATCGCCTCGGTTTCGGGCCTAAAAAGCCACATTGCCGCCTTCTCTCGGAACGGGCCCCCAAGCCCCGGCGCGGAGGCCCAGGAAAATGGGGATTCCGGCGAGGAAACCGGTTACCCTGCGCAACCTTCCGGCGAAGATGGGGTTCCAGAAGATATGGCAACCATGGTCCTTAACGGTCCTGCCGTGGATGCTGGCCTGGATTCCGGTCCGGCTCTTCGGCCAGGCACGGCCGCTGACCCCAACATGGGCGTTCGGGAGGGACTGGACCCCGCCAGCGACGCCGCCATTATGCTCCGCGTGGCTGAGGGGGACGAGGCCAGCTTTACGTACCTGGCGCAAAAATACCACCGGCCGATGATTCATTTCCTCTTCCGGATGGTGAACAACCAGGCTATTGCCGAAGAGTTAGCCCAGGAAGTGTTTTTACGCGTCTATCGTGCCAGGGAGAGTTACCGGGCCGAAGCCAGGTTTACCACCTGGCTCTACCGCATCGCCACCAACCTGGCGGTGAACTACGCGCGCGACACCAAGAACGAGCGGACAGCGCAAACCGTGTACCTGGACCAGCCAGACCCCGAGACTGGTACGTCTCCCGATCTGGCCGATGACGAACCTTCGGCGGAAGAGCGGTTGCTGCGCGATGAGCGCATGGCCGCGATCCGCCTGCATGTGATGGCGCTGCCTGAACGGCAGCGCATGGCAGTGCTGATGCATAAGTACCAGGGAATGGATTACCGCCAGATCGGCGAGGTGCTCAAGCTGAGCGAGTCGGCAACCAAGTCGCTCCTCTTTCGCGCCTACCAGACGCTGCGGGAAAAGCTGAAGGAATTTGTTTGATTGGATAAGTGGAAAAAGCCGGAACCAACCGGCAGAGAGTGGGGTGGCAAGCCATGAAACAGACAAACACGAATTGCAAAATGGTGAACGAGACGCTGGCTGATCTGCTGCTCGATAGCCATGCAGTGCCTGCCAAGGTTCAAGCTCATGTTGCCGAGTGTGACGACTGCCAGAGCGAGCTTGCGAAGTTGCAGGCCACCATGCAGTTACTCGATACCTGGGAAGCTCCCGAACCGAGCCCTTACTTTCTTACGCGGCTTGGCGCCAGGATGCGGGAAGAGCGCCAGGCTGCGCCGGCCGGTTGGCTGGCCCGCGGAATGGCGCGCATCCGCGCCAGCATTGTGTACGGTCCAGGCTTGCACGTGCGTCCTCTGGCTGCGATGGCGTTGACCGTCATGCTGTTCGTGGGAGGCGGCACATATCTTGGCGTTACAAACTGGATGCAGCCCGTGCAGCCCACCCCGCTTGCCGCCACCGTGCACGATCTGCAAACCCTCGATAGCAATGCTCAAGTGCTGGACCAGATGGAATCTCTCTCCAGCAGCGGGAGCGGAGACTGATTTTTTTGGATGTTGGCTTCGAGCCGGGAGAACGACTTGTGAACTGGACCTGGAACGCGGAAAGAATGCGTCCGGCGGCCTGGACCGCCGCTGCGGTCCTGCCTTTCCGTCTGCCCGCCGCTGCGGTCCTGCCTTTCCGTCTGCCCGCCGCTGCGGTCCTGCCTTTCCGTCTGTCCGCCGCTGCGGTCCTGCTCTTCTGTTTGCCCGCGGTTGTCCTGCACGGTCAGCGGCGAGCTGAATTCCGTCCCGGTCCTGCCATGCGAGCGGGGTTCGGCCAGAATCGTCCGCGCGCGGGTACGCAGCAGAGCCGTCCCCGCCAGGTCCAGAATCCGCCGCGCGCCAACTCCAACCAGCAACGGCAGTATCAGAATCAGCAGAGACCGTACCAAAACCAGCAGCCGCGGTATCAGAATCAGCAGCGGCCGTACCAGAATCCACAGCGGCCCTATCAGCAGAACCCGCAATACAACGGCGGCCAGCGCCCTGCGCCCGCATACCCGCAAAATGGTGGCGCGTACGGCGGACAGCCCCCAGCCGTCCGTCCCGGAAACGCATATCCTGGCGCCGCTCCTCCGGGACATATCGGCGACTGGCTGAATCAGCACCGGGGACTCGCTGTCGATCAGCAGGAACGGCTGCTGCGCAATGATCCCAGCTTTAATCGGTTGGCTCCCGCGCAGCAGCAGCGGCTCGTCCAGCAATTGCACCAGTTGAACCAGATGCCGGAGCCGCAACGCGATCGCCGCCTGGCGCGCAGCGAGATGCTGGAACGCATGTCGCCACAGGAACAGATGCAGGTGCGCCAGGCCGGCCGCAGCCTGATGGCGCTCCCGACCGACCGGCAGACACTCGTTAAGCACGCTTTTCAGGATTTGAGCGCCGTGCCGCTCGATCAGCGCAACACCGTGCTCAACTCCGCGCGTTACCAGAACACTTTCTCGCCGGATGAGCGCAATATTCTGTCGAATCTGTTGCGCGCCGAGCCCTACGAACCGCCGCGCTAAGAAGCCGCCCAAAAACAAGGTTGTGGGCTACCTCTGAGGAATGCTTCGCAGGGACAGAGCCCGCGTAGCGGGCGGAAGATGGTAGCCCCAGGCGCGAGCCTGGGGGAAAGCGCAAAACCGGAAATCGCCAGCCCGCTTTAGCCGCCGTAAGAATGCCCGCGAACTCCGTCCTCTTCCAAACGCAGTTTTTTTGAATGGCCTCTACAGACTGGGCGCCACATCCGCGCCGTGCCCAATCTTGCTCCTGAAATAATCCAGCGATTTCCGGAGCCCTTCTGCAAGCTGGACCCGCGGCTCCCATCCCAGCAACGTGCGGGCCTTGGTGATATCGGGGCGGCGGCGCGTTGGATCGTCCACCGGCAGATCGACAAAGCACAGTTTGCTCTTCGATCCCGTGACGTCCAAAATGGTTTGCGCGCACTCCAGAATCGTGAACTCCACAGGGTTTCCAATGTTGACCGGGAAGTGCTCCTCGCTTTGCGCCAGGCGCATGATGCCCTCGATCAGATCGTCGACGTAACAGAAGCTGCGCGTCTGCTGGCCGTCGCCGTAGATGGTCAGCGGTTCGCCGCGCAGCGCCTGCATCACGAAGTTCGAAATCACCCGGCCGTCTCCCGGATGCAACCGCGGGCCGTAGGTGTTGAAGATGCGCACCAGGTGCGTATTCACGCCGCGAGACCGGTGATAGGCCATCACCATCGCCTCGGCGAACCGCTTGGCCTCATCGTAGACCGAACGCGGACCCACCGGGTTCACATTGCCCCAATAGCTCTCGCTTTGTGGATGCTCCAGCGGATCGCCGTAGCACTCTGAAGTCGATGCGTGCAGGTAGCCCGCGCTGTGACGCGCGGCGATTTCCAGCGTATGCTCCACGCCGATTGAACCTACGCGCAGCGTCTCTAGCCCCAAGCGCAAATACTCCGGCGGGCTGGCCGGCGAAGCCAGATTGAAGACGTAATCCACCGCGCCCGGATCGAAACTCGTGCAGATGTCTCGCTCTTCAAACCGGAAGTGCGGATGACTGGCGAGTTGGGCGAGGTTCTCCAGATCTCCCGTCGACAGATTGTCCACACCAAGAACGGTGTGGCCCTCGCTCAATAGCCGGTCGCTAAGATGGGAACCAAGGAATCCGGCGGCGCCGGTAACGAGAACGCGCATGCTCAAGTGGTCTTGCTCCCCAAAACGGTGGTGAGTGTGAGTGTGGGTGTGGCGACGCACACTCGCACTCACACTCACACTGTCTTTACGCCTTGCGTGGCTTGCCTTCCTGCGCATGATACGCGGTCGGTCTGCCCACGCTCACATAGGTGAAACCGTGATTTTGCATCTCCTGCGGCTTGTAGAGGTTTCTACCGTCGATCACGATCGGGAAACGCATGGCCCGGTTGAGCCGCGCCAGGTCCACCGCGGCGAACTCCTTCCAGTCGGTCAGAATCAGCACTGCGTCGGCATCCTGAGCCGCGCTGTACAGATCGCTCGCATAACGCATATTTTCCGCGGGAGGCAGCACTTCCTTGGTTCGCTCCATCGCCGCAGGATCGAAGGCGGTCACAATCGCGCCCGCATTCAGCAGCATTTCGATCATACTGATGGCCGGCGAGTCGCGAATGTCGTCGGTCTCGCCCTTGAAGGCCATGCCCAATGCGGCCAGCCGCTTGCCGCGCAGTGTCCACAATGCGGAGCGCACCTTGTTGAAGAAGACATCCTTCTGCGTTTCGTTGATCTTGCGGACTTCTTCGAGCAGTTG
>Ga0182016_10007023_pt1 | contig 11695 bp, 11 predicted proteins | sample 712S2MmetaG_FD_120491 | JGI IMG/M metagenome (GOLD analysis project Ga0182016, IMG submission 120491) | Permafrost microbial communities from Stordalen Mire, Sweden - 712S2M metaG | ecosystem: Environmental > Terrestrial > Soil > Wetlands > Permafrost | place: Sweden: Stordalen | collected...
AAGGGAGACACGATGAAGATCGTACTGGCAGAGAAGGTTTCTCCGGCAACATTGGCAGTGTTTGCGGCCGAGCCGGGATGGGAAGTTCTGACGCACGACCAACTGCCGGGTGGTTTGCCGGCTGCTCTGGCCGACGCAGATGCTTTGGTTGTCCGCAGCGCCGTGCAGGTGGACGATGCGCTGATGGCGCAGGCGCCCAAGCTGCGTGTGGTGGGCCGGGCCGGCGTGGGAGTAGACAACATCGATGCCGAGGCGGCGACGCGGCGCGGCATTGTGGTGATGAATACCCCCGGCGCGAACGCGGTGGCCGTGGCCGAGTTGACCATTGGACTGATGCTGGCGCTGGCCCGCAAGCTGCCCTTTGCCAACGCGGGCATGCACGCAGGGCGCTGGGAGAAGAAGATTCTGCAAGGCGCGGAGCTGCGCGGCAAGACGCTGGGCATTCTGGGGCTGGGCCGCATCGGCCTGGAAGTGGCCAAGCGCGCCAAGGGCTTTGGCCTGGAGATCATTGGCAGCGATCCGTTTGTGACGGCGGCCGTAGCGCGTGAGAATGGCATCAAGCTGGTGACGCTGGAAGAACTGATTGCCGGGTCGGACTACATCACGCTGCATGTGGGCCTGACGCCGCAAACTACGGGCGTGATCAATGCCAAATCGCTGGCGGCGATGAAGAAGGGCGTGCGGATTATCAACTGCGCGCGCGGCGAACTGATTGACGATGCGGCGCTGGTGGAAGCGCTCAAAAGTGGCCATGTGGCGGGCGCGGCGCTGGACGTGTTTGCAAAAGAGCCGGCAAAGGAGACGCCGTATGCGGAGTTCGACCAGGTGATTCTGACTCCGCACATCGCCGGATCAACGGCCGAGGCGCAGGAGGCGGTGGGCATCCAGATCGCTCGCCAGGTGCGCGAATATTTGAAGCTGGGCGTGGTGCAGAATGCGGTGAACCTGCCTTCTTTGACTCACGAAGAATATGTCGTTCTGGCGCCGTATATCGACCTGGCCGGACGGCTTGGTTCGTTCCTGGCGCAAACCAGCAAGGGCGGCCTTGAGGCGATCGATCTGACCTATGGCGGATCGCTAGCCGACGTGAAGACCGAGTTGGTGCGCAACGCGGCGATTGAGGGACTGCTGCACGGCTCGGAGAATGTGAACCGCATCAATGCGGCGGCTGTTGCCGGAGAGCGCGGCATCCGCATTCATGAGGAGAAGGAAGAAAGCCATCGCGGCGGCGCGGCCAGCGTGCTGACCATCGAGCTGCACACGGCAATCGGCTCCACGTATGCCAGCGCAACCGTGATTCACGGGGAGCAGCCGCGCCTGCTGGCCCTTGATGGTATCGACATCGAGACGCCGCTCGAAGGCAACCTGCTGGTCTGCCGCAACCTCGACGTACCGGGCGTGATCGGCAAGATCGGTTCGATTCTGGGCGAACAGGGCGTGAACATTGCCAACTTCACCCTGGGCCGCGAACGTTCTGGACCAAAGCCGGTGAAGGCGCTGGCTGTGGTGCAGGTTGATGCGCCGGTTTCAGAAACAGTGTTGAAGGCCCTGTCGACGATCGAAGCGATGCTCGAAGCGAAACCGGTGAGCCTGCCTGAGGGCAAACAATAACCTCTCTGCCAGCGATCCAATCGACTCCGCTCCAACAGAAAAACCACCGCCAACCAGCGGTGGTTTTTCTGTCGATCATGCATACGGGCGTGGTGCTATTCGACTGGATGCGTTTTCCCGTCGCGAAAGGCTGCGTCGATCATGGCTTTTATCTTTTGGCTGGCCTCTGCCGCCAGCCTGCCCTGCTCGGCGCCGAGTTTACCCTGTTGAGATCCCAGCTCCCCCTGAAGGCCGCCGAGCTTGCCCATCTCGCCGCCAACCGCGCCCTGCCTGGCGCCAATTTCACCTTGGATCGCGCCCAACCGGCCCTGCAAGTCTGCTAACTTTCTTTCTACATCGGCCCAATCTTCGGCGGTCATGTTCTTTGCCTGCACGGCCTTGAGTTCCGCCATCTGCTTTATCAGATCGGCCATCTCTTTCTTCTGTTCGGCTTTTGGAATGCCGGCGTCTTTCATCTTGCGGCTCAGTTCTTCCTGCTGCTTGCCGAGCTCCTTCTGCTGACGGCCCAACTCTTCCTGCTTCTTGTCCAATGCTTCCATCGGCTGGGAGAGAGCCTCGATCTGGGCCACAATCGCCGGGTCATCCACAAAATAGGATTTGCCATTGCGCTTGAACCAGAGGAACTTGCCGTTGGTCAACTTACGTGCTTTCTCGATCTCTGCATGAGTGTCTTCGTTCCAATCCCCTGAGAAAGTTATATGGTCGTTTGAGCTGGTGATCAGGGCGTACGAGTCTCCATTGGTAAAGTACGCATAGGAGTATCCCTTTCCATCATTCGAATTCGAATACTTGCCTATTCCATCTTGACTCGCTCTTCCATCGGCGCTGAGGCCGGGCAGTGGGGGTATGGGGGGTATGGCAGGGGGGACTGCGGAAATTGTGATCGATCCCGGCCCGCTGGTAGGCGCGGGAGCAGCGAAGCTCCCCGGCGCGGACGGTTCGGCGGGAGACGACGCAAGAGCGGGCTGAGTCTGGCCAGCAATCGGTGCTTCAGTCTGGACCTGGGGCACTGGCTGTGGTGAAGCTTGCCCCGCGGCCTCAACTCGTACAAGGGCAGTGGCGGCGAACAAGGCCACGGGCGCGATAAGAACAGCCAGTGCTATACGACGGCGGCTGCCCGCGAAGGCTTGATGAAAATGCGATTCATTGAGGAAGCGCTCAATGCGATGAGAGAGATTGCTGCGATGAGCCATGGCTACTCCTAGAAGGGTTGGGCGGGGCAGGGCCGCGAATTCAAGAAGTGTCTGTGCGTAGGAGAAACGGCTGGCGGCCACTTCCAGGCCGGCGCGGTCGCTGACCGCCTCACCCAGATCGGAGAGTTTGTGTTTGAGCCACCAGGACAGAGGGCTGAACCAGAAGAGAACCGCATGAAGGTCAGCCAGCGCCTGCAGATAAAAATCGCCATGACGAACGTGGGATCGCTCGTGAGCGAGAACGATGCGCAGCTTCTGCTTGTCCCACCGGGGATAGTCGGCTGGCAGCAACACGACTGAACCAACAGCAACCGGGGAGGCGATCCTCGGGCTGGAACGCAGGCGCAGTCCCTCAGGCCGATCGAGCTCGGGCGCCAGGCGGACCGGCTCCGCCGTCATCCACAGTCTCGTTACTGCGCCGATTCCGTAGAGCAGGCGCGCCAGCAGTACAGCACTAATGCCCAGATAAAGAAGCCATGCAAGAGCGAGAAGCTGAGATGGGCTCGACTTTGACTGTGGTGCTACGGAGGGCGCAAGGCCGGCGGGGTGCGAAGCTGCCGGAGCAATCACGCGGTCCATCGAATGCTGCGCGAGATTGTAGGTTCGGGAGGTATCAACCGGCTGCGAGAGGGCGGGTGAGGATGAAAGCGCCTCTTCGGCTTCGTGTGGCTGGGCATTCAGGGTTTGCGCCCAGGGATGCACCGGGACTCGGATCGGCGCGGACGATGAAAGCCATTGCCAGCGCATCAGCAACGGCATCAGCAGAGCCGCAGCCAGCACCAGGCACCAGGCCTTCTTCTGCGCCAGCACGTTGGAGACACGCAGCAGGCGCAGCCCTCCGGCCACCACAAGAGCCACAAGCAATGTGCGCAATGCGGCTTCAATCAGCAATGAAATCATGATTCAGCCTCCTTGCTTGCATCCTTCGCAACGGGTTGAGCTGCGCTCTGCTGGGCGGCGGCGATGCGCTCGGCAAGCCGCTGCAACTCGGCGCGGTTAAGTACCTTTGAATCCACCATGCCTACGAGCAGCGCTTCGACGGAGCCCTCGCAGAACCAATCCACGATGCGTTTGACGGCGCGGCCGGCAACACGCTGGCGCGACTCGGCGGGACGGTAAACGAAGGTGCGGCTTTCGACTGAGTGAGCCAGGTAACCCTTCTCCTCCAGGCGGCGCAGAACGGTGCGGATCGTCGACTCTTTGAGCGGGCGGCCGAGTTCGTCGCGGACCTGGTCGGCGGTGATTTCAGCGCGGCGCCAGACGATGGAGAGGATGCTGCGCTCCAGTTCGCCCAAATCTGCAGGATCGTGACCATCTGTAGTGTTACTAATCATAATGTTACATATGGTAGCATATGGGAACTACAAGATGTCAAGAGCATTTTTTCAGTTTTTTTGCACAGGGGGGAGGGCCTCGATCAGGCGGGCTGTTTCCAAGGGCCGCGAGAAGTGCACAGGGTCAGGAGAGGAACTCTCAAGTTGGCGCCGGCATTGACCCACCAAAACAGAAAAACCACCACGGTTTGGCGGTGGTTTTTTTGTCCGGCCGAAATGGCCTTTCGCTTCCGCCAACAATCAGCCCATGACGCCCGGATGCCCGAGCCAACTGCGCAGATAGGAGATCTGCCCAATGTGATAGGTCTCGTGCAGGGCGAGGAAGTTGACGACCCCGCTTACCTTTCCGTCAGGGCTTGGGGGCCCTTGCGTTGAGGGGGTGGCCAACGCCTCCTCCGAGACGGACTCCATTGCGGCGTTCAGCCGCTCGCTTGATTCATCCCATGCGAACCTGGCCTCTTCAGGGGTTGGATAAGCGGCGGCATTATCGAGCTTCGAGCCACGGGCAAAGTGCGAGAACCATGGCTTCGACCAATCGTCTCCGAGCCGTTTGAGCAACATGCCGCGCACCCAGCAGAGGTGACCCACGATCCACAAGATGTGGTTGGCAGCGCCTTCCGGGTGGCGCAGCCACTCTTCATCGGTCAAGCCTGCGACGTTTTTTTTGAGGAAATCGGCGTTCATATTGTAGTTAATGGCGGAAATTGCGATGGAGCTGGGGACAGGCATCTCGATGATTCCCTTCGTAGTGAGAGTGGTTGCGACGCGAATCGATTCTTCCGTGCGGATCGGTTCAGGCGGAGCGAATTCCTTGCAGGAATCCCTCTGCCACAGAGGATAACAGGAAACAAAACCGGGCACATTAAAGTGAGGATGCGTCCGGTTTCGATCCGTTGAGGCAACTCACTTGGTCGGGTCGGTCACGCGTCCCATGAAAAGGATGCTGCCCGAGCGGTTATCGCGAATCAGGAAGACGAATGGATGGTCGGCGCGAAATTCAGTGGGCGGCGTCGGGTCCGGCGCACGCATTGCCATTCCCCGCAGGATTACTGCGGTCGCCGCCGCAGCTTCGGTTCCTTCCTCGTTGACGTCTACAAATGCCTTATGAACGACCGCTGAAATAAATAACTCGCGGTTGCCAGTCATGCCTGAGAAATCTGCGTCCTTTTGAAATGCCTTTGGCATCCCCATGGCGCCAAGCACGCCTCCAAGCTCAAACTGCTGCGTTACCTTGAATTTGGGGAACGTGACGATCACTTTTGGCACCGGCTTTAACTGGCTGATCCATCGACGGGCGCTAGATGCATTCAGGGATTGTTCAAAGGCCGGCAGGCCGTCCACATCGTTGGGCAAAAAGACGATCATGGACAATTCCCTGTTCTTATAGGGGATTTCCAGCGCCTGAAAGGTCCCGCCGTTGAGGTAGTCGTAACCGCCTCTGCGATACATCAAGGGTGCCTTGACGGTCTGCGTCGCGGATAGATGAAAGTCCTCATCCTCCGTTTGCGCCTTCTGGAATTGCTCCTGCCATTCGGCCTTGAAATAGATGGCGTTTGTCAGCACCAGTCGTGTCGTTGCATTGACCGCGCCCGGCTGGAGCAGGTCTTTGATTTTGTCTTCGGTCTTCTGCTCGACCCACTGGTTGATGGTCAGCCGTGCAGCCTCGGTCGCGCCTCTGAAATCCACGTGATTGAAGCCCGCGCCGTAATCGGCCGCGGTCAACTTGAGAAAATCGTCGCGAAACTTGTAATCCTGTTGCGCCCAGAGAGCGTTGGCCACGTGAAGCTGGTATCCGTCATGCGGGGCGTTGAGGCCGCTCAGCAGAGCGCCCATCGCCGGATGCAGTTGGTCCGGCGGCAGGGTGAAGTGCAGCGTTTTCGCCATCTCCGCGGCGGTATCGCCGCGCGCCCCGGCATAGGTCATGGCCAGCGCGGTGGAAACGCTCTCCGGTGAAAAGAAGAGATTGCCGTTTTGGCTTCGCAGTTTGCCATAGAGGTCGACGGCAAACTCATTGTTGCCCTCCACGACCGCTGTTTGATCGTTCGCAACCATGGGAGATGCCTCCTTCGCACTTGCGGCCACCGGCAATAGAGAGCAGGCGATGAGCAGCGGAAAAAAAGCTTTCATGCTGACCTCCATCAAGCCGCGCAGGCCGCAAACGGCAATTGACTTCTCAGCCAAGTTTACGCCCTGCTCAGGTAGGCGCCCTCGCTGGTGTCGACGCGAATCTTTTCTCCCTCGTTGATGAAGGCGGGAACCTGAACGACGAGACCGGTTTCCATCTTGGCCGGCTTGCTGACGCTCGATGCGGTGGCCGACTTCAGTCCCGGCTCGGTCTCGACAACGGTGAGCTCGACCGCGGCCGGCAGATCGATGCCCACGGCCTGCCCGTCGTGGTAGCTAACCTTGATTTGCAGATTCGGCGTGAGATATTCGATGGCGTCGCCCAGCGTTGAGCCTTTGAGAACGGTCTGCTCGTAATCGACCGGATTCATGAAGTAGTAGTCGTCGCCGTCGTTGTAGAGGAACTCCATGGAGACCTCGTCGACGACCACTTTTTCAATGGCGTCGGCGGAGCGGAAGCGCTCCTCAAACATGGCTCCGGTGCGGATGTTGCGTAGCTTGGCCTGGATGAAGGCGCGCAGGTTGCCCGGCGTGCGGTGCTCGACTTTGAAGACCAGGTGCAGTTGGTCTTTGTGCTTGATGATCATGCCGGGACGCATTTGCGTGGCGGGAATCGCCATAAAGTTTGTAGCTCCTTGCTCTAACTGCGCTCAGTGCGCAGAGAATTCTGGCCTTGGCCCATCTTTGATTGTAGCGTAGACGCGCTTACCCGTTGCTTTCCGTGGAACGGCCAGCCAGGCCTGCTTCTATCGTTTCGGAACTCTAAAGTGAGCGGGGCATCCGCACGCAAACCGCGAACCCAAAAGACGCTTCTGCCTATCCCAAAACAGTCTTCCTGCGTGCCCCTCAAGGCAACTTCGTGCGTGCCAGTCTTGCCAAGAGAAAGGCGGCAGCGGAGAAACCTCCACTGCGGCCGCGTTCCTCTACTCCAGATCTCAAGCAGCCCGATGGCCGCCCTTATTGGCAGACCAAACCCACGGTGACAATATTGGGCGGGGCGCTGACGTCGGTCTCTTGAAAGCCGATGGACAGAAGATCGCCCTGGTTCAAGGCGATGGTGTGGGTTGTGTCCGAGCAGAAGGCCGTGGTTCCAGCAAACTGGTTGCGGAGCGTGGCGCTGCATTGCATCGCCGCGGGGACGAAGCCGGGGTCGCCGTTGGTGTACCGCTCGACCGTGATGGTGATCGCGTCGGGGTTAATGGGAAGCGAATCCACGTTGTTATTGAGGACCCCGACGTTGAGGGCCGCCAAGGTGCAAGCCTTGGGCGCCATGATGAAATTGACGGGGTTGACATTGGGAGGGGCGACAAAAGGCGGGAAACCGGCGTAGGCGTTATTGGTGGCGCTGGGCGCAAGGCCCCCGTTGTAGTTGTAGGCGGGAGAGAAGTAATAGACAGTGTTCACTGCTCCGAAGCCGCTTTGAATCGTCGTGAGAGTGGAGAAGCCGGCTGTACTCGCTCCTCCGGCGGGGCCTGCCGGGCCAGTGGCTCCGGTTGGGCCGGTTGGACCAGCGGGTCCAGCGGGTCCAGTGGCTCCGGGTGTGCCAGGCGCTCCTGCCGCACCGGTTGGACCGGCGGGGCCCACAGGTCCGGTTGGGCCAGCTGGGCCGGTTGCACCCGCGGGGCCCACAGATCCTGTGGGGCCGGCTGGACCTTGCGGTCCTGTGGGGCCGGCCAGCGCCCAGGTCATGCCGGTTTCGCCGGCGACGCACGCGGCAGTTGAACCAACGATTCGGACTGCGCCGGTGGATGAATTGACGCAAGCACTGACCATTGTGGACACGGGCGCGGCCAAGGCAGCCGTTCCGGCAAAAAGCAACAAAACAGACATTCCACGATACTTCAGAGATGACATTGAGACCTCAGGGAAACGGTTGGGGGTGGGCACGCTTGGGCGCGGGGAAACAAACTGAACTGCGGGTAACGCGCATGTCTTCATCGCCTCGTCTGGCAGGTACGGTCGCGGGAACTCTAACGGCCGTAAGCGCCGACTCAGATGGTGTTAGACAGTTGATTGAAGACTGTGAAACCTCGGGGAAACAGGGGAGGATGGGGAAGCCTCCCGACTCACTCAATAATGGATTAACAGAGCACTGCATCCGCGCGCAAGTGTTTTTGAATGTACCGGCTTTCTGCGGCACATTTGGGGTCGGTCAATTGCGCCAGCTGGGAGGGATCGAGGCGCGGGAAATCGGAGAGGATGCCGCGCTCCTCGGGGCTGAAGACGCCTTGCTAGCAAGTGAATTCGAGCACCAAGGGCGCTCTGCTGGTGAACGCGGAAGACGGCCTCAACTCTTTAGAAGCCGAGATTCACTTTGCGCAGGGCATCCTTGTATTCATCTCTCGCAAGTTTTGCTTTGCTCTGTGCTTCCTGCTCAGCAAAGCCTGCATCGTCCCAATGTTCCCACGCAACTTCTGAGTGGTCGGGCGTGGCCAAGGCTTCCTCCGCGCGAATGGCGAGCACCCATTCGTCGACGGCTTGTTTGTAGGCGAGGCGCAATTGATCGAGGTTCGAGGTATCCATAGCTGTGGATACTAGAGCAGGGCTTGGACAGGGTCAACGGCTGAGCGCAATCATTCACTGAAAGTTAATGTTCATTGTCATCCAATTGAGCCCGCCAACTCGATCCGTTATTGCGCCGGCTGGTACGGCTCGACGCGCAGGAAGTCGGTGAGAATGCCGCGCTCTTCGGGGCTGAAGACGCCTTGATAGCGGCTTGAGTTGAGCACCGTCTGGCGCTGATCCAGCGGAACCGAGCGCAGATCGCGGAATGCGCGCTTGACCATTAGTTGGCGATCCGGCGGCAGCGCGGCCAGGCGGCGGCCAGAGAGGTTCAGGTTCATACGGTCCTGGGGAGACATGTGTTCAATCGCCTCGGCGCGGGCGAGTGTGCGATTTCGCTGGTCTTCCGGCATCTGGTTCAATTGGTGCAGCCGTTGCACCAGCCGCTGCTGGTCCGCGGGGGGCAGCCTGTAAAAGCTGGGGTCGTTGCGCAGCATCCGCTCCTGTTCCTGAACAGGCACCCCCCGGTGCTGATTAAGCCAGTCACCCAAGTGTCCGGGCGGTACCGCTCCGGGATAGGAGGAGGCCGGGCGGCCAGCCGCTCCATTTGGCGAAGGAACATAGCCTGGCCGGACAACCACACTCCCAGAACTACCAGGTCGAAGTCCAGGAGCAATATAGCCGGGCGTTGCACGCTGCACGCTGTTCCCCTGCAGCCTGCCCGGAGTTTGCTGGAGGATAAACCGGTTCTGGTTGAGAGGCCTGCCTGCTTGACGCCGGGTGATTTGCGGATGAGCGGTTTGAGCCCTCGGCCCGGTAGCGCGCATCCCAGATCCACCGCCGCCACGGGGCGCCGGCGCACCGGCACGTTGGCCGATCGCCAAGACAGGGGAGAAACAAAGCGCCGCAACTGCCGCAGTCAAAGCCGCGCGGATCGTTCGTCCCGCTTTGAGTCCCCCGGTCTTCATGACTTCCCGTTCCCGCCGCAATCTATGCGGAATACACCATTAATTTCCGTTGTTGTTGTCGTTGGTGGTGGAGAGCGCCTCCATCTGATCCAAGACCTGCGCATTGCTATCCAGCGTCTGAAGATCGTGGACCACGGCGGTAGGCGGAGGAACCGTCTGATCCCCGTTGGTCACGCCCAGATACGTCCCGCCGCCCAGCAGCAGCAAAATCGACAGGGCCATGGCCGCCACCGGACGCACATGCATCGAGGGTCCGTAGACCAAGCGGGCGCGCAGCCTGGCAAACCAACTTGCCGGCGCAACCGCGCGCTCTTCGCGCAGCCGCGCATTCAGCCGGGTCATGAAGTAGGGATTTGGCTCCGGAGCCTCCCAGGTATCGAGCAAGGCGAGTGTCGCCCGCAGCTCCGCGAGTTCTTCGCGGCAGTGGCCGCACTCCGCCACATGAGCTTGAACCTTGGCAGGCGCCTTTTCGGGCTCCAGCAGCAGGTCCGCCAGCTTCGAGCCCATCCCGGTGCAATTGTTCTTCATCTGTTCCATGTTGTCCCCCACTTCCGCCGGTGTCGCCCGGCTTGTTTTCACTTACACAAAATCCTTCAACTTGTCCCGCAGCGTCTGGTAGGCGCGAAAGAGCAGCGACTTGGTCGCCGACTCGCTCAACTTGAGCACTTCCCCGATCTGCCGGTAATCCATCCCCTGATACTTGTGCATCAGCACCGCCATCCGCTGCCGCTCTGGCAGAGCCATCACGTGCGTGCGAATAGCGGCCATGCGCTCATCGCGCATCAGCCGCTGCTCCACCGTCGGTTCATCGTCGGCCACGTCCGGCGTGCTGCCTGTCTCCTCGTCCGGCGCATCCAGATAGACGGTCTGCGCCGCCCGTTCGTGCCGGGTATCGCGCGCATTGTTCACCGCCAGGTTGGTCGCGATGCGGTAAAGCCAGGTTGTGAACTTGGCCTCTGCCCGATAACTTTCCCTGGAACGATAGACGCGAAGAAATACTTCCTGGGCCAATTCTTCGGCAATGGCCTGGTTTCGTACCATCCGGAAGAGAAAGTGAATGATCGCCCGGTGGTACTTTCCGACCAGATAGTTGAAGCCCGATTCGTCGCCCGCTGCCACGCGCAGCATGATCGCTGCGTCGCTGGCTGGGTCCAGTGCGCCGATCGGGCCCGGATTCGAGTCTGTTCTTGAATCTGGCCGCGAGGCCGTGCCCGCTCCCAGGGCCGAGTTGTCCAGCACCAAGGTAGCCATATCTCCTGGAACCCCATCCGCGCCGGAAGGTTGCGTCCCGCTCGCGATTTCATGCCCGGATTCGGGGCTGGAACTCCCCGTACCTGCTCCGTCCGGCTGTGAACCGGGTCCAGACCCCAACGACCTGGCCTTGGAAAACTTGAGTACCGGGTTGCCGCGGCTACGGTCAGGCGGGTTTTGACTCGGCGGAATGGTACTCGACGGCTCAAGACTGTGCAGATCGAGTCCGGCGAGGCCCGGACCAGGGCACAGCGCCGTTTCCCCGTCGGGAGGGAAATCGTCGGCAGGACGGATTGATCTGGATCCAAGGGGCATCGTCGGGTTCGCGCAGGTTCCGGCTTTCTCCCAGCGAACGCCAGGATTGGCCGTAAAGCCCCGCTGGTGTTACTCTAACCCATGGGATGCCCCGCTGGCGCTGCTTTTGCCGGTGTTCTCTGGGGCGCTTAACTCAGCGGTAGAGTGCCACCTTCACACGGTGGAAGTCGCAGGTTCGAATCCTGCAGCGCCCACCATAAAATCAATAATTTACAGGCGGTTACTGAATAAAGTTTGTGGCGTTTTGTGGCATTTCTTCAAAAGGCTTTTTCGCCTCCCCTCCTTTCGCTAACATCTGGTACACAGATCCGACCATTTCCCGCACACTTTCCGGCAACGCCTGCATATATTCGTTGGCCGTGGTGTCGGCCTTGGCGTGCCGCAGGTGCGCCTGAAT
>Ga0182016_10007025_pt1 | contig 11691 bp, 9 predicted proteins | sample 712S2MmetaG_FD_120491 | JGI IMG/M metagenome (GOLD analysis project Ga0182016, IMG submission 120491) | Permafrost microbial communities from Stordalen Mire, Sweden - 712S2M metaG | ecosystem: Environmental > Terrestrial > Soil > Wetlands > Permafrost | place: Sweden: Stordalen | collected...
TGGATGGCGCACGAGCGCCCCTTCGCCTTCGAGGCCGCGCCGATTTCCTACGCGACCTCGATGTACCGATTCGGACACGGCACGCCGACGATCCCCGGGTACGTCGTCGCGCAACCGGGCCACGATCTCGTGCGAAGCATCGGCGTCGCGCGCATTCGCGGGCACAACGTTCGCCTCACGACGAAGATCGCCGAACTGGCGCTCGAGCGCGGTCTGCGCGTGAACACGCCGCTCGAGCCCGAGCGCCGCGGTGGATGGGTGGGCGTAGACTTCGACGGCGCCGAGCGAGCGTATCGCGCGCTCGTGCAGCGCCGCGTTTTCGTGGATTACCGTCCGGACTGCGGCCTTCGCATCGGGCCGCATTTCTATACGACCGACGGCGAGGTGGACGCGCTCTTCGACGAGCTGACACGCTTGCGCAGGTAGAGCCATGGCTTCCATGGTCGTCGATCATCGCAACGTAGGCGCCGCGTTCCGGCGCCTTTCCATTCCGGTCGGCGTCCAGCTGCTCGGCGATCAGTTGCTGGGCATCGTGGACACGATCGCCATCGGAAGCCTGGGCGTGGTCGCGCTGGCCGGGGCGACCGCCGCCGGCACGCTCTTCCTGACCGTCGCGTTCCTGCTGGCCGGATTCTGCAGCGGCATCTCGATCATCGGCGCGCAGCGCATCGGCAATCACGACGTCGAAGGCTTCGCGCGCAGCATTCGCGCCGGAGCGCTGGTTACGACGAGCGTCGCGATAGCGGCCGCGGCCGTTAGTCTGTTCGGCGCGCACGCGGCCGTCAACGCCATCGCGGGGAATCTTCCGAGCGCGCCGGCCAGCGCAACGTATCTCATCTTGCGCTGCGCGTGCTTGTTGCCGATGGCGGTATCGGGCACGCTCATCGTGGGTTTGGGCGCGGCGGGCAATCAGAAGCTCGGCGTGCTCGTCATCGCCATCGTCAATCTCGTTCACATTCCGCTGCTGCTCGTTCTCTGCCTAGGCTGGTGGACGCATCACCCGTTCGGCATCGCCGGCGCGGGTGTCTCGTCGCTGATATCGGAGACGATCGCCGCGGGGTACGCGGTCTACTACACGTGGAAACGGCCGGTTTACCGGATCTTCTCGCGCTGGGAATGGAACTGGCGCCTGGCGTACGAGTGCGCGCGCCTGGGTTCGCCCGAAGCCGTCTTCTTGTTCGTCATCATGCTGCCCGACGTGCTCATCGTCGCCATGCTAGCGCCGCTGGGCGCGGAGGCGGTCTCGGCGTTTCGCGCGCTCAACATCGTCTCGGATCTCACGTTCGTCGTGCCGATTCCGCTGCAAAGCGCCGTGCAAACCATCATCGGCCAGCGGCTGGGTGCGCGTGACGTTCCCGGCGCGCAGTGGTTCTTCGCTCGCGGGCGGCGCGTCGCGCTGTGGGTAAGCACGATCGCCGGAATCGCCATCGCGATCTGCGCGCGGCCCCTGGCGTACGTCTTCACCCTCAACGCCCAAGTCGCTGCGAGCGCGGCCCTCCCGCTCGCGCTCCACACGATCACGCTGCCGCTCAAAAGCTGGGCGATGGTCTCCATGGCCCCGATCCGCGCCGCCGGCGACACGCGCTTCTCGATGGCGATGGGCATCGTCTGCGCGCTCCTCGTACCGCCCTTTGCTTACCTGGGCATCGTGCGGCTTCACATCGGGCTCTATGCCGTGCCCTTCGCTTGGATCGTGGCATGGACGGCGCGCGGCGCCCTCACCGAGTTCAAACTCCTCGGCGGCGAGTGGACCCGAACGCCCGCCCTGGCGGACCGGGGACTTTAGCAGCTTGACCCTGCGCCTATACTAAAGAGGTAGGATACCTCGCTAGGTGAGGCGTCCACGCAATACATAGGCCGCTGCCCGGAAACGTCGAGAGACGCCAAGTGGGTAGACCAGACTGCGCCGATACAAGGCGATGTCTAACGCGGCTGAGCGAATCGTCCTTGGCGGTGATGCTCTACGGTGCGTGGTGTCGAAGCTTGTACGCGAATGAGGGATGCCGATTGCGCCCCTATTTTCGTGCCGGCCGCCTTGCGGACCGGTTTTAATTTTTTCTCGGCGGTTTACGGGGGCGGAGCCCCCGTGAGCCGCGCAGTGGCGGCTCGGGGGTGAACGGGGGGCCTTGCCGCCCCGTTTTTCAAAGAAAGGGGGTGAGCGGACATGGCGTTTACGGAAGGCTTCATCTCCGAACTCGTCGGCCGCAAAGCGACCGTCAACGACATCCCCGTCGGCAAAGTTTCGGATTTTCTCGTCAACGACCCGGACGGCAAATTCCCGCTCATCGACGGCTTGATCATCAAGACCGTCCAAGGCCTGCGTTTCGCGCCTATGGACACCGTAGCGGACGTGGATCGCGACGGAACCGTGGCTCTCACGCTCACGCCGAAAGAGCCGGCGCCGCCCGATCAAGACGCGCTCTTTCTCATCGCGGACCTGCTCGACAAGCAAATCGTGGACGTAGACGGGCGCAAGGTCGTTCGCATCAACGACATCGAGGTCGCTCGAGCGGGCGATCGCATGCACGTCGTCGCCGCCGACGTGGGCGTGGCCGGCCTCATGCGCCGCCTCGGACTCAAGTCGTTCGGCAAGCGGTTCGCGCCGGGAATTTATCGCAGCGTTCCCCGTTCGATGATCGCGTGGGATTCCGTCGCGCCGATCCGCGACGCCAATCCGACTCAGGTTCGCCTCTCCGTCAAGGAGAGTAAGCTGGCGCGCATGCATCCTTCGGAGCTCGCGGGCATCATCGGCGACCTTTCCGCACCCGAGGCGGCGGCGGTGGTGCGGCAGCTCGACGACGAGACGGCGGCCGACGCCTTCGAACATCTCGACGCCGACACGCAGAAGACGCTGATCGACGACATCGGTACCGAGCGCGCCGCCGACATCATCGAAGAGATGGACTCGGACGACGCCGCGGACTTGCTGGCGGAACTCGACGAGGAACGCCAGCGCGAGCTGCTAGCGGAGATGAGCGAATACACCGCCAGCGAGCTGCGCGAGCTCGTAAAATACCCGGAAGATACTGCCGGCGGCCTGATGACGACGGACTATACCTGGATCTACCCGCACCGTACCGCCGAGGCGACGATTCGCAAGATTCGCGAAATCGCTCCTACCTCCGAGTTCATTTATTACCTCTTCGTCGTGGACCGGGAAGACACGCTGCTGGGGGTGCTCTCGCTGCGCACGCTGCTGCTCGCGGATCCCTCCGCGACGATTCACGACATCATGGATACCGACATCATCACGGTTCATCCCGACATGGAAGCCGACGACGTCGCCGCGACCATCGCTCGCTACGATCTGATGGCGGTTCCCGTCATCACGAACGACGGGAAGATGCTCGGAATCGTGACGGTCGACGACGCCATCGACGCGATCATGCCCGAAGACCTCGCGCGCAAGATTCCGCACTTCACCGCGCGACGCCGCGGCCCGAAAACGGAGATCGCAGGAGTTTGAACGAGGCTCCCGTCGCTACGCGGCAGCGCCCCATTCTGCGACGCCTGCTTCTCGTCGCCGCGGTCCTGGGGCCGGGCTTCATTACCGCGTCGGCCGGGAACGACGTCGGCGGCATCGCGACGTATTCTCAAGCCGGCGCGCAGTTCGGATACAGCCTTCTCTGGTCGCTGATTCCGATCGCCGTCGCGCTCATCGTGGTGCAAGAGATGGCGACCCGGATGGGATGCGTCACGGGAAAGGGCCTGGCGGCGCTCTTCCGCGAGAATTTCGGCGTGCGCACCTCGTTCATCGCGATGGCGACGCTGTTCTTCATCAACACGCTGATCACGTCCACCGAGTTCGCCGGCATCCGCGCGGCGACCGAGATCTTCCACGTCTCGGGCTACATCTCGGTTCCCGTCGCGTTGGTCGCGGTCTTCTTCTTCGTCCTGCGTTTCAACAACCGCGTCGTCGAGCGAACCTTCGTGGTTCTCTCGCTCGTCTATCTGACCTATATCGCGTCGGCTATCCTAGCGCATCCCGACTGGAAGGCCGTCGCGCATGCGGCCGTCGTGCCCAGCTTCGACCTGCGCACCGCCGGATGGCTGGCGATGCTCGTCGGCATCATCGGCACCACGATCTCGCCCTACATGCAGTTCTTTCTCCAGTCCGCCGTCGTGGACAAAGGCTCGCGGGTCGAAGATCTGCCGATGGCGCGCGCCGACGTCGTGAACGGGTCGATCCTGGCCATCGCCTTGGCCGGTTTCATGATTATCGCCAGCGCCGCGACCATCTACGTCGCCAATCAACACGGCGCACACATCGCGATACCGCAGCAAGCCGGTGACTTTGCCGTCACCCTCAAGCCGCTCGCCGGTCCGCTCGCATCGCTTCTGTTTGCATTCGGCATCCTCAACGCCGGTCTCTTCACCGCAACCGTCTTGCCCCTTTCGACGGCGTACGTCGTGTGCGAAGCCCTCGGTTTCGAAGCGGCCATCGATCGCAAGTTCTCGGAGGCCCCGGTATTCTTCACGCTCTTCGCGGCGGGCCTCGTGCTCGGCGCCGTCATCGTGTTGATTCCGGGCCTGCCGCTCCTGCGGTTCATTCTCTTTTCCCAGGTGTTGCAAGGCATTCTCTTGCCGGCCGAGCTCGTGCTCATGTTGATCGTGATCAACCGGAAGAGCGTGATGGGCGCGTACACCAATTCGCGCGCCGCGAACGTCGTCGCATGGACGACGGTTATCGTGATCGGATGCCTATCGGTCGTCTACGTGCTCGGGCAGTTCATTCCGCAACTTCTGGGAGGCTAGGAACGGCGCTCCCGTCGCGAGACGGATCCTTGCGTTCCTCGCCGGCAAAGCACCACCGGTTACGCCCTCGAGCCTTGGCGAGGTAGAGCGCTTCGTCGGCCAATTGCATCAGCGTCTCGACGTCCGTGGAGTCCGCCGGGTATAACGCGATGCCGATACTCAAGCGAATCGTGAACTCGCGGCCGGCCGCCTGGATCGGCCGCTGCATCGCGGCCGTCACCTTTCGCGCCAGATCGGAAGCGTCGGACGGCTTGCTGACCATCGTTTGCAAGATCACGAACTCGTCTCCGCCGAACCGTGCCAGCGTATCGCTCTCGCGCAGCGTCGAACGCAATCGCGCCGCGGCCGCTCGTAAGAACTCGTCTCCGACGTGGTGTCCGAACGCATCGTTGACGCTCTTGAACAGGTCGATGTCGATGTACATCACCGCGAAGCCCTGTCCGTAGCGCTTGGCGGTCGCGACCGCAAGGGCGGAACGGTCGGCCCAGAGGACGCGATTGGGCAGGCCCGTGAGCGCGTCGGTGAACGCGAGTTCCCGGATTCGCTCGTCGGCGGCGATGCGCTCGATAACGCTGGCGACGAAGAGGGCCATCAAGCCGATGAGATCGCTGTCGCGCGCGTCCAGACGCGCGCTGCGCGGTTTACGGCTGGCAAAGATCAGCGCGCCGAAGGGGCCCTTGCCGACCACGAGTTGCGCGGCGAAAAAGGCACGCCAAACGCCGTGCGCGTTGGCCGATTCGTCCTTCCATTCCGGCGCGTCGAAATCCGGAATCGACAGCGTGCTGTTTTCTCGCACGTGCCGCGACAGGGCGGTTTCGGCGCGAAAGATCGCCCCCGGAAAGAGGCTGCCGCCCGCATCTCCGGCGACGTTGCGAATCACCACCCGCTCCCCGTCGAAACGCGATATGTAGGCGCAATCGAATCCGAACAGTTCCAGCCCGAGCCGCAACACGTTGTCGATCTGTTGTTCGTTGGACTCTCCGCGACTGGCCGCCGTCAAAAACAAGCGCCGGATTCGCTCGCTCTGCTCCTCGATCGCGCGCTGGTTGAGCGTGACCTGCTCTTCGGCGGCCCGCAGCTCGACGACGTCGCGCAGCCGCGTGAAGACGCCCGCGACCGTCCCGTCGGGGGCGCGGGCCGGAAAAGCCTTGCACTCGATGGGAACGGTGCGCCCGTCGCGATGCCGCATGTGGGCCGAGAACGAATCGGTGCGGCCCGTCGCGATCGTGCGAACCGCGCGGACGATGCGCTCCACGTCGGATCGCAGCACGTAGTCGATGATCCGCGTGCCGTTCATCTCCGAGCGGGTATATCCAGAGAGCATCTCGGTCGCCGCGTTCGCGGACATCAAACGCCCTTCCAGGTCCCACAGCACCACGGCGTCCGGGATCTCCTCGTACATCGAGGCCCTGGCCGCCCGCAGAACGTTTTCCTCCACAAAAAGTCGCCTCTCGAAGAACACCCCGTTCATTCGCCGAAGGGCTACGCATGACTCCCGACGAGATCGTGGTCTTCGCCGAGGGCCTCGCGCGCGTCGCCGCCGGCGGCGGCGGTGCGAAGGCTCTCGCCGCGCATCTCGCCTCGGCGACCGGACTCGGCGTTCTCGTCGAGGACGAGCAGTGGCATCCCGTCGCCGCGGCCGGCCGCGAAACCGTTCCGGCCAGCGCCCGCAGCTTGACCGAGGGCGGCGGCGCGCACGTCAACGGAAGACCGGGATACACGTGGCCGATCCTGGCGGGCGAGCGCCGCGTCGGCTGGCTCTCGGTCTTTTCGCCGGCGGGTGCGGACGCGTTCGACGAGTGCAGCCACGCCCTGCGCCTGACCGCCGCCTCCATCGCGGTCGAGCTCGCGCGCGATCCCAACCGCAAGAGCGACCGGCGGCAGGCCTTCTGGGAACGCCTTGCCGCGGGCGATCATCACGACGCTGCTGCCGCGCGGGACGACGCGGCGGCGCGCGGCATCGTCGCCGCCGCCGCTTACGTCGCCATCGTGCTGGAAGCCGAAAACGACGACCCCGACGCGCCGGCAACGCTCGCGGACCTGCGCGCGGCGGCGGCCGGGGCGTTTCGGAGCGGCAACGCCGACACGGGCTATATCGAACGCGGCAACGCCGTGATCGTCTTCGCCGCCGCGCCGCGCGAATACGACGCGAGCAACGTGCGCACCGCCGCGACGCTGCTTCCCAAAGCCGTCGCCAAAAGCCATCCGGGAACGCGCCTGAGCGGCGGCGTCGGGACGGCGGAGCCGGTCGCGAACGTGGCGGCGAGCCTGGAACGCGCGTACGCCGCGCTCGCAATCGGACGGCGGATTTTCGGGGCGGGGCGCGTCGCGGCGTACGAGGATCTCGGAGCCTATCCGCTGTTGTACTCGGGCGCCGGACTCGACGCGTTGCGCGCGTTTTCGCAGCGCGTCCTGGCTCCGCTGCGCGCCTACGACGAGAAACATCAGACCGAGCTCGAACGCACGCTCGCGCTCTACTTCGAGGTGGGGCAGAACGTCAAGACGGCGGCCGCACAGCTGCACGTACACCGCCACACCGTGTTCTACCGTCTGCGCCAAATCGGCGAGATCTGCTCGTGCTCGCTCGAGAGCTCCGGCGACCAACTCACTCTTCGTCTTGCGATTGCGATTCATGCACTCCACGCCTAACGATCCCTCGACTTCCGCTCGTCCCGCGTCCAAGCGCGATCTGGTCAAACTCGCGAAGTCGCACGACGTCCGCTTCGTCCGATTGGTCTTCGCCGATATTTTCGGCGTGAGCAAGAACGTCTCGATCCCCGTCTCCGAACTCGAAGCCGCGCTCGAAGGCCGGGTCACCTTCGACGGAGGCTCCATCGACGGCTTCGTGCGCGGCGAGGAGCTCGACATGATCCTCAAGCCCGACGCCTCCACGTTCGCGATCTACCCGTGGCCTGCGTTCGACGGCGGCAAGGAAGCGCGCTTGATTTGCGACATCGCCATGCCGGACGGATCGCCGTTCGAAGGTTGCCCCCGCACCACGCTGCGGCGCGCCGTCGAAGACGCAGCCGGCGTTCTTCCCGGGCTGAAGGTCGGGTGGGAGGTCGAGTTTTACCTCTTCGACCAGCGGCATGGCGACGCGCTCGCGACCGAAACCACCGACGTCGGGTCCTATTTCGATTTTTCGGCTAACGACCGCGGCGAGGAAGTACGCAACGCGATCGTCGCCGCGTTGCAGGCGATGGGGGTACGCGTCGCCGCCGCCCATCACGAGCACGGCGCGGGCCAGCACGAAATCGACATCGCGCCCGACGCTCCGCTCTCTGCGGCCGACCACGTCCTCACGCTGCGCACCCTCGCAAAGCACGTTGCGGCGAGCTTCGGCATGGACGCGACCTTCATGCCGAAACCCCTCGAAGAACGGGCGGGAAGCGGTTTGCACGTGGATTTCGCACTCGGCGAGACGTCCGACGACGAAATCAAACTCTACGTCGTCGGCGGACTGCTCGCGCACGCGAAGGCGACGACAGCGATTTGCAACCCGACCGTCAATTCCTACAAGCGCCTCGTGGCCGCGTGGGACGCGCCGGTCTACGCGGTCTGGTCCGAGCGTTCGGCGAACTCGCTCGTTCGAATTCCCGCAGCGAGGGACGGAGCGGCGCGCGTCGAGATGCGGAGCCCCGATCCGGCCTGCAATCCGTATCTGGCGCTGGCCGTGTTGCTCGGCGCCGCCACGGACGGCGTGGCGCGGAAAATGCTGCCGGGCGAGCCGTTCGCCGGCTCGACATACGAACTCACGCAACGCGACCGGCACGAGCGGCGCATCGGAACGCTGCCAAAATCGCTCCGCCAAGCGATCGTGGACCTGGACGGCGACGACGTGATCCGCGCCGCGCTGGGCGACCATCTCTACCACGCGTTCCGGGACGCAAAGTTAGCTGAATACGAGCGCTACCGGCGCGCCGTGCACCCGTGGGAGCATCGGGCCTACTTGCGTTTGTACTAGTCGCGCTAGCGCTCGCCCGCGCTCCCTTCGGGATGCAATGCGGGAAGCGTCACCGAGAACGTGCTCCCCTCGTTGACGCGGCTCGTGACGCCGATCGTGCCGCCGTACCGGTCGAGAATCGTGCGCACGACGAAGAGCCCGATGCCCGTTCCGGCGATTCTGGCCTTACGCGCGTTGGACGCGCGTGAAAAACGCTGGAACAGTCGCGGAATGTCCTCGGGCGGAATCCCGATGCCCCGATCGAGCACGTCGATCCGGTAGACGCCGCCCTCCCGGCTCAGATGCGCCGTGACCGGTTCGCCGCGCGGCGAATACTTGACCGCGTTGCCGACCAGGTTGTCGAAGACCTGACGTAAGCGCTCGGCGTTGCCGCGCACGACCGCGGAGGCGATGCTCGTGCCGATCACGACGCGCCGCTCGGTCACGTAGATCTTGGCGACCTCCTGCAAGATTTCGACCAGATCCGCCCGGCCTTCGACCGCTTCGAACTCGGCGTGCTCGAGGCTCGAGAGCGAGAGCACGTCGTCGGCCATGGACGAGAGCCGTTGCGCGTTCGCGCGAATCGTCCGGGCGGCGTCGAGCGTTTCCTCCGCGGAGAGAAAGCCGTTCTGAATGAGCTCTGCGTAACCCATGATGGACGTAAGCGGCCCCTTGATGTCGTGGGCCACGACCGCGATCAAGTCGTTGCGCAGATCCCGGAGCTGCGCCGCGCCCGTGCGCTGCCGCTCGATTTCGTCAACGCTGGCGCCCAGCCGTTCCGCCAGTTCCGCGTGTTCGACCGCAAAGCGCACGGCCAGCGACAGACTATCTTCCCGCAAGATCACGATCGCGAGGTTGGGAAAACGCTCGCGCAAGCGCTCGATCTGATCCGAGGATTCGGGAGTGTCGGCGAACGACCGGTCCAGAAGCGCGACGTTAAAGTGCGTCTCCGCCATCGCATCGAGCGCCGCGTCGACGCTCTCGACTTCCGTGACGTCGAACTCGGTCTCGTCGAGCCGCTCGCACGCCCGGCGCGCGTCGGTCGAACCGTTGAGAATCGCGATCGCGCGGAACGGTTTCACGCGCCCGACCGCGCCGCCCGGGCGAGACCCGCGGCCTCGCGACGAAGGAGATTCCAGGCGGCCTCGACGTCGTCGCGTCCGGTGCGGATATTCCCGACGGCCAATCGCAGCGCGTAGCGCCCCTCGATCTTGGTGTGCGACATGAAGACCTCGCCGGTCGCGTTGACGGCGGCCAACAGGCGCGCGTTGAGTTCCTCGAGCTCGTCCTCCCCGTCGACGCCGGGACGATACCGAAAGCACACGACCGAGAGCGGGTGCGGCGCGAGGATCTCCCAGTCGGGCCGGGCTCGCACCCACGACGCGAACTCCTGGGCCAGCACGACGTGCGCGCGCAGGCGATCGCGAATGCCTTCGGCACCCAGACCCCGCAACACGAACCACAGCTTGAGGGCGCGAAAACGGCGGCCGAGTTGCAAACCGTAATCCATATAGTTGCGCACGTCGCCGTCGGTCGTCGTCAAGTACTCCGGAACGAGCGAGAAGGCGCGCCGCACCATCGCCTCGTCGCGCACGTACAGCACCGAGCAGTCCATCGGCACGAACATCCATTTGTGCGGATTGACGACCAGCGAATCGGCACGCGCGACGCCGTCCATGAGCCACGCGAACTCGGGCACCATCGCCGCGATGCCGGCATACGCCGCGTCGACGTGCAACCACACTGCGTGCGCCCGGCAGATCCCCGCGATCCGCGCGACCGGGTCGACGGACGTGGTCGAGGTCGTGCCGACCGTAGCGACGACCGCGAGCGGCCGCATGCCGGAGGCGACGTCGCGCGCGACGGCACGCTCGAGGGCGTCGGGGATCATGCGATGCTCCGCATCGCACGCGACGCGAACCACGTTTGCTTGTCCGACGCCGAGCGCGATCGCCGCCTTTTCAACGTGCGAGTGCGTGTGCTCGGTGACGTAGACGCGCAGGACCGGCAGGTCGTCTCGCCCCGTCATGCCCCTCTCGCGAATACCCAGATCGAGCGACTCGCGGGCCGCCGCCAGCGCGGTGAATCCGGCGATGGACGCCGTATCGTAGATCACCCCGGTCCAGTTCTCGGGCACGCTTAATAGGCGCGCCAGCCAGCGCATGACGACCGACTCCAGCTCCGTCGCCGACGGCGACGTGCGCCACAGCATCGCCTTGACGTCGAGCGTGGCGGCCAAGGCTTCAGCAGCGATCGCAATTGGGGCCGCGCTGGTCGCAAAATAGGCAAAGAACCGCGGATGGTTCCAGTGCGTGATCCCCGGCAGAATCGTCCGTTCGAAGTCGTCCATGATGCGGTCGAACGGCTCGGGCTTCTCCGGAGCGCTGCGGGGCAGCGCCGCCTCGACGTCGCCGGGCTTGACGTCCGACAGGACGCGGTAACGCAGCGGGTCGCGCAGATACTCCGCGATCCAGCTCCCGACTCGCGCAAAGTCCCGCTCGAAACTTTCCCCGGGGTCCACGGGGGAAGTGTTGGCGGGGCGCTCGGGCAAAGCCCGCCGAAGTACCCGGCATGAACGACCAAACCGTAGCCTCACGCCCCCGCAGCGGCGACCGTCACGCGGTCCTGACCGCGACCGCCCCGGCCCCGATCGGTCCCTACAGCCAAGCCGTGCGCGTCGGTGACGACGTGTACTGCAGCGGACAAATTCCGCTCGATCCCGTAACCGGAGCGCTCGTTCCCGGCGACGCGCGAGCGCAGACGCAGCGCGTCCTAGAAAATCTCGGCGCGGTGCTGTCGGCGGCCGGCCTCGATTTCTCCAACGTCGTAAAGACGACGATTTTCCTGATCGACATGAACGATTTTGCGGCGGTGAACGAGGCCTACGAAGCGGTATTCGGCGATTCCAAGCCGGCGCGCTCGACCGTTGCCGTTGCCGCCCTGCCACGCGACGCGCGCGTAGAAATCGATTGCATCGCATGCAAATGAGCGAA
>Ga0182016_10007027_pt1 | contig 11689 bp, 10 predicted proteins | sample 712S2MmetaG_FD_120491 | JGI IMG/M metagenome (GOLD analysis project Ga0182016, IMG submission 120491) | Permafrost microbial communities from Stordalen Mire, Sweden - 712S2M metaG | ecosystem: Environmental > Terrestrial > Soil > Wetlands > Permafrost | place: Sweden: Stordalen | collected...
CACACCCGCAAAGGGCCAGTCGGCCCTTTGAACCCATGACGTGAATGAGGTCAAGGAGGCGAGCCTCCTTGCGGGTGCAGGGCAGAGCCCTGCAAAATCAAGACAATAGTGATATCCTAGCGCACATGGGGCTTTGCCCCCCACAATCCCCCCGCCAGGAGCGTGGCGCCCTGGACCCGCGTGACGTCATGGGTTCAAAGGGCCAACCGGCCCTTTGCGGGTGCGAGCGGAGCCCACAAAATCGATTGCCTCAGTCCTTCAGATCCTCCCACAGTTCCCGAACCTTGGCGAAAAAGCCCTCGGATTCGGGGTGGGTGCCTTCCTTGTTGCCGGCCTTGTCGAACTCCCGCAACAGGTCCTGCTGGCGCTTGTTCAGATTGACCGGGGTTTCGACCACCGCCTGAATGAACATGTCGCCGCGGGCGGTGCTGCGCAGCACCGACATGCCACGCGACTTGAGACGGAACTGGTGGCCGGTCTGGGTTCCGGGCGGAACCGTGACCTTGGCCCGGCCGCCCTCGATGGTCGGAACCTCGATGGTGCCGCCCAGGGCCGCGGTGGTCATGGGAATCGGCACCCGGCAGTGGATATTGGCGGCCTCGCGCTGGAAGAAGCGATGGGGCGCGATGGCCAGGAAGATGTAGAGATCGCCGGCAGGAGCCCCGCGCAGACCGGCCTCGCCCTCCTGGGTCAGGCGGATGCGGGTGCCGTCCTCGACGCCGGCGGGAATGCTGACCTGAAGCGTCTTTTCCCGGCGCACCCGGCCGGCGCCGCCGCACGCCTTGCAGGGGTCCTTGATCACCCGCCCGGCACCATGGCAACTCGGGCAGGTCCGTTCGATGGTGAAAAAGCCTTGCTGGGCGCGAATCTTGCCGGCGCCGCTACAGGTCGGGCACGACACCGGGGCCTGACCGCCCTCGGCGCCGCTGCCCTTGCAGTTTTCGCAGGCCACCGAGGTCGGCACCCGCACCGTGGTCTGGCAGCCCTTGAAGGCATCCTCCAAGGATACCTCCATGTTGTACCGCAGGTCGGCGCCGCGGGCACCGCCGCCGCCGCCGCCGCGCCGGCCGCCCATGAATTCGCCGAACATCTCGTCGAAGATGTCGGCAAAACCGCCGCCGCCGCCGCCGAAATTGAAATCAAAGCCTCCGGCCCCCGGCCGACCGCCGCCGCCCTCGAAGGCGGCATGGCCGTAGCGGTCGTAGGCCGCCCGCTTCTGTTCGTCCCGCAGGACGTCATAAGCCTCGTTGATCTCTTTGAACTTGTGCTCGGCTTCTTTGTTGCCGGGATTGCGGTCGGGATGAAACTGCATGGCCAGCCGCCGATAAGCCTTTTTCAGCTCATCGGCACTGGCGGTTTTGGCGCAACCGAGCAGTTCGTAATAGTCCTGTTTGGCCATGGGCCGACGCACGCCTCACCTGTGAGCGGTTCCCGGGGGCGGGGAGCAGCGGCTCCCCGGAGGACACCGGGGAGCCGCTGCTCCCCGGAAGAGTCCCGCCGCCGATCAGCTCCGCTTGCCCTTGCGGCCCTCGTCAACCTCTTCGAAGTCGGCATCGACCACGCCCGGCTCGCCCGAAGCCTGAGCCCCGCCGGCTCCGGTCCCGGGAGCCGCTTCGCCGCCGGCGCCGGCCTTGTACATGGCCTCGCCCAGCTTCATCGAGACCTGGGCCAGCGCCTCGGTCCTGGCCTTGATCGCGCCCACCTCGCCGCCGTCCATCACGCTCCGCAACTCCGCCACAGCCCGCTCGGCCGCCGCCTTGTCGGCCGCCGGCACCTTGTCCGCGGCATCGCGAATCGTCCGCTCGGTGGTGTGAATCAGGGCGTCGGCCTGGTTGCGGGCATCCACCAGCTCGCGGCGCTTGCGGTCCTCCGCGGCATGGGCCTCGGCATCCTTGACCATCCGTTTGATGTCGTCGTCGGTCAGGCCGCCCGAAGCCTGAATGCGAATCTGCTGCTCCTTGCTGGTGGCCTTGTCCTTGGCCGTCACGTTGACGATACCGTTGGCGTCGATGTCGAAGGTCACCTCGACCTGGGGCACGCCCCGGGGCGCCGGCGGGATGCCGACCAGATCGAACTGGCCGAGCATCTTGTTGTCTGCGGCCATTTCCCGCTCACCCTGGAACACCCGGATGGTGACGGCGTTCTGGTTGTCCTCGGCGGTGGAAAAGACCTGGCTCTTCTTGGTGGGAATGGTGGTGTTGCGGTCGATCAGACGGGTGAACACCCCGCCCAGCGTCTCGATGCCCAGCGACAGCGGCGTCACGTCGAGCAGCAGCACGTCCTTGACATCGCCCTTCAGCACGCCGCCCTGGATGGCGGCACCCACCGCCACCACCTCGTCAGGATTGACGCCCCGGTGCGGTTCGCGCCCGAAGAACTGCTTGACCGTTTCGATGATCTTGGGCATCCGGGTCATGCCGCCGACCAGGATCACCTCGTCGATCTCCGACGCCTTGAGCCCGGCGTCCTTCAGCGCGTTGCGGCAGGGCTCGACCGTGCGGCGGACCAGCTCGTCCACCAGGGCTTCCAGCTTGGCCCGGGTCAGCTTGATGTTGAGGTGCTTGGGGCCGGCCTGGTCCGCGGTGATGAACGGCAGGTTGACCTCGGTCTGGGTCGCCGAGCTCAGCTCGATCTTGGCCTTCTCGGCTGCTTCCTTGAGCCGCTGCAAGGCCAGCCGGTCCCGGCGCAGGTCGATGCCCTGCTCCTTGTGGAACTCGTCGGCCAGATAGTCGATGATCTTGGCGTCGAAGTCCTCGCCGCCCAGGAAGGTGTCGCCGTTGGTCGACTTCACCTCGAACACGCCGTCGCCGATTTCCAGCACCGAAATGTCGAAGGTGCCGCCGCCCAGGTCATAGACCGCGATGGTGCCGGTGCCCTTCTTTTCCATGCCGTAGGCCAGGGCCGCGGCGGTCGGCTCGTTGATGATGCGCAGCACCTCGAGACCGGCGATCCGGCCGGCGTCCTTGGTCGCCTGGCGCTGGCTGTCGTTGAAATAGGCCGGGACCGTGATCACCGCCTGGGTGACCTTCTCGCCGAGATAGTTTTCGGCGGTTTCCTTCATCTTTTGAAGGATGAAGGCGCTGACCTGGCTCGGACTGTAGCGTTTGCCGTGGGCCTCGACCCAGGCGTCGCCGTTGTCGCCGGACACGATCTTGTACGGGACCAGTCCCTTGTCCTTTTGGGTCAGCGGATCGTCGTAGCGTCGGCCGATCAGGCGCTTGATCGCAAACAAGGTGTTTTCGGGGTTGGTCACCGCCTGACGCTTGGCCGGCTGGCCCACCAGCCGCTCGCCCCCCTGGGTAAAGGCGACCATGGACGGCGTGGTGCGCGCCCCTTCGGCGTTCTCGATGACCTTGGCCTGGGAGCCTTCCATGACGGCGACGCAGCTGTTGGTCGTGCCAAGGTCGATACCAATGACTTTACTCATGTCCTAACCTCTTCCTGTTTGGCGAATCCCCGGCGGCCCGATGGCCGGCACCGCCACGGATCCCCTTTTGTCGATCCCTGGGAGCGGCGAGTGATTCGAAATGCTGTTCGAGGGCACATATAAGCAGGTACCCTTCGCCCTGCAACTGCCGCCGTGTCAGCAAATTGGCCGGCAGCAGCCGAAATCCGTCCGGGCCGGCACCGGCGACCGGGAAAGCAACCCTCGGCGATGATCGTTTCCGCCAGCTATCGCACCGATATTCCAGCCTTTTACGGCCGCTGGTTCGTCAACCGGCTGGCCGCCGGCTGGTGCTGCACCACCAACCCTTATGGTGGACCGCCGGGACGTGTCGATCTTGTTCCGGGCGCGGTGGATGGCTTCGTGTTTTGGACCCGCAACCTCGAGCCGTTCGCGGGCGGCCTCGAGGCGGTCTCGGCCCTCGGCCTGCCCTTCGTGGTCCAGTTCACCGTCACCGGCTATCCCCAGGCGCTGGAACGCTCGGTGATCGAGCCCGGGCGCGCCGTCGGGCAGATGCGCCGGGTCCGGGACCGCTGGGGACCGCGGGCGGTGGTCTGGCGCTACGACCCGCTGGTCTTCACCAGCCTGACCCCGCCCGCCTGGCACCGGGCCAACTTCACCGCCCTGGCCGCCGCCCTGGCGGGCGTCACCGACGAGGTGGTGGCCAGCGTGATGCAGCCCTACCGCAAGACCACCCGCGGCCTTGACGCCGCCGCCCGCGTCCACGGCTTTTCCTGGCGGGATCCGCCGCCCGAGGAACGGCAGGCGGTGCTGGCCGAACTGGCCGGGATCGCCGCCGGGCAGGGCATGGCCCTCACCCTCTGCACCCAGCCGGCGCTGGCCGGCATCCCCGGTACCCGTCCCGCCGCCTGCATCGACGCCGGCCGTCTTTCGGACGTCGCCGGCCGCCCGATCCCGGCCCGCCGGAAGGGCAACCGGGTCGGTTGCGCCTGCGCCGAATCCCGGGACATCGGCGCCTACGAGACCTGCCCCCACGGCTGCGCCTATTGCTATGCCGTGACCAGCCGCACCACGGCCCGACACCACCTGACCCGCCGCCACGATCCCGACGGCGAATTCCTGCTGCCGCCCTGACCGCGCGGGTGGCGGATCACAGGCGCTCAATCGCCACTGATACACACCGGCCTCAGCCTGTGCAGTTTGGGGTACTGCGCCCGCTCTTCCGGGGTGAAGCGGTGACGAATTTCGACCTGGGCCTTGTGCAGACCACGAGTCATCATCCGCTTGCAGCCCCACAGCGCCCAGACGTCCCCGGTCCACGGATTGACCGCAAAAAATTCGTAGTTGCTTGTATCAGAAAGTCCCTCAAATTCGAAAAAAGGTGGCTCTCCAGCAACATTCGCATCTTTATTGTAATCTAGATACGTCATAACGTCGTTAAGATTGCTTTTATTGGTTCCTGGTTGGGCCAACGCCGCAAGCCGCTGCGCCTCCTTATTGTTCAGCTTAAGGGGAGGGGCTTTCGCCAAGGCATTCGCACCGGCAAGAGCCGGCAGGCAAAAGCCCGCCAGGATCAACATCGCAAGATAGCGCATTTTCAAGCCTCCCTCTGCGCCTTTGAAACAAGCTGCACCCTAATCCTCCCATTCGCATTCCGGCTTGAGCAAGTGCAGTTTTTGATACTGCTTCCGTTCTTTCACGATGAAGCGGTGCCGGATCACTGCCTGAGCCTTGCGCAGGGCCGGCGTCATCAGCCTTTGACAGGTCCATCGCGCGTTCCTCCAGCCGTTTCATCACCGGCGGCCACGACGGATGGCGGCTGCCGATGGTGCGCACGGCGGCGGCGAAGGGCGTTGCGGCGTCGGCCATCTCGTTGAAGGTGGTCGCCTGCGCGGAAAGGGCTGCGGCCTGTCGCAGGTCGTGGACCGCGTGGATGCCATCGGCGAACCCGAGATAACGGTCGTTAAATGTGCCGTGGTCGAGCCCGGCGTCCGCGTTCCAGGCCGCCAGCACCGGGGCGAAACGCTGGCCGGTGGTCCGGTCGAGGTCGGGAAAGCGGTGAGCCCAGCGCAATTGAACGCCGGTGTGCCGCAGCAGGGCGCGGGCGCGTCCGGCGGCGCTGAGATCCGGAAGCGGCGGGTTCTCGCCGTACCCGTAGTGGAATGGCCGGGCCGGCGCCGGCGAGGAACCGCCGCCGCCGCCGCTGGTCCAGCGGCCATGCCAGTCCCGTGGCTCGTTGGGATTGTAGTGGCGCCACCGCCTCCGAACATCGACCCGGCCATCGTCCTCTCCTGCCTTGGCCGTCGCGCCCCCATCAGGCTACGACCCCCGCACCATACGGGATTGGGCCGGTAATGGGAAGGTTCAGATACCTCATAGAGGGGGATCAGGTTCCGATATTTGACCAAGCTTCGCGATCGGGAGTCTTAATGGATGCCAGGACGCCACACGACTTCGGCCCTGACCCCGGCCCCCATTCCCGGGTTCCAAGGGGTCACCCCTTGGTGGGGTCAAGGGGCAACGCCCCTGAAGCAGCCCGACCGGCGACGGTCTGTCGCAGACTTTCCGCTTGCTCCTTCCCCAGGAACCCGGCAACTCTGGACGCCCTGAACCTTTCGATCTTGCGAGGACGATGCCCCGTGTCCGATACCGACAGGACGGTTGCTGCGCTGCTGGCCGCGGCCTTGATCGACAAGCATATCGTCGATGACGGCGCCACCCTGGCCGAAAAGGCCGAGCGGGCGGTCGAACTTTACCTGGCCTGTTTCCAGGCCATCCGAACCGCCGAGGCCCAATCGGACCGGATCGAGGCCCGGCGCGCGCCGTCGACCCCCTGACGCCGGCGGCGCCTGCGATGCCGGTCTTTGTCACTATCGCTTTGGCGGCGGCGGGTCTGGTCCTGGCGCTGAGCCATCATGGCCTCGCGGCGCTGGTGGTGGGTGGGGCGTTGCTGGCCGCGCTGATCATTGTGCCGTTTATCGACAACGCGATTTCGGCGCAGTCGATCGCGCGGCCACGGCCACGGCGACCGCGCCCGGGTTGGCGACGGCGGCGCTGACCGGGTCCCGGGTTATTTCTTGTCGTGGCAACCGGTCACCCAGACATCGTAGATCGGGTGTTCCAGGGCCGAGAGCGCCGGTGACGAGGCGAACATCCAGCCGCTGAACCGGGCCGCCGGCGCTTCGTCGGGCTTGACCTCCTTGATTTCGAGAAACGCCGCGGCCTCGGGGGGATCGATGGGCGGTGCCTCCCGGCAGGCATGCACGGTGATCAGCAGGGTCCCGAAGCGTGCCGTGTCGCCCACCGCGACCTCGAAGGTGGAAATGCGCGCAGTGATCTTGTCCAATCCCTGGAGCACCGCGGTACCCTTGTCGACCATCTCGGAGGCCGCCGCCCCGGTTGCCGGCGCGAGGACAAAGGCCGCCAACATCGCCGCCACCGCCCCGAACCGGCAGGACCTGGCGCTACGGGCACGGAACGGAGCGGGACGGCGGGGGCGCAGGTGATCTGGGGGCAGCACGGGAAATCCGGGTCTGGAAGCGGGGCGGGCGCCGACAACCCCGCCCGGCCGCCTCGTTCGCGGCCGGGCGGAATCTTCCGAACGCCTCCCCTATTCTATAGGGCCGCCGGTTTCGGGCGTCCAGGCCCGTGCCACCCGGCGACGGTGGACCGGCGACGGCGCCGTTGCCGGGATGGTCACGACGAAGCGGGTGCCCTGGCCCGGTTGGGAGTCCACCGCGATGCGCCCGCCAAGAACACTGGAGACGATGTTGAACACCATATGCAGGCCAAGGCCGATGCCGCCCTGGCTGCGCCGGGTGGTGAAGAACGGCTCGAACAGGCGTGACCGGTCTTCGGGTGAAATACCGACGCCGCTGTCCGCGACCGCGAGCGTGACGACGTCGGTCGCGGTGATTGCCGCCGTAACCGTGATGATGCCACTTCCGTCCGACGGAAAGCCGTGGGTCAGGGCGTTGTCGAGCAGAACCTCAACCGCCTGACGCAACGCCTCGGGAAAGCCGTTCATGGTCAGCTCGGGCGGGCAGTCGAGATCCAGCCGATGGCCACCCCGCTGCACGCGCTCGGCCATCAGCCCGACCACCACCTCGAGGTGCTCGCGCAGGCGATAAATCTGGCGCTCGCCCTCCACCGGGGCGATGGCCACCTGCTTGAAGACCCGGATCAGATCCCCGGCGCGCTCCAGGTTCGAACGGATCAGCAGGGAAATTTCGCTGGCAACCTCAATATAATCCTGAACCTTCGACTTGCGCAACTGTCCGGCTTCGAAGACCCGCGCAAGGTCTTCGGTCCGCTCGGTCAGCAGCGAAGCCGCGGTCAGGCAGACACCGACCGGCGTGTTGAGTTCGTGGGCGACTCCGGCGACCAGACCGCCCAGCGCCACCATTTTTTCGGTCTGGACCAACGTTTCCTGAAGTTCGGTGAGTTCACGGACCGCGCGTTCGGCCCGGTCCCTGGCCGTGCGCAACTCGGACTCGGCGCGTTTGCGTCGGCTGACGAAGTGGCCGAGCGCCGCCGCCATGTCGCTGATCTCATCATCACCCTGGGCCGGGATGACCATCTCCCGCCCGGCGGCCTCGGCCTCCATGGCCCGCTGCAAGGCCAGGATGCGGCCGATGATCTGGCGCCCCACGTAGCGCCAGCCGATGCCCAGCGCCACCACCACCGCCAGCCCGGCGGCCAGGGTCTGGAGCAGCCGGGCGGTGGCGGCACCCTGCTGAACGTCGCGCGCCGTCATTTCGGCATTGGCGCGCGCCGTGGCCAGCAACTGGTTGACCGCGTTGGTCAGGGCCTCGGACAGCAAATGAGTTTCGGCCACCACCAGGGCCGAGGCGCGGTCCAGGTCCAGCGCCCGCAGGCGACCGTCAAACAGGTTGTCGGCGCCCAGGCCGTATTGCAACATCGGCGTGGTCAGCCCGAGCAACACCTGATTTTCCGGCGTGGTGGCCAGATTCAGGCGGATCGTGCCCATGGAAATGGTGATCTCGCCAAACCGGCTGCGCAACTGGTGAATCCGGACCGGGTCGGCCACCAGGATCACCTCGTTCAGCAGACCCGCGGCCAGATTGCCGGCGGCCGCCAGTTCCAGCAACGCCAGCATTTCCCCGACATTGTGGTTGAATAACTGGCCAATCCGGTGTTGCAGCACCACCATGTCGCGATAGGTCGCGGCCTCTGCCCCTCCGCTCCGGTCGTCGACCGGACCGCCGGCCTTCGGGCCAAGATCGTCCACCAGGGTCTTGATCCCGACGAACAACGACCGATAGGTGTTTTCGATGCGCGGGGTGACCGCGTTAAGAAACTGCTTGTGGCTGTCGGCCAGTTCCGTGACGTTGTCGTGCAGCCTGGTGTTGAGCGCGATGCGCTGTGCCACCAGATCGCTTTGGTGATTGAGATTGACCGCCAGAGTCCGGATCCGGTCGCGCAGCACCATCAGGATGCCGCTGTCGACCTCCAGCCGTTCCAGCCCGTCAAGCTGGCGGTTGAGACCGACGATGCGCCCGGCCAGCTCGGTCATTACCCCGGCCCGCTGGGGCTCGGTGGTCGCCGCGGTCAGGGTCGTGGAGGCGTTGGCGATGGCCGACGCCTCCACCGCCAGGGCCTCGGCGGTGGTCATGGCCGGCACCGAATGCAGCACCACCACCGTCAGTTGAGACTCGACGTGCCGAAAGGAAAGCCACGCCACGGCTCCCGAGGTGACCGCCATCCCGGCGACCACGGCAAAGGCCAGCGCCATCTTGACCCGGATGCCGTAGCGCCGGCCGGGCGGCTTCACGGCAACGGTGTCGGCATCACCGGTTGTGACTGCTGCGGTGGCAGTGGCGGGCTGATCAACCATGGTTGGGGTCGGTTCCGCCTATTCGGCCGCGGCGTTGTAACCGAACCAGGTCAGCGTCAACCGGGCCAGCGTGCCGTCGGCCTTGGCCGCGGCGATGGCGGCGTCCATGCGGGTCCGCAAGGCCACGTCGCCCCGCCGGAACGCCGCCCCGACACCGTGCCCGAACGGACCGCCGGTCAGCGCCGGCCCGAACAGGGTCAGTTCCGAGCCGCCGCTATCCTTGTCCAGGATGAATTCATGAAGCGCAGCGCCGCCGTCCAGGATGGCGTCGAGCTTGCCATGGACCATGTCCGCGTATTTCTCGGTTTCGGTGTGATAGATGCGGATGTCCGCGCTCTCCTTAAGGTACTGTTCCACGAAGGTCTGGTAAACGGTTTCAACGTGAACTCCGACCCGCTTGCCCTTCAGCGCCTGGATCAGCGCGGTCAGGCTGGCCTGGTCTTCGGCATCCATATGATCAAGGTCGAGCCGGTTGAGGGTCAGCAGGGTGGTCAGGTCGCTGCCCACCGAGGTTGCAAAATATTCCGGGGTCAGGGCATAAGGGCGGCTGAAGGCGACCCGCTGCGCGCGTTCCGGGGTAATGGTCATGCAGCCGACATAGACATCGAATTCATTTGCATCAAGGGCGTCGAAGATGTGTTCCCACGCAACCGCGGAGATGTCGCAGCGCACGCCCATCCGCTGGCACAGATCGTGGACCAGATCGATTTCAAAGCCGGTGATCGTCCCGTTGGGGTCACTGATCGTCCAGGGCGGGTAATGACGGTAGGTGCCGATGCGGATCACCTCATCGGCCCGTGCGGTTCCCGCACCTGCTGCCGCCAGCACCAGCAGCGCGGCAAAGCCGGTGACCAGCAGTCTCCGCAAGGCGCTGCCCCACGCCGCGGTCGCATAAGCCATTCTGGCACTCCTTATCCTCGGCAGCCGATATCGTTCATACCGGCGAGCCTTAAGTTAGGGGGCTTCGCCCCATATGCGCCAGGTTACAATGGATGTCCTTGAGATCAAGTCAGTGCGTGGGCTCTGCCCACACCCGCCAAAGGCCGGGGGCCTTTGGAAACCATGACGTTTTGATCCCGTAACGTCATGGGGTCCGGGGCCTGAAGGCCCCGGCGGGTGCAGGGCAGAGCCCTGCAAAAAAAAGCACACCATCCTGGCGCCCATGGGGCTTCGCCCCTTTCCCCCGACCAAGGCCTTGCCCACCAAATGCTGCGGCCCTCGGAACCCATGACGTCAGGCCGGTCCGGGGGCGTCACGCCGGCCGGTCGGGCCTGACCGCGACGAATCGAAGCCGGACATAATCGGCCCACCATTGGCCATTCCCGTCCCGCAACCCTGGCGCCACCGCGTCGGCGACTTCGGCCAGATAGGCATCGCGCCCGGCCGCAGGCAGGTGGCGCAGGAACGGCCCGGCGAAGGTGGCAAGCCAGCCCGCGAGTCCGGTGGGCAGCGGCGTCGGCCGCTCGAACCGCTCCAGCCGGACCACCGTGAAGCCGCCGGCGATCAGTCGGGCGCGGTAGTCCTCGGGCTCGGGAAAGTACCAGGGCCAGGCCGCCCGACCATCGATGCCCCGGCGGTCGAGGCAGGCCACCAGCGCCTGACCGATCCGGGCGACGTTGCCGGCGGCGCCGAACTCGCCAACGAACCGGCCGCCCGGTCGCAGCAGCCCGGCCACCCCCGAAATCACCGCGTCGGGTCGAAGCATCCAGTGCAGAGCGGCGTTGGAGAACACCGCGTCGAACGGCCGCCGGTCTTCACCCGCGGCAAACAGAGTCCCGCCGCACAGCGCGTGGCCATCCATCACCCGGGCGTCCAGGCCGCGCGCCCGGGCCGCCGCGACCATGTCGGGGCTGCCGTCGACGCCGATCACCGTGGCCCCGGCGGCGGCCAGCGTCGCGGTCAGAACGCCGTCGCCGCAGCCAAGGTCAAGGATGCGCTCCCCGGGTCGGGGTGCCAGCACCTCCACCACCGGCGCGGCCAGTTCCGCCACGAAGCCGGCATGCCGCCGATACCCTTCGGCATTCCAGTCGGCCGGCGGCGGGGCAGCGGAGGCCGGTACGACCATGACGCTACTTGCCGCCCGGCTTGGCCGGGGCGCCGTCGGGACCCTGGCCGGATGGTGGCTTGCCGATATTTTGCAGGCTGAAGATGACCTGACCCAGCAATTGCTCGAATCCGGGCGTCGACTGAGTGTACTCGACCCGGCCATCGGGCGGAAGGTGCTCGGGGTCGCCCCCCGGCTCCAAAGCCAGGTACTTGCCGCCAAGCAGGCTCTCGCTGGCCACCAGCGCGACGGTGTCGCGCGGAAGCTGGATCGACGGGTCGATGGACATGTGGACCACCGCCAGATAGCTGGCGGGATCAAGGGTCAGGCCGACCACGCTGCCGACCCTGACACCGCTGATCCGAACATCGGCACCGTTCTG
>Ga0182016_10007030_pt1 | contig 11688 bp, 9 predicted proteins | sample 712S2MmetaG_FD_120491 | JGI IMG/M metagenome (GOLD analysis project Ga0182016, IMG submission 120491) | Permafrost microbial communities from Stordalen Mire, Sweden - 712S2M metaG | ecosystem: Environmental > Terrestrial > Soil > Wetlands > Permafrost | place: Sweden: Stordalen | collected...
GGAACTTTCCCCCGCCTCCCCACGTACCTCTTGCAACACATCCAGCAACCCAGCACCTCCCGTTACAGCACCTCCTTTCTCAGGAGCCGCCCACCGCATGCACTCGACCACCAGGCTCAACGACCTTCGTGAAGACTTCCTCGCCACCAGCACCCAGTCCATGCCCATCGCCGGCATAATCTACTGGGCCATCGTCGCCGTCGCCGCCCTGCGCGTCGCTCCGCAGCAGCTCGCCTACATCGTCGGCTTCGGCAGCGGAACCATCTTCCCGCTCGCCCTCCTCATCGATCGCCTCCGCGGCCGAACCATCCGCCGCTCCAGCACGAGCAACCCCGTCACCCAGATGTTTCTCCAATCTCTGGCCGTCGTCGCCCTCCTCTGGCCTCTCGTCCTCATCGCCGCCTTCCAGGCCCACAGTGCCAACCTCATCGTCCTCGGCGGAGCCATCCTCATGGGCATCATTTGGATCCCCTACGGATGGGCCGCCAACGATCCCGTCGGCCTCCGCCACGCCATCGCCCGCTGCATCCTCAGCTACGCTGCTTCCTCTTCGTCCCCGCGCCCTACACCGCCTCAGCCATCAGCATCGCCGTCCTGCTCTGCTACCTCTATAGCCTCATCTTCATGCGCAAATCCCCCGTCGAGGTCAGAAGCTAATGCGAGCTTTATCGGCGAGCGACCGGTCAAACGCAATCGCGGTAAAAGCCGCATGTACCGCCAAAGGATGGTCGTAGCCGCCCGCTGATTTGCCGACTCGCTCCCTGGCTGGCTCGCTGACGTTGTAGCATCCAATCTGTGACTCGTCTCGACACCGAAGTGATGTACGTCCGCGGCGTCGGTCCCCGTGTCGCCGAGCTCCTCAAATCAAAAAACATCCTCACCGCCGAAGACCTGCTCTACCACCTGCCCTTTCGCTACGAAGACCGCCAAAATCCCCGCCCACTCGACGAGCTCAAAGCCGGCGAAACCGCCTCAGTCATCGCCGAGATCCGCGGCTCAATGCTCCTCCGCACTCGTACCGCCCCCATTTTCGAACTAACCGTCGGCCAGGGCCGCCACGCCCTCAAGTGCCTCTGGTTTCACGGCACTTACCTTGAAGGCAAATTTAAAGCCGGCCAGACCGTTGCCCTCTTCGGCAAGATCGAACCCTCGCGCTCATCCTCCAACTTCAAAATGATCCAGCCCCAGTTCGAGCTCCTCCCCGACGACTCGGACGACGCTGAAACCCGCCTCCTCGAGGTCGGTCGAATCACTCCCGTTTACGAGTCCCTCGGCGGCAGCCGACTCGCCTCCCGCTGGCTGCGCAAGACCATCTTTCACCTCCTCGAAAATGTCCGCGGTCAGGTCCCTGAATGCCTCCCTCGCCACATTCTCAATCGCCTCAACCTTCCCGACCGCGAAACCTCCCTCCGCGAAGTTCACTTCCCGCCCGAAGGCACGCCCTTTTCGCAACTGGCCAGCTTCTCAACGCCCGCCCATCGCCGTCTCATCTTCGAAGAACTCTTCTTCCTCGAACTCGGCCTCGAACTCAAGCGCCGCCGCCTGCGCGAGCGCCCTGGCATCCCATTCGCAACCACTGACAAAGTCCGCGAAGCCATCCGCGAAGTCCTGCCCTTCCATCCGACCACAGCGCAAAAACGTGCTCTCGGCGAAATCGTCCAGGACATGCGCTCCCCAAGCCCCATGCGCCGCCTGCTACAGGGCGATGTCGGCTCCGGAAAGACCATCGTCGCGCTCCAGGCAATGCTCGTCGCCCTCGAAAATGGCTTCCAGGCCGCGCTCATGGCCCCCACCGAAATCCTCGCCACGCAGCATTTCCTCGCCGCGCGCAAGCTCCTCGAGCGCTCCAGTCGCAAACGCCGCATTGTGCTCCTCACCGGCTCGCTCGACGATGACCGCAAGCGCCAGGTCCGCCGCGAAATCAACCGTGGAGATGCTCAGCTCATTATCGGCACCCACGCACTCATCGAAGAAAAAGTCGAATTCGATCGCCTCGGACTCGTTATCGTCGACGAGCAGCACCGCTTCGGCGTCCTTCAGCGATTCAAGCTCATGAAAAAGCCGCGCCCCGACGGCTCTGCAGACGCCGAACCAGACGTCCTTGTAATGACCGCCACGCCCATCCCGCGCACCCTCGCGCTGTCGCTCTATGGCGACCTCGACCTCAGCATCCTCGACGAACTTCCCCCCGGCCGCACCCCCATCGTCACCCGCCGCGTCACCGGCGAAGAGAGCGGCAAAGTCTGGGACTTCGTCCGCAAGCAGATCGCTCTCGGCCGCCAGGCATACATCGTTTACCCCGTCATCGAAGGCTCAAAAGACGACCAGCCCGAGCTCGATTTCTCTCATGATCCGGACGCCGATGCTGGAATCGCGCCGTCGCCCCCACCGTCAGGAAAATCCAAACCAAAACCCAAAGGAGCGGAACTCTTCCTCAACGCGAACCTCGAAGCAAGTCCAACCGCCAAGTCCGGCCTCAAGTCCGCCGTCGAAATGTACGAGAAACTTCGCACCGGCCCGCTCATCGGCCTCCGCATCGGCCTGCTCCATGGCCGCCTCAGCGCCGAAGACAAAGAAGTCATCATGCGCCGATTCCACCGTGGCGAAATCGACGTCCTCGTAGCCACAACCGTCATCGAAGTTGGTGTCGACGTGCCCAATGCAACTGTAATGGTCGTCGAACATGCCGAACGCTTCGGACTTGCCCAGCTCCATCAGTTGCGTGGCCGCGTCGGCCGTGGCGCCGCAAAGAGTTACTGCATTCTCATCACTGGCCCAAAGGTGTCGCCCCTCGGCGAAGAGCGTCTTGACGCCATGGTCCGCACACAGGACGGTTTCGAACTAGCCGAGCTCGACCTCCAAATGCGCGGGCCCGGCGAGTTCTTCGGCACCCGCCAGGCTGGCCTTCCCGAGTTCCGCGTCGTCAACCTCTTACGCGACCGCCAAATCCTCGAAATCGCCAAGGTCGAAGCCGCCCGTTTCGCCCTCAATCCGAATGAGGCTTCCGAACCCGAGCGCGCCTGCATCCGCGCCCACCTCAAAAACAAATGGCAGCGCTGGTACGGCCTCGTCGAAGCCGGATGAGATCACCGCCCAGCGGCTGCCGCTACAACCTCTCTCTGGCCTGGACAAGGATCTCCTGCGAGCGATTAGCGAGCCGGCGGCGTACGCAGTACCTCGCGAGGATAAGTCTGAATCTCCAGATCTACGCTGGCGATCTCTGCTCCGCACTCCCGTTGATGGCTCCGCGTACACTGGCAAAGCTCGGTGAACCGTATGTGTCCGCTCTGGCTCAGTTCCAGTCCCGAAGCAATGAGTACGCTGTAAATATCAATACAAGCCTGTCGCTCAAACTCGAACAGCATATTCACCAGGCCCGTATCATTCGCTCCCCGGCTCAGTACCCATCCTCCGCACCCGAGAATCGCGCCAGTTAGCACCGGCACAAGCCGCGACGGCTCATCCGAACTCACGGCATTCATTTGCAATGCCCATGGAATGCTGATGATTTGCGCCCCATCCCGATCCTGCATCTCAAGTCTCACTCCGCCCTTATCGGTACACGCTCGCCCAGCATAAGTCTGTGCAGCTCTTGCACGGCCTCTGCCCGTCTTTGAAACATCCAATCCCCAATACAGTCGCCACATTCGCCTTCAGGTAATTGGAACGCCGCCTCTTCTGCTCAAAGCGCTTCGCATCATTCAGTGGCACAATAGATTCCCCGCCGTTCCTCTTCCGCCATCGTGTAGCTTGAAAGCAAGCATGATCGTCGGAACTGGCATCGATCTGGTCGAGATTGACCGCATCCATCGCGCCATTGAGCGCTACGGGCCGCGCTTCCTCAATCGCGTCTACACCCCTGCAGAACAGGCATATTGTCTCCGCAAGCGCAATGCCGCCGAGAGTTTTGCCGCACGCTTCGCAGCCAAAGAAGCTGGCGCCAAGGCCCTCGGCACCGGCATCAGCTTCGGCGTCTCCTGGCTCGAATTCGAGGTTGTCCGCGAGCTCTCCGGCCGGCCCACCCTCCGCTTTCATGGCCGCGCCGCCCAAATTGCCGTACACCTCCGCGTCTCCCGTGCCGCCCTCTCACTCACCCACACCGGGTCGCTCGCCCAGGCCAGCGTCGTCCTCGAAGACTAGCTCCCCGAATCGGGCCCTCGACCGGTTGGCGAGAGGCCTCATGCGACGAGCTGCTGCTCCGTTACAATGATGGGTGCCCCATTCTTCGCCTCCTCTCTGGCGAAGCGTGGGAACATCGAACCCCTGCGAGCGACCCGCAAGCGTCTGCTCCATGCAGTGATGCGAGCGGATAGCGAGTGTCCGCCGCACCGCAGGTGCCTTCTGGTATCCTGTCTTCCATCGCGTTGCCACAAGGGGAGCCCCGTGCCGAGCCGCAAAGACATCCAGTGGTCGCAGTTACGAGTGGGTGCATTGGTCCTCGTAGCCATGGCTGTACTCGTCGGCCTCGTCTTCCTCATGACCGGCTCCACCGGCGGTCCCTTCGCCCACAAGACCAAGCTCCGCGCCTACTTCAACAACGCAGCCGGCACCAAGATCGGCGCCCCCGTCACTCTTGAAGGCGTCACCATCGGCAACGTCAGCAAAATCCGCATCGTGCCCGAGCGCAACCCCAATCCTGTAGAAGTCACCATGGAAGTCAGCCCGCAGTATATGTACGCCCTGCACACCGACTCAACCGCCGCCGTCGCCCAGGCCGGAGTCCTCGGAGACAGCTACGTTGACATCAGTTCTGAGAAAGCCACTGGCCCGGAGCCTAAAGAAAACTCCGAGCTCCGCTCAGGCGGCGCACCCAGCATTGAAGACGTCATCCGCACCAGCGACGTCTCTCTTGAGAGTCTCAACGCCCTCATGCACAAGGTCAGCGTCCTGGTCGACACCCTGAACTCCAAGAACGGCACCGCCGGCAAATTCATCAACGATCCCGGCCTCTACGACAAGATCAGCAAAATCGCCGACAACCTCAACGTCATCACGGAAGACATGGCCCAAGGCAAGGGCTCTCTTGGCAAGTTGGTCGCTGATGACACCCTCTACACCCGCGCCAACGCCGCCATCGACAGCCTCAACCAGATCGTCGCCGACCTCAACGCCGGCAAGGGCACCGCTGGCAAGCTTCTCAAAGACGAGACCCTCTACAACAACCTCAATGCCACTGTGAAGAATACAAACGAGATCATCGCCGACATCAACGCCGGCAAAGGCTCCCTCGGCAAACTCGCCAAGGATGAAGCCTTCGCCAAGCGCCTCGACGATACTGTCACGCGCCTCGATGAAATTCTTAATGGCATGCAGCAGGGCAAAGGCACCCTCGGCCAACTCGTTGTCAATCGCTCCCTTTACGACCACGTCGACCAGACCATGGACCAGTCCCAGCAGTTGGTCAAGGCCATCCGCGAAGACCCCAAGAAGTACTTCGTTATCCGCCTTAAGCTGTTCTAATACCTGACCCAGAGAACTTTCCCCTGCTCGCCTGCGTACTCCAGTTCACCGGAGGTCCCTTGCCAAAACTTAAGGTTCCCTGTTTCCTCGCCGCGCTTTCTTTAGCTGCGTTCGCGCTCGTCTGGAGCGCGGTCCCCGTACCGCCCAAAGTCCAGGCCGCACAGGACAACCAGCCCGTCTACAACGCCAAGGGCCAGCTTCAGATCCCCGCAAACTACCGCGAATGGATTTACCTCTCCACAGGAATGGACATGAACTACTTTTCCAGCGCCAGTCAGGCCGCCGGCAACTCCACGTTCGATAACGTCTTCGTAAACCCCGAAGCTTATCGCAGCTTCCTCACCACCGGAACCTGGCCTGACAAAACCATGCTCGTCCTCGAAGGGCGCGTTGCCAGCAGTCAAGGCTCCATCAATCGTTCCGGCCACTATCAGTCCACCGAACGAATGGGCCTTGAAGTCCACGTGAAAGACACGCAGCGCTTCCCCGCCGAGCACTACCCTGGAGGCTGGGCCTTCTTCGGCTTCGGCAGCGGAACCGATGGCCGTCTCGATGAGCCCCCAGCCGACTGTTACAGTTGCCATCAACAGCACGGCGCTGTCGACAACACGTTCGTGCAGTTCTACCCCACGCTCCTGCCCCTCGCCACCAGCAAGCACACGCTCTCGCCCAACTACCTCGCCGACGAATCCGCCCGCCACTGATTCTGTCCCGCTGCCTCATGGGTGCCCCATCCTCGCCGCGTTCTTGTTTTTTGCGGCTAGGGTGGGATTCGAGGGGCTCGAACTCAATGCATCGATCAATGAGCGTCTGGTGCATGCAATGCCCAGAACTCCACAAAGCTTTTCAGCCGCACCACCTGAAAGTGGTCGCTCGCGATCAGATAGAACACCGTCGCAATCGCCCACAGAACATGCAACGAATCCGGCCCAAGTTGATCGCTGAACGGGAGCGGCGCAGCTGACAGTACCATCGCCAGCACGATCAGCGCCAGCGTCACAATTCCCATCACCAGGTTGATCTCAATGACCCTGGCCGTGAAGGTTTTCCCCAGCCGCAAGCTCCGCCCCAGCGCCTGCCACGGGCTGCACTCTTCCATCACCATCAATACCGGCGCAATTCCCACCGGCCAGCTCACCAGCGCCCACGCCGTATAAAACCCCAGCGACAAAAATATCGCCCACATAGAGTAGCCGATAAGATCCGGCTCTCCACCCGCCATGCTGCCCGCTGCGATATGTGTAGCGCCAACCCACTCCATCGCCCACACCCACGCGCCCACCATCGCGCCGATCACCACCAGCCACGCCGCTTGCAGCACCATCATCCCCATCAATCCCGATGCCCGCATCCGCACCGCCCGCCCGCTCGCCGACGCCAGCCTCCACAGCACCACACTTCGCCCCACCCCGGAGATCACCACCCACGCCACAGCAGCGACCGGCACAAGCCATCCCAACACAGCCGCTACCTCCGGCTGATACATCTGCCATGCATGATCCAGTTGCACCGCCGCCACCCATGGATCCTGTGGATTGATCGCCGTCAGCCCCGTCGACTCCAGCGGCAAATCAGTCAAGATGCGCCGAACCTCATGCAAACAAACTGCCAGTACCGGCAGCCCCACCAGCCAGCGCCAACCAACCTCCAACGCCGTAAGCAGCGGCCGCGCAAACACCCAGCCCATCTGCCCCACAAGCGATTGTGTGCCCCGAACCGGCTCCGCCATCTTAGTGGCCACCTGACTTCGCAACCCAATCACTTGACGACAAGGTTGACCATCTTCCCAGGCACCACAATCACCTTTACCACCGTCTTGCCCGCGATTCGCGACTGCAACTTGTCGTCCGCGAGCGCCGCAGCCTCCATCGCCGCGCCGTCCGCATCCGCGGCCACCTTCACCACCGCAACCAGCTTGCCGTTCACCTGCACCGGAATCTCCAACTCGTCTTCCTTCGCCAATCCTGGATCGCTCACCGGCCAACCCGCGCGCAATAGAGATCCATCTTCGCCCAACTCTTCCCACAACTCAGCGGCAAGGAACGGCGCAAACGGCGCAAGCAGCAACACCACTGTCCGCAGCAGCTCCCGTATTACTGGCGCTTCCACGGCTCCAGAAGCCAGCTGCGCATCCGCCCCCTGAATCTCGTTCACCAACTCCATGATTGCGGCAACGCAAGTATTGAAGTGCCACCTGCCTTCAAAGTCCAGCGTGATCTTCGCCGTCGTCTGATGCATTTTCCGCAACAGCTTCAATGACAACCCTGTGGGCTTAACCGCCCCATGCTGGGGTGCCCCATCCTCCTGAGCGTAGCGAAGCGGAGTCGAAGGATCTGCGGTTCGGAATTCTTGACGGAATGGGTGGGAATCCACGCGCCCGGCCTCAACCACCGCCGAGTACTTCGTCACCAGCCGCCACACACGCCCCAGGAACCGGCTCACGCCCGCGACTCCATCCTCCTGCCAGTCCAGGTCCCGGTCCGGTGGCGAGGCAAACAGCGAGTACATCCGCGCCGAGTCCGCTCCGTAGCGCGCCACCATATCGTCCGGCGACACCACGTTGCCCTTCGACTTCGACATCTTCGCCCCGTCCTTGATAACCATGCCCTGCGTAAACAGCCTGGCCACAGGCTCGTCGTTGGTAATCAATCCCAGGTCGCGCATCACCTTCGTCCAGAACCGCGAATAAATCAAATGCAGAATCGCGTGCTCAACCCCGCCAATGTATTGGTCAATCGGGAACCAATACTTCACGATCTTTGAATCGAACGGCGCAGTCGAATTCTTCGCGTCGGGATAGCGATAGAAGTACCAACTCGAGTCCACAAACGTATCCATCGTGTCGGTCTCGCGCTTGGCCGGTCCCCCACACTTCGGACAAGTCACATTCACAAACTCCGCCACACGGCTCAGCGGTGACCCGCCCTGCTGCGTAATCTCGATCGCATCCGGCAGCAGCACCGGTAGATGCTCTTCCGGCACCGGCACAATCCCATCCTTCTCGCAATAAATCATCGGAATCGGCGTGCCCCAATACCGCTGCCGGCTCACGCCCCAGTCCTTAAGCCGGAACGTGACCTTCGCCTCGCCAAAGCCCCGGCTCGCGGCCACCGACTGCAGCAGAATCTGCGCGTCCGCGCACTTGAGCCCGTCAAACTCGCCGGAGTTGATCAGCACGCCGTCCTCGGTCGTGAACGGGAACGCCAGGGCTTCCCCACTCTTCACCACAGGCGCAATCACCTGCCGAATTTCCAGCCCATACTTCGTTGCAAACTCAAAATCCCGCTCGTCATGCGCCGGAACGCTCATGATCGCGCCCGTCCCGTAGTCGGCCAGTATGTAGTTCGCTACCCAGATCGGCACCGGCTGCCCGTTGTACGGATTGATCGCCACACGCCCCGTCGGAATCCCGTGCTTTTCGATCGCGCCCAGATCTCCCGCCTCGCGCGCCTTCTTCTGCTGCTCGATCAGCTCATCCACCTGCGCCTTCAGCGCAGGATTGTCCGCCGTCAGCGTCGCCACCAACGCGTGCTGCGGCGCGAGTTGCACGCTCGTCGCCCCAAAGATCGTATCCACCCGCGTCGTAAACACGCGAATCCTCACAGCGCCGTCATCCTGAGTGATCGAAAGAAGCTTGTCATCCTGAGCGGAGCGCAGCGGAGTCGAAGGACCTGCATTTTTTTCTGTTCCCTTCTCCCTCCTCTCTTCTCCCTCGTTGACTTGTTCCGCCAGGAAGAAATCCACCTCCGTCCCTTCACTCCGCCCGATCCAGTTGCGCTGCATCGTGCGCACTTTCTCCGGCCATCCATCCAACTTGTCGAGATCGTTCAACAACTCCTCGGCATACGCCGTTATCCGCAGGAACCACTGCACCAGGTCGCGCTGCTCCACCAGCGTCGTCTCGTGCCGCCAACAGCACCCATCCACCACCTGCTCATTCGCCAGAACCGTCGCGCACTCCGGGCACCAGTTCACCTTGCTCTTCTTCCGGTAAGCCAGCCCCTTCTCATACATCTTCAAGAAGAACCACTGGTTCCACCGGTAGTAGTCCGGCATGCACGTTGTCACTTCCGTCGCCCAGTCGAACCCCATCCCCAGCCGCAAAAACTGCCGCTTCATCGCCGCAATGTTCGCGAGCGTCCACTCTCTCGGTGGCGTATGGTTCTTGAGCGCGGCGTTCTCCGCCGGCAGTCCAAATGCGTCCCACCCCATCGGGTGCAGCACGTTGTACCCGCGCATCCACATCTGCCGCGCCAGCGCATCGCCAATGGAATAATTGCGCACATGCCCCATGTGCAGTGCACCGCTCGGATACGGCAACATCTCCAGCACGTAATACTTTGGTTTGCCGCAATCCGCAGGCTCCGCCGCATACAGTCCAGGGTCCGCCGCCCAGCGCTGCTGCCACTTCGGTTCAATTACCGCCGGGTCATATCGCTTTTCAATCTCATCCGCCATAAGGCTCTAGTTTAAACGCCCGCCGGCGGAACACCGCCCAAGGCGCCTACTCGCAAGCCACCGGGTGCGCCGTCTCCGTCTTCACTTCGTACCCCTCCGGCGGCTGAAACAGCGCAGGGTCCGGATCGCCCAGGCTTAAGCTGACCACCTCGCGAGTGCGTTTGCCCGATTCCGGGTCGTCGTTCACTTCGCGTAACAGCAGACCGAAGGTCGTCCCCCACCAGCTTTCATACGTCCGCAGCAGCGGAGCGTCGTTCCCAATCTCACCGGCAGGAATGGTATACGTCGTCCGCGTCCCGTGAGCCTCCACGCCTTCGATAGTCGTATTCCCCAAATCCACAACCTCCGGCTTGGGCCGAGCCGGGGGTATCGCCGCCGCGTTCTTCACTGGTGTCGCCTGACGCGGTTGCGCACCCGCCCCAAACCGCCAATGATATCGTCCAGATTCGGTAGCCCAGCACCCCTGATGCTGATCGGCAGGCGGTGCCTTCACAATCGTCGCCTTACTTTGCTGCGAATCCCAATTACTGTTCATCCCCTCCACAGGATCCTGCACGTGCACTCGCGTAACAGCCGCCTGATCGGCAGACAATGGCGCCTCCTTGGTCATCGTCATTGCGCGTCCATCGCGGTCCACAGCGCGAGTCTCGGTCGACTCCCGTGTGAGCGTGGTCCCATTAGCCAGCGTGCGCACCGTCGTGATCTTGAACTCGGCCGTGTACGGCTGGGGTGGATTCTGACGGGGCCTGATAGTCTGAGTCTGGCCAGTGGCGTAAATGGCAACCAGCGCCAATCCGATTGGAGGCGCTAACAGTGACATGTGAACGTGAACCTTCGGCATGGTTCCTCCCCCTCGAAGCAACGAATTTAGCTTTTGAATGGGAAACGAACGCGCAAAATCCCGAGCCCGCACTCAGTCTGACGCCAATCCGCCTGGAAAGCAACCCCAGTTTGGTCGATTCTGGCTCCGATAGACGTGGCGCGAACTCTTCGATGATTAAGCCGAAACCACCAAACTCCTCAGCACCCGAACATTCCGCTCCTCATCCCCCGGCTCATCCACTGGCGTCTCCGCCACAAACGCGCAATGCCCCCAGCGCACATCATTCAGCAGCCGCCTGAACGCCTCCACACCCATCGTTCCCTGCCCAATGTGCTCATGCCGGTCCAGCTTGGAGCCTCGTTCTGCCTTCGCATCATTGCAGTGCCAAACCTTCACAGCATCCAGCCCCACTGTCGCCGAGGCCAACTTAACCGTCTCCTCGTACCCCTCCGTCGTCACCAGGTCATACCCCGACACATGCGTATGACAGGTATCCAGGCACACCCCCACCGGTGCCGTCGCCTTCAGCCGAGCCACCAACTCCGCCACCTGCTCAAAGCTCCCACCCAGCGAGAACTCCGCCCCCGCAGTATTCTCAATCAAAATCTCAAACCCCGTCCCTTGCCACGCCAGCCCATCAATTGCCTTCGTAATCGACTCCGCCGCCAGCTTCAATCCCTCGTCCCGCGTCAATCCCTTCCACGATCCAGGATGCAGCACTAGATACTCCGCGCCCCACGCCAGCGCCCGCTCAATCTCCCCGCGAAACGCATCCACGCTCTTTTTGCGCACATCCTCAGTCTGGCTGCACACGTTCACCAGATAACTTGTATGAATCACCAGCGGACCTACATCGTGCTTCGCCCGCAGCTCCTTCATCCGCGCAGCCTGCGCCGGATCAACCTTCGGCGCCTTCCACATCCGCGGGCTCGACGAAAAAATCTGAA